>Ga0116231_10001427_pt1 | contig 48726 bp, 36 predicted proteins | sample S1TSphgellanicum_2_FD_89695 | JGI IMG/M metagenome (GOLD analysis project Ga0116231, IMG submission 89695) | Host-associated microbial communities from peat moss isolated from Minnesota, USA - S1T2_Fd - Sphagnum magellanicum MG | ecosystem: Host-associated > Plants > Peat moss > Unclassified...
CAAAAAACCACCAACCAAAAACACGGCGGGGGCGGGGGCGCCCCCCCCCCCCCCCCCCCCCCCCCCCCCCCCCCAAAAAAAAAAGAAAAACGGAAATTGGCAGAGTACCAAGTACTGCACTAGAATTCCAGGCTACTGTTACTGCAATTAAGAGTTTGAATTGGTTTTGAATGAAAGGACAGTATTAATACCCGGGAGTTGGAGTTTTCATCCATCCATCCATCCAAACCCTCCCACCCCCCGCCCCCCTCTCCCAATTAATGAACAATTATGACACTCTAAATACCCGGGAATGGGCGGTTCTCAGTTAATTACATACCCCAGTTCCAACCATGATGTCATAATAACAACTAATAAATACTTGGACAAAATGTAATACCCGGGAGCTGGAATTTTCAGTCCCCAACCAACTGCAATAACAATAATCAAACTGCCAGTGGTGATACCCGGGAGGTCGGGGGTTGCACTACTAATAACTGGGGTATAATAATTAAGAATGGGTATTAAAATGGGTGCTCATAATGCAGCAGAGCAAGCACCGGTGCAGTGAAGCTTTGAAGAGAGAGAGAGAGAGAAGTCCAAGTCCCTCAATAATGCAAGCAAGCAACAAAGCAAGCAAACTTTCCATTTGAAATTATGTGCAAATTTGGTAAGGACTTTGAATGCAAATTGGTTTTGTTTCTTCCTCCATGGCATTCAAGAAGATGTCAATCAATGCTGCTTCTCCCTTGTTCTTTAATGTGTGCAAATTACACATTAAAGTTTCAAACCCACGCAATTTGCTCTTGAGTCACAAATGTAAATTCTTCTTCATCAATTCTCTTCTAAAACTCTTCATAATTTCTTCATAACGCTCTTTTTTCAACAATCTTTTGTAATTCTTCTAGCTGCATCAGTTCTTTCCTCTCTCGTCCACAAACTTGATGGTTCTAATTTTTTTTGAGGTAAAGGAAAGCTTCCACAAGTGGGCATTCTCAAGATAAATGGCCTAGATGAGGTTGTATTTGGCCCCATATTTTGAGAATGTTCTTCACTTCACTTGTGGGCTTTACCCATCATAAAATGTGAGGCAAATGTTATTATGAAGATCCCAAGGTGTAGGAAAGGGAGGGTTTTTTGCAACTACTTGTGGAGGGTGGCAATGAAAAAAGTGGATCATTCATAGATAACAAGCACATTGTGTACAAAGGTGAAGAAGAACAAAACAACCCTGCAATTTAAATATAAAACATTAACCCTTAAAGGATGAGAATAAACAATGGAAATCAAAGTTAGCGGTCACTGAAAAGGTGCACATTAAATGATGTTTATTAAAATGTTCATTAAATATTACTTCATGAAGAAAAGAAAAACTAGGAAATTATTACAAGTTGGGAACAATAATTACTTGGTTTGAATTTGAAATTTAATTTCTTACACGAGCTTTATTATTCCTAGTTTAACAATTTGAACTAAATGAAACTTACAAAGAAAGACTACATGATTTCCTAATTTGAATTAGGTGAAACTAACAAATAAAAAAATTATTTATATTGGGCAATAATCTTAATTTGAAGATCAAACATGACATTACTAGTTCGCAAAGTTTCAAATTTAATAGTCCTTAATGGCTGGTGAAAATATCAGCTTGTTGTTAAATGGTGGGAATGTCGATAATTTCAACCTTCTTTGCATGCATTTTTTAATCTATTAATATAATGATGTTGATTTCTATGTGTTTCATTTATGCAAGGAAAACAAAGTTGTTCACAAGCTTGATATTATTTCAGTTGTCATAATGTAATTGTGTTGGTCTATCTTCAAAGGTTGTAATTCTTTAAATAATGTTCATTGGCAAAAAAATGTCTATCCAACACCATTTGATAAAGATTTATATAACTATAGACAAATCAATTGTATGTTAAAGTTTATTGGTTTGGAACAATGGGTTGTGCCCAATTTTTAAAAACATCTCAATGGTGGATCTTCAATTATTAAAATCATGTGCCCATTCCACATCCACCCATCATGTGAAGATGGTATTATCCTCATGAGGAAAAATAATTCCAAACTCAAAGGTGCTTATAACATATTAAAGGATGTGTAAATTGGTTGCTTTGAAGTGAGCATATTAAGGTTGTTCATAAACACATTAACATTAACATTCATTAAATAGGCAAAATCTAGGTGTGTGTGTGTGTGTGTGTGTGAAAGAAAAATGAGACTTTGCACAAGTTGTTAATACGATTTTACATTCATGTAGTTTCAAAATAATATTTGCATGTCATTAGGTTAATCCATTCATAGTCATGGATGCATAGGTTGGCGTTCATTCATACCAAATTCACAAAGTAGCTTCCAAATGTAATTTTTTTATATTACAATTTAAATGGGTGTTTTTCTAGAATGTAATTATAAATCCAATGTGGTGGTTGATGTTTATAGGAACTTGATTTTGTTGTGCACTACCTTTGCCATCAAAAGAAATACTTTAATTTGCACAAGAATTTCATCTAATAATGGGTGTTGTCATTAATTCAAGGGCACCGTTTAAAATTAAAAAATAATATTATGGCCAAATGGAATATCAATCATTTAATATAAGTACTTTCTGATCCCAAGTGGTAAAATGAGTTTTCACTTGTCAAATATTATATCATTAGCGATGAAAAATTTCTTAATTGTCAAATCATAATATCGATAAACCTTTGATTGAATGTTGTGGCTAATATTTCCTAGTATGACCATTTAACTTATTCCTATGAATTTTGGGCATGAAAATGTAAGCCTAACAATCATACAAGTTTAGGTTGTCAACATTGGGCTTCATCCCAATATTAAAAATAATAGTAATAGTTTTCCCATGGACCTATGCAAGTTTATGGTCATGAAATATGTGGCAACATTGATTGTTTCCATCCACAATGAAACATTTTAATTCAATGACATGTTTATAATATTGTTAAAAATAGTTATATTCTTATGTTTAATTATTCCATTTTGCTGAAGAATGTCCATGGTTGAAAGGTGTCATGCAATGTCACCTTGTTCCCAAAATTGGGTGAATGATTTTGACATATATTCACTTCTTCAATGTGTGCCTGATATTTTGATCTTGAGATCTTTCAAATTTTCAATTAGTGATCAAAATGTTGATTCGATCTAATTGCATGTAATTATTTTTAGTTGTTTAGGTTGTTCCACTTTCCAACCATGCACACCTCACAAATTGCCTTTTTAAAAATGGTAGTTTTAACATCCTACTTATGATTTTTCTAAACAACTCATGAAAGCCTTAATGATTAAAATGCCCAATTCTTCAATGCCACAATGTTCTTAGGAACTCCTTTTCAATAAGGGTGATTATATTCCATTGTGGTTGGAAATTGTAAAGTTCATTACCATCATCCTTGTTTTCAATACTAACACCTTTATTGGATCTTTCAAGTTGATGATTGAGCATTACAAAAAGCCAAATACAATGTAATAAGATTTATTAATAATACATTCAATTGAAAGGAGATTTCTTTTGTGATGCCTAGCAAATAAAGAACTTCTAAAACTTGATTTAGGTTATCATCAAGTTCAAGAAATTACCCATTCATTTTTCTTCAATTATGTGAATGTGCCACCCAACTATTTGAGCCTTGATGGATCAAAGTCCTTCTTTCCAACTTTGTTAATACATAAGGATCATGTTCAACTTATTGGGAGGTGCACGAGTCTACATACTAATTTCGGTCTTGATTTAGATGAGTAATTAGAAGCGACAAGTCATTTTAATGTGGTCTCTTGTGTTGACTTTAATGGTACCAATAATGCAATCATCCATTGATTAATGCCACACCATATGTGTCTAGACATGTTCATATGGTTGGGCAACATATTCATCTTATTTTGAATTGGTTTTACTTCCACTTCGTTGATAGCTTGTTCATGTAATTTATTGTTTGTGTAGCCTTTCAAATGAAGACATTTTTCTGCCAAGTGCATGGACTTTCCACAATTGTGATTGTAGCATCCATGTTTTGAATTTTCCCCTTTTGTTGAAACAATGTTGTTTTCAACATTGGTGTATGTATGAAGATTACAAATTCACAAAGAATTTCAAAAAATCAAACAACGATTCAAATATGTAGTCAAGCATATTGGACTACTTAATGGCCACTCAATGACTATGTTTTAATACCATGAAGAAAATGAATTTCTCATAGATAACAAACACAATTATATAAAAAGATGAAGAAAAACACAACAACCGAACCCATAAATAATGTGGTTGTGACAATGGGCATTGGAGATCATAATTGATGGTAATCAAAAGGCATTTCATACAATGTTTACCAAAGTGTTAAAATGTTCCTTAAAATATTCATTGAATAAGATTTCATGCAAAAAAAAAAAAACTAATAAATTATATCGATTTGTAAGAAGTTTCATTAATTGATTTGAAGTTAGGAATATTTTATAGGGTTATATTTACATCTATATGTAAAGTAGGCATAATTTCCCTCCCATTCTTAAAGAATATGCATAAGACCCAACTTCTTTTCCAAGAAGGATATTCATAGATGTAACATGCCCTCAAAATAAGCTAAAAAAATGCTTTGAATGTTTTATGTCTTATGACTTGTACAAAAAGGTGACACATAAGAATGCGTAGAGATTGATAATACACATATTCCTATTTTTGTACATTACATTAGATTTTTTGTGTGCTTGTGATTCTTTGATCTTCATGAACTAATTTAATGTGTGATATGTTAATGAAGAATTTGAAGTGGGATGCAAATGATAACATTGTGTATAAATCAATTTCTTTTTACAAAAGTTCATTTTGGCATAAAATGACACTTCCCACTTTTAAGGAATAGATGTGATATTCCTTATTTACTTTAAGATATTTTCTAGGAAGGATATTCATCAAAATGATAAGATGTTCTTCAAATACATTTGGAGAAAATTTCATGCTTCTTCCAACAAAAAAAAAAAAAAATCCCAAAAAATTTGCTTAAATTGTTATAATATTTTGTTTCCTTGGTTATTAATCACATGTGCTTAACTTACAAAGCCTTTTGAAAACACCAAGGTGTGTTCAAGAAAAGATCATCCAAAACAATCCAACACTAGGCATTAATGTAAACAATAATATAAATATTTAAAATATATGTGGAGGATGTCTTACCATTTTATTTTATTTTCCAATTTTGTGATGTATCAAAGGTGGTAATCATCAACTATCTACCAACCTTTATGCCAAGTAAGACCAATGTTGGGGAATTTTTTGGAATGTTGGGTAATACTTGGCAGTTTTAAATAAAAGTAACAAGAACCTAAACATGACATAACTTGTGCCCCAATGACCAAATATAAACCTTACCTTAGGATCTTCCTTTTTATAGGATTTTGGTTTAAACCTGAAACCAATGTTTCCAAGTTTTTTTTGCCTAAAACTGCCACTAATGATTATCAATTCTTCCAACAAGTTCAAGTTTTTAAGGTTTAAAGGTTTGTTGTTTTCCATCACCTTCAAAGCTTTTTGCTTTTTCCATCACTACTAAGTTTTCCATTGCCTTTAACATTTCATTGTCTTCAAACTTTCCATTATTAAGCTTTGTGAAGGTGTTTATCATCCTTAAGATTCTTGTGGGTGCTTTCATGTTCAAAATAAAATGGTTTTGGGGGGGGTTTCTTTTGTATTCCATCACCTTCAAGTTTTACAACCTTATTTTCATTACAATGGTTTGTGAAGGTGCAAGTTCAACATCATTGCAATGGTTGTTCATTTTCAAAAAAATTAATCTTTTATATTCCTTTTATTTATGTATATGGTTTTTTTTTTTGCTTTCCATTATCCCTAAATGTTGTAGTATTCATCTTCATTGCAATGGTTTGCAAATAATAGGTTGACATTGGTGATTTTTGGTTGTGTGCATTGTTGTCACAATGTTGTTGCCTAAAGCTTTGTTTCAAATATGGTTGCTATTGGGCAATTTTCAACCTCTTTTGACGTGGTGTTAATTCATGCACCAAATTTTGTGTTATGTGCCTTAGAACTTAATGGCATTATTGTTGCAACCATGTTTTTACTTTGTTAACCAATTAAATCCATTGACAACTTGTGGTTGCATTTGTTGGTAAGAATTTGGGCTTAAGACAATCATTATCATCAATTGGATTTATAAGACCACATGTGCTTAAGTAGGTATGATACCTAATCAAATAGGTGGTAAAAATCAATCTTAATAATAAAAACAATAATAACAACTTCATTACCAAATTTCTTTTGCTTTTGATTGGGAATATTCCTAACCTCTCAATTATGATCCTTAATGTTACCTTTAACCAAATGATCTCCTTTAGCACCTTTCAAAGTTCACGTTAATTTATTTGGAAACATTTCATGTTTGTGTTACTTGTCTATGTGATTTATTTGTTGGGAGATTATTTTTTAACTAACAAATTATTCAAAAAAAATTTCATGATGAATCTAGCAATTGTCTCCTTTTGTTATCCATCGTGATCTTCTCTACTTGTCCTTTTTGTCATGATGGCACTTGTGTTGATAAAAACTGAAACTATCAACTTGTATCTATACATAACTATGATTTTATATAACCTTGTTTGGTAGTTGTTTGTAAAACTCTTAAAGGAATTTTGTAAAACATAAATTGCACTTTCAGATAAACAAACTTTCCAATAATAATTCTAAGAATAATAACAACATTATTTACAATAATGTAATCTCTTATCAACAACTCCAAAGCTCACAATGGTAAACTCCAAAAAAAATTACACAATTTTACATGTGAAGCAAGGGGGCTCCCAATTGAATCAAATTGAATATTAAAATCCCCTCTATGGAAATGCCTAACCATCCTATTTACCTTCTAACATGGTTTGATTTCTATGCCTTTTCATAAATCCTTTTTGTGGAAATGCCAAGTGATCATTTATAGCTTCTATCATGATTTGGTCTATACAAACTTGGCAAAATATCTTGTAATGAGGCTACCTAGGTTGACTTGACAAAAAAAATTATGTTAGGAACCTAGCAAGCCTACCTAGGTTAACGTATTAAGTAGGGTAACTTATTTTAAATATATTTAAACATGTTATATATAGTAACTTTTTAATGTTTAATTAAGTAACTTACAAGGTAACCTATATTATGAAGTAGGTTTCTATTAAGTAGCCTACATACATAGGTTAACTTAATAGGTATGCTAACCTAAGCTAATGTGTTAAATAGTTAAAAAATCAAAGAGTTATGTGTCACCTTTTTCAACATGATTATTAATATTATAATCATAATTACAAGTTAACAATAGATTATTTAAAACCCATACACATGCATATGAATTTGTGATTTCAAAAACCTCATGGCACATAAAAATTTATGGCATGTCATGACAAATATAGGTGCCATTAATTTAAAACACAAAAACTTATGGTGTTACGAAAAATCATGGATTGCCATGAAAATTTGTGACACCTTGTTACTAAATGGCATGCCATGTCATCATCACATGGAAGACCAAATTGTTATTAATTACAAAGGACAACAATATTTTCAGTTAGCTAATAAATGAGATTAATTTCTTCAAATCAATGACATTAATCATAATGTGAAATTAATGTCACAAGTCATGATGTCTTGCGACTACTAATCAACCTTGTTGCCATGTGGCATGTCACATTAGCATCACATGACCATAACTTGTTATTATTCATTAAAAGTTGCAAAAATCAATGGAATTTTGTTATTATCTAATTTTGGATGATTAAAAATACGTTTTTAAAATTTTGATATTTGTGTAAAAACCATCAAGTTGTGATATCAATTATAGTCGCAAAACCATAATGCCATGTGGCACCACAATGTCCTTTTCAACTATGCAATCATTAAATGAACTTATAATTACAATTATAACAAAAAAAACAATAATCATTTCATTAACCGGTTGTAAAACCCAATATGTGTTATTATGTATTGAAGTAAATGTAGCTTTAGGGCTTCTCAATCCAAAATTGTTGGCAAATCGAAATGTACAATATCCTTTATATTGAACATTAGGGTATTGGGTATTTTTGTGGTGAATGATGGTGCATTGGTGAATTTCTACAACCTCTAAATGATGGATTATGTTTTGTGTCATTCTATTCCACTAGAACATGATTTTAAAATTTTAACCTATGGGAAGAATAAGGGCCTTATGAGTTACATCAAAGAACACAATATAAATGTTTTGAAAAGCACATGTTGTTCATGAACACATACAAAACAATATAAGAAATGGGTTTTGTTTTTGTTACACAAGGTGGCAAAAACCAATAATAACACATAAGTTGCAAAAAAATGAAAAACAATATTGACTTGTAAAATCATATATTTATTTAATAGCCAACACTTTTACAACAAAACAAATCTTACACAACAAGCACTTTTGGATGACCTTGTCTTGTATGTTATGAAAGGTTACTAACCATTATTTTTTGTTGAAAATCCATGGTTGAGGCAACTCGTTTTATGAAAATGTGGGTTTGTGGAATTTCCATATTGACATTAAATGTTAACTAAGGTGTTCTTAGATATAGTCGACAAAACCAACAAAATATATGTTTTCATTTCCTTTACTTTTTACATTATTTGTACTTGTTCATTTAATCTTTAGATGTTTCAAGTTAGTTATAATACCCTCAAGCCATTATTGTTAGGTTCATGAATACTTTAGGGGAGCTCACCCAAATGATTATTGGGAGTTTTGAAGTGCACAATACAACAAATGTAACCATGATAAATCATCTAAAAAATTTGTTACATTTCTTTGATTTGCTTGACAAGATAATTACACGTGTTAAATATGAAGATTATATTTTTAATTACCTTTACTTGTGCATTGACTTTTGTGCTTTTTGGTTCTACCCTTAAAATAACATGTTTGTTTAATGTAAGGTCATGTTATTGTGCCAAAGGTAGCCTAATATGCTATTGATGATGCCAAAATTTGTGCTAAGATTTTAAAGGTCACATTAAAGGTAATTCAATTGTCATTGCAAAAAATTATTACTTGGACAAATGTTTTTTTTAAAAGGGAGGCAATAATGAAAATAAGTTTATATTATTGCATGGCTACCAACCAAGATGTTGAGGACTCATGTGAAAACATGGTTTACTTGGGAAAATCATCTTGTCACAAGAAACATTTTAATATTAAAATGTTATTTCCATTTGTTGTGGATGGCAACAAGTTTTAGTTTTTTCCTTTTAAAATGCCAATATTTCAAACTTGTGATCACAAATATGTTTATATCTATTGTGAAACTTTGTGTTTGAATAAAAATTAGGGCTTTTAGTTATTATGAAATGCAATTTTTTTTTCACTTTGCGCATTTTCATGAAGGTTGATATGGTCAAGATTCAAACTCTCAATTAACAATCCATTTGTGGTAACTTTCATTCAAAATTACGATAGTTCAAGTTGAGGATCATGACAAAAATCATCAACATATTAACTCCATTTTTTGCATTTTTTCAACCTAAAATGAGGACAAAGCCCACAATATGTTGGTCATCATGTTCAACCTCCATTTCAACAACATGAAAGATATACAAGATTTTTTGAAAATTGCATTTGCCTTGCAGATTGTTGTAGGGTATGACATTAATATTGTGTGTCCTTTTTTGTTAAACGTGTTCCTTCATTTAAACCCTACTAAGGTAAAAATATAAGCAATGACAGTTGAAAATGATGATTTTTTTGGGGGCAAATTTTATTGAATGTGATGATGCAATTATGTTCACCTTGACAAATGAATTGCAATTATTTCAATGATTTTTTGTGTGACCAATATAAGTTTAAAACCCACAATGTAATTTCCCTATCTTTTTTTAGCTTGTCAAGTCCATGGCATTATCAAATGTCATATTAAAATAAAATATTTTTTTTGTGTTGCAAACATCATTATTAATTTGAAAAGGTTTAATTTTGAGATCAACTCATTTTCATTCTTGAAAATTTGTTCAATGATGCCAATGTGGGTGTGTGATGGAAATTTAAAGCTTAAAAACATGGTTGAGTTTTTTACTTTCAAGGCAACTTTGATTAAAGAACACAAGAAAATGTTTAAATAACAAAATGTATTTTAAAAATATTCAAGCTTTAATTTAATGTGATTTCAATTTTTGCTTTCATTTAAAAACTCCATATGTTTTTTTTGTTAGCATTAGTGTGTATGCAATGTCAAAGCTAAAAATTGAAAATCCACTTAGTGTTGTATTGTAGAGTATTTGGACGCACTTCAAATTTGCTACAATTTCTATGATATGAAAGGGGGAAACCTACTTGTGAATGACCTTATAATCTTTAGTTAGGGTTCAATTAGTGTTGGGAATTGTGGTGTCATTTTTAAATTGCATTTATTTTGTTTTGGAGTCATTTTTTGGAGAATTTTTTTGGCAAATAGTTTTGTGGATCATGTGTTGAAGTTGTCCTTTATAAGATTTATTGTCTTGTTTAGGGCTTTAAGAGCTCAATATGGTTTTGTTGTGTAGGTCATGTTTGAGTTGAGATTAGATTTATTTGTTAATTATTCATGTTTTAAAATCACATGTTGGAAACCATTTTTTTTTTCGTGGGCCAATCATGTGTTGATTTGTGATTGAATTTGAATATCAATTTTGAATATCAATTTCATGTGATTGGATTTGTTTATGGATTGGTGTTGTTTTGGAAGTCTATCAAATATTTGTGTATTATTGCAATTTGTTGTCATTTTTCATGTGTAATATGGAAATCAAATGTTGGTTTAGCCAAAGGGATGGTTTGTTTAACGTTTTATCCAATGTCAAATGCTTAAAAGCCCAATTTTGAAAAAACCTATTGTTACATGAGTGAGTGATGAATAAACATTAGGCACATAATTGTTGCAAGTTAAACTTGATTTCATGACATTATAAAAAATCATGGATTTTAAAAAGGTTCACATTGATTGGGTTGTTATTTTTTTTAATAATAATAAAATTGACTAAAGGTTCATAACATGAATGACATGTGTAACATTTGATTACTTAATTTGACTAGAGTGATCTATTCACTACAAGAAATATGGGGTTTTGTAACCACTCTACTTATAACTACATGTGGCTAAATGTTGTTTATAACTAACTTTGGTCATTTTTGCAACAATTTGTTATGTTTGTTTGTGTTTGTAATTAAGTTGCAACTAAATTATGATAATTATTTTATTCATCCTTTCAACAAAATTTAAAATTAATTTAGATATGTAATATTATTACCTATAATAATTGGTATAACTAATACTTAAACTAAGCTAATGTAAACATATATATTAGGAAATAATTATAAATAGGTTACAATTAAGTTGGTCACATTTGCAATTTAAATGTTTAACCCATTATTTTTGTATTCCATTCTTTTAATGTGAAATATATAACTAATTGCATTAAAAATATTCAAAATGTAAATGTTATTCAAGGGATGAATAAATAAATCCTAAAAGTGAAACCCAAAATGAAATAAGATTATTTTAAACTTATAGAACTAATTTAGGCCTACCTACTTACCTCCATAGGCCTACCTTTTTAACCTATTTGCATAAATACCACATGTTAACATCCTATTGACCTTACATTGAACAATTTAAATTCTATTAATTCATAAAAATGTTAAATATTAAATTGGGCTTAAATGTGTCATGTGTCATCAAATAATTAAGTTACAAAAAATGGACACAATTAATATGCCACATGGAATTTTTAAAAAATTTGCCACATGTCATGATCTAAATCCATCCAAAATGGATGATAGGAATTTTTTCAAGATTAAATAAAAATAAATTTGAAATATTGAAAAATGTTGCCAAATTAGCAATAGATTTGTTGTTATTATTGTTGATTGAATTACTCACATGTTAATTACAAAATGATAATCTGTATGCAATTAATTAAAGGATGAAAATGTATTTTATTGAATTTTTTTTTCCATCCAAAGACTATCTGGTTTGTGATTGTGGTCACATGTGACTTGTCTAATGTGATAAGTCATAATTTAGTCATAGATGTTACATGTAATTAAAATTTAGTTACAAAGATTAGTCACAAAGCCTCATTTGTCTTCTAATGATTTGAGTACATGCTAAATGAGACATCCAGTCAAAATGGACCAAAAAATGACATCCTTGGTAAAAGTTTCCAAAGGTTTAATAAAAAATGACATTCCATTATTAATACTAATTAGGTACCTTAACTATGTTTTATAATTTGGTAGTGAAAAAATGACATGTTATTATTTATATTAATTAAAAGCTTTAACTTTATCCTATAACTCGGGCATAAAAAAAGACACACCATTAACTATACTAATTATGTCTTATAACTGGAACTAGTGGTAACCCGTGCCTGCAAGGCATAGACGGTTTTAGATGATTTAAAAATTTTCTAAAAATTAATGGTTTAAAATATCCTTTCTTCTAATAGTAAAAAATAATTTGTTCCCTATTCACACTACTGACGATTTGAGGTAACGTCGACTTGTAGGCAGTTTGTCCACCGGCTAAAAATCTAGAATCAACCAATCATGATCCATTTCCAGGGCCCATTTTCAATTGATCCTATTCACATTATTACTGAAGTAGCGTTTTTGTACGAAACCCCGTCCATCTTTTACTTAACTCGTTTTTTTCCTTTTTCCCGCGGTGGAAAGAAAACCCAGGGCGCCATCCGATTAGCTCCGTACTCACCGTACGCACCTATGGGAAGAAGGCATGGAAAGTAAATGGACTGAAGTGGAAAGAAATGGGTAACGTAAAGTAATAGAGAAATCCGGAAGTAACAAAGCCAATGGGATTACGCCACAGAGGTAATGAAAGCGAAATGACGTCAGAGAAAAAGAAGCTGCGTACAGAAAGAAAGAAAAACTGTGAAAAAGAAGAAGAAAAAGGGTACCAAAGAAAAAGGGGCCAGGAATCGAAAGAGATAAGAAATAAGTAAAAGACAGACAGACACACTGACGGACGTAGTGAATTAATATATAAGATTGCGATATTTACAAAATTCATCTGCCTATGTGGCTAGTTTAAATTTAATTAGGTTTCCATTAATTTTACCAACCAATAAGGAAACTTGTAGTTTGAGAAGCAAGTGATTTGTTTGTTAATCTTGAAAGGTTTTAAAAACAATTTGTAATATCAATGTAATTCAATATTCTTAATGTGAACAAATTTGGTACAAATCTTGTGAATAAAAAAATAGAAAAATTTGTAAGCATATTTATTAATAATAAGACAAAATTGTAATAACTGTTAGGTCTATTTTATTTTTAGGTGTTCATTTAATGTCAGCTCAATTATCAAAATAACATTCTAAAAATTGGATATTTTGACCCCAAATTTTTTTTAAAGAAAACCAATATCCCCATGCCTTGGGCAAACATAATTTTCCAAACCCAAATAAAATAAATTCATAAAATATTTTTCATGATATGTGTTTAATTTTCTTGTTTGTATATGAGGTCTACACCTATATATAATAACAACAATTGTGTTAAACTATATTTTGTGACCTAATGTGCTACCTATTTATTTAAAGTCTACCTAGCTACCTTACCCACATACCTATTTAATTAACAACCTACATGTATACCTATTAGATACCCTACCTTACCTATTTATTTATTTTATTTTATTTTATCACATAATGAATAGAGTTTGAAATGGAAGAATCATAATTTAAAATGTTTGAATTTATCAATGGTTCATATTTTTCAAAAAAAATTCTTTAAATTCATTTGAACATTTATAAGATATAACGATTTCATTGAATAGATATTGAATAAACTACAAAATTATGCTTTTATTTGCTTTACTTGAACAAAATTTATAATTAAAAAAAGTCTGTCAATTTTTTGTTTTCCTAATGATTTCATAGTTAACAAGATAAAACAAAAACATTGCACATGTTTTATTAATAAAAGATTGCATAGCTTCGTGACAAAAACATTGGGATGTTTCCATGAGGTCTTTTGGTTCAAACTTGGACAAATCATGTATATGAATTTCATATCCTTGATGATGTACATGGTGTAGTTGTACAACCTAAACCTATGGTTGTAGTTACGATATAGTTAGGTTTTTACCTGCCTAGTTTTTTTACCACATAATAAAATGTTGACATGTGGAAAAATGTATTCACATATTGCCATGTGTTGAAAAAATGGCTAGTCGAAAGTGATTGCCAAATGGATTAATTGTATTTGATTATTAGTCAATGGGAATTTGATATTGATTGGTGAAAAAAACCATCGGTCAAAAAAACCATCAATTAAAAGTGCCTCCTTTGTCTTGGTAAAAAAAGATCACCTAGTCACATTACACAATGTTAAAAGTGACTTCTCCAAAATGATTAGATGGTTGTTTTGACGATTGTCACTTTTTGGTATTTTTTAATTAGTTTTTTTAATCAATTGAACCTTGAACTCTTGTAATGTGATTTTAAAGTTGAAACATATGCAGTTTTTTGCATGTTCTTACCAAGTAATTTTTGCAATGACCAATTTAGTTCCAAATCCTTAAACCTTAATTGCTCCCCGAATAAACCCCATGTCAAAAAACTTAAAATTTAATTTCCAAGAAAATGCCATGTTGGAAAAAAAACATTACTTGGAGGTTTAATTTATTTAAAAAATAATTAAAACCTTACATGGAGGTTTTATCAAAAATTTAAATATAAGTTAATTGATCTCAAAGGTTCCTTTAAAAACATAAAATTTCCCATTGCTAATAAATACATCAAATAAAATGGGTTTGAAAATTTAGGTGTTATGTTTGGTTCCCATTTCACATTGGGCCTTCCTTCTTATAATTTCATTTTCAATCTTACCCCACACATTTAACATCAACATTAAAAAAAAAATGTCCCACGTAAATTGACACCCCACGAATGCACCAATCAAGGACATGAGGCCATTATAGTCATTGTTGGATGAATTGTAATCACAACCCCACAAAACCCCAACCTAGTCAGTTCATAAACCTTCCCACTCCTACCTAATTCCCTCCATCCCATTTGCTCTTTATTTCTTTTTGGCTATTGTCATCACCTTTTTTCCTTTCATTGTTTCCATCATTATGGAACGTTAAGCTTAAGGAAGAGCCTTGTTGAAATTGATAGAAGGTAACATGAAAGAAAAGCTTGGGAGCTCCAAGTGAGCTCACAATTGAAGAAATTTGGAAAATAACAATTCAATTTGTGATTGGATTTCAGTTGTAACAAACATTTTTGATTACAAATTGTTTTAATTGCCAAAGACAAGTACCATTGGGCAACTTGCAAAAGATAACATGTCGCATGAGAGTTATAAATATTTGTGATTATAGTCCATTTTGTCGTCCACTACGATGGATGAACATGAATATGACATGGATCTCATGTAACTTACATGAAAATTCTTGATTTTGTGATTATAATTGTGACTACATTTGCAACTATTTTATCCACACGATGCCAAATGTCATAGCCTACCTTATCCTATTTACTTACTTACCTACCTAGGTAAAAGAATAAGTAGGAAGGTAATAGGTGCCTACCCTAGTTTATTTTAGCCTCCAATGCCTATTTACCTACCCTACCATACTTAAGTTAGCTTACTTAACCTAGCTTAGCCTAAAGCTAGCCCCTAGGTTGCAAGTAAAAAAACTTGAACCCCCCATTTCTACGAGGATAAACTAAATCTTCAACCATTGCACCACACCATTATGAAGTGATAATTTTGGTTGACTTATTTAGTTCATAACCTATTACATGAACATTTAGGTCATGGAATTAGTTAGGAAGGTAGATGATATGTAAATAGCTTGCAAGTAGGTAGGTAGATGGCCTACCAAGCTAATTGCCCGCATAGGTAAATGACATACTTACCAACTTGCCTACTTAAGTAAACGACTTGTAAAGCCATGGCATACCCACCTACTTATCATTTATAATCTACCTACATACCTATTTAAGTAAATGACCCACCTACTTACCTACCCACCTACCTAGGTAGATGCTTAACCTACATATTTATGTACTTAGGTAGATGGCCTACTTAGCATAAGTAGATGACGTATATAATATAAGCAGATGATTTATCTATTTAGGTAAAAAATAAATAGGTAGGTAAAAGGTGCCTACCTTAACCAATCTTATTATGTTTATTTAACCTTGCATATCTTTTTAATTTAGCCTAGTTTCATGGCCTATGTAGCCTACTAAGCCTACCTAAATTAGGTAAGTTGTTAAACCTACCTAGTTTAACCAATTTAACCTATTTTATTTAGCTTAACCTACTAGGTCTACTTAGCCTATCCTACCTATTAGGTAACAAAAGTCTTTTTTAACTTGCTTACTAACCAATAAATTAACTTGTACATTTTGAATTGCAATATCAAAGATGTAATATAGTCATTTATGTATAGTCACAAATACAATTGTAACAACAACTTCATTGTCAACCATCAATGGATGCCATCAATATTGAACAAAATATGTTCATTTTTTTTCAATATTTTCATTTAAACTTGTGATAGTCACAAATTATAGTTGCATGTATGATTAAAATTTAGATTCGTCAAAATGTAGTTGCATATGTGATTACAAGTACTTACAACTATGGTGAGACATGGGACTGCTACAAGTGTAGTCACAAATTGATTTGATTTGGATAATAATGATGTGGTACTCACAAACATACTAGTGGAATGGACAAAAAAAGATTTAGGGGAGGGAAGTCAAACTTTTACCTTATTTCTTCCTCTTTGTTTTTCTTCTCCTTCCTTTTTTGTCTCCTTTTTTTTTTGTGTGTTGAATTCCCCTCTCTCTCCTTTCCTTCCTTCTCTTTCTATTCATTTGGTTCATTTTGTTGTTGGTGTTGCACTACTTGTGTTTTATTGTTTTTTTCATTTTTGTGTGTGCTTTTATTGTTGCCATGTTGGTGGATGAGTTCCATGGTGAAGTTCCATGGCATACATCTAAGCTCCATGACAAAGCTCCACAACCAAACTTGTAATGCCCATATGTAATCACAAAATATGCATTGGTTATTTGAACCAATCTTGCAGTACTTGGATCCATTTTCATTTTTGCATTTATATGACATATTGAATTCAATGAAACAAGAAAAAAAAGAAAAAAAAGGAAAAAAAAGAAAATGACTTAATAATGAAGGTATTATGCTACTTGATGCTTTCATTGTTAATTTAAAATTTTAATATTACACTTGGGAATTATACTCATTTAAACCATTTGTTTTTTATGATCAAAGTTTCTAACAATATGAAAATATTTCATTTCATTACACACTTTTGTTTAAGTTTGTACTTAGATGATGATCGATAATTTTGTAATGTATCCCAAATGTAAATATTATAATATAATTTTGTGTAATACTTATATTCAAAATCCACCTTATAATTATTATCAAAGAGTTAAAAGTTTATTTAAATGAAAGATGCCAAGGTTTTTGCAAACGGTACTCACATGTAATGATGATAACATCCATTTTTTTTTTCACATTGGTAAGTTTAGTAGGTCTAAGGGGCAATAGGTAAGTAGGTGGGTAGAATTAAGTAAGGCCACATTAGAGGGTAGAATGCTTAGGTAGGTTGTTTCAAGAAGCTAGTAGTCAATAGGTACCTAGTAGGTTGGTATTTGGTATTTAGTAGGTATTTGGTATTTGGTGTTTTTTACTTTACATATCGTACTACCTTGGCCATTTCAACACATGCCCGACGAATAATTAAATTAATTTTGAAAAATTCATTTCAACAAATGGAATATTCTTGATTTTCCTTCACAATATTTTTTGATTTGGAAGAAATAATTTTTAAAAATCTCAACATTTCTGAAAATAACATGATAATTATTAGTTGCCATTGACAATGGCAACTAATTATGGTACACAAAGTCTCAAACAAATAAAATAAATAAAAACAAAGGGACTAAGTAACTCCTTTCAGGGAGGGAATATTCGAAGTTCATTCATCCATGTAGGTAGGTAGGTAGGTAGGTAGGAGGTACCTACCTACCTAGTACCCAAGTGGGACATCCTAGAAGTTTTGGATGTTTTTTGAGAAAGTTCATCCAGATTCATTGGTTCGGTTCGGATCGCCGTTAAGCTTCCACGGTTGGTTCTTTCGTTCTTTCCCGTTGCGATTTCTACGAAGCGCGCCCACTCGCCCGTTGTCTCCTTTGTTTCGGTTTGCGGGTGGGGCGCGGGAGAGAGACGCGGACACTGCTCCTCTCTTCCTTGGATCCCGTGCGAGAGATCGAGAGAGAGCAAATTTTTTCTTCATAGCTAGACATTCTCTCTATCTTTTTTTTTTCTGTGATTTTTTTTTCCTTTTTTTTTCCCCCGGTCGTTTGGTTTGGTTTGGTTTGGTTTTGCAGTGTTGTCGAGATGGGGTTGATGTCGAGGAAGGTGCTGCCGGTGTGTGGCAACATGTGCGTTTGCTGTCCTGCGTTGCGAGCCAGATCGCGGCAACCAGTGAAGCGTTACAACATGCTGTTGGCGGAGATCTATCCAAAGAATCAGGTGTGAAGAAGAGCTGATCCAACAAACCATTCATGCAGAAAATAGGCTTGCAAAACGTTTGCAAACTCTCTCTGAACATATACCTCTCCCTACTTTTAACATTCTCTGTTGCTTGTGCCCCTGATCGCAAATTTTTTATTGCTTGCATTGTGGCAATCAAGCCGCCGTTTTGGAATCATCAATCGGAACTTCGGATCGAACTTCTTCTGTGTATTGTTGAGACTTGAATTCCATGATGAACGTCGTGGATTCCCCCGATTCTGCCCTATTTTTTGAATTGTAAAAATTCTTGTGCTTATGCAACGGTTTCAGGGTTTTATGAGATTCAATTTGATTTGGAGACTTCCTTTGATTCGATTGCGACTTGAAGATCGGATTTGATGAGGAGTGATGGGGCATGGAGTTTTGTGTATGTGTTGCTTGCTATTGGACATGTTCGGGAATGGAATTTGGTCTAGTTAGGGTTTTTCTTGGAAGGCATTCATGCTATTGGAAATGTCAGGAAGTTCAGTCCAGTCCAGTCCAGTCCATGTCCATGAATGAGCAGACTCTTTTTTTCTTTTCTAATGTTTAGGTCATTGGAAGCTTGTAGTAGGCTTTGCTTGCATTGTGGCAATCAGGCAGCATTTTGGAATCAATCAGAACTTAGGATCAAACTTTTTCTGTGTGTGGAATTTTAGGTGTATAATGAAATGTCATGGATTCCCCCAGTTCTGTCCTATTTTTTAATTGTAAAATTCTTGCAGCAGCTTCAGGGTTTTATGAGATTCAATTTGATTTTGAGACTTCCTTGATCTCAATGTGAAGATAGGACTTGATGAAGAGTGATTGTGCATGGAGTTTTGTGCATGTGTTGCTTGGTATTGGACATGTCCAGGAATGGAATCTGTTCTAGTCAGGGTTTTTCTTGGAAGGCATTCGTGCTACTGGAATGTTCAGGTAGTTCAGTTCAGTCCATGTCTAGTATGTGCATGAGGACTCTTTTTTTTTTTTTTAATGTTTAGGTCATTGGAAGCTTGGAGTAGGCTTTGCTTGCATTGTGGCAATCAGGCAGCATTTTGGAATCAATCAGAACTTAGGATCAACTTTCTTCTGTGTGTGGAATTTGGGGTGTATGATGAATGTTCTGGATTCCCTCAACTCTGCCATTTGTTTGAATTGTAAAATTCTTGCAATGGCTTCAGGGTTTTACAAGATCAATTTGATTTTGAGACTTCTTTGGTCTGATTGCAACTTTAAGATTCGATTTGATGAGGAGTGATAGTGCATGGAGTTTTGTGCATGTGTTGCTTGCTACTGGACATGTTTGGGAATGGAATCTCTTCCAGTTAGGGCGTTTCTTGGAAGGTGTTCATGTTACTGGAAATGTCAGGAAGTTAAGTTCAGTCCAGTCCTTGTCTATTATGTACATGTGGACTCTTTTTCTATTCTTATGTTAGGTCATTTGAAGCTTGTAGTAGCCTTTTTCTTTGCCAATTGGTTGATGTTCTTCCTCTCAGAGATCAGGCAATTTGGCCTGATTCCAGGTCTTAGCGGGGTCCTAAAATCAGTGTTTTCATTTGGAATTGTGCAGGATGAGGCCCCAAATTCGCGTAAAATTAGCAAGTTGGCAGAGTATGCATCAAAAAATCCAATGCGTATCCCAAAGGTTAGTTTGAATTTTAAACTTATACTTTTCTGCATGGAATAGAGGGTCTCAGCTAAGCCACCACTAGTTTCTGAATGCAATTAATGGAGTTGAAGTACTGGCTGGGATGGAGGAAACATAATTGGATAATCTGCTGGAAGCTCAAGTTGGGGTGGGAGGAAACAAAAAGGCAGACACCTGATACCTCAAACCATTTGCCATGGAAACAGAGCAATGGCACTTGCTTGCAAAGGGTGATCTGAGTATTGAAGTGTGGAATTTTCTACAGATTGCTAGTGCTCTTGAGCAAAAAGGCCAGAAGGAGCTTCAAAATAAACACCATGGATCTGTGCGCGCAGTGATGGCCACATACTCCAAACTTTTCATGACATGCAGAGATGAAATGTATGTGGTTGTCTTAACATTAATTTGTTGGTCTCATCTCAGTTTCAAAGTTGAGTCACCTCTGCTGTTCCCACCACAAAGTGGATGACTTTTGGAAGTCACCTGAAGTCCTACCCACCTACAGCCATTGGATATGTTGAGACATGATATTCTTGTGGCAGGTCACTGTTTGCAATCAGCGCACTGAACATGATTCGGATCCTTCTTGATCAAACAAGACAAGATGATATGCGGATTCTTGGCTGCAAAACACTGGTGGACTTTATACGTTATCAGGTATATTTAGTCCCAGCTCATCACCATTTTCAACTTTGTTTTAGACAATCTCAATGAGTGGCATGAGAGCTGAAAAAGTGAATATCTATCTGAACAAGTAGAGTAGGCTGCCCTAAAGTTATTTTCCCAATCTCAGCTGGCGGCTGTTTCCTGACAGGTGCTGTAGTGCATTTGCTGCTATTGAGTTCAGGAGTTCCAAATTCATGTTCCTTTGTTTACATGTTTGGGAACTGTGGGGCAAACTCAACCAAAAAAATTGTTTCCAAGATGTCCTAACTTCTCAAAAAACTGGATAAGCTATTGGAAGAATATGTTTTACTCTGGGTTCATACAAGAATTTGATTTTAGCTGATCATTAGGAGCCATGAGTCTTAAAAGGGAGCGAAAGATCGTTGACATAAATTTGGGTTTTTTGTGGTGGGTAGGCTGATGCCACGTATATACGCAACTTGGATGCACTTGTTCCAACTCTATGTGCTTTAGGACATGAACAAGGTGATCCAAAGAAGCAGTTGCCTATTCGAGCAGCTGGCCTACAAGCCCTTGCAGACATGGTGCTTAGACTACAACATAAACCAACTTGTTTTACCACATCTTTATTCTATTTTCTTGTTTGGTGATTTCAGCACACTTAATGATGGCTTAGGCATGGCATTCTCATTCATCTATTGTTTTGCTTGCTCTGTATAGCAATCAGAAGCAGATTCTCTGCAGCCATTGAGCCCAAATGTGCAACATGAATTGTGGTACAGATTAGCAGCGAGTGTTGAAACACAATTCCTGATTCTCTTGGCACTATTTTGGTAGGTAAGTTGCAAGTCTGATGTAAATGTTTCTTGTTTCACTTTTCCTCTGATACTGATGCCTTGTTATTATTGACAGGTGGGATTCATGGGCCAGCACTCACACATATCTACTGAATTTGATGAGGTGGGTGCACTTCTGGTTGCCTACTTTTGCTTTGATTTGCTTATTGGTGTATCTGGTTTTGTCTGTCAAGCACCAGATTGGAAAGCATTGTGTTTCTCAGTTTGGAAATGTAGGTTTCTCTTCAGAGTACTTGTAGTATGGAATATGTTAGAGTGAGTGATGGTTCTTTCTCTTCTGTGTTACTTCTGACAAGAAGTGTACTCAACAGTGTGAATGGGTTTGGGATTATGAATTTTGTAGATTGTCACACTGGCACTGGAGAACTATGCTCTTCCATCTCTTGAAACTGGAACAGATGAGAATGAAAGAGGGGCACAACACCACCGGGTGAAGGAAGTGATGAGATCAGATAGTCGTGCTCGTGCAGTCGCAGCCATGAGGGAGGCTATGCACAAGCTGCAACATCACAAAATGCAGTCTCACATGAAAGATCCTTCAAACCTTACAAGGTCGTTACCTGTACCATGAGTATACAGTAGGCAGAGGCCATCAACTGTTTGGTCATCATGCAAATGTTGGAGTTCTATGTATGCTCCAAAACTGCCTCATCTATTTTCAGACCTATGCTTTTGAAGACATATATTTGTATGGAATCTGGCAGGGAAGAGATGGAGATGCCCTCTGTGTGGTCACAGGTATGCTTGCAGAATGTGGCATCGCTGGCAAAAGAGGCAACCACAGTGCGACGCATGTTGGAACCCATGTTTCGGTACTTTGATAAGGGCAGGCACTGGTCACTTCAGCATGGTTTGGCTCTTGCAGTCTTAGGTGATATCCAACTCTTCATGGAAAAAACAGGTCAGTGTTGGACAAATAATTTTTTTTTTCATTCTTGATCCATCAGTCTTTCCATATGGTATACATGTTTTGTGTACTGCCTGTATGTTTTTTTGACTCTGTTGCCTTGTGCCCTCAGACTCCTCAAAACACCCACTCTTTGTAGCCTTCTGCTCTGTTTCCCCTTCCTTCCAGCAGATTTGGTTTTGGATATCTTTGAGACCATTTCAGTCCTGTAGACTCATAGACATTGGGGAGGGTGGTTTTTAATTCAGCATCTGAAACACCAGTCATTCAACACCCTACGGCATGTTTCTTTGTATTTGTACAGAAAATGATCAGTTGTTGCTGGCGGCACTTGTTAGACACCTTGATCATAAGAAAGTGGAAGAAAGTTTGAGCACAAAGACAAACATCATTGCATTGACAGCAGTTTTGGCTCGTCAATCAAAGGCAAAGGCAACAGTTGCTGAAGTTGGAGCCATGAGTGACCTTTTAAGGCATCTGCAGAAAAGTCTGCAGTCCGGGATGGAAACTTCAATGGTGGTAGGGGATAACAAGGATTTTCCAGAACAGAACTCTGCACTTCAAACAGCAATTGAGGAATGCTTGATGGAGCTTGGAAGGAGGGTAAGTTTTACCTGTCTTCTCCTTGGCACTTGTTCCTTGTATCACTGTCATCCCCTTGGAAGTTGAAGTTAACATCCTCACATACTTTCTTTATCTTTATTACTTGCAGCCCTCAGGATTGAAATCACACTCCTCAGTGTCACTCCTGTATGTTTATGGTTGGATTGTTGAGTTACATTCTGCTTGAAATTGATCAGAATTGTCAAGTAGGTATTGAGGTTTTCTTATGTGTTTTGGCTTGCTAAAGGTGGGAGATGCGGGCCCAGTACTTGATATGATGGCAGCAACCCTTGAGAAGCTGCCAACAAAGACTGTGATTGCAAGAAGCACCATACAAGCTGTGTCTGTGTTGGCCCTTGCAGTGGCCTACCTTCCTGACCACCTATATACTCATCAGGTATGCATCATCCTTTATCTCTAGTTTGTGCATCTGCAGTGGCAAGAATCAACATGCATGCAGCGGAGTTGTTACTGTGTAGTACAGATGTGGACACCCATCTGCAGCTTGTGAAACCTTTATGGACAAAGCCTGTCTATACTCCTCATAATGCAAATATAGTACTCCTGGACATAACCCAAGTTCGAGAAGTTTGACAGGATTTTCTCATCATGTTCTTAACTCGGAAGCAGTTGGTACCACTGTTGACCACAGGAATTCCCAGAAGCATTATTTAATGAACTCCTGCGAGCTATGTTGCACCCAGATGCTGAGACCCGGATTGGTGCACATCGAATTCTGGTTGTGCTCCTTGTGCCAGCTTCTGCCTCTCAGTCATCTCGCTATGAACAGCAATTTCTTCCATATGCTGATGTGTCTGCTGCAGCATCACCCACCAGGAGTAGGAGGAGGGTATCAGCATTTGCTTCTGCAGCTGTGCTTTTCGAGAGGTTGAGAAAAGAAAGGAGTACAGGAAGCTTTCTGGACAGTGATGATGAACTGGAGACTGGTGATAAAGATGGCCAGATTAAAGGAAGAACAAATAGCATGGGAAGGCGTGTGGGGAAGACTGACAGCATGGGGAGAGAGGAAGTTGGTGGTGGACGGGAAGATGACATTCATCCTGTTGCAAGTCCCAGTCGACTTCAAGCTTTCAGATTAAGCTTGGGTCGCTCCATGGCACATTTGAGGAGGCCCTCAGCAGGCACCCGAGAGACTGTAACACCCTGACACATGTTGCTTGCTTCCAAGTCCTGAGTGAACTGATGACTTCAATATTGTGTGTGCAAATCTAGGTCTAATTTGGTGTTGATGGATGTTTGTGAGATATACAGCAAATGCATTCAAGAAGACTAGTGGGAGATAGCAGTACTTAGTTTGATTATCATGTTAATATCACTGTGCATTTGGGATTTAAAGGGCTGAACTTTCCAAATGCATTATTGGAAGATGTTCTTGAATGAAATACACATTAAGATTTAGGTGTTCCTGAGTGTTTGTCTTCGGAAGGCTAGGGCTGCTAGGGCTGTGCATTCCGCTCTGTTCTGCTGAAAAGTTTTGGTGTGGTGACTGTTGGGCATGGCAGGAGATGACAACTGTGAGGCTTGCTGGGCACCAGGTAGAGCTGCTGTTCTCCACCCTGTGGCTGGAAGCTAATATGGCAGACAACTGGCCACCAAGCTATGAAGCTATCGCTCACACCTACAGCCTTGCACTCATATTCTCAAGACCCACGGTCAGATACCAAAACTCATTTTGTGCTCCAGTCCCCAATGACATGTATCCAGCATTAGAGTTTCATGTGCAGTTCAATTGCTGCTAAAGGGCAGAAGAGTTTTAAAGGTCTAGCTATGTTGTATGTCAGTTTCTGGAAGCTATTGTTGTATTTATGCCTTCTCTAATTGTGATTGATTCTTTTGATTACAATTTCTTTTCCCCTTCTCTGTTTCAATTACACATTCTGATTTGTTGGTTGAATCTCACAATTGCAGAGTTCTAATCATGCCACACAGCTGCGAGCATTACAGTTGGCACTCTCACTGAGGAGTCTTGCCCTTGATACCTCTGGTAAGTCAACATCCCATTCCAAATTCAAAATATGAGCTTGCATCAGCAAATATATCTTGTTGCTTCATGGTGGTGGACATTCTTGCCTACTTCCCACTGTATCCTACATTGAGGGGCAATAGATCTTGTGACTGCAATTTGTTAATTATTCATTACTGACATAACTGGGTCTGACACTGTACTGCTCAGCTATCCAATTTTCTCCAGCAAGACGAAGGTCTTTGTTTACACTGGCAACTGCAATGATTCTCTTTGCAGCAAAGACCTACAACCTCTCTCAAATTGTTGCACCTGCCAAAGTGCCTCTTACTCCTCTTGTGGTGAGATAATACTCTGTCCTTTTTCAGTTGTCTTATCAAAAAGACTGGATATTCTAGTTGGAGGTTTTGCTTTGATGTGCAAAATGATTACAAATTAACAAGAGCCTCAAAAGTTTCATGTGTGATTATTTTACTTATATTCTGGACTGTTAACATGAGTGCAGAAAGATCCATTTCTGGAGCTTACAGAAGAAAGCACTCTCACAGCAGCAAACTCTGCTGTATTTGCCAAGGAGTATGGAACACCTTCAGATGACAATGCCGCATTGAGTTCTCTGGCCCGCATTTCTCTAACTGGGGACTTATCAAATGAAGCTCTTGCAGCTCGTATTGTAGAGGCATCCCCATCACTAGTTGAGGTAAACTGGCTACCATGCCAAGTATGTTTTCTATGTGACACTCAGAGTTGTTTATGGTCAATGATTGCTCCTATTTCTTTTCTGGTTTCCTCCCCCTAGCTTGTTTTTGACTCTTTTCTTCTGTCAAATGTATCTAATGTGCAAGGAACTTGGTATGGATGCCAATCCGATGAACAGAGATTTGGAAAACAAAATCATTTGATCAGGGCTTCAAAAGACTTTCTAAAAACTTTATTTTTATTTTTATGGGGTGGATCTGGCACTTTTGCATTTATAGGATATGATATTGATGGTAGGGAACTGAATATTTGTACTGCCATTACATAAAAAATGTGATTATTTTGCTCTGCTTTTGTTCATGATGTGATGTCATCCCTCCACTGTTTGTCAATGTTTTGCAGGCAGTTGGGCCAGGTCTAAAGGCAATGTTGATACAACAGTTTGTTCCAGAAGATAGTGATGTACTAGGTTCTTCTTTATACTTCAATTCTCATAGTTCACGGTCTGCCAGGACTATATCCCTGGACTCTATCTCTTTTGATGAGGTATGTCCTCTTTCTCTGTCTCTACCAACTCACTCCAGCTTGAAGGTGTTGCCATCTTCATCAGATCAACTAGGCACAGCAGGATTCTGTACTTTTGAATTGAGATGTTGCTCATTTCCTTTCCTTTTTGCAAAATTGAGAGTAGCCTTACACATTTCTGTGCTTGAATCTCAGTCACAGCTGGTACCAGCAGATGAGGAAGTGACAAGTGACCCATCAGGTCCTGAGTTGCCTCGTCTGTTGAGGGACACTGCCGGGCCCAATCCAACACCACGAGCCCCTGGCGTGTCTCAGCTTCTAGCATCGGTAAACTTTCTTTTCGACTTTGGTTGAAGTAGGGAATGGAAGTAAAAATTTGATATTCCTGGGTTCTTATGTAACTTTGCAGAGATGGTAGCCTTCTGTTTGTTTTTGTTCAGGAGGTTTGTTCACTGAGCTCATTCCTAACCTCAAGAATTGAAACCTTTGACAGTGATAAAACTTAAAATAACAGACTAACTCTGGTCTTGATTTCCATTCAGAAAGATTTTGAATTTTTTGTGTGGGTTGCAGGCCTTGGAAACAGCAGCCCAAGTTGGGACTGTATCCAGTTCAGACAGGCTTCTTTCATATAGTGCAACAGCAAGCCAGTGTGAAGCATTTGGAGCAGGGACTCATAAGAAATTGTCAGATGTGTTGAAGTTGGACAGCAAGGCTACTACTCCTCTGGCCATTACCCTTCCCAATGGTGAGGAGACTCTCGAAGGCAAGGTAAAGTGTTCTTCATCTCTTGCCAAGTAGTGTGCTGTATTTCCAGCGACATCTGATGGAGGAATATGGATTCTATTACTAGTGTGATGTGGGTGTGTTGGGTGTGTGTTTCTCTACTAATTTTTTTTCCTTGTTTTTTACAGTCTGATGAAGAATTTGAAGATGCTAGAAATGGCACTTCTCGTTCAGGGAGTAGAAGCCAGAGCCCAACATTGAAACCCACATGGCTATCATCTCCAAGTGCTGGTGAGTCACAGGGTCTCAAACTTCCCCCTTGTGGTCCATATGACAACTTCCTTGTTGCTGCAGGCTGTTAGCACAACAGAATTTTTGAAGGAAAACAAACAAACCTACCTAGTGTGGGCCCAAGATCCAGTTATGCGCAAAATATAGCCACCCTTTTCCGAAACAACTAAATGTAAATCAAAGAATACAAATGGTCATGTTGTTTACTTGGCAAGAAGATTGAAACCCAAGATTAGCAGTCATATTTAGTGCCTCCTAAAAATGGAGTGCTATTTCAAGTACCCATGTTTGGAAGAAGATTTGGCTCCTTGAATCTGTGGGCTGTTTTATGCCCTAATCTTGCTTTTTCTTGTCAGTATTCTTAGCAGAGAGTTTTTTTTCTTTTGGCACACAACAGCAGATTAGCAGAGAGTTTTAGATTCACCATCCTATAGAAGAGCCTCATCCTAATGATTATTTTCAGGATCAGATTAATTACTTGAATATTCAACACTGTTTGGATAAGTTAGGGTCTCTAGTCCATTTAGGTTTGACCTCTTTGTTTCCACATGCAAACTATTAATGAAAGGTTTTTGTAACATGTTTAATTATAAACTTTTCTCTCAATTCCAGTCTTACAATTGTTAGGGGCTATTGCTTTTACACATTTGTGTTGAAGATGTAATAACATCATGTGCTGTGAAGTGTTGCTGATGGATTTCCAAGCAAATTATTTTGTGTGATAGATCTTCAGGGAAATTTTGTTGCGTCTTCCCTGCTCATAATATCACATGGCTTTTTCTTCCAAAGGTGGGTGTTGGATCTGTGTTGTGTGATTTTATTTTATTTCAGTTTTTATTGTTCAGGGTGCAAATGTGATGTGTGGAAGCTGGGTTTGTTTTGTATTTTACCATGTAGACTTTCTTTGCAACAAAAACACCTTTTTATCAATAAACTTGTTGGGGATGTCAAACATTCTTGTTAACTTTGATTATGATTAAAGATCATTTTTTTGAAGTATTCAACCCAAGAACCTTTTAATACCTTTCATTGTGCAAAGGGTCAAAATTTTTAAATACCTAGCTTGAGGAGCACACAATATCATATCAAGGTAGGCTTTAAGGTTTTAAGTTATTTTGTTCTCGCCATGACTTCTATCTAGCTTTATAGGATTCTTGTCCCCACAATGTGTCCATCCACATTGAGTTGGATTCGAGCTATTATAATGAAAATTTGAATATGGACTCACAATAGTTGTGAACATATAGTTCTTGTACAAGTGATGTGCTTTTAAAGTAGAAAGATAGAACTTGAGGTTTTTTCCTTAGTTCTTCACAATGGGACAAAAATGGTTTGCAAGAGCTCCAAGATGAAACTAAAATGAAATGATATTTGTTTTTCTTGATTAATTCATTTCTTCACAAGCGCTTTTTGATCAATTTGTTTACAAGTGATTATCCTTTAATTGACATTTGAGCAAAAATGCCTCACTCTAAAACAAAAATGGATCAACTCTCACAAACACATTTAAAAGTGATATAAAATGTTGGAATTTGGAAAATTCAACTTGGTGAAGTTGTAGAAGACTTCAAGTTGGATGTTTTAGTAAAATGGAATTACATTTGAATGAGAAATGAAAAATTGCCACCATTGACAAGTTTGGAGTTTTCTAGTTTCAAACAACCTTCAAAATTGGAACTCTTTGAAAACTTAGCATGAAATGTTTTGTTCCATTTTCCATAAAAGTTTGGTGGTAGATAAAAAACATGCATATGAGTCAGGTGTAAAAAAAAATCCAAAAAAGAGCAAGAAATCAAGTCTCCTTAAACTTTGTCACTTGTTTATCATACTTATGCTCATCCTCCTCCATTGAATGGAGATGTGTACAATGTGGAGTCCACAAACAAACAAGATAAAATTTGGTATCATCAAATTTTCAATGTGAATTGAGGAGGTTTAGAAGATGAGGATTCCCATGGTTTCAAATCACTCATTCTTTCTTTTTTGGTTAATAATTAGAAATGATGAACAACATCATGGGAATTTTTGTTCATCGAATGTACAACATCATTTGGAAACCAAAAACAACTAATTGAATATGTGGGAACATGAAGGTTGTTTTTTGTGATTTGATGATGTGATTAGCTTTTTGAGCATGTCCTTGTGTTTTGTAAATAACTATCCCAAGCTTGGAACTTTTTTTTCAACATGCATGATGCCCTTCATGTGCAAAATTTTGTGACACTTCAAGCATTGGATTTTTCTCATGGGAAAATAATTAGAAATGTGCAATGGCTTTTTGGTTTTGGTAGTTGAACACCATGCACATTGAGTTTTGCTCATTTGGTAGGAGCTACACATGTTGGGGTTATGGTGGACCAAATTGGTCCACCTTGAAATTTATGGGTTAATGCAATTTGGAATCAAAATTAGGTCATGGACCCACCTTAGATTCACATTAAACTCATATGGGTCAAACTTGTGATGAATCACCATTTTCCTTGGTTACTTGGTTATGACTCATGTCATTTCGAAGGTTCACAACTTTTTCATTTTGTAGCCTAAGTGAAAGATTTCAAATTTTTTTTTGTAACGATTGAAATTAATTTTTCAACAACATATCAAGCTTTTTAATTGTAATTGATTTGAAAATTGAAAACATTGATTATGAATTATTTTGACAATTTGATTCTTGACCTTTCAAATGGTCATAACTTATGTCACAAACTTTTATTTTAAAAATTTGACCCCCATTTTGATTTATTATTTTTCGAAACCAAACCTTGATCCAAATATTGAACTTTCAAAACATTTCAAAAATTTTAACTTCTAAAGTGAAAGTTAAGTTTGGGAATCTTGTTGGTGTTTTGACTTAAGTGAAAAGCCAATTCCATTTGGAAACATCCAATTTTTTTTGATACTAGGAAAGACATTTTATTGTTCATTTTGAAAGTTTATGCATCCAAGTAAAGGCTGCAACAATCAATTTCATTTACATTCGATTTTTGAGTAATTTCTTGATTGAAGAATCAAAATCAAACCTTTCATGTTTGATAATATTCCTCAAAAAAATTAATTAAAAAAAAAAACTTTCATAAGATATTTCATTTTGATTAAACATGGTGGTTCTTCATGTAAACATATTATTGTGAATGACATCTGTAATATCATCACCAACATCACCATCATCATCATCAGCGTCACAATTGTTAACATCATCATTATCATCATCATGGATTAATTCCATCCATTAAATTCATCCATCATTGTCAACTTTTCATTCATAATTTATATTTAATTTAGTTAGTTTGTAGTTTAACAAGTAATTTATTTATCGTGAACATTTTATTTATAATTAATTTATAATTTACATATTGTTGAGAAGGGTTTTCAATTTTTTGAACGGTGGACATATGAAATCTTTTTTGAACTAGGTCTCCAAAGGGATATAAATAAAGGTAAGACTTCATTATTTTTAATTTGTTCAACATTAGTTTGAAATACAATTTTGCATCATAGCTTTGTTTGTTTGTTTCATTTCAAATTCATGTTTCACATGTTATCAAAATAAAATTATGTTTGAACATTCATTTTGCACACTATGTTTTGATTTTTGATTTTCATACTTTGTGTTTGAATTTAAGTTTAAACTTGTTTTTGTCATAGTTTATTTTAATTGTCATGTATCTTGAAAATCTTTTCGCCTTCATAGTTTTCATGCCTATGATACATATTTTCATCATTGTATGGGCTTGAGCAACCCTACAACACCAATTAATTGATTTGCCCATTTCATTTGTGAACAAAAAATTCTCATTTGGGGTTCACAAAGTGGGAAAACCATTTGAGAATTAGAGTCCCATGGTGTCCAAATGAGGCCATTCTTTAGACCATTGAAAAGATCTTGAAATGTAAATATTGAACATGAGTTTGCATTTTACATTTGAATATTTGAAGTTCAAGTTGTGAGCAAAATAGTGGTTAGAAGACAAACTCTTGATTTCATTCTTGACCATTAAAGTCTAGATTATATGGTTCACATGATTTCTAAATTGAACATGTGATAAGACAATGGAAAGGTTTTTTCAAAAGTTACAACTTTGTTATTGATATGATCGAAGTTCACATGCAAGTGTTACGAGTCCACAAAAATACATGATTCATAACTTGACAAAATTGAAATTTTTTGAGACACCTTTGCAGGAATCTTGGGACTTTTTATCATTTTGATACAACCTTGTTGCTAATCACAAACTATGAGGAGGCATGTAAAAGAAAGAGAGTGCAGAAATCTCATCCAAGCTGACATTGTTGTCCTCATCAATTACATGTCCTTGTAACTATTCGGAATTTAACATACTCATGAAGCTATTCTTTTCAATGATCATAATTTAACATAATTATCAATATCCAAAATCATAATAATTGTTCAAAACCATTTGAAGTATGAAGGGAATGAGCATGCCCCTGATGACTTTGCAGAGTAAGCTGGCTTACTTTGTAGAGTCATCAGGGGTGTTCCCAGTCCTTAATACATTTCCTATTTGAATTGAATTGTTGCTGGTTGGAACTTTGTCATAAAGGGGAGAGCCACACTACTCTGTGAGAAGCTTGTTCACACCCTCGTGTATCATCAGCTGTAGGTTTAGTGTTTAGTCATACCAGCCTTTTGGAATGCATCAGTGATAGCAAAGAGAGCAGTTAGTTACCCACAACATAAAGGAAGAGGTTTTCAATCACCTCACCTTCTGAGGTTTTAGGATTTCAATCACACCACCTTCTGAGGAAGTTTTAGGGTTTCAATCACACCCCCACCTTCTTAGGTTTTCAATCAGCTACACCACCTTCTGAAGTTTTAGGGTGTCAATCACACCACCTTCTGAGGTTTTGCAGTTACCCCAGCTTCTGAGATTTTTGGGTTTCAATCATACCCAGCTTCTCAGGTTTTCAATTACACCAGCTGCTTCTGCTAGCATCAAAGAAGTTCCAATTACCCAACAAAAGGATGCACCACCCACAACAGAGGGAGGAGGTTTTTCAGTTGCAGCAGTTTTGACTAGTATCAAAGAAGGAGTCAATACCCACAAGGCAGAGAAGAGGTTTTCAGTTGCTGCAGACTTTGTTTAGCACCAAAGAAGCATTACCCACAACTCAGGGAAGAAGGATTTCAGTTGCTTCACATTTGGCTAGCATCAAAGAAACAGTACCCACAACTCAGGGGAAGAGGTTTGCAGTTGCAGCAGGCTTTGGTTAGCAATCAAAGAAGCATTGCCCACAACAGAAGATGTTGTGGGTACCAACAACGTTGGGGAAGAGGTTTTGGGTCAAACCTGCTTTGGTTTAGTTACAGCATCATAGGACAGGATTGAAGTCAAGCTCTTGATCCTATGTGAATAAGAAGAAGAAGAGGAGGAAGAGAAGAAGTTGATTTTGTTTGTTGCGAAGCAAGAGAATTGTTTGAGCAAGAAGAGGAAGTGGAAAGAGTAGTAGTTGTAGTAGTAGTTGTTGTCGTTGTTGGAAATAGGAAGATTCGCCAGTGAAAAGAGGAGGAGGAGAAAGGGGTTTTTCAATTGGAGACAAGGGAATGGTGCAGTAGGAGGAGTAAAGAGAACATTCGACATGGAGGAGGCACATCTGAGCAGATTGGCATCCATAGTTGCAGTATCAGGCTGTGTGACGTTCTCTCTGGCACTTCTCTTGTATCATCATCGGAATCGGAAGCAGCTGCTATTGAGATCATTGGGAGAAAAACCACAGAGAAAGTTCAAGAGAGTGCTGGCTGACAATTCGTCATTACCTTTTTGTCATCTCCATCCTCAAGGAGAAAATGGTAAGCTTTTAATTATTTTGAATATTGCAAAACAACAAGAAATTCTTTACCTTCTGGGACAAGTTTCTAAACTGAATTCTGGACACTCAATCCCTTTTTTTCTTTGTGTCTTCAAAAGAACAGATTCAAAAATAGGGCATGGCTTCCCAAGTTGGTTTCTTCAAAGGTCCATTAGATGTTTGTTAGGGTTAGGGTTTAAGGCTGAAACAACTCATCAGATCAACAGATACACTGATGGAATGCCTTTAGGTCTGATGTGTCTATTCTGCAAATTGTAACTTTACTGTTGCTGAAAGTCGCTACTCAAGTGTGAATGTACAAATGTCATGGGTTTGATTGTCTTCTCCCATGTTGCTCTCAAATTTGTTTTCCATGGTCATCATTGTCTCTATTGCTAAGCTAGAACTCACTGTAAGGAGAATGTCTAAGCAGACTTTATTGGAGTGTGCCAGTGGCAGGCTCACAGCATGGGCATCCTTACGGTGATGTTATTCGAGCACTTGCTGAGGAGCCATGGAAGTTGTCTGACTCAATCAGGGATGATAGTGGAATTCCACCTGCTATAGAAGGAGAGGCTTCTTGGGTGCAAACAAGAGGTCAGCTTGAGAAATTGGTTGAGCTGCTAAGTGAGGAGAAAGAAATTGGCGTGGACACAGAACAGCATAGTACCCACTCCTTCCTTGGTTTCACAGCCCTCATTCAGGTAGCCTCCCCTGACTTTGTGATTATGCTCCTGTCAGATTCACACATATCAGGTAGTGAGGTGGTATAATTCAGGACAAACTGATACAGGAATGTTGTTGCAGATACATGAAATGGGTTATCAGAACCAGTTTAGTTCAGGCTTTGATTTTTACAGTGAAAGGGGATGTGGTTGTTATTGATCTTGTCAGTGGCCCTTGGTTGTGCTGGTTGGGTCTGGTTGAGAGCAGATATCAACACCCAAAACTGACTTTCTGCTGGATGCCATTGCACTGCATGACGACATGCAGCTTCTCCAACCTATATTTGCTAATCCTGCCATTTGCAAGGTACAGTCAAAACACAATCCTTAGCTTGCAATTGGGGCTGAATAGGTAGAGCTTGCCAGACACCACTGACTTCAGTCTTTTGAAGCTTATCTTTTTGGTTTCCATTACCTTGTTTGTGTGTCTGTTTTGTGCCCATTGTCAGCTCAGGTTCATTGTGGACTTTTGGGTTTCACTCTGTTCAACACACTCTGTTGGGAATTTGATGTGGTTATCTTGATGGCATCAAAACTGGCAGCCCTTTAATGATGCTACTACATTTTGATGGGTTTGGTTAGAGCTCCCAGGTTTGTTGTGTCAGCTATCAATACTTCTCAGTGTGGTGCAATTGCAGGTGTTCCATGGTGCAGATAGTGATATTCTGTGGTTGCAAAGAGATTTTCATATTTACATTGCCAACTTGTTTGACACTGCTCGTGTAAGTCTTTTCTTTCTTGAGTATGCACACAGTCAAGCAATGTCATCTCCCTGGCATAGCAGTGTCAACCATTTTGCATTTGTGAGCAGACCTGGTCTCTTTGCAGGTTGCCTAATTGGAAAGAGTGATTGGGTATGCTTACATTTGCAGGCATGTGATGTATTAGGAAAGCCACAGAGATCATTGGCTTATCTACTGCAGACGTACTGTGGCATTGCAGTCAACAAAGTTTACCAGGTAAACTGCTATGTTGTGGTTGCAGTACTTGCATGTGAACACCTTCTTGCTTCCTCACATGTGATGCAGTTTTTCGAATAATTCTTGTGTGTTACTCACTCAGTTGAGAACTAAAGTCTCTCATGTGAAACCTGTTGTGCTTCCTGACTGAAAGTCCAGCTGCTCAAAACTTTGTGTTGGGAAGTTACCACACTGTTTTTCAACAGGCATTGATGCATTCTGTATTTTGCAGCGGGCAGATTGGCGACTGCGACCATTGTCTACTGAGATGGAGCAGTATGCACGCACAGATGCTCACTACCTGCTCTACATTGCCCATTGTCTGTGTGCAGAACTGTTGCAACCTTGTAAGCCTTCTTTTGTCACCCAAGACTTATTACTGTATCATCCAAGGGAGCATATAGTGTATTGTGTTTGTACGAGCTTCCAGTTTTCAATCTCTGCAAGTCTGGAGAATATGGGTAGGTTTAGAAGGACGAGACTTTGTTGCTGCAGGTGGAAGACAGGAGAATGGAGATACCTGGAAGCACAAGGACCCCATGACAGAGGTTGTGCGCCGCTCCAATCTATTGTGCCTGCAACTTTATGAGAAAGATGGAATTGGGGTGTCATCAACGATTTTGGCTACTTCTTTGCTGGCCCGATTTCACAGTTACCAAAGCTTTGTGTCACTTTCAGAGGTATGCAGTTAGGTTTTTCTTCTTTGGATCTCATGGAGGTTTTTTCTGCAGAGCTATTTTTTAGAGTGTGGGGATGAGAGAACAACCCCCACACTCAATGTTCAGCTGAGATATTTTCAGGAGTTCTAGCACAGCCCATGATGTATATGTGTGATCTGATGTGCAGGATGATGAGCAGCTGCGGAAGTTGGTAATAAGGCTATGTGAATGGCGGGACTTGGTGGTGAGAAGTGACTACATTCTGAGCTTTAGCTGTTAAGATAACTTCCATCCACATTTGAGATTTGTGCTCTGCATCCTTATGTGTTGTTTGCACTCGACATCTTCTGCAGTTTGCTATGTGTGCTGTGTTATCTGAGAGGAAATTCTTTGGGCCTTATGAATTCTCAGGTGCCTCAACAGACAGATTTCTAAATTTTTCGTTGTGTGACACAAACAAATCTTACAGGCACGGAAGGAGGATGAATCTTTGCGAGCTGTGTTGTCGGATGCAGCACTTGTTGCTGTGGCAGCAGAGCGCCCTCTCTCTCATGCATCAATTTGTTACACTATAGCCACTGCGGATGCTGTGTCACAGGCCTCCTCAGAATCCTTTCCATTGGCAGGCATGCCTGGATTGCCATCTCCATCACCAGTCCTCCACAAGAATATTTCATCTCTGTCTGGTATATTATCAGAGTTTACAGAGGATTCTGTGCAGTCAAGCTCTGTCACAAATACTTACAGATCTGCCTTCCGAATGAATATATTTGGTTACCAATTCAGAAGCTCGGTATTGTCCATGTTAGGCTGGGCGAATGAATTGGGTTCCAGAAATGAAGGTCATAGAGAAGATGGAAGTAGCATTCAAAAGAAAGAGGAGTGGGAGCGGAAGATAATACCCAAAAGATGGAGGTTAGGGAATGCACAGTGGGCCCGCCTGCAGTTTGTAAGGAAATTCTCATGCAAGGCACCTGTGTATCATAATTGCCGGATCTTTGCAGGGGATGGCCGTCTATTATGCTATTGTGACAGGAAGAAGCTCGAATGGTTAGTCTCTCTGCTCCTTCTGTACCCCAGTAGACGGTGGTTCTCCATTCTCTTGTATCTATTGCTCTTGCCAACCTTCAAAGTGACAATCCAAATCAATTGTCGCCATGTTCCATGATGAGAGCAGCTCATGGAGTTCCTGAAAGGGTGGGTCTTCTGAGGGTGCTATTTTGTCAGGTCTCACTTTTCATTGGTGTTTGTTCTTTTGCCTTTCTTCTTGGGTCAACAAGATTTCTGCTGGAATGGGTCCCCATAGAGAAGGGTGTAAATTAAGATAGTTGTGAAAGGGCAGTTTTTTGAGAGTGTTGTCTGCCTGTGTGGGAATTCTGCATTGAATGGAATTGGCCCCCTGTGCAGGTATGTGAATCGAGGCTTGGCAGAATATGTGGAAGGGGAGCGCCCAGCAGTACGGCTGTTATTTGAACCAAAGGGGCGACCTGAGGATGAAAACAATGAGTTCTATATACAGGGCAAGACAAATCGCTGCGTGGGTTGTGGAGAGACGAGTCATTATTTGCGTTACCGCATTATTCCCTCTTGTTATCGCCAGCATTTTCCGGAGCATTTGAAAAGCCATCGGTCACACGACATTGTACTTCTTTGTGTGGACTGCCATGAAATCGCCCACCGTGCTGCTGAGCGCTACAAGCGCCAAATCGCTATTGAATTTGCCATTCCACTATTTACCCAGAGAATTGCTGATCCTGCTGGGAATGATACTACTGGGTCAAATGGGGTTGTCCCTGTTGTCCAGAAAAAAGATGTGGGAGTGTCACCTATACAGTTGCGAAATGCTGCAATGGCCTTGTTGAGGCATGGAACATCAATGCCTGTTGAACGGCGCAAGGAGCTCGAAGAGGTAGGATGTTTCTGTCAAATGATACAAGAGGGAAAATAAAATAAAATAAAATTGCCAGGTCAGATCACTGTGAGAGGTTATGGAATTGAATACTTTGTGTATGTCAAGTTGTCTTTTTGACACTTGTCTCTTGCGTGGTCAGGTAGTGCGGCAGTACTATGGTGGGAGGGAAATTGGGCCAGAAGACTTGACTGCAGCACTCTTGGTGGGCATGGGACCCCGTGAGCATCGTCGTCTATCAAAGAAGAAGCGTCTCTTTGAGAATCCCAACTATCTGAGCAAGGAAATGCAGGTTGAGGTGCAAGAATGTAATACAGTGGCTGACAATGTTAGTGAGGAGTTATCAACAGATGGAGCTGCACAAAGGCAACAAATGGAACAACTTGCCAGGAATGGTGGTCAGGAGTTTGAGTTTCATGAAGGAGAGAGTCTGATCGAATTCTCTCAACTTCGGCAACAACAAGAAGAAAAAGAACATGATGAAGAGGAGCTGCCACCAAGTCAAAATGTTGTGCTCAGCAATAGGATTCATGGAGAGGATGCAGCTGCCCAAGGTTTTGAGGATGCTTCTTCTTGTCCTACTTCGAGGCGCTCCTTGATGAAAGATTCACTGCTAGGACATGGACCTCATGGGAGGCAAGTTGTGAACATTCTCATGGCTGAGTCTGGGGATTTGGGTATTGCCAAGTTCTGTCAACGGTGGCGTGCTGTGTTTGTGGAATCAGTGCAACCCACATTTTTGCCTCCTGGCTGGGATATTTCTCACAGGTTCATGTTCTTGAGAGCTATACCTTGAAACCTGGGATTTTTGTTATTGCCTTGCTTTCTTTCAAATCTTTGTTGTAACATGGTTAGTCTCTGGCAATGAATTGCTGGTTGCTATCTGAGATGCTATCTGTTGCCAAGGTACTCATGGCCTTCAATTGAAATAGTGAACTTATGGAAAGATTGTGCTCACAGTGGGCGACGCGAATTTGGTGACTTCAGTGTATACAATCCTGAGAGGAGGAATTTGAAGCATTGATTAATGGGATTGCACAGTGGCACGGGGGTCCAACGGTACTTGTGATAATCTTTGCCATGCATCTTAGAGAGGTATGTATGTAGAGGAGAAGTTGGGTCAATTTTCTTGTGATGTACCCGTCGTCTTCTTCTTCCATCAGCCTCAAAATGGATTCATAAGATCATGTTTCACTGTCTTCTTGGTTGTGTGTGCAAATGTGGACTTGATATATTGGAATCTAGATTATCATTTTGAGGATTTGAGCTTTAGTTGGGATTCCTTGCAAGGTAATTGAATGCAGTAATGGGATTCCTGGATTCCTTCTGCTAGTTGCAGTTGACAGCTGATAGGGACTCACAAGTCTGACTGACGTGGTAAGAACATGTGTGTCCAGTATTATTGTCCAGCTGACATATCCAAACTTGGATGCCTGGTCTAATCTGGGCTGTTGCTATTCCTGATGTGTGCAGCTTTCAGGTCCATCCTTATGGGTTGTTATTACAACAGAATGCAATTCATGTATTTCAAGAGATATTTGGGAATCTTCTGCAACTCACACCTTAGATCTGTTGGTCATGGTTTTGGAGAGCCAAAAGCACAACATTGTTGTGCATACTAAATGTCATAAATATAGACAGAGATTGTCCTCTAGTCACATGACAGCAGCACTTTGGTAACTGGCTTGAAACTAGGTCTAGATTGGCAGATCATCAGGGAGGGTCCCCTACCCTGGAAATATAAAACATGTTTTGTGCCTGTGTTGCCAGGAATGTGCTTCTTGGACAAAGTGGGCAGCCAGGTTGTTGTGATCTTCTTCATATGTACATTGTAGTGAAGACAAAACTCATTCCAAAAGTGATAAAATCTGTTTTCTTTGCTTACATGACTCCTTTGTACTTCATGCATTCATAAAAAGAGCCTCACCTCTCTTTGATGAATTTTTTCTTTTGATGTGTTGGGGTTGTATTGGCAAGTGGAGTTGTGGGCTTTTCTTATTCGTTCCAATTGAGCAATTATTTTAATGTACCCGATGATGAGTCCTTAGACCCAAAGCATGATCTGTGTGCAGTCTCTCAGAGTTAGTGAAGATCAAGCCATCTCACACTGGTCATTAAGAGAGTTTAGACATTCATTTTGTAAACCCTACAAAAAAATCATCTTTGCACAAGTGATTAATTGCATTCCCTACAAGAAGCAACTGAGGCGTTCTAGAATAAACCTCACTCCAAGTCATATGTGTACATCCAGGATTGATGATGGAGAAAAACGGCATGTATACTGAAGCACCATAAATTCTACTACTCCTTGTCAGAAAGAGAGCTCTCTGGCCATTGGCTGTTGGCTTGTGTATGCCTTGAAAAGTTCTTTGAACTTTGCCCTCATTATCCGAAAATTTCAGGTGGGAGAATTGTTGAAAAAGCTTCTCTGCATGTGCAGTCTTCAATGTATATCAGGCAATCTTTGTCATGAAAGTTGATAAAGGTCTTCCTCTGAAGCTTGTAAGGTGGGCACCTTCACTTTGATTGGAGCAGTTGTGAGCAGACTGATGTCCAAGCTTGATGCCTCAAAGTATTGTGGAAAGAACACAATATGAGCTTCTGTGTCTCCACTGCTATCAGAATTCAATCTGTACAGCATCTGGCCTGCACCAAAGTTGCCAAGCAATTGATACGACTGCTCTGATCCATCCATTGTTATGCACATATCTTCTGCACCTGCAAATGCAAGTTCCAGAAGGGATCATCATGGAAAGCACGGATCATAGTAGTCATACAACAACAGCTGGCTACATGCTACACAATGTATCATGATTCTTGCACTTTGATACCATGGGCCAAGAAGCTGAAAAGGTGGTGGCCTTTGAGCACACATTGCATTCTGTTGTCTTCACCAACAACTCTGAACATTATGTCCACTGCCCGTGGATAGAACATGGGCAGCTTGAAGGCTGGTTCAGGAATACCTAGCTATCCAGGTTTCTTCATTTGTGTCAGTTCCAGCAAAATCCAGACGAACATGACAAGAATTGATTGGGTTTTGCTGGAACTGACAGGAATCATGAGCAACCTAGAGCTCAGGTAGAATTTCACAGATTCCCAATTTTCGTGATACATCATCCATTCACATGTACTGAAATGCAAGTGGGATGATATAAGAATAATGTACATGCAGCGTGCTCAAGTTGTGTGTTGTACACAAATTCTAGTACAGCTGATGCCTCTCTTTCAAATGCATGCAATGGCCCTTTCTCCAACCCCACCCTCCGCAACTTTGTCAACCCTTCTCCCAATTCCACCATTGCACCCCTATGATTCTGTTTGCACAAAAGCAACAACAGCTGATTGTTGGTGGGTGGGTCTGGTTCTTAGATTCCAGAGAAGCACAAAGCATACATCCTCTGCAAAAAAAGAAATTGGTGACTGGAAGAGAGAATCCATGAGAAGCCATTTCCTCTGATAACAGTAGTACTCACAATTCTGTAACCCTAATCTCCATCCCACAAAGTTTTCCATGCCAACCAGAATCATCAAAGAAAGCAAAGTCTACAGAGAGACAGGACAGTTACAGAAAAAAAAGATAGATCATATTTTTCAACCTGATGAAGAAGGTGATGCAGCCCCACAGAGCATTGCAGTATCCCATGCAAGATGCTTCTTTGTGGCTCAGGTGCATTATTCCAAAGCCCTTCCATCACATCATGGCACTCATAATACTCGCCAGCATTGAAATGCTCCACCCCTTGTGCAAAGGACAGCTGGGAACTCTCAGCAGCAATCTCCTCATCATCCCACCTCCACCTGCCATGTACAACACACACATCCCCCCTTGACCATACCTTGTTCTTCTGTTTCTTCTTCAACAAAACTTCAACTTTGGCACCATTTGTGCCAGAATCAGCGCCTGTTGTGAACAACCCATTTCTTTGAATGGAGTGGACATGATGAACACCACCACCATACTGCTCTGGATTTCTTGCAGAGGTGAAACTGACATGACAATAATGGCTAGGAAGAAAGTGTGTGATGATGCTACTCATCTTGTTTCCTTGCCTTGCTTCACATCAGTTTTCTCTCTTTCGTCACCTTCTCTGCAGCTTTCCACACATAACCCTTACCATCATGGCTTGTGATTCTTCTTCTTCTCTTCCACCTTCTCTTCAGCTTTCCAACAAGTTCTCATCACAATTTTGCTTGTGATTCTTGTTCTCCTGTACCCTTTCTCTTCAGCTTTCCAACATGTTCTTTAGTTCTTACCACAAATTTGCTTGTGATTCTTTTTCTCCTCCACTTCTCTTCAGCTTTCCAACATGACTTCACCACAATTTTGCTTGTGATTCTTCTTCTCCTACACTCTCCTCTTCAACTCTCCATACATGAATGACCTCCTCCTACTCCTCCTCACCACCATTGCTTCTTGTGATGGTACAAGAACTAGCTAGAGATTTTTCCACCTTAGAAAGAAAAGGGTAGGGTAAAGCCCCTAGGGTGGGGGCCCTCCCAAAATAAAGGACCTAGGACGAGGTGCTAGTCCACTTGTCGGGCCCTACATTTTGGAAATGTCCCTTATATCATGAGCCTTCTCCATCTTAAAGTGTAAAGGCCTAAGATGGGTGCATTCCCAAAATAAGGGGCCTAGGACAAGGCTATCGCTAAGTCTGGCCGTGCAATTTGGGAATGTCTATTTGTTCACTTGTAGGCTTTATCCATTGTAGAGCAAGAGGCAAACACTATCATGAACCTAAATATATGAAGATCATGAGGTGTAGGAGGGGGAAGTTTCTTGCACCTACTCCTCACGATTGTGAGGATCTTACACCTATAATTGGGCATAATATCCCTCCCATTCTTGAGGAGTAGGCATAAGATCCCTTCTTTTCTCCATGAAGGATATTCTCAAATGTAAGTTCCCCCTCCAAATTCATTAGGAAATTTCTTCAAGTGATTTAGGAATGAGGGTGAATATTATTATGATCATAACAATCGGTAGAGTAGGAGGGGAGAGGTTCTTATATTTACTCCTTAAGAGTGTGAGAGATCTTTTCTTGATGCTTCATGGTTTTTTAACACACTTTTGTGGAAGATGTGTGGGATGAAAGTAGGTGGATGTTTTTTTTTTCAATGAAACCTTAATGGATGAAAATATATTTGGACGGCAAGTAGATGTGATACAAGATGATGGTAGCCACAAGTGCATCATAAGAGGAAAGGATGACTAGCAATAGGAACAACTAAAAAGAGACTTGCAATTGTACCACTTTGAAGTGTAACGAACACAAGTTGTGGGGACTTAACTAAATAAAAAAGGGAGTTGTTACATATGTGGGATGAAAGCGGGTGGACAATTTTTTTCAATGAAACCCTAATGGATGAAAAAATAGTCCTTGTTGCCAAAAACAAAAAATGACAATAAGTTGAACAATTGATGTGTCTATGTGTGAGGGTGTTTATTTGTTGCAGGTTAATGAAGATTGAAAATTCTATGTTTTGAGTTGTTGAAGCTATTCTATGACAACGGAGAAGCGGAGTTTTTTGTTGCAATGCCATTGATGAATTCTTGCCATGGCAAAAAATGTTTTTTTGGCAATGTCTAAGGAGAGCACATGAGATGGAAGGGATAAATGCCGAACTATGGAAAGCTAAGTATCAAGTTGTTAGTCGTTGAGTTTGAGGATGTTGGAAAAGAAGTGATGTTTTGTGTTTGCTGTTGTGTGGAAGAAGAATATTTCATTCTACTACTTTGTTTTTCTTGCTTGAAACACCTAAGTTCCACTGTGCATTGTACCTCATAATGGGAGATGCACATTTAGTAGTTGAACATAGGGGTTGAATCACGAAAAATGATGATTGGTTCTAGGGGTGTCGTAAGCAATCCCTATGGTTGAGTTTGGGGTTGGGGTTTATGCATTGTTTTTCAATTTTGTGTATGTGCTTGTGATGTTTAGAAGAAAGAGTACCCATGTTTTTGGGAGCTTTGAGGTTGAAGTTGTGGTTTTGAAATTCAACATTGTGAGAATTTATGAAATTTTAGGACTTTGTTTCATCCTTCTAATAATTCACAGTAGATTGTTAGAAGCAAAATTTGTTGAAGTGTGTAGAGGACTCATTGTGAAGCTAAGGGGTAGGGTTATTCATGAACAAGGTTTTGCATTGTGAAGTGATTTGTTGTGTTTGTTTCATGTATTATGGCATTAGTCTAGGGTAGAATGTGGGCATGTATTAGTTTGTGTGGTGGTGTCGATATCTATTTACTATGGGTTAACTTTTGAAGGGACCAGTTGCATTTGAGAAAATAATACTAGAATGTTTTTATCCATGGAAGCCCATAATCCTAATTATTCAAGCATTATGCATTAAAAATATATTTGAGCAACATTATTGTGTGGATGTAATTTGTAAATTATTCAATTATAAAACTGATGTGAATTTGTTTCCAATTTCTTTTAGTGTTACAAATGCACATTACTTCCAAAAATCAATTATGAAAACTTATTGAATGTGTCAAACCGCATTACAATTGAATAACATAAATGAATTTTTAAAAAAAACTTTGAATCTATTCTCATAATAATTATAAGTATGTTGTTTCATTCCACTTCAAATTTGAAAGATGTTAAGCAAGTGGATAGTTTCAAATTTCCAATTTGAAGAAAAATATTGGCATCAATTGTCCATAGGCTCTCAACTTTAACTTGTTTTCCTTGTTCTACTTTACACAAATTCATTTCTACAAGATAATTGTATTTGTCAAAGTGATAAGCATTGTGCATCAAGGGTCAATCAACAAACATTGTTGATTAATAGCAAACATTTTTCTTGTAGTGAACAATATGTTTAATTGTTCAGAAGTTTGCCCAATCTATTTTTGGAGGCTAAGAAAGTCATTAATAGATTGGGTTTCAACTGAATTGGAGAAGGATATGTTGTTCAGGGTAAGGTAAGGTAACCCATCATTGGCATGTAGGGGTCCAAGCACCCCATTAAGTTGGATTCACATGAAGGATACCTAAGGACATATTTATTTCATTTAACCCTCTCTTGGTTGGGTCATTAAAATGATAAAAGTTTAAGGAGTAAATTAACCTTCATGTTGTTCATATAAGGGGATAAAAAGAAATAGTATAATGGGATTAATTTATTCCTACATTGAGCTATTAAAATTATTGTTGGGCAAGTATAATTCTAAAAATAATTTCTTGCCCTAGTTCTTTCAATTTATTTTTTCAAATAACCTAGATATACTTTTCTAAAAATTAAAAAATTCATACCTTTCAAGGTTTTTACTTTCTTTTTCCTTTTTCATAATTAGCTTTTATTTGTTTCCATATTAGTTGGTTGTAAATTTAGATGATTTTTTAACATAAATTTACAATTTAAAATATTGTAGTCTTAAAAATTATTTAAAATTATTTTGTAAGTTTTGAAATATTTGAATGGCTAGTAGAAGAATTAGCCACCTTAAATCCTAATGTTAAACACACATATTTTACTTTACCCCTAGTTAATCTATAGCCTAAATTCCACCCCTAAGTGTCGCATGTCCCAAAACCCTAATTGCTATTGAAACCATGGTTACTTGATTATAAACTTACACATGGTTCAATTTGTGATGGATCTTAAGGGAACCCAGTTATTTGCTGACCAATCTTCTAAAACCTAATACCTAGGGGGTCTATTATTAACCAAACTCTCATTTGAACTGATACCCATTGATTTTTGTGAAAGGACCAAGCTAAAACCTTTAACTAGTTATGAAAGACTTTTTAATACCCATCCAACGTTAATTAAGATGTAAGGTGGAAAATTTAAATGACAATTCAATGAAAGAGAGAGAAAATTTTAATATTTTGAAATATAATCAAATTAACTTCCTTATTCCACCCTAACTTGAAGCCAAATATAAAAGAATTGAAAATATTTATTCCTAGGGATATTAAGGTATCTCAAAATATTTGTCCCCTCTTTTTACCATAGTCACAATGAAGGTCCTCCTTAAGAATTAGGAATAAGGACTTTGTAGTCCTAGAAATACCAAAAAATAAAAAATAAAAAATGATTGTGTGACACATATAGCTTAAGGTATGTGCATTTAAAAACATTTCAATGTTTTGTTAAAAAAAATTGCATTTAACACTAGTTCACATGTAAATGTTTTATATGTGCTTTGGAACACATGTTTAAAATGTTCATTTAGTAATCCTTATGCTCTTTGGTTGAATTTTTTTGGTAATTTTCATGTTTAAAACATTTTTATCAAAAACTTGAAAAATGCATATGGTATAATTTTCATGGTATTTGATATTTAACAACATCATTTGTTTATGGTTCAAATTTGATGCAATTTGACATAATTTTATTAGATGTATATTTTTGCATGAATTTTTAAAATTATCGGGACAAATCTTGAATTTTTTTAAAGGAATCTTAAGGACACTAAATTGTGAATCAAATTAAAAAAATCAACCAACTTTGTGTTTATTGCAACTTAAAAAACACATTGATCATTTCAAATTAAAAACATAATACAAAGGAAGAACATAATCCATAGTTGAATTTTAAAAATTGGAATCCTTTGTAATGTGACAATCCTTTTGGTTATCCTTTTGTGATTAAGAACCCCAACGACAAATCACTTTGCAACTCATTTTTTGGATGATTTTATTCCTTTAGTGTGTATATAATAGAGATAAGATTAATAGAAGATATATCCCTCAAAAACTCTCTTTAGGAGGGAAATGATTCATTAGGTTGGCATTGTGCTTTTTAAGCATTGTATACAACATTGGGTTTCCCATGGGTTTGCTTGGATGATTGATTGCTTTAGGATAAAATTTATTGCAATATTTTGCCAGTGCAACCTTCAACTCAAATACTATTTCCTAGGTCATACTTGCACCATATTTTGTAGAAAATAGTAAATGGGGGAAATTCATTACAAAATGAGTACTTTTAAGCTTATCAATTACACAAATTAGATTGCTAGCACTTGAATATCAAAAGTATAACTATGTAATGATTGTGTCATGAATCGAGTAAGAATTTCTTTACTTGGTTTGTATGGTTTGGATGTATCATGGGTTTGCATGAATCATAATTATTTAAGGATGAATGTTTTTAAATTGTAAAAGTAGGTCCATCAATTGTAAAAGACTTGTTATGTATGTTGTTATCACAATCTATCATTGTAGGATGAAATGGGGTGGAACAAAATCTTGTATGAAGAAAAAACCTAATGGATGAAAAGGGATCGGTGTAGTCGAAATGCATAAGGAGACATAAAAGAAGGTAGTTGATGGATTTTTCTATTTTTTAGTTGATGTGAATGTGTGTGTTTGTTTGATGCAAGTAATGGTGTTGAAGGAGTTTGTGGTGTGTTTTGTGTGAATAATATTCAAAGACAACAAGGGAGTCAAATTCTTGGTTCTATGTGAGTGATGGTCTTTTGGGGAGTCAAACTCTTGGTTCTATGTGAGTGATGGTCTTTTGGTTATGGCAAAATTGGCAGAAGAATTGATAATGGAATTGAAGGAGGGAGTGCATAGAGGATAAGATAAAGACAAAATGTTGTAAGAGTTAAGTACCCTGGTTTTTTCTATTTTGAAAATGTGAATAAGAAAGGTTGTTCCTAGAACTTTAGACATTAGTTTGTTGTTTTGGGGTTGTTGAGAAGAATGCTCATATTGAGGATGAGAGTCAAACCTTGCCGGTTCTTTTCTGTTTCTATTGTGCATCGAATCAGAAGGTTAGTAATATAAGAAAACATGGTAGACAATGCAATTCTAATGGAAATGATGAATATTCATAACGCACAAAAGAAGGCTTGTTTGAATAATGCATCATTGAAGGATTGTTGGGAAGAATAGTTCGGGATATTGAAAGTTTGTTGGGATGGGAAGAGAAACTCATACAATGGGAACTTCGACAAGGTATTCTAATTCCAACTTGGGAATCAAAGGATCACATTGAGAAGCGCTTGTTGTTAGGACTATGTTATCAAACTTCTTGAGGAAATAGTTGGTCTAAGTGGGGTGGGAAAAAAAGAATTTGGTTTATAATGATGTCAAGTGAGACACCAATAGCCTAAAAAAGAGTGATTCGGAATGATTCGATCCACTAGTCCGGCAGAACTTTGCATGCTATTTTGATAGTGTAGCAGTTGTGATTAAGAAGATCTGTAGTCAAATGTCCATGAAGATCTAGTGACAAAAACATGAAGGTGGGTTTGTTTTGTTGTTTTGGATATCTCAAGATTTCAAACTTGTTGATTATCCTAATTAAAATAATGTTGTATGAATCATAGAAAAACACATAGCCCCGTTTTTCATTACATCACATCCAAAGTAACATGCAAATTATTTCCCCATGCTAACTCCAAAACATGAAATATTGAACACCTAATGTAAAGTGGCTTGTGAACAATATGATAAATGGCACCCTTTTAGCTAATCAAAATTATTACCCAATCAAAACCAATGCTATGTTTTATTGGCCTTTTTGGAGAGCTTGTATCATGTTGATATTTAATGGTCCAAACTAAGTTTCATGTTATTTAAAGTATGAACGTCATCCAAATTGTTGTGGCCCTTTTGGGGAGCCTTGTATCATGTGCATTTTGAGTCCAAACTTAGTTTCATGTAATTTAAAGCATGAACTTCATACAAATTATTGTTTACATGCACTAGTAGAAAATGGCCATTTTACAACTGGTCCATGCGACTAAGTTTTAGTTGCAAGCGACATTTGCAACTAAAATCTTAATAGTTGCGTTGGACAAGTCGCATAGGACACTAGTCGCAAACGACAACGAATTTTGGATGAAAGAAAAAGTCAACAAAATACGCCTTCATCCTTTGATTTGTCATATACGTATTGTCGTTTACAATTAGGATGCGACTTTTTTGGTGAACAATGGGAACAATTTATGTGTTGCCACGTGTCCCAACTTTTAATAATTAATTTTTTTTTATTCTTTTGAAATAATCCAAGATTTTTAATTTTTATGTTTAGATGGTTTAAAATGTGACACGTGGAATATTAATTGAATTTGTCCAAATTCAATTTAAATCAATATTTAGGTATGTAGGTTGAACTAGGTACCTAACTACCTATATACCTACCTACCCATATAGGCTAAACACCTATCTAGATAGGACCTATTTACCTACCTAGGCCAAATACCTACTTAAGTAGGTATGTAGGTAGAAAAGTAGGTAGGTAAGTTAGGGAA
>Ga0116231_10001428_pt1 | contig 48716 bp, 32 predicted proteins | sample S1TSphgellanicum_2_FD_89695 | JGI IMG/M metagenome (GOLD analysis project Ga0116231, IMG submission 89695) | Host-associated microbial communities from peat moss isolated from Minnesota, USA - S1T2_Fd - Sphagnum magellanicum MG | ecosystem: Host-associated > Plants > Peat moss > Unclassified...
GTGTTTTTTGGTGTTTGTTGATTTTTTTGTTGGTTGTTTTTTTTTATTTTTTTGTTTTTGTTTGTTGTGTGTTTTTTTATTTTTTTTTTTTTTGTGGGGGGGGGGGGGGGGGAGAGCATAATTGAAAAGAATTCATTGTGAAGAAAAACACAACAAGGTTTCAAAGTTTCAACCTTATTGAGTTTTATATTTACTGCTTTGAATTCATCATTTGTGCCCAAGGGTCCTCTTCTTTTGTTTGATCTCCTTGACTTTGTTGGCCTTGCTTACCAAGCCAAGGATAATGTGTTTAAATTCACTATAGAGTTTATTGTAGTACCTTTTTTAGGTTCGACATCTTGCTATCAAATAATTATTTTATTTTGAAAATTTTATTTTTATATTTAAATTTAAAAATATCCACATGTTATTCATCATCAATGTTTTGAATAAATGTTCTGTTTTAAAGCTCATGTTTTGATCTCAGATCCTCCCCTGAAGGAAATATGGCACTAACCATTGGCATATCATCAACAAAAAAAACAAGATTAATTTTTAAATTTTATTACCTACAAAAAAACAAATAAATAAATAAATAAATAAAATCTTGTAGTAGAACATGGCAGTTCTCTGCAAGGCTGCATTGTTGGACCCATAAAAGGTGCCAGATAGAACTCGTTAGGGGGTGTTTGGTGACAAAGGAAAATTTTTTTGACTCAAGAATCCTATGAAATTTTGGCTTCAACAAACAATAATTTTTAAAATTTTCAACAAGAAGGGAACTTAATTTTCTAAAATTTTGACATTTCAAAATATATAATTTCTGCCGAACTTGAAAAGTTACTACGGTAGTAGCTTAAGGGATGTTGACCCCTAGGTAATAGCTCTATTTTTATATGAGGATTTTTGAAAGATTTTTGGCCTGTGTTGAAACTTGAGATTAGTTATAGGGTTATAATATCTCAAAGGATTTAATTGCTTTTAGAGTATTTTTTAAAGATTATATTTTTGCATGGTGAAATATTTGAGTTTCCATAATTGTTCTTTTGCCTTAAGATACTTTTAAAATGTAAAGTGTGACACACCCCTTGTTTGCTATCGATCAAACCAGCTCCCATAATCCCAAGTGACCAGAGTAACTGAACCCTAAACCCTAAAACCCATCAGCACACACCTGCAAGGATGGATGGTGTGTGACAGGAAACACTTTTTCATTAAATTTCTGTCCCATCGCTCAACACACCAAATCTGCACGCATCTACCGACCTAGTAGCCACCAAGTGCCTTGTACCTACTTATGTACCTATATGTGTGGTCTTATGACTGAAGCCATGGTAACTGAAGCCATTAAGTCCTTGGTGCATACTTTGTAGCCATGAGTCCTTTTTGCATAAGGTCTTTATGTGATTTTTGTTGATTGTTTGCTTTTGTTTTTTCTTTGGGTTGTGTCTACTTGTCTTCTCATTTGCCTTGTACTTTTGATGGATGGGTTCCCATCCTTGGTTTGGTTTTTATTTACAGGGTGGTTTTTCTTCTTTACTCTTATTAGTGATATAGAGTATGATAGTACTCTGGACTTCTGTTGATTGCATCAATCATCTCTAACCTGAGATTCATCATTTTGAGATCGGAAGGGAAAGGAGCTCAGGTTTTGGGCATTTTGCTGCCAAAAACCACTTAAGTACAAGATCTGAGATGAAAATGGATGCCTCTATATATATATCCAGGATTTTCTGACATATAGGTAGTTTCTTCTTTGAATTTAGGCCTTACTTGAACTGGGGGGGTCCTGCTGCAGCTGGAACCCTCTTTCTTAATAATTAAAAATTGCAACTCTTGTTTCATTAAGTGGTGGTGGCTTTCAGAGTTCTGGGTTGAGCTTTTCGTAACTTAAACTGGTTATTTGCAATTAACTGGTGATCGAATCTTCTGCAGACCCATGGGAAGTGATAATCTATCTGACCACTCTGAAAAACTCCAAAACTAAAAAAAGTGCCATTTCACTTCGAATTTGCTTCAATGTTGCAATCATACGTGCATACTTAGGCTAGCTTTGAATCTGCTGTAAATTATTCTCATCTCCCATGCATTAGAGGTGAAATCCAGCTCCAGAGATCACCGGTTACTTATCTGAAAACTCTCCGTGCTTGACCAGAGTTTTCCAAATAACCAGTGATTATAGTGTGGAGCTTTTCTTACTTTGAAACCTGTCCCATTGTAATACCATCATAGTACATTGACAGATTTGGGACAAATTATATTATTTTTAGAAATGTTGGAAATTTTCACCCCAAAATAAAATATCTGAAAGAAAGAGAAAAAAATTATTTTATGAAGAAAACTGAAGAATCTTTTTAAATATTATATTTTTCAAAATGGAGTCTTCAAAATGAATCAATTATTCAGCAGACATGTGCTGAAGCTGCCAAGGTACCACAGTAACTGGTAATTACTTATTTTCATAATTGGTGGTTCTCTTCTATGGATTCTTCAGCACTGAAACCCACTAATATTCAATCATCACAAGCATAATATTGCTATAACAAGGATATGGGATTTTCCTACAGCATATGGTAAACAGCACATATTTACACTAAAACACCAAATACATCAATATTACAAAAATGTGTTACATCAAATACATTTCACATAAAAAAATGGATGAAATCTCCAAGTTTTTTTACCTCCCAGATGTGTGTCATGAACCCATGACTCTTTCAAATCTTTAACATCCACAAAATTCTGTTTACCACTTCCAAGTGTCAAGGCCAACTTATACTGTCATAGGAAGAGCCACATTCTGTTAATGTACACACACACACACAAAGTGAGTTTACTGCCTGGTATCAGCACTATATAAATCTCCACTGAGGACAGAGCTTGTTCAGTCTGCATAAGGTTTTGTCACTCCAATCCTCTCTCTGAGTCATTCACTAATTGAGAGAGTAGTAAGGAGTAGGGTTTAGGGTTTAGAGGAGGGTTTAACTCTACAGAGAGATACTGAGGGCTAACTATTGACTTCCAAATCTGCAAATGTTTGTGAATTAGGTGACTGGCAATTGTGCTCAAATAGGTTGAAGCCCACAGGATTTAGTAAGTCTTGGGTCAGAAGAGAACCAAGATCTAGATTCTACAATGGACCAAGCTTCAAGCTTTTAGGGACCACTTTCAACTATTAGCTTTCGAGTAGGCATTACAACTAATTGAAACCCTTCCTGCTAGTTTTCTTGGTCTGAAGACCAGCAAACAAGTTGGGAATGCAACATAGATCAGGACCCTCAACCCTTAACTTAAAAGACAAATTGTTCAACACTTGTGCAGATTTGGGGTGTGCTGAGAAGGAAGAAAAGGAGCATGCTCTAATTCTCAAGTTATCTGAATAACTTTGAATTAAGTAACCATAATTATGATGTAAGTAACCTTTTGACCTTCGTTTCATTAGCAACCTACTAGTTAGCATAAGGTACCAATGCTGGCTTTCATTGCTCCAATCATTCCATAACCCTTTGTTTCTTTGGAATAAAATGTCATAGCTGCTCTCTTCGTTGATGAAAAGATGGTATCTCAATTTGCATTACAGTTGGTTATCCCTGGTAACTGGCAGTCTCCTGCTGGTAACCTGTTTCTTAACAAACCACACTATGCTTTGTTGTGCAATACTCTAAAATCCCAAGTACATAACTGGGTGGTGTGGAGGAGAAGACTGGATTTCACCAGTCAGCTACCTGAAATGGATGAATGGAAATGAGCAAGTGTATGGATTTTAAAGCCTGAAAACACTCAAATCAATCAGATTGATCTTCCATAATCCTGAACAAAAGAAAAATTTAGGACAGAATTCCTCTGGACATGGCTATCATACATATGGGTTGTTAAGGTTGGCTTGTCTTCTTCTCAATAGAGGCTGCTGCTGAAGTAATTAATACCTTCTGCATTAACCCTGTGATTTTTTCACTTAGGTGTGTGGCTCGTATGGGACAATGGCTTTGGCAATCTTTGCAATTGTTCACAATATCTTAACAAGAACTTTGGCTTTGGCAATCTTTGTCATTTTCACACACAAAACGAAAAGGACTTCGGCATTTGGCAACCTTTAGTAGTTGTAGTTGTTACGCAGAAAATGATCAGAACTTAAATTCTTCTTGGTGCTATGTAATGCTCTTCCAGTGTCCAATGCTGAGCGGAAGTCAGTGTGTTGCTTTCAAGGCAAAACAGGTACCATTCATTCACAGTTTGTCAAAAGCTTGCTCAACAATAGTGCTGACTAAATGTCCCAATTTTAGTGATGCTCATTGCTCTTACATACAGTCTTGCAATCTTTTTGCACAAACTCTGGGAGGGGAGAACGATTTGATTTTGCTTTGCTTTTTTTGGGCTCTCAATGGAAGTCAGAAATTCTCTCTTGAGAAGAAAAAGAACACTGGAGAAAATTTTCCATCTGAAAATCTTCCACTTCAACACACTGCAGGAACTAGAAGAGCAGGTACAGCAGTTCTTTACTGTACTTTGTTATAGGAAGCAGGAGCAATTGGGGGAAACCCATGTAGGTAATTATAATGTATACTTTTATGCATTCAGCTCCAATTCCCAACATGATTTCAACACTCGCAACATAAATATTCCAGGTGCTTCTTGATATTACAACTCTGATGAGAATTGGGTGCCAGTGGCAAGAAGCAGCCTCAGTTGTGCACTTAGGCCTGGTCACCTTGGATTCATATCTCTTCATAACCAGATGTACTGCGTACTCTCTGTTTAGTTTCTCTGCCATCCCCACCCATGAACCTGAAAAGATGGACTGTACAAAGTGAGGGACTATTTAACTCTCACCTCCAGGACCAATCATTGTAGTTGGCTGATGAGAAACAATCATTTACTGCTGAGAAAGTGCCATTTCCTGCTATGCGCGCTCTTGGAGGGCCCTGGTAACATGTACACTCCCCAAGCAGTTTCAGAGTGTTTTTCTGCAAATCTACATCCAAAAAGTATACAGGAGCATATTACTGCTGCAGTTGGGCATGCCCTAACAACATATTAGCAAACAGGAAATAGAGGAGACCCAATCCTCAAGAGCAGGAGAGAGCAAACAGAAAAAAGCAAAATTGAGGAGCAATTTGAACATTTGATAGTCACATGCATGTTACAAGACCTGCAACAGCAACATGTACAGTATTAATCTGCTACCATTGCATCCCCACTTCCTCCATCAGCTCCCAGCAGTAGGTGGAGGCCAATGTCATTCATCAACTAACACACTGAGTTTTTTGTCACAAGACTGGTGGTACCAGGAAGGCTCAGCCATGAGGATAACTAGTAGCTGAAAAATCCTAAAAGAGAAAGAGAAGACCAAAAAAGCAAGATGAAAGAGAACCAAAAACAAGTGAAAAACAAAGAGAAAGAAAAAACCCAAACAAGACAAGGAAGAAAATGAGAGGAACAAATTGGCCTCCCCATTTTGGGTTAAGAAGCCCTTGAAATAATCATTGTCATGTTAAACATGGATGTGCATGAAACCATTTCAATGCCTTTTGTGAGCATCTTAGTGAACTCAATGAAGTATAAGATTGATTCATTGTTCAACTTTTGACACAACTGGTTAATAACTTTCCCTACAGGAATGAGCCAACATTTCTTCCTGTACACTTGACTACACCAGAATCCTGCACCCCTTGTGGTATACAATGTCTGGGATAAGTGATGTTACAGCTCAACATACATTGAACAAATAGGAGAGGGCGAGCTGTGAAAGCACAGCTTCAATGTACCTGGTGGAGTGATGAAGTTTAGGCTCCAGCCTGAAGTTTGAGCAAGTTTAACAATTGCTTCCAGACAACCTCATAGTTCTTGACCCTTCCTATGCTGTACAGCTGCTGTATGGGGTCAAGTGATGAGGAAGACTTTATAACAGAGTCAGTGGTAATAGCAGACTCAGCATCAACGATGCCGTGGCTGACGAGAAGTGGTTTTTGATCTTTGCCGCAGTTTTTGTTCTCTTTGCTTGCTAGTCTTAGAGCCTTCCGAGAACTCAAGGTACTCCTCAGGTGGTGTGGGAGGCAGTCCTCTACGCCCTGATGCACCTGGACAAGCAATCCCCACATGCATCATTGAAGTGCTTGAGCAAAGTCTACCCTGAAAGTCTCATTGAAGTGTCAGGACTGTAGCAACTCTGTATCTTTGGCAGTTGATGAAAATACAGAGAGTGCAATATTTTCAAATTGCAAAGCTGACATTTCAATTGTGATCAAATTATGGAAAAATGTATCAAAGACCTTCCTGAAAAATTGCAACACAAAATGTGCGAGAGACTTGTTGAACTTAGTTGATGGAACTTGTCACAACTCTCCCTCTATCTCTTCTTCACCCTCACACTAATGTATTCATCCTATTCACAAGTCACATTCTCTCACACCACATTCTCTTCTACAGTCTTATCTGTAATCTTCTAACATGATGTTGTTCTTTGAAATTCCACTCTGTTCACAAGTGTCCACTACACTATGATTAGTGACAGTTACCATAGGAAGAAGACCACTTGGCAGCAGAGGAAGCATCATGGAACCAATCAGGCCCTTGAGGCTCTCCAAAATCACAGAGAGGTGCAGCAGAAAAATCAGGAGCTGGCTTGACCTCATCCATCTGGACCACCAACCAAATGTGATCAGCATAATGACACCATGTAATAGCAGGGTAGCTGCAGTAGGTGATATTTGTATCTACAGAAAACAATTTGTGTTTTGCACCCATTCAGCTTTGCAATTTGACTTGAATGTGCCAATGACCCTTTGTGAGGAGTTCTTATGCAATTGGTGACCCTCATCTGGACAAATGGATGAAGAGATGAGTACACCATGGGCTGTGGGGATATACTAGTAGACTAAAAGCAAATGTACGCACCATTCTCAGACCACATGAGTGATCACTTACAGAATCTGACCTTAGCAGGACAGAACAGAGAAATACAGCTATGCTGTAGCCTTATGAGCCAGAAGATCTAATGCATTTTCATCTTATAGGCAAGTGCTCCTAAGATGAGACTGTATCCTTGTTGACAGGTTTCAAGATCAATCATTGTTTGCTTCTTGTACCCTCTTGCAAGGATCAGTCCTTTGAAAAAGGCAGAAGGATCATAGCAGGGAGGTGCACATGCATGAGATATAGCTAGTGCAAACAGCTTCTAAACTCTTGATGGAAATATGAAAAACATTGTGTGCTACAGAGGAGATCACATACCCATCCAGGACCGTTAATGGAGGGGCCATCCCACCCAATATGTGCCACATGCTTCACATCTGTTGGGTAACCTATGTCCAGGTCGTTGTCTCTCCAGACTGAACACAGGGAAACATGAAAGAGAATAAATTATGCCAAAGGAATGAAAACATACAGAATGCACAAGAACTGACACAATGTGTAAACTACCCCTTGAGAATCAATGATCAGAGTTGCATGCACAGACATACCAAATAGGCGAGAGACTGCTTTCACTGCCTTGCCAACTCTCCAAAATTTGCGAGATTTCTTAGGCTGTCCACTGGTAGATGTCTGGGCATGGCTCTGAATGTGAGGTGCATCCATTGCTGGTTGACCTGTTCGATCTGCAGAGAAACAACAGTTTAGCTTTTTAGAAGGCACAAATAGGGTCTTCTAAATTGTGCTGTGCTTCAACTTTTCTTGTCATGATTCTATCACATGTACTACATCCTTCATGTGCAGGGTTCTTGAATGACTATGTCATCTGTTCTTAAATCTAAAAGGTGAGGTAACTGACTACACTTTAGAAAAGGTTGGACAGACAGAGTTCAATGAAGATTCTCAAACTATCTCAAGCCATCCTGAGCTGTCAAGAAAAATATGTCAAAGCTCTGAGTGCTTGAGATGAAGCAACAAAATTTTTAAAAAACTTGCATCTAATCACTCTAGAAATAGCCATATAATTTGCTTACTTGTAGCTTCAGATCTCTTGCCATACCTTATGGCACCAAGCAACTTGTGCAGAAAAAATGTTCCTGATAGGGTTACATCACCTTTATTAGCAAGCCGCCTTGAAGAAGAGCGCTTGGGAACTGTCCGGTACAAGACCACAGCTGAAGATGAGTTTTTGCTGGAGGATTCTGTTACAGACTGCTCAGCATTGTGGCAAGGTGGATTACTCCCAATACTATATGGTCGGACAGCTTTCTCAACTCGATCTTTCATCTCTAGTGCAGATGTCTTGTCAGAAAAACCAAATCCTCGATAGCTGCCATTCTGCATATAGACCAACCCCAACAGATTCTAGGTACACCTTTGTAAGGAAACTTTCAGGGCAAATCACACACTTCCAAATCAGGAACTGACAGCCTTCCAATGGTAGGTAAGAAGGTTTGAAGTTGGATGCAGTCATCAGTATGGATTTGGCCAAAACTGCTACTATGTGCCAAGTCTCACTCAAACAGCTGCAGCAGTGGTTCTTTCTAATAATCGTCCAGCGAGCATTAACTTTCTTGCTTGTTTCCATCTATGCAATTAAAAAAGACTGATAGAGCAGGGAGTTTATACACATACATCTTGGCGAATAACAAAGAATTGCTGGACAGGGACACTGAGAGCCTCTGGCTTCCTTAGTGTGTGCTCAAATAGCATTTGACCATCCTGTGACAAATAGCTCCACCCATAATTAGTTTCTGGCTTGTCAAAACAAATGGTTAAGCACCACCCTAAGGAGATATGAGGCTACAGTTTCTCCATCGTAGATGTCAAACAGGGAAGACAATTTCATATTATCCAAATGGCCTGTGGAGCAATCAGCAAGCCAAGGCTCCCCTGGGATATTAACTAGGTTTGCTAACAGTAACATAAATGGAGCACAACAAGGTTTTTCTTTGCATGCAACTTAGAAAACAAAAACATGCCAGCAGCAGGAAACAACAGCAATAACCCAATATGTAAAAAACAATGAACATTTAAACAGACCAGCAAATCATGCAGCTGAAAGTTGATCATTCCATCTCCTAGTGGACGCATGTGAAGCTCGCCCACAGTCCCACTATTGTGCCACCCCATGCTCCCTCCTGCTGCCTCATAGATCGTCACTGCACACCTTGCCTACAGGGAAATGTCCAAACAGTACATGTCAATTCTTGCATGTCTTGTCCCAAAGTAATAGTTTGAACCATTCAAAGAAAAATATGCTTCCCCACCTTCAATTCCTATGTCATCTCTTTTGGTCCCAGGAACTGTTTGGACTTTAAACTGTACAAAATACACCTTGTATTGCTCCTCTTCCTGTTGTAATATGAATAATATATTTGAGAACTCAGATGTGACTTCCAAAGGTTTTGTGGTTCTGTGCTGCTTTCATATCAACCTCCCTTCACTAGTTCAGTCCTTGCAAGATGTGGAGCCAGCAGCAAAGCTGGCGCCAGGAAAACCTGCATTTATATTCCTTGGCCCTTTTTGTTCATACTGTGGCTAGTAGGCTAAAAACAGGCAGAGCCTCTTGACTGATTTCTCTCGTCACAAGCAGAGCCAAGTGGTACCTCAAAGGAGCACCATGGAGCATCTTTTCCATCTATCCAAGATTGACCATTGGGATCATTGAAACTCTAGTCATAATCTCTCTCTCTCTCTCTCTACGCCTACTGAAATTGATGAGCTAAAGAATTATCACTAGTGCCATCCTTGATGCAGAAAGTCTACATTGGGAGTGAGATATACATACCACATAGTTTGAAGGCCATTCCAGATAATCCATTCTCCAAGAGTCATATGCTGAGGTGACCGCCCAAAAAAGGAAACCACAGCAGAATCACATTTAGTAAATTTCTGATTGAAAATTAATACCCACATGAAACAAAATACAAACAACTGTTCCATTTACTATGCTTCTTACATTTGCAAGGATTCCTGCAACTCAAGCACAAGCATTGAACTGGTTAACAGATTTAAAATCACACATTGGTCCAAACTCATTATGCAGAATGGAAGTTGCATAAAGGAAACATAGTTGTTACAGGAGCTTTTAGAAAAACCCAAGACTCAAAACTGCACTAACTGAACTCAATCATGAGGATAGAATTAGGTAAGGAACTGTGAAGTGCACTAGTAAAGTAACTAGCCAAGCATTAAAATTGAGAAAATGCATGTGGGAAGCTCTTGAGAGAAAAAAAAAACTGGAGAGGTCAGTCAAGAAAGGATGATACCTATTTTGTCAAACCCTCACGAGGAGTTTGGAAGTCATACATGAGCCTGACAGCAGCATGTGTGCTTGAACATCACAACACTGGTTTCCAGTCTCATCACAAAGGCTCCTGTGCAAATTTGAAGAGAGTTCCTCATTTCACCCCTTCCAAGACATGCGGTCATTAACTGGGACACATACCTATGGAATCATCATGCTGCAGGCAGGCATGTCAATGCTTAACAGTTTCTCTTGTGCATCATCATCATCATCATCATCATCATCATGGCTCTCTTTATCTGAAGCTCCTCCTCTCTGAGAATGCCGTGTGAATTCGTAGTTCCTCTCAAGTGTCACATGATCTAACACTCAATTCAATGGATATAAAAAGTTTCTGATGGTGCAGGGAGAATGGAGAGCCCTCGTCAGACAACCACCGACAAGACTCCCTGTGTTTCTTCTGGCTTTGTTTCTCCTCGATTACTTCTCGTGTCTCTCACAGGTCAGAAGCCTAGCTCTGCAACACCTTGATCAAAATGCAATTGCCGCGATTCAGTCTCCACATTCCACCCAACGAACTTCTAGGCTATCTATCCCTCTTCTCTATTTCCTCCGCATGAGGTTGAACTTGGCAGAAGGAAATTTTCTTTTGTTTTTTGGTTGCAAAGTCAGCGAGCTTCCTTGCAGAAGACGGAAAGAAAAACAAGCGCCAGAAGATCACTTTGCCGATTTTCAAGAATTAGTTTCCTTGTTGTACAACCGGCGCAACTCTGTCTCTGTCTCTCTCTGTTTCTGTTTCTGTTTCTGTTTCTGTCTCTCTAGCCACAGAAGGTTGAAATCGTCCAAGAAGTGCTGTAACTTAGGAAAAACAAAACAGGAAAAATGCAAAATACGGACCTGCAAATTTCCTTCATAATATTACGATTGGATACATGGCTGTAAACTTCAGCGACTGTTGTTATCTCCGAAAGGATCTCTATCTCTTCTTCTGTCTATCTAGCTATCTACCTGTTTTCTATTTTTCTTAAGCTTCATCTTCTTCTTCTTGTCTTCCAAAAGAAAGATGCAAATTACAACTCAGAACAAGAAAGAAAAAACCAAAACGCAAAATCAATTTGAAAAATTCTGCTATCACGTTACCAATATTTTCCCGAGAGAGCAAAGAGCCACAAAGCACGACAAGAAAGCCAAGACGCAGCAGAAAATTGTGCTCTTCTTCCTCTTCTTCTTCTTCTTCGTCGTCGTCGTCGTCGTCCCTGTCCCTCCTCCTGCGATGCTTCTTCGTCTTCAGTGTCCTCTTCGTGGTTTGAGTCTTTGGGGGAGGACTCGGCACTGCGGCAGAGAAGATGGTTTAATTAGTGCTAATTATGATTAATTGGGAGGAACTTAGTACTAACTCGAGAGATTAGGAATCATCCTCATGATTAGGTGAAATAGCTCCAGCTTCATTCTCAGGACCGTTCGATCTTGTCATGTGGCACCTGTCGCCATCGATCTTCTCGTTCAACGGTTGTTCTTTTTTTCTTTTCATGTTTTTTTCTCTTTTTTCCCTGTTCCAAAATTCGGCATATTATAATTTATTACGTAGGTGAATTTTAGAAAAAAAAAAAAAAAAAGCATATCATAATTATTTAATTAATTAATTAATTTCTGCTACCTATTATATAATAGGTAGGCATGCCCCAAAGTCTTGGGATTATTTTCTTCCAGTTTTTATTTTATTTTATTTTATTTTTGACTTTTCGTTATGTTTGTCCCCGCCCCTCAGCAGTCTCCAAATGACCTTTTTTTCCCCCTCCCGCTGGCGTTTTTTTCCCTTTTTCTCTTCCAAACCAAACAACCCCCCCCCCCCCCGCCCCCCTAACAAACTTAGGTAACCAGTGACCATTGACATGAACAAGGTGTTGAACTGCAGCCTTTTTGTTTTGTTTTGTATTGTTTTTTTTTTTCCTGGGTACCTACTCATAAAAAGAGGAAGACAATGGTGGTGGGGAATTTTTTTTTAATTTGGGGGTGGGGGAAGAACCGGGGAGGGGAGATGGTTAATTAGGGTTTGATGAGTTCTGATTTTAGGGTTTCTAGTACATACTCATCACCAGAAGTCGGACCAGAAGCAAGGTTCATAGTTCGTACATTCAACAAGAAGTTGAGTTCAAGGTCGGTTACACTTCATTTGACAATTCATTGAGAAATTGATTGTAACGATTGTTTGAATTTTTTTTCCTTTTTTTTTCTTGGGGTTCAGTTTCTTCTCTTCACCACTTCTTGTTAGCTTGTAAGACTGTGGGGCCTTTCCATAGGCTCAATGTCCAAAGATGCCTCGGACTTTTCACCACTCAAAGCCAAAAGCTATTTTACTTTGGACATTTTGAGTGCCAGGAATTTGGGTGTCCCCACACAGTTGCCTATGTCTCGGCCCCTCCCCGCCTCCTTCTGTTGTCTTCCCCACTTTACAAAGTCTTTGTAAAGACCTGGCCCAATTTTTTTTAATAGTGTTAATGAAGACTCAGCCAGCACTTTTTTTAGTGTCAATGGAGGCCCCATTCTAGGTTGTAATTGTTTCTCCACCAAGTGGGTGAACATTTCATTTTCAAAAAGTTCCCCCCCCCTTTTTGTGTGCACAAACATTTAGTTGGACTAACACCTTCCCCCGGTTTTGAAAAAGATCAACCAATCTTTATAACTCGTAATGCCCCCCTTCCTCCTCCGGCATTACCCTACCCTACATGTAAATCTTTAAGCTCCCAAAGCAATTTGTAGTAGGGTAATGCCCAAGGGGGCCGGATTTAGGGGGGAATAAGGGCAAGGGAGAGTCAAGCTTGGGCCCAATTCCCATTAAGCCCGGCCCCAAGGACTTTCCACGGGTTGCCATAAGAATCGCCATGCTTCCCATGATACTTGGTAGCATTATGCTTTTTAAAATGGTTGCTAGCCTCTTAAGGTTTTTCCCATAGAGCTTTTGGTCTTCAACTCTTGGGGTTGGTTCTTGTCGCTACTCTTGACTGCTGTTGCAATCTGGCTTCTATTGTCAACTCCTAAACAAATCACACTTCACAAACAAGGAAAGTGGTGTCACCCAAACGGAGGGAGGAAAGCTTGGCTTTAGAACATGAAAAAACATTGAAGAGGACTAGAGGCCAAGTCAAGTTCTCTCCTGGATGATGCAAGTAAGTCATGCTCCCTAACTGATTTTTTGAGGAGAATTATCTGCCAATTTCTAAATCATTTAAGTTAAGAGAATTTCAGGATCCATTTTTAATTAGATGCTAATTTTATTTTATTTTTTAATTTGGAGGAGCGTGTCATTATGTTATTAGGTGTAAGGGAAACTGATTATGCAGTGGAATGGGTGTGAACCTGCCCATTATAATCTACGGAATGGTCAAGCCCCCTGCCCATTATGTTGGGTAATGTGCAAGGTGAGCACATCAGGGTGAGCTTTTTGCAATGCACCCAACATGATGGGCAAGGGCAAGACCATTCCATGACATTAAGGTCTGCATTGTATGGTATATACTATATACCAATATTCTATAAAACTATTAATTGCATTTCATTAACAAAAGGTGAAAAGTTCTAAAGGTAAGAAAATCTAGGACAGGCTTGGTTAGGAAGGTGGGAACATCATTTAAGAAGAGGAATATTGCCACTTTTGTTTGAGGTTTTGCTGCTTTTCATTTTATTATTTCTCCCTTAGAAATCATGATTATTTTGCAAAAGGTTTGCAAATAAAAAGGGGTTTAGGAAAAGTTAGAGAACTTTCAAGAGGCCCATAATAAGCATATAAACACTTTTGGGGGCCTTTTCCTTGTGTTATGTGATGGTGGTTGTTGAGAAGAGTACCAAGCCCATTACACAATCACTCAAATGAAGCTATCTCAAGGGTAGCTACTAGCTACCGAAACCCTCCCACCAGCATTAACAATGTTTCATTCTTCCTTCCAACTACACCCATCTGTTGTTGTTGTTTTTAATTTGAGAGTTTTGCAAAAGCTTCAAGTTTTTAGTATTATAATGTATTGGATTTTTTTTGGACCTTACCTGAATTTTCATGTTTCAGCTCTTTCTCTCCATTTTAGTCAAGTCAAGGTTAACACCCTTCAAGTGAGGAGTGTGTTCCCCAACACCCTTCATAGCAAGTGGTTGTGTTCCCCAAGTAAAGCGCTTGCTCAAGGTGACAAGTTGGTTCTGCTCTGAGGGCATTACTCAGCATTAAAAACCTACCAGAATTCTTTTTCATTTACTTCCCTGGGTGGGATACCTACCTACTGGGTATCGTGGGGGGGGAAAAAAAGGAAAATAATAATTAAACAAGAGATGGCCTTTCTAAAAAGTGAAATTCTTGTGAGCATTTCGCTTTTTTTTGCCTCTTTTGTGTATGAAAGATTGTGGTGTGTAATGGCTACCTCCAAATACACTGGAAAAGTTCTGGTGATTTTTTTTTACATTTTATTATTTTGTTGGCCTTGCCCTACCAAGGCAAGGATATTGTGTTTACATTCATTATATTGTGTATATAAAGTAGCTTAATGGATTTTGCTTTCAGAATGGGAGTTGTGAGGGGATTCTACAATTTGCATCTCCACTGGCAGCAGTCAAATGTCCTTTACACAACATTTTGGATGAAAAAAGTACAGTCGTTAAATTACATTCTAGGATGGAACTTGGATGTAGTAAAACACGGGTAGAGACTAGGGACCCCAAAGGTTGCTTGTTGGCTCTGCCCTGTATGGTAGAGACATTGCGACATACCCCCAAACTGGCCAAACGTTTGGTTTGGTATTCCTACATTCGAAGGTCATGTGGAGTCCACTACATAACCATTTCAGGCGTCACTCAAGGATCCACTTGGACTTCACCATACTAACCACAACGTGTTTCCAATTTAGTAATGTTGAATATTTGTCATTCTTACGGATGTCATTTAAAGGACAAAGCCATTATGTGACCGACCACTTGTTTATTTTGTTTTGTCACATTGAGACCTCCCAACCGGCAGCACCCCCCCCCTTCACCCCCCTTGCACTCTTGGTACCGTTGGAAAGTCCTTGATGTGTGAGGGTGCACCAAGGTGGTTTCATCATGTTTGGACCCATGGTGCAAGAGTTGTTGAATTTTGAAGTGGCTCATTGCAAATTTAACAAATGAAAAAGAATAAATAGTGAAACTTTGGGTGGCCATATACAGAACACAATCCAAGTAATGTCCCACCGAACTTTTTGAAACCGTGTTGGATATTATGGGAACTCCACAAATATCCTTGAGCGCATGGGTGTTAGATGCTGGAGGGTCCCATGCATCATATTATCATGATTTTTGAAAAAAATTCCTGGTGGGGTGGGGAGGGAGGGAGTGAGGGGGGAACTGTAGTAGAAGACATTTCCAAAAACATCTAAGCAAATTTGTGGTTCCATCCCTTAGAGATTGAAATGGCAAAACTATAAAGGGAAGGAAAAAAAAAAGCTGGGAAATGTTAACAAGAATGTATTCAAATGTTGCAAAATCAACAATATAGAAAGCATTAAGTGATTTTTGGCTATTTGGAAATGAAATTGCCAAAATGTTCACTTGACCACCACATCCCTAGTTTAGAATATATAAAATTACATTAATTGTTGACTGAGGTATCTATCTTCAAAGTATGCACATGCTTGTGGTTAGATTGGTTCTAGCTTAGCCTGACTTCAGTTCTTCAATAATTTTAATCAATAATTTAAAATTTTGTTTCACTAATGATTAGATTGATAAAATCAGTGAAACAATTTTTTATAATTTTCACTATAATCACTAAAAATCATAATTATTTATAGCTTAATTCACTAATTCCACTAATTTATAGTTTTATAGCTTTATCGATTATAATTCTATCTATAAGTTCACTAAGAACACATATAAACTTAAATTGGGGTCACGGTTGTAACTCTTAGAAATGGGCAATGAAGATTAATATTGGGCTTACACTGAAAAGAAAAGGAAAGCGGAAAAAGGGTGGGGGTGAGGGAGAGAGAATGCAATGATCAAAGAAAAAAACACATCAATGACATACTCAACATTGATCATGGAGATCGTTAAATTACATGGAAAAAAATGAAACTTTCAAAAACATGTAAGTACTTTGGTGTATTAATGAATTGGGAATAAAAAATTCAGCAATATATTTTGACAAAGGGGAATTGCAATGGGTGAAAACGTGACGCCTCAATAATTTACAAATATATCTTGCAACCGTGAAAAATCAAGAATAAAGTTTAGTACAGATTCAATAAATTTGCTTTTGTTCAGGGATCATCTATGTATGCAAAATAAGAACATGGAAATATAAGATCTAAATATATTTTGCAATGCATGCAAGGTTGTACACCAACATCGCATCAAACCAAATCTAAATGTAACATGACATGAAGTTGGCTAAAGGGTAGTTGACATACTTGGCCCCACTAGCCCCATGTTGATATACACATATACTCTCAACCCTTGGCATTAGCCCAAGTCAAAAATGATCACACATGACCATCACATGAATTTTTTAAATTTTTTAAATGTTTAAATTATATATATATAAACTTTTGGGGTCCTCATAACCAATTAATATGAATCACGATTACCATATAACATATATGTTGATATGTGTCCTTAATGACCCCCTAATCAATGGTCTATCCCAATATGAATTTGAAAATTAGATTTGTGAATCACCCTATTTTTATTCATCAATATATGATTATTTGGCTTTCAAGTTCATTGGGTAAAGCATTTCATCAGGGTAAGTCCATGGTAAAATAATTGGCACTCACCCACTTGATTATATAAAAATGATTGCTTAATTTGAAATGTTGTCAAAAAAGTTTCAGATTTTTTAATTAAAATTTTTATATTATTATGTTAAGGTTGATTTTTTATTTAAAAATATTTCATTTAAAAATATTTTAAAGACCTTTTGCAAGTTTTTTTAAAATTTAGAAACTGTATTTAAATTTTTTTATAAAAGTGCTTATGGATATTTTTTATTCATTAGATTGATTTCAAATTTATTCACATATTTCCATGATTTATTATGAATATTTTTATATAAGTAAATTCAAAATTTTCAACATCAACTTAAATTATTTTTAAAATATTAAATATTAAAGCATTTGTTTACACTTAAACTTGGCCATTTTATTTTGGATTCATCCATCAAGAAAATATTTTTTACTAATTTTAATTGGGTTTGCTCTTTTTTATTTCATTAGTTCTTTACAAAATAAACTATGAAATATGAAAAAATATAAAAAGATTAAATGGTCATGATATTTAAGAAATTGTAAGCCCTATTTGGATTGTTTTGCTTACCCTTTTGTAGTTTTGCACACTTTAAAATAAACATGTGAATGTTTGCAATATTTACAGTGCAATGTGGATTTTATTAATGGGTGATATAAAGTGTTTAAAAAATTGATGGTGGCAAATTCCTAATGAATTTGTTAAAACATGTAATCACATCTTGTGGCACAAGTCATTAATATGTCAAAGACTAATGACTAAACATGATCCCTCAACATAATACCACATGTGTTGTGAAATGTGATATGCATGAATTCAAGAAGCACTAAGCATGCCCATCCTAATTATCCATCCTTCTCAAAATTTCAACATTTAATTATATTTAAGGCTAGTAATAGGACTTGGGATTAGATTAAGGTTATACATGAGCCCCACCCAATTTCAACATTATAGCTAGGGTTCATGAGGGGTGCTCCATCCCCATGATGGATGTGATTCTGAATCATCTAGACTCATAATAATGTTGTCATGCCTTGGTGAATGAAGACCATATTCCTTGTTAATTACTTTGAACATTTGATTTGTCTAGGACCTATGCATGGGAACAAAATATGTGATGGTTGAAAAGGTTTCTAAATTGTTGTAATTTATTGGTTGTCCATTTCAAATTTTTGATCTTAAAAAACCCTCATATCAAATTAAAATTAAAATTATATATATATAATTATATATATTTGCAAAATTTTATAAGAAAAAAGGAAATATATATTTTATTTTCATTCTCTAATTATGGGGTCATTTTACCTCTGACCATCATTGATGTTAGGAACATTAGAGAACTTTTTGTTGATGAAGAGTTTTTAATCCTTTCATTTTTTTGGACATATATTCCAAATTTTTATTTCCACAAGTTCGATGGATATTCTTGAAACCACTTGATTTGCCAAAAAACTTTTAATTTGAAATCCTTCAACATGTATTTTTCATATGAATTTCATAAAGTAATGAAACTGTTATAAAAATAACAAAATACAATAGTTAAAATACATCATGAACACATGTACATGGCCTTTTACCATCATAACAAGTGTGTGCATTATTTCATTAAAACATGTGATAGTCATGCACATTTAATGGTATCCATAAAAACATTTTAACAATGTGCCAAATTGGCCAATTCTGTGCAAATAGTGTGTGAAAGTGACAATTTTTAGATTGGGTTTAATAAAAATGGAAAAAAATAGCATACAACTCCTTTTTCAACTAAAATCAAGAATATTAATGGAGATTGTGCATGTGGTAGTGCCATTGATTTGATTTGTGCTTACAAGTTTCAATTTTGTGAACTAAACCATACTTGATTCTATTTGGTTTTACCACAAACTTCGACATTTTGATGAGAGGTGTGCATGAACATTCTTTGCATTTTGTAAGCCACATAAATTATTTTTCTTTTTCACATGCATTTTGGATGTACATATAAAGAGTTTCTTTGTTTCTTAAGTTTATTTTTGTGGAGCTTTTCTTTTTCCATGAGGTTGTTTTCATGTTTGCAAGAATTTTGTTTTCTCTTCAAACTAGGAAAAGTAACCATGTTGTCTATTTCAATGACTTCATTCATTGTTTGAAATTTTCACCCCAAGTGGAAGGATTTTAAAAATGACAAAAATTTATGCATGAGATGGAAAATGAAGACATATGAGTGGAAGCACAAATAGCTGGACAATTTGGATTGTCATAATCATAATTTTTTTTATTATAGATGAACTTTAAATATAAAGTCATTTCACATTAACATTGTCAAGTTTTTAATTATCCATGTTCCAATAGACTTTGATGAGAATCATATTAAAAATTATGGATGAACTTTAAGAAAAAAATGGATTCATGATGGACTTTTGAAACAATGACATTGTCTTTGTCACACATATAAAATTTACAAGTTGAGTGAAAAGACATGACAATAGTGTCAAAATTGAAATTAAAAAATATGTTCACATCAAATGAGGTGTGTAAAAATAAAACACATTGAAACTTTCCCAATATATAAAAAAAAGTATTTTTATTATTAATTTACAAGAAATTGCCTCATTTTACTCATTGAAAGTACATTTCACATTCAAAATTCCAAGCTTTTGCATGGATTTTTTAACCAATCACATGTCTACATATATTTATTATTGTTTTAAAAATAAGCATATAGGAATGCACATTGGATAACATACTTCATTAAATGTCACATTGCGACAACTTTAACTAGTGTAAAATTTGAGCCTTTAAATGCCACTTTTGACCCACTTAACCATGATTTCACCCATACATTGATCCCAACAAGGCAAGATTTAAAATAAAAATATTATGTATATAATTATTTATGTTTGTTAGATTCACACAATTACCAATTAAAAACCTCAAACCTCGATTACCTAACAAAATTTCATAAAATTATGACATTTGCAAATTACCTTTCGTTGTCTTCAATTATTACCACTTTCCAACCAGCCATTATATCCTTTTTCAGTTTTGAATCATTCAAAATTTCAACAATTTACATTCTTTTAGTTTGTCACTTTGATGCATTAAATTCTATTTTTGATGTGTATAAAGAGGGCATTTGAACCTTGGGTATTACTATTAGCACATCAACGATCCTTATATCATAGGTTAGAATATTACATTGAAAGGTGAATACCTTTTGGAGGGTAAATTAATTGTTTTGAAACATGGTAAGAAAAACCTACAATTTTGAAACCTTCTAAATAATTGAAAGATGTTGATCACAAAAAATGGATTAATTCAACAATTTTTTCAATTTTTTAAATGACCACAAGTAAAGGGGTCCAATCACGCTTGGGGTAATACATTAGGAACCATGAACAAGTGATGACTCCAACATGAAATTTGATTTTCTTGTGTTGCATGAAACCAAATATTAGATAATAATTTTGAATATAAATAGGTTTTCCCATGTGTTGGGTGAAGATGAATTTTTCATGGTTCCAACATGTATGGATGAAAAATGAATGCCAATTTGAAATGGAGTTTTGTTCTATGTTGTTTTTTGCACCATCTTCCTTGTGCACTCTTTCTAAGTTTCCCTCATGTATTGTTGTGCACCATGTTTGTGCATTTCCCAATTTCCCTCCAAGCAATTTGATGACAAGTTTGTGCAAATGTTTGAAGTTGTTTTCCTTGCAAAATTCTCCCACAAAATGAACCTTGATAACTTCATCATGTCAATAATAAAATCAAGAAGATTCCATATTTTTAATCAATCATGTTCTTTGTCTTATATGTGTATTGAGAGTGAACGTGTGTTGACCAATCAAGCATCTTGGAAAACAAATCTTACATGCCTACACACCACAAGTTGTTTAGTGTGTGTTTACATGCTAGTTAATACTTTCATAAAACTGAGAGAAACATTGATTCTATTGTTACTTGATGTGATTTTAACTTAGTTCCTTATAGATCTAACATTGGTTTTTATTGGCATGGGTTTGGACAAGAGTGGGAAAGTGTCCATATGATGTTATTTGGTTTGTAACTAATTAAGGCCTATGAAATTCATGTGAAGACGTCTTGTCAATCATAAGTGCCAACGTTAATACCGTGAAGATAAACAAGTTTTTTGGGCCAAGAATGAACAATAATGGGTGGAAATACAACAATCGTCCAAATAAAGAATTGGTAGGAAAAATAACTAAGCTATATTGCAAGGTCACTAGGAAGGGAAGGATTTGCAACAAACAACCGTTAGTCACATTTGCAATAGTAGTTGTAGTTGAATCAAAAGGCACGCCCATCAATTGGGTGGCTTTTGGTGCTCACATAATGAAGTAGTAGATCGTGTTGAAGAAGACAAAATAGTAGGCACAAAGGTCAAGTCAAACAAAGTTGTTACAAAAGCTTCACTAAAGTTGAAGGAAAGAGTACCACTATCACTTAAGGTTTTCCCAAACAATTTGCAAATCAAAGAGTGCATGTAAGATTTTGTTAGATTATGTCAAATTCAAAATAGAAAAAAACAAACCCTTTTCAAAGTCTTTTATACAACATGGGTCAAAATGTAAACCCCCCATCTTTGAAGACATTACACCATCTTGATTAGTCTTAGTAGAAGTGGATACAATCAAAGATGTCTTATAGTCCAAGAAAAATAAATTACAACACATGTTTCTTCGTCGAAATGTGCCATTGTTGATTGTGATTTTTATTTCACAAAGCAATGATGTATAGCATGGAACATTTGTGTTCTAGGGAATGTAGATGGCTCAAGGATTTTTGGTAGCACCCAAAAGAACAACCTACTAAAAGATCCAATGTTTTTACTATTTGGTATGGGATTTCATTCTATTTAAATTACTTTTTTTTTTTTAGTCATGTATATTGTGTTCATGATGTTATGTTCTGCATTGCACCATTCAACTAATCTTCATATATGCTTTTGTTTAGACGTTGAAGTTAGGACTTGTGTACCGTTCATAATTTTCTTTCAAACTTTTGATTTATGATGTCTTGATTTTCTTGTCATTCTAGATAGTATATTGTTTAGCAAAGGACTTTTGTTTCAAGTTTCTTATGATTCCATTCCTTCTAACATTTTATTTTTGATGTCCTAAGTTTTTTATAATTTCAGATTCTACATCGTTCAACAAAAAAAAATGTCATAAATAAATCTTATGACTCCACTTAAGAGTACAAGTAGGCGATGGACTTAAGTCTTGAGGTGTCCATGTAAATCAAGTTATAGTAATAATGGAGAAGAGTAAAAGGATGTATGTCTTAAATTTTATATGATTCCAATAATCTAGTACTAAGGCAATGCATTTGGGTCTTGAATTTTTCTTATAATTATAGTTAGGGTATTGACCTACCATAGTTTTGTCCTAATTTTTTGAACTTCCATTTTAGGTACTAACACATTGGACATGTATCTTGATCTATTTTGGAAATTATAGTTGAAATTATTAAGCTAAGAATTATGTCTTGAATTCATATCATGCTTCTAATGCAAGTATTCAAAGTTTTGACTTTTGTCTTGGGCCTTCAACCCTAATTTCCTTCATTGTCTTGAGCATATATGTCTAATTTTTTGCTTGTTTGTTTGATTGGTTGTAGCAAGGACTAAATCTTTAACTAGTGAATAAGGTGTTTCAAATTTTGACCTCGACAACAATAAAGGTGGCTTGTAATTGAATACAAAAACAACAAAGACATTTTTCCAGGCATACAATTGTTGTTTATTGCAAGCCCTAATTTTCCTCAAAAGAATGTGATAGCTATTTCAAAAGCAACAGAACTTACTTCTAAATGTGTAGTTCATTTTGATCATCCATCAACAATATTGATTGAGGTACCTTTTTTTTTGGGACTCCTAACTAATATTGCACAAATTTTTTTCCAGGTTGTGCATTTTAGCTTAGATGAATGAAATATGAGAAGTTAAACATAAATATTATCACTAAAAAATAGAAATCCAAATGTATTCAAGTTTTAAATTTTGACTTGCCTCTTGTTGTAACCATGTGGCCATGCAAATCTTTGCTATGGATGTGTGCAAGGTTTAACATCATGTCCCATTTGCACTAAAGCCATAGTTGGATGGCATAGGAAGCTATTAGTCACACCATTGGTTAACCCGTTGGTTATTTCATGTTAACAAAGGCATTTGACACATCACAAGATCCCAAAATACCCAAGGTTCAGAAGAAGAAAAGAGGGCCTTCAAAGGGGAAGGCAAAAATTGCAAAGAAAATACACATTGATTGTATATTGGATGATGAATGAAACTATGATTTTGATAATGGCACTAATAGTGATGAAGAACATGTTGGTTTTGATCATGGTGATGTTCCTAATGATGGTCTTGATCATGGTGCTACTCTTGATGGTGGTTTTAATGATGGTCTTGATCACAACATTGCTTTTGATGATGGTGTTATTCTATCAAAATCAGAGGAAAATTTATGAAATGTCAATAACCTAAACTTGCAGTCCCAAATTCAAAGTTCATAATAGCAAATTGGAACCTAGGTTTGTCGCCCAACAAAATTTTAAGTAATACCTTGGCAAATACAATTTCTATAATGGATAATGCATCAAATCTAAAACTTGCAGCATAAAATTTTGTAACCCCCAGAGCACCATTGGGCTGTGTCAATTAGAACTTAGGTTTCTAAATGTGAAGTGGTGCTTAAACCTTGTAAGTGAAAAAATCTCACAAATCCCAATTTAGGAACCATGCCTCATCTTACACAAGCTCTTAAACATGTCCAAGAAGTGCACTAACATGTAATTTGAAGGCTAAGAAATTTTAGACTATACTTAGTTTTATAATTAGCATGCATGTGATTTGTACTTGAACATCAAGCTTAATATACATAATATACATGGGATTTCAACTATTGTTTGCAATCAATGTTGTAACATGAATTATTATTCATTTGTATTGTGTACCAATTGCTTCATTTATGTATGAAGAATAAATCAAATGTAAAAGATGAACTAAATTGTTGGTGATATTATGTTAAATGTCTAACATACAATGTTAATGAATTTATTTGCTAGATAGTTCAAGAAGTGTGATCTCACTATATATATGAACATATTAGATTTTTTCATTGGATTCTTGAATAAAAGCTTTGGCAATTTGAATTCTAAGTCTAGAAATGATTTCAATCTTTGCACCCCAAGAACACCAAACAATTGTAACTAGATTTTTTTATTTTATATGAAATTTTTTTTGCATTTCATTGATTTTACAAATTAGATGAATTTTTAGAATTTTTTTTTTGTCCTTAAACTTTACAAGATGCTAATGAAATTTCTCACCCCTTATTTTGATTGCAAATAGTTGTTTTTTAAATCCATTTTTTGGAATTTGACTCAAAACTTGAACATGTTGGTTTTTTTATAAACATACTTTTGTAGATAGTTCAGTGATTTGTAGTTCTACCATGGGAATTATATCAACAACCTCATGTTGCAACATTGATAATTCTCAGGTTTTTAAACTTGTTTAAGATATGGACCTTGGTAAATTGACATTTTTTACCAGATGATATATTATAAGAATTGGTTTAAAACATGATTGGCAATTCATTAAAGTTAACTACTTAATAACATTGATTTCTCTAACATAGGAACTATTGCATTATCATTGGATTAGGGCTTACATATGGTTGCCATGTAGGGTTGGAGTATCTTTGCTCAAGTAGGTCGAATCCCAGATTGGCATAACATCATGGCAATTATGCATAATTTATTTTGGTGAGTTCAATACACATGACAAAATTGGTTTCCAAATTATTTTCAAAAAACTTTCCCTTGAAGAAAGGGTTTAGGGTTTAGAAGAATTCTTATATTGTCAATTTGGTTATCAATGGATAGATAAATGTCTATTGGAGGATTTTGACATTGGTTTCTTTTTCATCATGTAACATCATTGGCGGGTGTATGGATTGTTTTTTGAGTAGGTTTACTTGTTGGATTTAATGGGTAGCCATTCTTGGGTTGAACATGAAGGCTGATGTAAGGATTTCATCACAAACTTATTCATCACATTTCTTGATGCACGACTTGGTGAGGTCTTTTTTTAATGGTTCAACTTAATATGATTTGGATATATCATATTGGAAATGATATTGATGTCTTCCTAAATGCATTGTAGTTTATGTCAAAATTATGAAGGGCAATGAAGTTTTTTCTTTCATTTTCTGGTTATTTAAAAAGCTCATTATGTTGGTGTTGGTTGGCACATGATGTTTTGGTGGGATTTGAGGATGCCAAACTACTAAACCCACAAGCGGAAGTGGCCAAATCTAGTCAACATTTGTTGTGGTTCTTTAAAAAGTGCTTAACTTCATGCCTAATTATTTTGTGGCTTATTAATGTTATAGCTTTTGAACTTGCATGTTCTATATTGTTCATTCCCTTGGTTCCCACAAAGGGTGATGATGGTTTTACACATTAAAGAGGCCAAAAAAAAAGTTTCTATCTTGCCATCTTTCCATTTGCTTGTTCAAATGTTGCAAGGTGGCAAGAGACACAACTTTGAGTCAAATTGTGAAATTTGAAACATAGGGCATTATGAGTTCATGATTTTTTGCTTCTATTGTAGTGTTTTGAGATGACTTTTTTGAACAATGAGTAAGGTATCTCAATTTTTCTTTGTTGAAGCATTAGAATAAATGTACATCATATTATGTCAAGGGAAAGTGGTCCATATACAACAAGATTTGAATAGCTGTCAAACCCCTCACATCTAAGGCAAACAATGTGGTCTTTGTAATTGGAGCCAGCTCATGGTGTGTGCATCATTCTTGTTTCAATTTTCAGGTTATAATAAAAAATAGGTACCCACGATAAGAAGTTCGACAAAAAACTTGAGTTGAATTTTTGCAATTTCTAACATAGTTGTTAGGGGCACCATCTACAAAAGACAACCTTTATCCTCTCCTAAGGTGTAGTTTGCTAGTCAAGTTCAATCTCTAGTGAATAATACTCCATACATTTGTGTTATTACTATGGATTTCTATTTTTGCGTATTTAGCTTTCTGCACAATTTGCCCTTTGCTAATGACTTGAACAATGGTGTTGTAACTTGTACAATTCTTTTTACGTTGCAGTAGAAACATAACATCAAGATGTGATTGTTTTCCCATGTTGTTGATGCAAGGTGTTGGCTTTGAGGAGGTGAGAGTGGTGGGCCCAACATGTTCCAAGGTTGGTTTAACAATCATGCGCACTTGCAAATTGCCAATGCCCTTCTTGATCAAATTCTTCAATAAACTCATGGCACTTGTGAAAATGATTTCAACGTTGTTGTTTATTAGCTTTCCAAATCACCTCTTCGCAAACTAGTGGCCGCGTTTTGTGATGTATACTAAAATTAATCAAAAGATAATGTTTAATATGTTCCTTGGAAACTAGGTTAACAACTATTTTCCTTAATTTAGTTATTCCATTGCTTTTTTAAAAATATTGACAAATATCTTTTATAAATAAAGACAATGCATGACAATATCTTTTCTAATATGATTGTTCAGTTCAATGTACAACAAAGATTAAAATATGCCACCTTTGCCTTGAAGGTATGTTGGATCTCAACAATATTCTCCACTCTATGTTATGAATGTTTTTTGAATTATGACTTTGTGAGTGCTCAACATAAGTTTGTTCATTTTTATTTTTGTCTACTACTTTGATCCACTAGCAATTACTTTCTATATTAGACTTGTTGTTACATGGTGGGTATTGATTTTCTTAACACGTGGACCTTCTTATATACATTTGTGACTACATACTTATAAAGCAAACACCCACGCAATATCAAGAGCATTACAACAGTTTTGAAAGCCATGTCATCAGAATCAACTCCTCTTAAACAAGAGTTTACATTCATACTACATGTTTGCAACAAAAGATTGGGTTGAAGGGGCAAAAGGTTGAAGAGTTCATTACTAGGTCTTTTGGTGTTTTTTTCTTTAGTAAAACAAAACCCATTTTGTTGTGTTAATAATGTACATTTTCTTATCTTCTAAAACATGACTTAATTTCTTGTTTAAGCCACACGGATCATGGTGGAATTTGTCATGAGCTCGTCTAGTAATTCATAGAATTGGAAGTGTTGTTCTTGGCTTGAAGGTGATATTTGAACTTAAAGGGTATGTTTCTAGTTGTTAAATATCTTAAATATATGCTAGTTCTAAGTAGCATGGCTTTTGCATGCAAGAGTTGGTTGTTACAATGATGATGATGTTGGCATCTTGTTGAACCATAGGTCATATATACATCAACATCCATTTTTTTTAATCTTAAAGGATATTTGGATCAATATTTCATTTTTGGGTTTGCAGGTTTGTTGTGAATCTAATTTTGTAGTTGGTATTTAGACATATGTGCAATGACACATGTGTTAAGGAGTCCTTCAAACTCCTATGTGTAGAGGTCATTCGTAGTATATAATGGATTGTGCATGGGTTGTGGCCAAATCTTAACCTTTGACAATTATGGCATATCTTATTGCCCAAATCATAGATTCATCTTTGCAGGTGTCCAGTTGGTACCACCCCACTTTTTTCTGGATATACAAATTATCATATCTCAAAGAATTGTCTTGACTATACAAAACAATGAACATTATGTATGAACATATTGCATATACTTCCATGTACTTCATTGATTTCTTTGTGTATCGTGAGTGTAGTATGGGTAAAATGAGTTACTTGTTTTCTAGCATTGGTGGTTTTTTTTGTGTTTTGAAAGGCATGCAATAGGTTTCAACTTGTTATTTTTGAGATGGTTGTCGTTGTGGTTGCATGGTGTAGTGTATTTTTGTTGGAAGAAGAAAATAAGATATATCACAAGAATGGTCCAAAGGAGGAGTTTGTTAAAGGCTAGTAGCTTGTAAGCTGCTATCTCTTTGTTCACAATATTGTATGAAATTATGATATGTGCAAACATGATATTTGTTAAAATGAACATTATCCTTTGATTTGTTGCATTGATATGTATTAACCATCTATCAATTGAACCTTTGTAGTCAAGTAAAAAAGGTATGATCACTTGCAATTAAATTCTTGAGAGACCAACTAAAATGTTCATCTTTCCATGAAGGATATGGTTTTTGGTGTAGGATAGTTTTTAGAAAAAGTAAGTGATAGAATCTCATTACCATCATGGTAGTTGGAAAATAGATGAACTATAAAAAAAAAGGAATTGCTTGTTGAAGAACATCTTTGACATAATTTTTGCAGTCAAGCACACAAAATTTAGGAGGGATGTTACATTATGTTTTCCAATTACCATTGTTGCAGATAGATTGAGCAATTGCTAAAGGTGACCTAATGCACTTTTTACAACTAAGCACAAATGATGTGAATTTCATTGGGGAGCAAGACCTACAAGCTTATTCATATATAATTTAATTATTTGATGCACACACAAAATAAACCTTGCACAATTTTGTTTGCATATATTGAAGTGATTATGTATGAGTGCTTTCCTATCTTAAACAATTATTAGTTGGATTTTAAGCACTAGGTAGTTATTGCATTTAAAGACTTTCAATCAATTGCCTTCAAATTTCATAAATCCAAAGACTTTCTTCATGGATAGCACTCTCAAAACATTTTTTTTAATGTGAATGGTGAACTTTTGGAGGTTTCTTTATTTCGGGTAGATAATGATTATAATCACCTTTCAACATAAACTAAATAATCATCTACAACATCCATGAAAAGCCTAAATGTTTTTTTTTCCTACACAAATTCATTGTTATAAATTAGTTATTACTCATAATTGCTATAGAGAACCAACAACAAATACATTGACATCTACAGAATCCCAAGCGTATGAAATTAAATTTGAGCATATAAACCACAAAACATCACATGAACAAATGCACATTCTGAAGTGACATGCACACTTACATATCAATCCATTGTGCCATTGAAAATGCATTTCCTAGTGCATTGTAAAGAAGACACTTCTAGGACATGTACTACATAGTTAAAATAAAAATGCAAAATTGAATCAAAAAATATATAAACAAAAATCAAGCACATAGTTAGCTTTATTCATCATCGAAGTCAACATTCCTATGATGCTCCATTGCATAGGTAATATGTTTTAAGGCACTTTTAGGCAAAGTGTAAATAGTGACACCACCTTTTTGTTTGTTCATAGCTTGTATCATAGAAAACTTGGAAGCACAAACCAAATGAGAATATATGAAAGTTGGACCTTTGTCCCTAATAAACACATACGATGAGTTCCTTCTACCTGATCGTTTATAATATTACCCAATAACAATCGCATTGCCCTTTTCAACATAATTCCCAAAGTCATTAGGCCTTGAGCCTTATTTTACAATATGCAATTCTTTGACACATTATAAGATGAAGAAATCAACTCTTTCATAATTGTTTGGTTCAACCATGACAGCAAAATTGTCTCCAAATTTTAAACATGTAGTTAGATCATTGTTGTTTTCTCCTATTCAGGTGCAAACAAGGTAAAGTAGACAACTCACAACTACTTGTTAAAAAAATTAGATGTAGCCATGAATTTTTTTTTAATGTATCAAAAGTAGAATTTTTTTTTGTCTAATAATTAACATGATGATAATCTTTCATTTAATATTTAAAATTTTGAAAGAACCCATCTTGAAAGTAGGATTAAGTAGAATTAAAAAAAATGTTTCTACTTGCACAAAATATCCCATTTTACAAAATGGGCTACATGTAGATGAAACATTAATTTTTTTAAAAATTCAATTTAGTGGAGCTTTAAAATATACTTATGTATTATCAAATTATGGATGTTATAATTATAATATATCAAATTATTAATATGAAATAGGTCTGAACATCATTTTGACCCAATTAGTTTCAAATGTACTTTCAACCTACTCTTATGATACCAAAGTTGTTCAAACTTTGTATTCAACTTCCTATAAACTAAATGTAAAGCCCTATGGTTTTATATTTTATTTCAAAATATTTTGAATCTATTTTCTTGCGTCCATATCAAAAACTGTTTCATTTTTAAATTGGATTTTGAAAAGACTATTTTTCTTGTCTACTTTACCTTGCTTACATCCACTCCCATTCATTTTCATCATATTCCACATCACATAGAGCATTTGATTCATGATAAGGCTTTAATGTGACTAGCCTCCATGGTTCAATAAATTAATAATATCTCAACCATTTAATAAAACATGAATTAAATTTTGATATGTGTTTATTTGTGAAGGCCAAATATATGGTGACATGTGGTAATTTTAAAAGCCCATCCATTATTCAAATTTATTAATTAATTGGGTAGGTAGATCATAAGTTGGATGATAGGGTTAGGCTAGCTAGGTAAATTTAAAATAATAAAGTTTTGTGTTTGGGTTTAGTAATTTTTAAAGGTAGAGCTTTTTTCATTGGTTCATCCCAAATGACATTTGGTACTTGGTTTGTGAACAAAACTAATGCACCTATTTATAGATTGTGCCCATTTGGAATGGAAGGGAAAAGATATGGGATTAAAAAATTAGTTGCAAATGCAACCAATGTAGTTGCAACCTACATGCAAATATTGCATGGTACTTATGCCATACTAACCTAGTTTATTTACTAGCTATGTTAATGATATTATAAATAATAAAAGTTAATAGGTAATAAAATAATAATATTAGTTGGCTAGTAAATAATAATAAGTTTTTTAATAACTATGATTACCTATAATAGGTAATAATCAATAACATAATAATATTATTCTATAACTTAAGTTAATCAATAAGTAATTTAAGTCAATAGTTAACCTAGGTTGCGACATGTATAGGATTATTAATGTAACCTACTAGCCATAAATATATTACCATAGTTAATAATATCATATAATAGTAATAGTAATAATAATAATATTATTAAAAACCAATAATAATTTAACCTCCTAATTAGTTTAGCCATGGTTAATTTAATCACATTTAATTTTACCTTTTAGCTATTTTAATTGTGATTAGTTTAACTTAAGTTAATTTAACCTTTTAATTAGTTTAACAAGGTGATGTTTAACCTCTTGTTTAGTTTAACCATCGTTAATTTAGTTTTCTAATTAATTCAACCATCATTAATCTAGTTTAAATTAATGTAGCCATGATTAGTTTAATGATGGTTTGTGTAACCATAATTAGTTTGCCCTAGATTAGTTTAGCTTAGGTTTAGCCTTGGTTATGAGTTGAACCTAAGTTGAACCTTAGTTAATATGGATTTAACTTTAATATTAAAGGTATAATACTACTATACATAGATTATGTAAATATATTGGGTATACTAATTTAGGTATGCATTAGTTTAAACCATTATTTTTATAACACATGTCCATTTTGCATGTTAGTTGCACACATAATCGTATGGCCCAAAAATTATATGATATCAATTTGTAATTGCAAATGACAACTAGTTGCGTAGTAATTGGTTACAAACAACTTGATTTCTTTTAATGGTTGTTAAAGGTTACTAAAGTTAAACTTGCCAACAAAGTTAAACATGATTGACCACATTACAATGTGTACATTTTACTGTATAAATATCTATGTTATAATTAATTGACAACTTCAATACAACTCCTTGATTTTTTAATATGACATTTTATTTATTAATTCCTTGCATTTTCATGAGATATTTATAATGTAGTTGCATATTAATTGTTTTGAAACTTTAGTTGCAAAGTAGTTTAGTTGTTGTAAACATAATTTTTCATAGTGAAATTGATATATATTTTTCCCTTGTGCAAAGGGTAAACCATGATGCCTTAAAATTATTTTTTAAAACATTGATATAAACAAATTAACACTATATTGTCTTAAAACAAGTACCAACAAATTATTTGCACTTCCATTAACACCATTTCACCCCTTGTTCTTTCCTTCACATATTTAGTTTTTAAGATTTTTTTTGAATGCAACATTCAAAATCTTGCAACCAAAATCATATGACTATTATGTTAGACTTTAATTATATAAATTAAATGAAATTATGGACATAAAAACATGTACAATTGTAGAAATAAATTTATAATTATATATTTCACATGCAAAATAAATATCATCGAGGTATTACAAAATTACATAATTTTACTTAAGACATTAGATGGGAATGTTTGGAAATAAAAATAATAGATTAATTTACTTTTTTTCATTTTGAAATTAAAGAAATTAAAATAAATAAATAATGAATTTAAATACGATGTGTCATAGTAACTTCATTAATAAATTACATAATTTTAAAGCTAAATCATATTTACAGACATAATTTGTCCTAACTTAAAGTTTAATTAATTTATAATCTATTTGAGGACATAACTTATCGTACCCTTGAGTTTTGCTATGATCGTTAAAGATTTGATTTCTAGTTTTATAGTTCGCATGAAGGTTCAATTCCTTCTTTGAACATCTTATAATTTGTAATTTGTGACGTACATGATTATAATTGTAACTTGTGAGTTAAAGAAAGCTCTAATGTCGACACTAAACTAGTTTGCACAATATACTTTTGAATAAAAGAACAACTATTTTATGGTGGAGTGTGCACAATAGACTTTGAATAAAGAACACAATATATTTTGAATAAAGAACAATTATTTTAGGGTGGGAGAGGGCCAATAATGCTGGTAAAATGTGCATGGATCCTCTCCAATAATTGTTGGTAAATGTGCATGGATCCAATGCTTGTAAAAGCACACTAAATGTCAAAAAGAGTGTTCTTGATCGGATGACACTAATGATTGACTCAAATGTTTTCGCAATTAAATAGTTTCTCACCTTATATTGTCCCATTATTCATGTCATGTTTGGGGATTGTAAGATGTTAAACACCCTGCACAAACTTTGTGGGTTTGTGGGTGCCAATGTGACGGCTTCCATGAACCTCACATGGTTTTGCCACAAGTTTGGGTTGATGTTGAGCCCCAAAAAAAAGAATGGGAGATCATTTCAAACTCAGGCAATCTTGAGCAAAACCGACTAGAACTAGGTTGTTAGTTAGTTTCATGCCTAGTCTTTTAGATAGGTGTTCATGGATTCAAATGTTTTACAAAGACCAAGAGATGCAAAATCAAATTTTTCTTTCCCTTGTAAGAAGTGCTTGTCTCTTCATCAAGAGATGCAAAATCAAATGTTTTTTTTCCCTTGTAAGAAGTGCTTGTCTCTTCATCAAGAGATGCAAAATCAAATGGTTTTTTCCCTTGTAAGAAGTGCTTGTCTCTTCATCATCATGTAGAGAGTAAATAGGCATGCGCAGAATGGCGCAAGGTGCCCCCACTAACACCCACAATCTTTGTAAGGGGCTATTTGATGTTGGCCATGGGGATGGGAAGCAATGAACACACTAACTATGTTGAATGTGATAAATATTGCTAGAGGTCAAATTAGGGGATATGGGTGAAGTGGCTCTTACATGACTAAAATTGACATGACAAAAAGAAAAAATAAAATGAACCAGTATTTATATAAACCTAATTTAGGGCTGGCTTCGGTACATGTCTGCTGAATAATTAATCAATTAATTTTGAAGATTCCATTTCGAGGAATGGAATATTGTGGAATATTTAAAATGATTCTTTATTTTTCATCACAAAATTTTTGTCCTTCAAGAATTTTTTGGGAAAAAAATTCAGCATTTCTGAAAATAATATACTTTGTGCCAAAACTGCCAAGGTGCTATGATTAGGGTTTTTTTTTTTTTTTTTTCAAATTCCTCAACTAGGTCCACTGGCGAGGATCAGGTACAGCCATTAAAAAAAATAAAAATAAAAAATTGATTCATTACTTCGTACAAGAAGACCCCGACTTTTGACTGTACTGAAAATGGATTGTTGGTGTGCACGTAAAGCTGAAAACCCTAAGCTGTCCACCGTCGCTGCTCGCGAGTGCACGCAAAGCTCGAAACCCTAATTGTGATCACCAATTAGGTTTGGTTTGTTTGCTTGTGTAGAGGAAACGATAGAACACGACGACGCAGCAGCAGAAGAAGAAGCTTTGATTGATGGGTTTGTTCCTGTTTTCTTGAGGGAATGGATATAAGAAAACGCAGAAGAAGAAGAAGCTTTTGATTGTCTTGAGATTGTAGTATCGATAGGTAATGGAGAACAACAAGATGCAGATGCGGCAGCAAGTGCTGTTGGAGCATCTGAAGCCGAGTCGTCGAAGAGGCGGCGGTTTGTGCGAATCGTCAAATCTGCTGGTTTGTTCCTCGCCTTGTATGGCTGGAGATAGCGCACCTTATGCGCGTACCACGGATTTCTTGGACGATGTTGTGATTGTGGCGGCGTACCGGACGCCGATTTGCAAAGCCAAGCGAGGGGGATTCAAGGACACATATCCAGATGATTTGTTGGCTCCCGTTCTGAGGGCGGTGGTGGACAGTGTAGGAGTGAAGGCGGAGGAAGTCGGGGATATCGTGGTGGGGAGTGTATTGGCTCCCGGTGCACAGCGAGCCAACGAGTGTCGGATGGCTGCTTTCTTTGCAGGTTTTCCAGAGACCGTGCCTGTGAGGACTGTGAACAGGCAGTGCTCTTCAGGACTTCAGGCTGTGGCTGATGTAGCGGCGGCGATCAAGGCCGGTTTCTATGACATCGGGATCGGTGCTGGGGTGGAATCCATGACGAGTAATTCCGTGTCTTGGGACGGTACTGTGAATCCGAAAGTGGAGAGCAACCAGAGAGCGCAGGACTGTTTGTTACCCATGGGTATCACGTCAGAGAACGTGGCAGAGCGTTATGGTGTCGGCCGCAAACAGCAGGATGTTGCATCGGTTACCTCACATCAGCGTGCCGCTGCGGCTACAGCGAATGGGAAATTCAAAGAAGAAATTGTTCCTGTGCACACGAAGCTGGTAGATCCCAAGACTGGAGAGGAGAAACAGGTTACCATCGCTGTGGACGATGGAATTCGGCCACAAACCACGCTCGCAGAGCTGGCCAAACTCAAGCCGGCTTTCAAAAAAGGTGGCTCCACCACAGCAGGCAATTCATCCCAGGTCAGTGATGGTGCGGGAGCTGTGCTGCTCATGAAGCGAAGAGTTGCTTTGGAAAAGGGCATTCCTGTGTTGGGTGTTTTCAGGAGTTTTGTTGCAGTTGGTGTGGATCCTGCGATTATGGGTATTGGACCTACTGTGGCCATCCCCAAGGCTGTTGAAGCAGCTGGCCTTGAACTTAATGACATAGATCTCTTTGAGATCAATGAAGCCTTTGCATCACAGTTCACTTACTGTGCCAAGAAATTGGAGCTTGATGAGGAGAAGATCAATGTGAATGGAGGTGCAATTGCACTGGGTCATCCCCTCGGAGCCACCGGTGCTCGGTGCACAGCCACTCTTTTGCATGAGATGAAGCGGCGTGGCAAGGATTGTCGCTTTGGTGTTGTGTCCATGTGTATTGGGTCTGGTATGGGAGCTGCAGCAGTGTTTGAACGTGGAAGTGCAGTGGACACATTGAACAATGCAAGACCAATAGCAGCGAACAATTTTTTGTCCAAGGATGCAAAGTGAAGTGCACCTATCTCTAACACTTTGGGAGTTGCAAGCTTGTGTGTCACATGCAAGAATAGTGTCTGAAGTTCATGTCAAATGAAAGGACAATTGAAGGTTTCCAAGAAGCAAGCAAGTGGAATGTTGTGTACTTGTTGAATGTTCAGGTCATAGAATAGTGCAATTTGGGTTTCCTGCTAGTGGGAAAATTTGTACAGGGGGTGTGAAAGAATCTCAGATGGCTTATGAAGCTTTGTTCAAATACAAAGATGGAGTAAAGTTGTATTTTCTAGCAATTCCCAGGCTGTGAAATTATCTTTGCAAGTGAGACACTGTTCTCAATTCAAGAAGAGTGCTCTTGTAGGACTCTTCAACATGCTAAACCAACATACTATTTAGTTGTTTGTTACATACAAACCAAGCACTATTTTTTCTTACTCCTGAAGCAATGTCCTCCATAATCTCCAAGGAGAGTGCTCTGCAGGCAGCAGAGCATGGTGCAAGCTCCATTGAATGCCTCATTGTCTACATGGTATACTGACAGAGCTGTTATTTCTCCATCAAAAATAGCAGGTTCAGATTATCCAGAAAATGGTCTACAGATTCCCATATCAACACAACCCTAAAACAGTACTAGGCTGCAGAGTGATTTCTATCTTGGATTTCTGAACAGTAGCAATCCTCAGTGATCCAATGTTTGTCAACAACTTTTGGATTCTTGCAATCCTCTCCATCTGCAAGAATTGTCAACTGGTACCTCTTGTTTTCCTTTGTTTTTGGCATTTGAAATCAGTTTTGGGTTTGTGACTTTGGAATTTTAGAGGTTAATATTTCAAGGACTTCACAATCCTAAGCGGGTGGTTATTCAAAGCCCACTTGTGCATGATAGATCATGCTTTGAAAGTTATCCTTGTTTGCATTCACAAGGAAGCACAGAAGAAAATGAGTGTCCTTTGAATGGATGAAGCTTGCTCTTTCTGCATACTCCCGCAGGAGAGAGGAAATTGCAAACAAACTGAATCTCCTGCACATCCAATGGATACAGTGGAAACCCAGAAAAAAAGGTACAGCAGCAGACTATCTCATAAAACTCTGGGCTTCATCCTAGAGATAAGCAAGAGAAAGCCTTACTAATATTGATGAATTTCTGTTCAAGAATTGCACAATGAGGGTTTGCAAATAGACAGGTAAATAACCACAACACAACATTGATGAAAATATTCTTGTACTTTATGATCAACTTCTCACTGTCCTATTCATGCATCATGAAAGTACTTGTTCATGGAACAACCAGCATTGGAGCAGCAAGTGCTATGGGATGGCAGCTCTGATGGGGTTCTAAGGATTGGAACCCACACCAGCATGTGCCTGCTGTCCTTACAGTGATGGTTGTGCAAACCCACAGTCAGTTGTAGGGGACTGTAAGTTACCTTTCAAGCCTGAAGGATATTCCAAAGGTCCTACGTTTTTGCATTTAAAAGTGCAGCTAAAGGAAGTTGTTCTTGTCTGACATTAAGAAAATGTGAAAAAACTGTATCATCTTTTCCATACTACATCAGGTTCCAATCTTCAATGAAATGATTGAGCTCTAAGCACCTCATGGATAAATAGGTCAATTCAATCAAAGCTCATGAATCTATGCTTCAGTGCTACAGCTCTAATTTCTTTTCAGCTTTTAAGTCAAGTAATAGAATCATGAAATCTTGAAAGTAAGGACACATCTTCTTCCCTTCTGTACCATGTTTGTCCCACTTTAGCAGAAAGTGTCAATCCTGTTTTGCAATCCACACAAGTATTTGTTGCATTAATGATTCCTGTTTGAAAACTCGCTATCAACAATAGAGGCAGGCAGAAGATGCCAACATCAGCTTGCATCAAGTGGAAATACATCCATGGCTTCAGACTTTCAGCCATTGCAAGACCTCCATGACACTGAACTCAGAGTGTCAGCAATCCAGACTGGAGGCTTGCACTACATTTAATGCAAGTCCATAAAATGTTCTGTTTAATTATCAGGCAGCACAGAGGAATCAGCAATGTTGTTCCCATGGGACAAAACCTCACCAGGATTCACCTCTACAATGACCAGCAAGGGGTAGATTTGAACTGTCAATTATTGCTAACTCTACTCCTCCACAATGTCAAACAGATGGTTTGCTGTGGTACACAATGCTCTAGATCAATTCACCGCTGCTCACAAAGAATTGAACTGCATCAACACACAATTTCTGAATGAAGATGCAAGGTATATTTTAAGATTACAGTTAAGGCATAGATCTTCCCAACTGGAAATCCATTTTGGCAAAATTGCACAAACAAACAATAAACAAAACACACTGCAGAAGTCAGCCAAACACAACTGAAAAATACAGCACTGTGAGACAGAGGGGCTGGTTTTTAACTCTTAGATTCAAGCATGCAAGGTGTGCATCTTCATAATGAGGTGATTCCTGAAAGCTGATAGTCACAAGGCTTATTCGCAAGGAGCCTGACCTACAGAACTTAAGTAAATGACTCCGCATTCCAAAATTGAGAGGCATTGCAGCTCCATTGTAAGCAAAACCTGGGACAATTACAACTTGTCCTCATACTCTGACAGAGGAGTGATCTGGTCCTTAAGACCCTTCCGTTTCCTAATGTCACTGACAATAACCCCTGCCTGTGAGCTTGCATCATGTGGATCACTGTTTAGCATCTCCCAGTGATCAAACACACACTGTGGGAAAGCCTGTCCAGATGTTGCAGCACGCAGAGTACCTGAAAAACCAAATGACTCAATGACTGGAAGATATGCCTTGATATTGTATAATGGAGTTCCTGGCCGCTGGATTTCCTCAAACACATGACCCCGCTTCTGATTCAGCACACTGTAGATGCCACCTAGTGCCCCCTCTGGTGCCTGGATCTCCACCAGGTACACTGGCTCTAGAAGGCGAGGCTTTGCTGTGAGCTGAGCTGCATACATCACACGCCTGGCAGTAGGAATGACCTGACCACCACCGCGATGGATAGCATCGGCATGGAGTACAACATCACACACCTCAAATGCAATACCACGCATGTTCTCCTCAGCCAATGCACCCTCCTTAGTAGCCCACTGGAATGCAGCCACCACAGAATCCTTGATTTCATTCAGGTACTGGACTCCCTTACACATGTCCACCACCATGTTGGGGCCGGTGGTCTCTGGCCCAAAACACCAGATTTTCTTTGCAAGATCCTTATCCCATCCAAACTCCTCTGCCAGTACCTTGCTCCTCACCTTGGGGTCATCACGGGGACCAATGCGACCATCATCAATGGCCTCTGCCAATCCATCCTCCAGGGGCCTTGCCTCAAAGTAGAGGCGATTATGCTTGTTGGGCGACTTGCTCATCACTGTGCGGGATGATTTCTCTAGCACAGTCTCCCGGAAGGAAACTACTGGATCAGAGACGATAATTTCAGCACCTCCCATAAAATCCTCCTGCAAATCCTTCAGACAAATTTCCAAATGCAGCTCTCCGGCACCTGCAATGATATGTTCCCCACTCTCCTCAATCATACACAAAACCATAGGGTCTGACTTGGCCAACCTCTTCAGACCTTCCACAAGCTTAGGCAGATCAGATGCAACCTTGCATTGCACTGCAACACGCACCACAGGAGACACAGAAAACTTCATGGCCCGAATAGGGTGAGCATCTACTTCCTTCTCGCCAGTCAAGGTTGCGTTCTTGGTGATGAACTGATCCAATCCAACCATGGCCACTGTGTTTCCACAGGGCACATCTTCTACAGATTCCTGACGCCTACCCATCCAGATAACTGTCCTTTGCACACTCTTGGTGTACAAATCCTTTTTTCCGCCTGGCACATAGTTGGGCCCCATGATACGGACCTTCATACCAGTGGCAACCTTACCGGCAAACACCCGTCCAAAGGCAAAAAACCGACCCTTGTCTGATGCAGGAATCATCTTAGATACATACAACATGAGAGGTCCCTCTGGGTCACAGTTCCTGATGGCAGCTGCATACTGGTCATCCAATGGGCCCTCATACAAATTCTCCACTCTGTACTTCTGTGCGGTTGCAGGAGAGGGCAGATGATGGATCATCATCTCAAGAAGGGCACTACTGGCAGGCAGCCATGCTTGCATCACCCGCTTCATCAGTGCCTTGGACATAAGATCCTTCTCCTCTCCCTTGAGAGAACATCCCAATTTAGCCATCATAGGCCACAGCTTATCCTTTTGGTCATTCATACAGATATTGATGATCTGCTTGATGGGGTTGTACACAAACTGTACAAACCCACGCTGGCAGGTGGGTGATCCTGTGTTCTTAGTTGTCCACTTCTTTGTGGCTGGGTCAAAGTAATTCTCACCCCACAGCCTCTCCATCATTTTCTTCTCATCGACGTTGAATTTTGAAGCATACATTTTTGCAAAATTGGTGAGAGTGAAGGCCCAGCCATGAAGACCAGCTGAAAAGGCAACAGTTCCCTTCTCTGGGTATACTTGCACATCGCCAAGCAGTGGATCCTCATAGGTTGCCATGATGACATTTGCATTTTCAATCACACGCTGGAAGGTCTGATATGCCTCCTCACCCTCAACCTTCAGTTCCAAAAAGCACCTGTCCATTTTGTTCACTGTCAGTACTGGTCGAATCCTCTCACCAAGGGCTTGTCGAAGCACAGTCTCTGTCTGCACACACACTCCCTCCACACAGTCCACAACCACCAGTGCTCCATCTGTGATACGAAGAGCAGCAGTGACCTCAGAGGAGAAGTCAACATGCCCTGGTGAATCAATCAAGTTGATGAGATAGTCATTGCCATCCTTTTCTCCATGGTAATCCTTCAGAGATGCATCAGACATCTCATAGTACAGGGATATTCCGGTGGACTTGATGGTGATACCTCTTTCTGCCTCATCTGCCCGGGTATCAGTGAGCCGGACATCACCAGCCACTTCTTGAGCAATGATACCAGCAGCAGCCACAAGTGAATCTGTCAAGGTTGATTTTCCTAGAAAAAATATTCAACCAACACCCCTCAAGGCTTTTCAGTATCACACCATTCAAACAAAAACCTTATCAAACATCAAGATTGTCTGTAGGAGCAGGAACCGAGTCAAACACACTGCACTGAAAGGTTAAAGAAAAAAGACTTCCATCTCTTCCAAGCAAACAAATTGTTCATGTAACTGGGCACAGAAAAAAAACAGTTGCATAGATGGTATATTCCTGATGTTGTGTTGAACAATATGCAAAGGCTCTTGTAGATTTGAACCCTTCAAGTGATATGCTAATCAACTTAATTGCATCGAAGTCAAAGAAGAAACCATGCATGCCAAAAGGGTCTCAATCCATGTTCAAAAAGCTCTTCCTCCTCTCCTCAAAATATCAAGTCTGTTGCATCAACCCACAATGATATACCATCTATATATGAAGAGAAGGCACCTACCATGATGATGATGATGATGATGATGATATAATCATGTTGCATCATCATAATCATAATCATCATCTGATATACCATCTATGCGATGAAGAGGAGGCACCTACCATGATCGACATGGGCAATCACAGACATATTCCTGATGTTGTGTTTTTTGTCCATGATCCGCCGCAACTCGTCTGAAGTAAACTTCACCTGGCATCACCAAGATTAACAGCTATACGTCAGCATTGCCCAACTCTCGGCTGCAAACACCGAACACAACTCAACAGAAAAAAGAATCCAAATGCTAGAAATGCATTTTACCATTTTCGCAGACAGACAAGTGATGACCACCGCAATGTTATGAAGCTCCCATGAACTCACAGAAAAAAAGGTCGGCAGAGAATGTTTTCACATACACGCGCGCACACGCACATGCAAACAACCCACGAAAACTTGCCAAAACATGAAAAAAAAAGCGAAAAAAGAAGGGGAGATCGCATGCTACTCACCATGGTGACACCGCGAAAAGGAGCAGCCGACAGCGGCAAATCGAGCGCGTAACGCCGGGGAGCAAGCAAGAGGAGAAAAACAGACGTAGAAAACAAGTGTATGCAGAACTTGTTTGTCCGCCTGCGGGCGTTACGGTTAGGGTTTGCCTTTTAGGGTTAGGGTTTTTTTTCAGGCTTAGGGTTTTCGGTAATTGATAACGCAGGCGCGAGAATTTCGAGAATCTTTAATAAGAGACTAATTCTGGTATGGAATAATCAATCGACAATGCCACCTCTCTTCTGCAGCAATTGTTATTATGCTCGGAATAAACTAATTACAAAAATAATCTGTCTTAAAAATGTAAAAGGTCTGATCCTGCTAACTCGTCAGGTTTTCAGGCCTTCTTAAATCCCAGAATCCGCCATTGCAGCAGATTCTGTCAGTTCCTACCAACCTATCCCTTTTTACGACTTCCCTACAAAGCCCTACTTAATGGGTTACCATAAGACCTGTAAGTTAGGGAACACAACCCTAGAGTGCATTCTGCCAAATATTCCATCCCTAGAACTTGCATGATGGCCTCACCCAAGTGACTGACTAGGTGCCAGAATGCGCTGTAGGGGTGAATTCTATAGTACATAATGTAGGCCTGCGCATTCTGGTACAGGCCTGTGGCTTCAGGCTTTACCAAGTGTAGAGACCTGCTCTGATTTTTATCCTTTTTGATGTGATACCCACCGGGTACTAAAGGAATAGTTGAAAAAGTGTGTTCAGGTTGCTCACTAGCCTATCTGACCATGGTATGAGCATGGTGTTTTTATGGCTATGGAGAGGATAATAAACTTAGGGACCGCCTCTACTCGTGTGAGGGCTCTCTGTGACTAAGGGTTTGGGGACTGTTTGTTGGAGGTGAATCAAGGGAATCGGATTTCAGGGTTTGAAAGGATTCTGGGCCAATTTTAGGAGGATCATCATAACAGGGTTTTGGAAAATGTCTGGGAGATGATTGAGAGATGAGAAGCACTCATTCCAGTAGAGTTTACATGTGAGGGGAATCTTGATTATTTTCGTGGGCTTGTCACTGCATACTTGAACCCCAATTAGGGGGAATCTTGATTATTTTCGTGGGATTGTCACTGCATACTTGAATCCCAATTAGGGTTTTCATCATGATCTGAGGTCTCTTTCTGTGGTAGTCTGCAAGTTGGGAATAATGTGTTCTTGTTCTCAAGTTATTGGTTTGGAGAAGATTTGTAGTTGGGATGGGTAAAGTGAAAGAGAGGAACAGGAGTGCAGGTAATTGAACACTGAGAGAGAACTGAACATTCCAAATCTTCCTTCAATATTTGATTGTAAGAGGGTCAGAATGAAAGGGCAGTGAGTAGCAAGGATTTGAGAGTTTTTGTGGTTAGGACTGGTAGACTTTTAAAAAGTGTATACGGAGGAGAGTGTGATAAGCTCACCTCACCCTTGTTAATATTTCTGTCACAACAGAGGAGGCACCTTTGCATGTGAAAAGGTGCCTCCTCTCTCTCCCTCTCAAACAAAATTGGAGTTGTTAGAATTTTACCAAATCTTTATGCCAGATATGAGGACCAGTTTTGGGCAGGTCTCTAGTTTTTATGATAACCGCCAGATCTGGGTATGAGAGTGTTTTGAAAGACCTGACCTGGTTCTTTTTTGATATTATGCAAATTATATTTTCATATTTTCAAGACTTGGGCAAGGTTTCAAAAATTTGCGAAAAATAATTTCACCTGAGTTTCAAAGCGCTGGTTCTTAGACATGATACCAATTGGTTTTCAAAGTTGGTTTTTGCATACCGGTTATTAAAAAAATTATTATTTGAAAAATTAATTTTTAATGTTCAAAAGTTAAAAAATTGCACAAAAAAATGAAAATTCTAAATTTTTTTTTCAACATTTTATATGTTCACTATTTCATCTCATTCAAATGAACCTTCAAATTCTTCTAACTCCTTTTCAAAACTTAAATCTATTTGAATTAATTCTACTAAATTGGAAAGTGGTTTACATCCATCTCTAGGATCACTTGGCCAATTTTTTGTTTGTAAATGACACCTTCTTAGGTTTGTAAATATGCATGTTAAAGAAAAAAATCTTTTTGTTTCAATTTGTGACCCTACAATGCCTAAAGTTTGACAAGCCAAAAAACCAACTATAGGAAACATGGCTTCATGTTTCCCCCACCATTGAAGAGGACATTTGATGTTTTTGGGATCCACTTGGTAACATCTGAAAATCAATGATTCCCTGGTGACAAGTTCCTTTGATGGCCCACTTGTGGATGCAGTTGTTGAAAAATATCCAATCTAGAATTTTCTTCACTTGTTTGATCTACACATCCAATAGATTTTGTAATTGGATGCAAATGATGATAACATTTCAAAAACATAGGATACAAAGTCCTCCTATCATATTCATCCACAATACTTACACCTTCCTCTTGGCCAACAAAAGAAAATACTAGATGAAAGCTTTTGAATTTAGGGTCTTACATCAAAGACAACATGTTGTGAGCTTTTCTTTCTTCAAATTTTCTTAAAAAAGAAAGAAAAAAATCTAAAACGCCACAAACTTCTCTTCTAATGTTGCAAGCAAACAAAGATAATTCAAAAGCTATCTAGAATCATCATTAATCAAAAGTAACTAGGGCAAATGGATTTATAATTTCTTCCCTGAATTTTAAGGACATAGTAATGGCAAATTATAATGCATCAAAATGCAACCAAAGGCTTTTAGATTGGTTCAGAACACAAGTTATCACAATAGGAGATAAGGAGTCCACAATTATTTTACAGATGTGCCAAGTAAGAAGAAGAGGCAGTCTTCCACTTATTTTGATAGTATTCTACCTATTATAACAAAAAAAATAACATCCTTTAATTACAACGCTTCCTAAAACATAATGATTTTGTTGGCAAATTTGCAAAAAAATTTAAAATTCCACTGTTAGAAGATCTAACTATAACAAATCAATAAAAAATAGAGAGACAATAGTTCTGGAACAAAATTGCAATAGATTAAATAATCACCTTGTCTTCACTAGAGTATTTAATTTTCTTGGAGGCAAGTTTGAATTTGAACAAGCCTTGTCACATTCTTGTGTACCTTTTTCAAAAAATTTAGGCCAAGTTTATACATTTCTACAAATTTGACTGGGCATATTTGATTGAAACAAACTTGAAATTCTTGCAAACTTTTTCATAAATAATAGCATATTAAGATGCTTTGGAAAAAACATGGCCATTTAACAAGAACCATGAAAACTTTCATTTAAACCAAGGACTTCACATTTTACAACAAATTTTGAAGCAATTATCATAGTATTTAAATTTGAGCCCTCATCCTTAACACATGCAATGATTTTGTTTCTTAGCCCATATTGGTCAAACGATTTTGTCAAATTGTTAGTTAATGTTTACCCAATAGTTTTTGTTACCTCAAACAAACCAATAGTTACTTGTTTGGGTTGCTAATAAGATCCTAGAAAGTTTATAATAAAAGTAAATATATCATGCGTACCCTTTGACATCCACAAGTCAAAGCTCGATGTGGCAAAAATACAATATATTAATTTTAGCAAAATATATACTTGTTTCATTTTTTCCACCAACTTAGGTAATATTTCTTAATAAAATTGCTTTATAAAAAGGAACATAACTTTAAAAGAAAAATGTAATATTAAATGCTTAAACCATACACTTTCAACAAACTGTAATGGTAAGTTATTTTTCATAATCAAAAGGCCAAGGTCTTACAAAAAGTCTTTTTGCTATACATCATCCTTTTTGAAAGGTTTTTTTATAGCAAAAAAATGCAGATATTGCACTTGTTGGAACATTTGGCCTTTTTTTCACATGTTGTTTTTCAACATTTTTTATTATTTCATTATTTATTTCTTTTTCAAATTTCTTCGCAATTATAGAATGATCTACATCTACATGTTTTTAAAGAGTAGTTAGACCATAAGTTTTATAATAAGTTATTAATCCTTTTCTTTCTTTAGTTCTTGGATTAAGAATATTTACAGGATTATCATAACATAAAATACATATAATGACTTGATGGGATGTAGCTTCAACTTCCTTCCCATCATCCACACAATAAAATGCCCAACATAATTTTTTTTGTTATGCCCTTTCCAAATTTTTCTTTGAACATGTAATTTTGCAATTTTTTCTTCATTATTTGTTCCCCATTTTCTTCAACTCTACTATTTTCTGTTTGCACATTTTTATTTTCTATTCTTTCCACATGTTTTTTAATGTACATTTCATTTTGATTTAACTCCCCCATTTTCTACTAGAATATTACCTACCTTGAAGGAGAATTTAAAAATAACTATGTTTTTTGCCAAAATAAGATTTTGCTAACTATATGAAAATCAACCTAAACATTTACAAGCAATTGAAAGAAAAATTAAAAAAAAGATGCAATGTGCTGAAAAAATACGCAATGCAATTGTGCAAATGAAGTGTAATGTGTATAATTAAATGTACAATGTCCAAATAATTCTTGCACACAACAAACAAACACATTGTCAACCACCTTTCCCAAAAACATGTATAATTAAAAAAAATTATCAACAAACAAGGATTGAAAAAAAAAAATTTCACCTTCTAAATTTGGCCTAAAGAATTCAAATTTGGACGAGTAAGGGGATACTGAAGAACTCGAACCAACAAAAAAGTAAGGGGTTGGGAAGTACCAATTTGAAATAAGAGGAGTAAAAGCAGCAGTGTTGAGTAAAAGGAGTAAGGAGTAGCAAAATCACAGGCGTAGTAGAAAGGTACATGAGTAATAGGTCAAGTAAAAGGAGTGGAACAACAGGTTGAATAAGAGGAACATAATAGTAAGTTGAGTAAAAAGAACCAAGCAGTAGGTTCAGCAAGAGGACCAGAGCAATAAGTCGAACAAGAGGAGCTGAATAGTAGGTCAAACAAAAGGAGTAGAGCAACAAGTTGAGTAAGAGGAGCATAATAGTAAGTTTAGAAGGAGGATAAGAGTAGCACGTTGAGGAAGAGGAGCATAACAACTTTGAACAAGAGGAGCACAAAGCAGCACTAAAGTTAAACACTATTAAACAAACAAACTAATCAAGCAAATTAAACTAAGCAAGAAACAAAGAAGAGATAAGAGACCGAAAATAATTCACACATAGTGAGTAAATTGTTTTAAGACATTTGCTTTATAACAAGCAATAAGTGGCACTGCTTGCTTGTTAAACCTTAAACCTAATTAAGCCTTAAATTATCTATTAATTATTAACTAAACACTAATTAAATGACTAAATTGTACTAACTACTTACACCTTAATTAATTCTAAACCTTGAAACCTTGACCTTGATTTTTTTAATACCTTGTTAGGGTTTCAATAAAATTTAAGTACACATTTGATTAGGGTTTCAAAGGTTCAATTCTCACATTATATAAAACCTTGCAGTTGGATTTCATAAAAGGCGTCACTCAATGTGATACCCTAAGGGATTCAAACTAAGAACTAGCTTGAAACATTATCTGGTTTTCACAGTTTTTCTAATACCTACCCAACATTGACAAGGACCCCAAACATCGTACTTTTGGGAATTCTAGTTTGGTGTTTGGTTTTTGCTTCGCATCACTATTATCTTACACATTAAAATTTGTATCCAAAGGTTACTTAGGTCTATTTAAGGCTTATTTAGGTCTACCTATGCTATCTAAGGTAGGTTTACAAATTGCCTAAGTAGGGTTTCAAGAATATTATGTAGGTTAGCCTGTTGAAGTTACCTTTATAACCTAGGTTTGCTAACATAATTTAATATATCTCAATATGCTAGTCTATCATAGTTTAGATATGCTAATTTAACATAGCCTATGGGTGAAAGTAAGAAATAAGGAGTCATAGAGTGTGTGGACAATCCTTAAAAATTGTTTTTCAAAATTTTGAAAAATCACTATGGGAACATTATATATCAAAAAATTCATTCAATTTTTGAAATAAATTTTTATACTTTCAAAGTTGCAACTACAAAATTTTCATGAAAATTCACCATGTTTCAAAAGTCTTTTTATATGTTTAAAACATTTAAGAAAAACATGTGGATAGGTGGTTTTTTTGTTTCAAAAGTCCTTTTTCCTTATCAAATGTTCACCAAATCATTTCAATTTTTTTGTGAATTTTAATATACTCCACAAGAAAGGATCCATTTGTTCAAAAAATTCAATAAAATAAAATAAATATACACTTTGAAATTTTGATATTCAAACATCTTTAAGCACTATTATAATTTTGAATTTGTAATCATGGTCCAAAGTAAAGTTATAGATTTGACTATAATTTAAGGCTTGATGCAAAAAGATTTGAGTTTTTATCACGTTATATGTCATATTTGGCTTCAAATTTGATATTCTATTTGAAAAACTTTGTGAAAAATGTAATATAAACCAATAGAAAATTGCAACGTGGAAAATTCAGTCCTTGGAAAGGACTTTAACCTTGGTGTGACTAGTTCTTTATTTCATGCTTTCACCCCTATGTAAATAGGCTAATTGGTCAAACAAGGTTAAAAGGACATGCCATTTCTTTCAAAATGACAACCTAATATATAGTCGTAATCATATTTATGTAGTCATTCAAACAATTATAGAGTAGATAGGGTGGTCAGCGAACATTTAAAAATTTAAAGGAGGTCAAATATTCACACATTACTTTTGAAATTTGAAGAACATTTATAGCCCTCCACATAATACTTCCAACTCCACAAACATTTCTCAATTTGATATAAGAATGGGGGAAGATATGAGGTGTTTGGTGTAAGGGGTTCAATGTTTGGTGATGGATGAATTAAAATAGACTAATATTTTAAGCTTATAGTCTTTGATCATTAAATATTTGCCTTTGGACTACAAAGAAGTTTCATAAAACCTTAGTTGACATACCCATCAAGTTTAAATCATTCAAAATAGACTAAAAATGAAAAAATATGGGAAATTATTGATAATTTATCATTTGAAAAAATACATATTCATATTACTATTAGCATTTTGCATTTCCTAGTATATATAAACAATTTGGTCTATTTATAAAAATATTATTCATACACTACAAGGAATCTTATCCATTTTAACCCATGTGTTTATGATTTTAGATTTGATTGTTTTATGTGGCACTTGGTAAAAAAGACTTGTAATCACATAAATGATTACAAAGTGATTTGTAGTTGCTATGCAATTTACTCTACTCATGATTAATGTTGATTTGGATGAAAATGAAAATGAAAAATACTTTTATATCATCCATTTTGAATGGCATCCCAAAATAGATGAAAATGTAATGTTTTTGTGACTTGGAAGGTGGTTCATAGGCCA
>Ga0116231_10001429_pt1 | contig 48697 bp, 35 predicted proteins | sample S1TSphgellanicum_2_FD_89695 | JGI IMG/M metagenome (GOLD analysis project Ga0116231, IMG submission 89695) | Host-associated microbial communities from peat moss isolated from Minnesota, USA - S1T2_Fd - Sphagnum magellanicum MG | ecosystem: Host-associated > Plants > Peat moss > Unclassified...
ATTATAACTAAATTAGTGTCAATGCAATCTTTGAGTTGTCCACAAAATGTAGAAAACAAGAAAAATACAAATTGGATGACTCCTCAATATTCAAGCATAACAAAGCATATTTAGTGTACATGACAATCCTAACCATAAACAAAACAAAGATGTTAGTTTGGCACATATTTGTAGAAAATATTTGCTTGTGCAAATCCCAATTTTTTAAGATGTGTTTTTATGAATCTAACTCCAACATGGGGTTGAATTGGACCAAAGGGAAATTATATCTTAGGCTTATGATGAATAGATAAAAGGAGTATTGTAACCTTCAAAGGGTGCAATCATGTCACTAATAGGAACCAAAACAACTGTTCAACTAGTGCTTGCTTTTTGCATGTTTTTACATGTGCCCTTGTTTAAAGGCTACCAAGGGGCTACTTCAGCTACTTATAGTTTACATAAGGCTACCTAGGGCTACATAGGCCTTAATATATGCTTGTGAGAATACCTAAATATTAAAATATACATTTTATAATCATCATATGTGAGACATTTGTTGTTGCATCTAACCCATATATGATTGTTAGACTTCCACATCATCTTCCTATATCTTAGTAGGAAAACCCCAACCTTTCTAGATGAAAAATGGTCAATGGAATTTTATATTTTGTTTATGTATGATAATTAATTAGTTTTATACATGGAATAAATAGTTATATTTTATGATTGTAGTAATTTAAAATGTCATTGAAGACCTCTAGTTTTTTTTTTTTGGTTGCATAAGACAAGATTTCTTTTAATATTTTATTCAAATTTAAGAATTTGAATTCAATTCAAATTAAATACAATGTGATTCAACATTTTCATTTGAATGGAATTTAATTTCCACAAAATCAATTTGTTTTTTTCATTTTTTGATTGTCATAATAATGCATAGCAACATGGAACCCAAATCAATAACTTCATCATTCTATCATATATCATCAACCAAACCCATTATATTTTTAGAAACTTTAAGTTTGAACAACATCATTAAGTATTTGGATGTTTAAAACCTTTTTGGTGTCATGAACATAAGTTGGTTGGGATGGAACAAAATTATATATCAAATTGGTCTATAGGCTGCATGTGGCATTTTCAACTTTTTGGAAATGCCATGATCAAGCATTAGATTCGTGTGTTACTAATTAACAATGTAAATCACTCAAAATAATGGGAATGTTACATTTAGTGAAAACACACTATGGTCAACAAGAAAAATGTCACAAATATTACTTTTCAAAATTGTATTGAACTTTTATGAGTCAATATGATTTTTTTTTTCATAAATTATGTTTATAATAAGGTAATTGAAAATCCAAAGAATAAAATTGTTGAAATATTTGTTGATATTAAAGGATTAAAAAACATATTTGTGAAAATATACTGATGACAATGTATTACAACTTGTGTAAATATATTTCAAAAATATTCAAATGATTGTCAATTTTGATGAAATACCTAGTCATATATTGAATATAAGTTGATTATACCATTTCAATTCCATATGAAATGTTCCATTCATGTGATCTCATAAAAAATATATATATGAGGATTTTCATTCAAATGAACATAAATGTGTGAAAAATACAAATCTTGATGAAAAATTATTTTCTTTTGAGAGGTGATAAGAATTATATTCAAAGCTTTGTGTCAAAAATCCATTTTATGTGTTTCTCAAAACACTAATGAAATGAATGAAAAAAATACTCCCAAAATAATATTAAATGTATTTTTAAAAAGGTACATCTTCTTGCAAGTTGGCCCCCCCTTAATGCGATTTCACCCACTTGTAAAAACACCGTTATCATAGTTATAAAAAAAATTAAAAGTTATATAATTGGTGGATGTTAACTTAAATTCAAATAGGATTGATGATTATCAAAGTTGGAACATAATAAAACCATGATTATTAAGATGGATGAAACCAATACAAAATGACAAGTATTTTATCCATTCACAAGAAAACTTCCCCAAAGTGTAAAGGAAAATTCGTTAGATATAGAAGGTGAAGAGGATCTCTTTTGAAAGAAGGAATGGGAAAGATGGTTGAAGGATTTTGATGCACTTTGTGAAGCATCAACATAACAACATCTAGGGAAGGCAATAATGTAGTGTTCACTACACAAGTCTCAACATGCTTATAAAATGTGGATAACTTTCAATTGTTACATTCACACTTTTAATCATTCTTGGATCCTATGGGCGAAAAAGGTAAGCATGTGTGAGAGGTGAAAAAAAGTTCACCATGGCACTAAATGACACCCAACTTGTTAAAACATCCATATTGTTGAAGAGCTTGAAGGCCACTATACCTTAACAAGAGATCAAAAGATTTCCCATCATTGCGGGGTGGGGGCAAAAAGAAAAAAGATGCATGTTAATGGGTTGAAAACTTGCCCTTTTGCTTTTGATTTTAGAAATCTATTGTGACCATTTTTCATGTTTGGGAAGCCCCAAAATGGTGCAAATGAGATACAATGAGCCAACATGATTACTTTAGAAAAGGACTATATGTCCATTTTCCCAAAAAATGTTTTTTCATATGAATGAATTTTGGAATGATTTTTTTGTAACTTGTTATAATAAATGCTTATAGTTTTCTAAGTACATAACAATTTTTTTTCATCATTTTTGAAAAAAAACGAATTTTTTAAAGTGTTTGATTCCATGTTTGGTCTTTAAAAATGATAATAATTTCAAATCATAACCAATTTTTATTTTTTTACATTTTAATTTTTTCTTGTATAATAAAATAAAAATTCTTTTGTCATCATTGGTGTTGTCCAAGTATGTTTTGTTGTAACTTGTTGATGAAGCTTAGGTCATCCTTGAACCAAAATGCCCCACTATTCTGAATTTTTACTAAGGATGTCTTGATTAGTGAATATTTGCTAAGTTGACAACCAAGCATGGGATGTCTTTTTGAGACCTTGGCCTAGCAACAATTGCAGTGGTTTAAAGGTTTAAGAAACTTTGAATGTTAAATGAATCAAGTTTTCACTAATTCTAAAAGAGACCAAAATTGAAAGGGGAAATATATTTTATTGATTCGAAAGGAAAAAATAGTTAAAATGGGAAAAAAGTTCACCTAATTGATGCTCTAAGGAGAGGATGATTAAAGGGGTAAAATAAAATGTTAAGCCCCAAGTCATGTGTGAAGGTGATATTAAAAGATTGATAAATATCACTTCCCACTAAATATTCATGAATTTGATATTTAGAATGAGTTTATTAAGTCTAACTAATTTTATAAACATAACATTGATAAAAATAATGTAGACTTGTCAACTTCGATGGATGTTTCATTTTCATTATTGAATTGAATATGTTTCTAGTTTTGATTAAAAGTTGTCCATTAAAATATTACAAAAAGTTTAAGTTGAAATTTGATTTGATTTATGTTTAAAACCTGAATAATAAATTAAATTAAATTAAATTAAATTAAAAATATTTCTATTATTTTATTACTTCTATTAAATTAAAAATTTATAATCAATAATTTATTTTTAAAATTATGATTACAATGGAGTTTCATATTATATTATTTGTAATTTTGATTTCCAATACAAACCAAAGCTACCATCATGTTAAATTTAGTGTTACCACTTATTGGATTATTAACATTATGAAATTAATCAATATAAAATCCATTGAGGAATGTATGGATATAGATTATGATTTAGTGGTTTAAATTACACTTAGATTAATGGTTTTTTTGTGTGAAATTTCACACTATTGCAAACAAACATTTGAAGAAAAAATAATTTGTTGCAAAGATTCCTTGTTATTATAGACTATAAAAGGGTTTTATTTTTTGATAGGGTCTAGGAAGAGTCTGCCATTTATTGTTGAATCAAACTTGGGATGGTTGTTGGTGACGTTATAACAAAATTTTGGAAAAGAAAATTCAAATTCAAGACATCTAGGACAATTTGCAATCATGATGTGTGAGTCAAAATATTTAATTATAATTTAATATTCATGTTTCAGAATATAAATAATATAGTATTTAATGTGCCATTAAACCTAGAATTATAGTTGTTGAATAAAAAGATAAAACACAAATGCACTTGAGTGTGAATCATGTATTTTTAAATAACATGTACAAAGTAATTTCAAGGTTTTCAAGACCAAGTGGTGCGATACATAATGATAGTGAGAGACATGTGATTTATGGTTAACATGCAATTGATTTAACCAAAATATTAAATCTTTGATTAATGTAAAATTTGAAATAAAAATCCAAACTTTGAACATGTTTCAACTACAAAAAAGATTGATTAAAAAAAAAAGTCTTACCCTAAGTCTTGCCCATTTCAATTTGCACCTAATTTGCAAGCATTGGTGTATTGCACAAAATTTAGATTACTTCTTTGTTTATCTGCCTTTTTTATTACTTCCTTTTTGTTCCCTTTTTCCTTCTTTTAAATCTTTTATGCAAACAAATCATTTTCCCTCTAAGAATTTAATTTAAATAATGACACACATTAAAGTAATGAAGCAACCCCTCCAATATATTCATGGGATGTGGAAAGTACACATGCTTTAATAGATTCATAATATTTTCAAATTTTCTTAATTACATTTAATTATGTAATACAAAAGAAGTCTCAACACGTTTGTAGAATGATTAATGAATTTTGAAATACTTCATGAGAAGAATAAAATATTTTTGACTATTCCAATTTATTTATTTTCACAAAGTTTTCTTATTTAAAAAAATAAATTTAAAATTACAACATTTTCAAAGATAATATAATTAGTGTCAAAAATGTTAGGGTACTATGTTAATAAATAAAATATAAATATAAATATCACATCCATGTATAATAAATATGTAATACATAAGATGGATTTTTTCCCTAGTAAATCATATTTTCATAAGGAATAAGGATCATTAAATGAGTATACAAATCATTTGATTTCATCAAGTTATGTTTGTTTTATGGCAACATTTTCATCTTCTATCCTCTTTTTGGAAAGTTAATAATAATTCTAAGTGTTTCCATAAGTTGCAAGGATAAGTTCCTCTTTTGCTTCATCTTGTTTAAATCATTTGACAAATACATAGATTTTAAATGTTTAAGTTTTTTCTCCTTTTGAAAATTAATAATCATGACATTTAAAACATGCTTGTAGAGGTATAAATGGTTTATTATCATGTGGCTTGTGCTATAGTAATGATCATGTGATACATAAATCTTAATCAAATGATCAAAACACATATCAAAATAGTTTTTTAGCCCAAAAAAAAATACACAAGAAGAACAATGAGGAGAATATTATATCCTTCCTTTTTCGGTTCACTAAATCTTTTGATTGTTTCTTTTTCAAGGAATACACAAATAATGAGATGAACATCACTTGTTATGTAACACCTTAAGTAATGCAAGTCACAATGAAGGAGAAAAAAAATTGTGCATGCCCAAACATAAAAAACTCATGTTAATAAATGCTTCATCAAAAGTCACAATTTATGTGAGAAAAAAGTAATTAATTTTTTTTTAATATCTTAATTCTATGGTCAACCATTCTTGTTTTGTGTTCAAAACACATAACTTTCATTGGACATTAAACCAAACTCATGACATGCTTTCACATTTCTTCCCTCTTGCCCTTTGTGCATATAATCCCACATAATATTTTACATAATTATAAAAATTACACAAGTTCATAAAATTTATGATCTATGAAACCAAAAAAAGGTAAAAAAAAGATCAAATACCATGCATAATATTGAAATGACTTTGTCATGGTTGTTTCCAAATGTTAAATACAAAAGCACCTATCCATTCTCACCTTTTATATTGACATTTCTCCTTTGTTAACATCCTCTCTTGAACAATGTCAACATATCTACATGAAGTTTTAAGTAGACAATTCACATGTTCACATGTCAATGATATGTCATGTTGAAATAAATAAGTTTTTGCTAACGGGGAATAATGATATGAGGCAATGTGTAACATGTAATAAATCTTCTTTATTTGTACCAAGATAAGGAAAAGACAAATTTTCTAAATGTTGATCTTGAAATGCAAGACACTAATTCATTTCTATATGAAATTGAGACATCAAAGGACACAAAGATTACAAAAGACAATGTTTCATTCCATTCCATTTAACATAAATGTTAGGTGTTCAACGTCCATAATTATTATGGTGATGACCACTAATGGACCATGTACTTAATTCACATTAATTAATTAATTCCGATTATCATTTCATTGGAATTATTTATTCAATGTGCATTCCCATATTTGGTCAAAATATTATTAAATTGACCTATAGATATTGCTTTATATTCAATTGGCCAAAAGTTCCATGTGGATGAAAACATAGAAAATTAGAATAACAAATTACCTTGCCCCAAAAATGAAATGTGCCCATCAAGTAGATCTAGGTATATTAAATTTAAAAATATTATTCAATTCAACAATTAATATGAACATGTTCTTTGACTTTGTTACAACTATATTTTTAAACCACATGTTTAAAGTAGGTTTAAATAGATTCATTGAAATTCAAAAAAATATTACAACTTACAAAATAAGTTGCAGCAAGTAGATGAAATATTGAATTAAATTTTTTTCAAGTGAACAAAAGAGGGAATGAAACAATGGTTTATATAAAAGGACATGGGCTGCGAAAGTATGAGCAAGGCAAGGTTAGGAGCATGGGGAAGGGGCTATTGAAGTTTTACTTTTAACTTTTAAATTTTTTTTGGTGTTGTGTTTAGAAGAACTCTCAACCTTGTAACCTTGTTTTATTGGTTGTAAATTATAAAATACGAGGAAGATGGTTATGGGCATGTAAAGTTCATATATAAGAATTGGTGATGGAGATTGTAGTTTTCTTCACTGGTTGATGTTTTAGCATGTGTAGGTTGAGTCAATTATTGTGGATATCTTGTGGAACAATTGATTATGAAAATGATTAAATGACACATTGGGAATTTTTTTTGTAATTTAGAAAATTTAAACATAACCTTTTTAGGAAAACCCCTAATTTGAAGGAAATCACATTCTACAAATGTTATTTTTCTTTGTTATTTGGGATATTAACTAATGGATCATGGATAATTAGGATTTTTGGGAAAGAGTAATGTGGTTTTAGAGGAGAAAATGAGGGAACAAACTTTGTGTATTTTTTTGACAAACCTATAAGAGCTAATAAAATGATTTTCATTTGTGTTTAGTGTAAGAGTTGTGGATTTTTTTTATAACATAATATTATAGTAAGGGTGGTAGAAATCTAGCAAACAATAAACATCCAATGGTGATATCAAGTTCTTAATTGAACCTTTGTATTGCTTTAGTTCAAACTTGGAACACTAAAAATCTTTTCCACATGATTTAAATTTAGTAGACTATTTAGAAGCTATTAATGTTCTTCTCTGATGAAAAGGGCTCTTACACACCATTGAGCTAGGAAAATATAATATGTAGGAGTTCTTTAAATGTGGATCAAGGAAATATTGACCTCACAAGGATAGGAGGTGGTCACCTAGCCTTGAATGGTGTATGTAAGATAAACACAAGAGAGCTCATGATTTATGTGTTTTGGAATAGAGTGAGAAGGGCAAGTGGGCCTAAATGGTGAAATAAGTAAAAACACATAACCTTGGAACTTTAGAAGATATTTTGATAGCAGGCTTTATGTGGAATGGGTTGCCTAACTTTGGGGAAAATGCTTTGCAAAGAAAAGAGTAATCATTTGTATTTGTTAGGCTGGATTTTAGTTGTGAATGTATGGGTGGTTGTTGAGGGAAAGTTTGTGTCTAAAAAAAAGATGTGAAAAAAATTTGTGATCTCCCCAGAGGAAGATATGGGGTATGCTAGAATTGCTTTTAAATCTAAAGATAGATGGGGGAATGTGTAGAGAAGTCATGATAACTCTTGCCTAGTAGGGGGGCGGGTTTAGGACATTTAAGCCCAAAGTGAACGTGGTGGAGAAGAAGTGGCCAAGTAGCTCTTCCATATTTCAAGATAAGATGGTCCAACATATGGAAAAAGTGGGATCAATTTTGCACAAATTTTGGGAGTGTGGGTATGTATAGTGAATGTGGGAGTATGCTTGGATAATTATTGATTATGGTGTACGGTAAAATAAAATATAGGTTTAATATAAGTCCCTCCTATATGAAACAAATATATTTGAATTATAATCACCCCTTTTAAAAGGCATTCACACCTCTTGTTAACACATTGGCAACTTGAAATTTTCTTGGTATTCACATGTTGCAAAAAATAAAATGACATTTCTCTCAAAACTATTTGTTACATTAATTTAAAATATAACATCAATTAACATCTAACTATAACAAAAACATAGATTTCAAGTAAATTTTTTTTGTGTTGAATAAAATGGCTAGAAATGACAAGATAACTCGATGTTGATTCAAAGATACTCCTCTACTATTGTCCTCCTACCTTTCTACATATAATTAGGTTCAACCATTGTTTTAGCGTACCAAAACAATTATAACCATTGCTTAATATTTCATTTTTTTAAATGTTAATTTTTTTGGATTTACTTATATATTATGGTTACATATGGATAAGTTTGAAATATGTGTACTGAATTTTTTAAAATCTAAAATTTTCTTTTAAAATAATGTAATCATTGTATATGATATGAGGCATTTCGAGAAACAAAACATGGGCCTCATGGGTTCTTGTGATTGATAAGCATTCATCCAAATACACTACAAATCTTGTCGGATAGAGTAGAGGAAAAAGGACTAAGAAGAAAGGAGCTACTTACTTACTGAGACCCGGTTTCGTGGCATCATCAAAGATTTTCCCAATCATCAAGGACGATATCCTCCTCCACAACGTCAAGATTTCCAGTAGCCAGTAAAGACCCAAGGACGATTTTATGTATACCTCTTGTGCCGAGAATCTGATTGCCACGAAAGAGCTTTTAATTTGCCAAAAAAAAAGGACGGACAGAAGCGCCTTCTACGACTGATTTCGAAAGATCTGGATCTGTTTTTGTCAGACAAAGAGACAGGCGGCAGCACAGCAGCAGTAGCCGTCACAAGAGTAGTAGTAAAGAGGAAGCCGGATTTTGTTTTTAAAATTCTCCGCTTAAACTCGTGTCTTGGGTGGGCTGCCGATTGGGCAGTTGGCCGACGAGGAAGAGGAGGGTCAGGGTCAAACCTCTACCCAAACGAACCACGCCAGGGATAGTGCAGCAAAATCCTTTCTTCAGATTTTGTTTTCATCTCTTTCTCCCTCGTCCTTCGTGTGTCGGGTCCATGTAGGTCCGTCCAGCAGCCAACCCCCTCCTACTGGAAAAAACCTAACCTCTATCGTCAAGCCATGAAATCTCCGTCTAATTTGTAGTATTATTGAAACAACGTGACCTGTATGTCTTTGCAGCAATACAATAACAATAATAACAAAAGTCCACATCTTTTGTCTTTAACGCAGTTAGTAGAATTTCAAGACCCAAAAAAGATATTGGCAGCAAAGCACTGGCAACTCATGTAGATTTTCTTCTTGTAAACAGTAATAATTACAAACGCCATTTTGCTCCCACTAATGCTCCTACAACAAACACCCCGTACTCAAAACCCTAGTTTTTTCAAACGTGCCTTCATTTTCCATATTACCTGTGAAAATAAAGTGAATTTCAGGGGATTTATCTTTTCGTTGACGCTGGCTCCCCTTACAGAAGTTCTGGAAGGGAGAGCTGGTTCTTTCTGCATTTTCTTTTCATTGAAGGGTTTCTATTGGGTTGGAAATTTATATAACTCACGTTCAGAACGTAAACATGTTTGTTCAGAGTTCTCTATTCCATTTATCAATAGAGTTCACATTATTACATTTTTCACAATGATGGATGTAAAATAGCCTTGTACTATTGCAACAGTTTTCACATTCGTTTTATACAAATAAGCGAATATCATACTACCTAATTATTATGGTCAGTGGCTTTGTAACAATTTTCCATCAATTTGTTCACATGCTTCTGTTTCTGACAACGTTTAAGGTCACTGTGTTGACATAAAAAATGCAGAGAGATGGACTTGATACTTTACTGTGAGAAATGTACACCAATTTATTCTCATATATTTCTTCCTGCAATTCAAAGAAGAACGGCGCTGCATTCACGTCATGTATAATATTTTCTTGTGCCAATTCAAAGGAGGACGCGCTGCCTTTATTCAAGAAGGGATAAGGAAAATCCTACATATGTTTAAGATGCACAGTTCCTTCTCCAAGAATTTAAACATACTAGCGATTACCTCCTCTCGGATGTCACAAGAGACTGCTAACTGATGTTGGAGTTTCTCCCCAGACAAAGCGCAAGAGAAAAAAAAAGGTCCATAGATTCAGCTTTCAAAGATAGTAATAGGGCATGTAATTAGCTCTCCAGAAGAAATCACATGGAACAGATTTCCAAGATTAAAAAACGAAGTCATCTACAAAGGAGAGCGAAGAGGCTACTCTATCTCTCTGAATCGAACAAAATTGACCCTCAAAATTTACTTCATTACCAAATACAGCTTCACAGTTCGAGCTATATGTCAACCCTCACCATTATCAGCAAGGTCTCTGAAGAGTCAGTCAGACAGTCCATACGTCAATGAAATCAAAACTGCCTATCGTCTCAGGAGTTGGGAAAACAACACAGATTTATGTTCTGGCATTACAAATCTTTTGCTAGTCTGGGTGCAAATGGCCCGAAATCAACAAAAGCTACACCAATCGCTCGCCGCATTGTCGTCCACACATTAGTTCTTCCGGCTATGCTGGCTGGTTGCGACTCCCCATGGTACGAAGATTGCGCATCATGTGATTCCATGGCCTCCGGGCTGCTGCATTAGGATTCCAACCTTTTTATTGTTTTGTTGTGGATAATCCTTCAGTATGCAGGAATGCGAGAATAAGAATAGCCTTTGTATCCCCGCCACGAATAGTATGCTATTCTGGTCTCGTAGAAACCTGTGAGTCAGGCATGCAGAAAGAGGAAAGCTGTGAACACTGCATTTCCAGAAAAATTCCAGCGAAGACATTTAACAAAGCAGCCATGAACTTCATGACTTGGCAAAGAGAAGGAACTCTTACCAGGCAGAAAGAGAAGAACCCCTAAAACCAGAAGTCCGTAAGCCAGCGACGAGTCTCGTCCCGTATGCTCCGTGTAGATGAAATGCGATATGGCGAGGAAGAGCGACCCAAACACTAGGAGGAACAAGGCCAGAGCTACTGATTTCCAAGGCACATCCTCATGGAGCTCAAAACGGTAACGTAGTAGGTCTTCATGAGACGATGTTGGACGCCCTTTGAGAGATCTATCTCTGTGTTTACGTTCCTCCATTACTTACAATCGGCCCTCTTCTTTGTAAGCCTCTACGAGCTGACCTACGCCGCTTGAAGCTGAATTCAGACGATAGCCTTGATTCCAAGGCTTAATCGCAGAGGCTACCTGTACCACCCGCGAGCGATGGGCCCCAACCTTTCGCTGAAGAAAACAAAGACGAGATCGCTCTGAAAAGGATTTTAAAATGACTAACTTGCTCGAGGAAGCTCAAAATTCTTCAGCAAAAAACTACACATAAATACCAGCACCACTGATCCTTCTCACGTGCATTCTCTCAGGCTCTCTTACACCAGTTCTTTCACGGATAAAAAGAGAAAAGGTTGCCGCAAATTATAAGCTACTGGTACACTCCTTTTCCCCCTACTGAAAAGCGCAAACTCTCACAACAGACAGCGATAACAGCTACACTCTGGGCAAAGATGCTCACTCACTCGAAAGTGCAGAATCTGGGTAATACACGAGCGTCGAGACACGGCGAAGTAATCGAGGATCACTGAACCACAATGACTAAAATGTAGAACCAAAGAAAGCTGTAGAATCAGAGACAACAATTGGCCCGCACAGAGAAAGATTGCAAGGCCACGTAAGAGAACTTTGAAGACGAGGAAGAAGATGCCAGCGGCGAAGAGGGGCAGGACTGGCGCGCGACACACACCTAACGCAGGAGCTCTGACAGAAGGGCTGCTGACAAAAGGAGGAGACGACCGCCGTTTCCGCGGGTCCCCTGTGACTATACCGACCTAACTCAGCTGGATACCCAGTAAGAATACATGGCGAAGAGTTTGCGCACCCACATTAGTACCATGGTAGAAATCCCAAAGTCCATTTAAATTATTTTATAAATTATATTTTAAGACTAAATCAGGCTCTCTGAGGTCAAATCTTAACATTTTTTGGGGTTAATATGGCCACTAAGAGGCCTCACTCAAAAAGGTGAAGATACAAACATGGGTGCTGGTTTACCCTAGCCATGTACCACCCAAAAAGGAATAAGAAAAAATACTTCAAAATAACTAAAAGGCTTAAATCTTGCTCCATTAAGGATTGGCGTTGCAAATTTTGGCATTTTCTTGAGCACATTGTGTAACATAATCTTCTGACGATGATCATACATTCCTACTAAATACTCCTAATAGTGACCAAATTCTCTGTTGAACATGAATTTCTAAAAGTTTGTTGAATCTGTGTCACCCTAGACCTCAATGTTGTGGATTGGTCTCTGCCGTTGCCCATTATGTTGGCCCCACCCTAAGAGGCTGGCCTGTTGCCTTACCCAAGGTGATGGTAGGGTCTTGACCATTTCATAGACAACTCCTTTTTTATTTCTCCCTGTATTTTGAGGGATCTCCCTCAGCAGAAGTATCCTGGTGCGTCAGGCTGAGGGAGCTCCCCCAATTTTATGTTCTCATGAAATTTGTTTTTTTTACAAAATGGGAAAGAAGTGACGAAATAAAAAGAGAGTTGTTTACTTAAGGGGAGGTTCCAGTACTTGTGCATTCTCCTGAGGTTTGGGAACAACCTGGGGTGCCCTTCCTCGGGAGAACATACTCGTACAGGAACCTCCCCTACAACTAAATACACAGAGCAGCTCCAATTTCAAAGCAATATATATCTGGCGAAGATTCCTCAAAATGTGAGACTGAATGAGAACTACATCATTCCGTCATCTCTCCATTTCTAGGGCACAAAAGACCTTCAGACCCATAGCTCACTTCTCTTCTTCTTTCTTTTCCTTGCGTTTGGGCCTCAAATCCATCCAAGTCACAATAAAAAATTAATCTGGCAAGTAAGTTGAAGGGTTGAAGAGAAAAACCAATTTCTTGAGCTAAACCATCCAGACAGTAAAATTTATTGTGAGAAAGTCAAAATGTGCCAGTTTAGCTCAGGAAATTGGTTTTTCTGCCCCAATTTGGTGCAGCTTGCCGTGGCTGGTAAAAGGTGCAACACAGTCCTCACAGCTAAAACTTAGACATTTAATTTTATTATCCAGAGTGACGTAGTGAGCACGGTGTAGATGCTCAGTATTTGACCCTGCAAATTAAAATTGGATGAAGAAAACTCAAAATTTGGCTCCCTCGCTGCTCCCTGTTTCTGATTGGTCGATCATAAGGATTTGTCCATGTGGTTTAGTCTCCCACCCCAGGTTTTTTTAAAAAGTTTGTGAGGTAGACATCGTACTGATCAGAAAAATTCTCCAAATATCTCAACTATGGGGCATTTTTTCCAAAATAAAACCTTTCTTTTTGGTGGGTGCAAAACTTCAAGACAAAATACAAACACTGCTCCCACCTTTTTGCAGTCCCACTTTTAGTTTCATGGGTGGGATTGGTACCATGGTACTGGGTACCAAGGTACTGGGTCCAATCCCACCCATGGTACCATGAACCTAAATACCAGTACCATGGTACCATGAAACTAAATACCATGGTACTGGGTCCAATTTGACACTAATTACATTACTTTCGGATTTTTTAATTTAGTAAAAATATTTTTAGTTCAGAAATAATTTTTTTCTGAAGGACTGTGATAGAATATGGGGGTTCTATGATTTGTTGAAATGGAATCCTCAGAATTAATTAATTTAGTATTTGACAAACATGTGTCAAAGCGGTGAAGGTACTTGGATGTGAGAAAAGAACCAAATGCAGTGGGGTCACATACTGAGCACTGCTGGAGATGCTCTTTAGATTAGCCACGAACTTTAAACTTTCAATAAGGGGAGGGGGGGTTAATGGAGAAAAAGATGTGATCTCAATTACCCAATGTTGTCAGTAGTGTCAACCTTCCACACCAATTCGGTGGGTGGGTTTCTAGGGTTTGTAAGTAGTTGGCAAGAGGAGAGGGGAGTTGTAATTAATGAGCAGGAGACTTGCAAGATATGGGTGGCAGTAGTTTCACAATTAAAAAGATTTTCTGTCCACACCCCCGGGCCGGCACTTGCGGTGCGCGCGTCCTGTCGGCATGTGCGCCTTTACGGCGGCCGCCATGAACCACAGGGTACGTAGATGCTGGGAACGCTAGGGGTTGTCCGGTAGGTACCTAGTAAGTAGGTACCTATTTAGCTCTCTCCTGACACAAGTACCTACCTGTGTTGGGCAGGTAAGTCTTTTACCTTGATGTACCTTCACGTGGGTAAGCTGTATTCGTGAATTTTTATTTAACAGCTACCCTTTTAATTACCCCTAAAACGAGGGTGTATTCCCCGTGTGAATGTGAAAAGGGTAATAAACAAAGGAGGTCAAAAGTATTTGAGTAAAACGCTAAAATTTGCATAAGTGAGGAAATTCATGTCTTTGTATAAGGGAATTTTTTTTTAAAAAATAAAAAATTGACATTGTATAGGCTAATGGAAACAAGAAAAACCAAAACAAATAGCCATAGAAACTCCCCAGAAAAAAATAAGAAAATCTTTTATGGAACTCTAATTTATAAAGAGCTCAATAACGTTAAGGACTTCAACCATTATTTCTCACATGTAATGAATTGGTAATGTGCAGTAAAGAACGAACGCAGTTGTTACTATTATTTATGGATCAATTAATGGTTGAAGTTGGGCCTTGCAAATAGCTTTCATATTAACATGTCCAAACCAGTGTTTCCCGGTTATTTGAATCTATAAAGAGCCGTCAATTTCTGTTGTCCCACTAAAACAATGGGAAGAACAACTGAAATTTCTTTATGGTGTGTGCTGAAACACCCCATTGATAGAACCTGAACAAATGGGCAGTTTATAGGGCAGTTGTTTGATTTTTTAAAAACATCTTGAGAACCTTGGTTATATATCAGAATTGCTTTTTTTTTTTAAAATTCAGAACCATGATTATGAACCCTAAGAACCACCTTAATAATCGTTGGTTGTCTGTTCCTGGCTTTGATAACCACCCAACATTGGTTCCAACATCACCCCTTGCACAATAACCTGAGATACTCTATTGACAAAGAATTATGTCTTTTTTTATTCCAAATTTTGATTACTTAGGTAGGTTACATAAGTAACCCTAGGTCTGGCTATTATAACCCAAGTATGTTGTTTTTGGTGTTTATTGTATTTTGGAAGGTGCTTGTTGTGTTATCAGAATTCATCATGTTGTTGGTTATTGGTGCTCACTAGTGAAAGTGAGAGGTCTAAGGAAATTTCAAGTTTTCAATTGAAAATGATGATATAGTGCAATTAATTATTAATAAATTACATGAACAAAAGTTAAAATGGAAACCCCATAGCATAAATTTTCCAACTTAGGCATTAATGATGAATAATCATTTGATGTTAAGGTGCCACAAGACATACATTGTATGTTGTGTTATAATAAGATATAAATCATGAAGTATTGGAATAAAAAACAAAGTTGAAGAAAGGTCTTGTTTCACATTTCAAAAGCAATCAAATAATTGCATTAAAAAAAATGTGCATGTAGACCATGAAATAATTGTCAAAAACTTTGAATAAGAAATGAACGACAACTTGAAACACCTATTGAAAATACAACTTGAAAAAAAAGGCCCATAATGAATGCAAGTGCAATCTTTAATTTTTTGGGGGCCATAAATCCTTACAAAGAGGATAATGTGCACCAAAAAGATTTTGTGAAAATTTTGGGTTCACTAATTATCAAAAATTATTTGCCCATTCAATTTGTTGAAAATATTTGGCTGAAATGTTTGGTAATCTAATTATGCTTTCAACTTGTTTTCCCTTTTGAAAAAACATTGATTGGGGTGATTAATTTTTTCCCTTCTTTCTTGACAAGATATAATGAAAAAAAGATTCATGTTAACATTGATGCTAATCTAGGAATAATTACTATGCAACTCCAATGCAACAAGTTTGCAATTAAGTTATTGTAATGTCATGTTGATGTTGTTTTTTCATCCATCCATCAATGTTGAACTTTGTTGATTTCCATTACAACTCCTTTACAATTGTAAGTGCAATGGAAACACATTTAATGGTTATAATTAATTGACAATTATGTGACAATTCATGTCAACACAAGGCAATGTTCTCAATTTGCAAATGGTACCTAAGTGATTATTATGGAATAATTACTAGGTGGGTTCATCCATTGACAAACCTAATGTTTGCATGAATTTTTTATTCATCCATCAACAAACTCAATGTTGCATGATTTTTTATTCGTCCATTGACAAGAAAAGTTTGTTGATGTCCTTTGCATATATGTTTAATTATGGGTTTCAATGTAGATGCATGGCAGTTGATTTTAGTAGTATTGAACAAGTAAATTGTAATTTATAATGTAAATGTGTAAACCTTGCACAAACATTATCATTGTTCAAATTATGATAAATAGTGTAAAATTGCATTCAATCATTATTTATAATCATGAAATGGATTTGAAATCGTATGCATTAACATTCAAGGTTAGATTATGCATTATAAATTTTTATAAATCCTTTTTATTATTCAATAAATTTTGACTATAAAGTTAAACATATTGTCCAAACTATTTCTAATAAACAATTTTTTTGAAATGTTTAAACAAAAGGTCATCACAAAGATGATGAACCATAAAAATCAAATATTGTTGTCTAAAACATTATGTTTTCATAAATTAATTTTTTAAAATTTTTGTTGAAATGGAATTTGAACCATAATTTCTTCATTCCACCTTATATGCATGAAATTTACCATATTATGATATTCAATGTCACATGTGAAATTAAATCAATACCATATACATAACATTCTAATGCAAAACAATATAGATTTCCACGTTTTCAACTCAAATAAAACTAATTCACAATTATAGTGCCATTAACAAATTATTTGTTTATCATTAAAATGCAACATACATAACATTGATACAAACTAAGCTATAATCAACTACACTTACATACAATGGCGGTTTTCAAAATAAAATGCATGACATATTTAGAGTATTAAAGTTAGAATTCACCATATTTGGTTTATTACTTTTGGAAAATTTTTTTTTGCACATATTAGGTTGGATTATTACACACAAAAAATAAATAAATTAATGACATAATTATTAACAACCTAACCAAATTATACAACATTAAATGTGCATGCTTTTCTACTCAAGACTATTTTTTCAAACAAAATCGTCATTTTATTCTTGAAAGAACCTTACCAAGCGTGTAAAATTTTAATTTTGATGGATTCAAACATTATCAAAATTTGGCCTTTGTAAAACAAAAATAACAAAAGTCGTCATAAATGCATAAAAATAATGTGTGTTTGAAGAACTAATTTTATTTCAACTCCACTTTTTAGCTCAAAAATCCAAATAACACATATTTAATTAATTCCAGACTTTAACTTTAATTTTGGACTTAATTCAATATGCAAGGAATGTGTGTTTGAACAAACTAATTTTATTTCAACTCCACTTTTTAGCTCAAAAATCCAAATAACACGTATTTAATTAATTCCAAACTTTAACTTTAACTTTAATTTTGGACTTAATTCAATATGCGAGGGGAAGCCAAAACACATATGGTGGCCACTAAATAGGACATATTTCAACCATCTTTTCATGTAATTGCACAAATTTTGAACAAGAACCTCAATTTGATACCAAACTCAACAGGTTGGGAAACAAAACCCATCTAATGGCCACCAAATAAAATGTATTTCAACCAAATTTTCATGCAACTTCATAAATATTCAAGAAGAAAGTGAATTTGACATCAAATTCAACATGGTGCAAATGTCAAAATCAGTCTGGTGGCCACCAAATAGGAGGAATTGCCACCATGCCAACATGCACATTCATAATTTTTCATTAAAAATTTGAATTTTCATTCAAATTCAATATGATTGTCTATTGGCTTTTGAATTATTGGAATTTCAAGCATATTTTAATTAATTTTCATAAAATTTGCACAAAAACATGTAAACTTAAACATGTTTTAATCAATTCAAACTTGTAAACTCAAGTCTAACCAATGTGATGTTCACCAAATTTTGAATAATTATTTTCGTCCTCCTATCGTCAATTGCAAACAATATCTTCAAATTAAAATTTGTTGAATTCAATATAAACTAAATCGGTTGGCTGAAATTAAAGTTAGACCTTGTCAACCACAAATCATAAACTCAAGTACATGAATGCCATTTTTTTTCATATTTATCACTAATGCCACCAAATGTCCACAAAATTTCATCCACCCATGACATTAAAAAGGAAATTTTCAACGCATCATCTCTATAGTAGTTTTTCATGCACACATAAAATGACATTTCAAAACAAGCAATCTCCATATTAATAAAAGGTCGGCACATTATAATGTTTATAAAGAAGATAAACATTAATATTTTTCTCAATGAACGCACGCAAGAAAATTGAATATATTTTAAAACATGAAAATCCCATTTGAAAAAAAACCTAAACCTATTGTAGAGACCATAAAATAGCACCAACATTTTTGCTTCATGTTCACATAAAATTCAACCTGTAATTACAATGAATTATTGTCAGTTGCATCAAGATTATTTTTTGTTTTAGATGCATGGGTCGCACTAATTGTTACAACCCTAATATTGGGTTCACGACTAAATGTGAAATGCAAGGGCCCATGAGGTCAAAAGTGTGTTTAGGTGTGAAACACACTTTCACAAATGGGGAGAATGCAAAGGATGAAGCCCAATGATTTTCAAGTGCGTTCCCACTTTAGGAGTTGCATTTGTGTGAGAGTTGTGAATGTGTAGAACCTTGGTTGGAAAGGCAAACAAGCACCAAATTGGGCCCTCAAGACACCATTAAAATTGAGGCGTAGATGCTTAAATTGCCCTTGCATTATTCATTTATACCCAATTTGCATGAATTATGATCAAAAGAAAAGGCAAAAATCAAATTGGGAATTTGACTCCTTACCACAAATCCCTTAAAAACATGGGTCAAATAAGGTTAGATTAAAACATGTTATACACCGTTGGAAAGATCTTCTTAAAAGATATAAAATATTGTCGTTTTATTTTTTAAAAAGATTGGATTTGAGAAAAATATGAACATCCAAAGTTTTGGGATAACAAAAGTCCTAGTTTTGGGACTCCCACTTGGGAGTCCCAAGGAACAATGACATTTGGATGTAATCCCCGCGAAAAGGCACAAAACATACTATAAGGAGGGGAGTGGTGCCTCCTCCTAAAGGTTGTGAGTCGTGGAAAGCTTGTGCTTAAGGTTGTCCCTATTAAGTCCATTGCACCATTTCCATTCAAATTACACCCGCCCTCTTTTCTTGGTTATGTAGGTTGACCTCATCTTGAATTCTTGTTTGTGAGTTCGTCCTAATCCCATCCCAAAGCTCTAACACACCCTTTTACCCCCGAAGTGCTACGAGTTAAGGAGTGTGCCCCAACTTTCTTTTTCTTTTGTTGTTTCGTTTTAGGGCCCACATTTGGGTCTCTTGATGAATTTGGGGATGCGTCATTATTATTTATCATGGAATCAACTATTATATTGCTTATGCTAAGAAAGAAAATGTGATAGTAGAAATTTTGACCCATTGTTTTAGGTCTACACGATTACCTTTCCACTTGTTCAACCAACAATTATGATATAATTCTTTATCATTTTTGGCTCCCTTTTTCACCAGAACCCACCATTGAACATGAACTTTCCTATAATTCTTATTATTTTGATGTTTTACAACATCATTTTCTACCTTTCCCATCTGCTCATGATAGACTATAGGGTTTATAGGCCACACAAGAACAAAATTACCAACAAACAAATCACAAAAAGGCATGTATGCAGTAATGCTCAAAGAAGGATGCATGTTTTTAGGGCAATAGTATGGAAGGATGATAGGATTTTCAAGGTCAACATCTACAATAGTAGGAATGGATGCGCATTCATAATTAGCTCTCCAATTGTTAGAGGGCCAAAAGCCTTCCAACAAAACAAAACTTTGCTATGGGATAGGTTTTGATAATAGCTCCAAAATGTTCTCCCAATATTTCACACATGGACCCATAATTTTAGAATATGAATCATCCTTCAACATCCCAAGCTTCCAAAACTCAATATACTTTGAAATCTTGTTACTAATAAACATTTCCTTTTCACTTGCCCTCAATTCATCATTTCCCCATATTGAACGAAATGGAACAAGATTTGGAACCTTTGCCCACAATTTTGGTCATCTAATGCCATCCTACTTTTATAATCATATGGTTGGGCCATCTTTAAGGCTCCACAAAGCATTAGTAGGAGATATTTTGTATTAAATCATTGGCCACCTTACTTCAGCCACAAAAAACCAAAACAAATGCATATGATTAATAAGGATGTTTGGGCCATTGTTCAAATATCCATTGACCCAAGATTTGAAATCAGATATTTCCTGAAAGAGTTGTGGAATGAATGGATGATCTTGGGAAAACATGAATGTTTTCATCAAATCCGCCATGACATAATTATTTTGTTCTTTCAATTTCTTCAACAAATATCCAAAACTTCTATCAATATCTTCATGTATGTGCCCAACTATAAGAAACCCCATTTGAACTTCTTCGAAAACTTCATTCTAATCATTCCAGTCAATGTCACTAGCAATTACCCTAGCCCGAACACCATTTTATTCCTCATTTTAACTATTTTAGATTGGTCCATCTTATCATGAATTACCCATAAGGAATCTTCTTTAGATCTCACATATTCAACTCTCTGGGTGTGATATAAACATCGACAAGATTCTTGGTGAATGTTATGCTTCTTCAATTTAATCTCATGCTCTTTCACATAAAGGTTTTTTTTCCTACTTTAAATATCAAATCCTTCAAGGATTAAAAAACAATACATTTGGCAAAAAAAAATATTTTCTTCTACACATCCATGTTTAAATGTATTTTATTTTTCAATCAACTCATAACATACTGCGAGATACTTCCAATTTGCAACTCCTTGCTAATCTACAAACACGAGGAGAAACCAAATATTATAATGAAAAACAAGAATGTTAAATTTTTTTGCAACTTCAATTAATGCCATGTTCCTCTCTAGACTTGGTGGCCACTAGGTCCAAAAATGGTCAAGACATTGCAAGATTACAAAATTTCATGAATGATCAAATTATAAACAATGTTTAAATGAAATAATAAACACATCGTTACTTGATTTGGCAACCACCGGATGAAACTTTAATTGAGTAGTATAACATGTTTTAGAACATAATGAAAATGAATCATTCTAAGCTTATTTGGTCACTACGCTCTTGCATTATCCTTTAGGTATCTGGAAGAAAAAGACGAACACCTTGTCTCCCATCTCTGGTTCCCTTCATTTGATGTGGCATTTCATCAACACACTACTTAATCAAAGATTGAATGTTTGATTTGGCTTATATCGTTGGGGCTTGTTGTTTTTGATTCCCCTTATTTTTCGTGTGATAGAATCTTACACCCTTTTTTGTTTTCCTACTTGTAATTCATGTAAATTGACCTAGAAATCCCCATGATTTTGTATTAAATAATTTCACAAAACATCCCTCTTGAAACATCACAAATTTTTCACAGTTGCAATCTCCTCTTTGATGCAACCTTTTTGGAATATCCAACATGTGGGCCGATCTTTCCTCAAATGACTTGTTCTAAAATTCATGTCTAAGAATTCCCATCATTTGGCAAAAGAAATGTTGACAATAGTTTAAGGAACAACACATCTTTGCCCCTACTCCACCACAAGATTCCTTGTTTAGCACCTTTATATTTGAGACTAAATTTAAGGACACGATCTCCTTCCATTCTCTTACTAAAGCTATTTTTTTTCTTCACATCAATCATTCCTTCCACATCCACTTCATGTATGTAGTTTCATTGTATGAAATCAAGATCTCCTTTAGTGAGAATTTGTCCATAGTTATCTGAGCTAATGACCATTTCAAATAACCATTACTGTGGAGATGTTTCAAAGACAATAAAAAATAGTCAAGCTGACATGATCATGTCCAAGAATGTCATCCAAAATTGCTTCCTTCAAATCAAATGTCGTCACATGACCTCTTGCAAAGAAAACACCTTCAAGATCTAAAAGATCACAATCATTTTTACACCAACTGCTATGCCCTATTAATGGAGTTTCTTTTCAGCACATGTCTTTAAAATTAGGTGGACTTGCCACACTGTCTTCACCAACATTAAAAGATTTGTTGCTTTCATTGTACACACCCCTTGAAAATGCAAAGAGCCCTTGGGTAGAAACTTGATCATTTTCCTGCTTTCCAGATGTGCCAACATCTTGGACAAACCACCTTCTTCATAGTAAGATTATTGATAGTTTCATCTCTAATATGCTCTAATTTAACAATCACTTGGCTTACTAGCTAGAAACAGCTTTTTCTTACAGTTGATTCGAAATTTTGCAATGTTAGTGTGAGGGTAAAGAAAACGTTCTTGGTACGAATAAAATATAGTCTCTAGTGAGACAATGATGCACTCCTTAGGTCCTTAGGCCCCATAAATAGAAAAAGTAGACGAGTCTACACAAACACTGTAGTCGATGTGAAGCTTTCTAGAATCGTCCCATGACTCCCACAAATCAATTGGATTTCCAAAATTCAATGCTTCCATGGTTTCTATTAATCCTAAAATAAAATGTTTTTATTCAACCAAGAATTTAAGATACAAGAATCAACATAATGTCCTTAATTAATGAAGTCAATTTGGATGCTATCATTTATCATTCGACAATATTTTAAAGAATTACAAGATACTAGTTATTTCGATCCAACGAAAAACAATCAATTGGAGTATTTTTCTTTAACGACTCTTATCATTCCTTAAAATATTTAATATACTAGAGAATGTATGTAAAACGACATTATAATCTACCTATTAATAATGTCCTTTAAATCCTTTTCAAAAAAAGTTTACCCATTTAACTTGCCATTGTCATCTTTGATCATTTGGACATAAACTCCATTAGTCCTAAAATTTACGATATAACGATCACTAGGTCTTTATCTTTTCAATTATCCCCAAAAAATGATTAGGCGGCCACTAGGTTGTTTTCTCACAATGGTAGCAAAAGGACAACTTGATGGCCACTAAGTCATTTTCTCAATATCATATCAAGAAGACAATTTGGCAATTGCTAGGTCATTTTATCGAGATCATATTGAAAGGACAATATGGTGGCTGCTAGGTCCCTTTCTTATGATCGTAGTGAAAGGACAATCTGTTGCCGCTAAGTCATTTTTTTGAAATGGTTCCTAATGGATGATTTAACAGTCGCTAGATCTTTTTCTCTTAATGGTTTCAATATGACGATCTAGTGGTAATTGAATTGTTTTCTCGAGATGCTTTCGAGATGACGATTTGACAACTGCCATGTCATTTTTTTGAAATGTCGATCTAATGGCCACCATGTTGTTTTTTCAAATTGCTTTCGAAATTACAATCTAATGGCTACCAAATTGTTTTCTTACAATGGTTTCAAGATTACGATTTGGTAGCCAGTAGGTCATATTTTATAGTTATTTTGTAAAAAATGATCTAGTAACTGCTAGACCGTTTTTTCCAACTATTTTCAAAAAAAAAATCTAGTGGCCGCCAAATTAATTTTTGGAGTTGCTTTCGAAATGACAATCATTTCTTCAAGCTATTTCGAAATGGCGATTTGGTGACCACTAGGTCATCTTTTTAACTACTTTCAAGATTGCGACTAGCAATTGCGATATCAATTTTTGGAAACAACGATTGTCTCTTCAAGTTGTTTTGAAATGATAATCTAACGACCGTTTGATTGGTTTTTTATGGTGGAATTGGAAAGCAACCTTCTACTTAAATGTCCATGTGGCAACCACTAGACTATTCAATTTCACACCATCCTAAGGTCGTCCATTAGTCATGTAATGCATACTTGGTATTATGAGGATTTCAATTTGTGGATTCATGTCATGTTATTGAATCAAGTACAGACTTGAAATGACCACAGAGAAACCGATTAACTAAGTTAATTATACAATATAAATGATATTATAAAAAAATGTTTCATGAACAAAAATCGAAATGGAAAAAAATTCATGGGGTGAAATTGAAACAATTAATTTTCTTGTTACTTAATGACTCTTAATAACCTGGTACTAAAATTTCACTCTTTATTATTCAATTAGATGAGTGATTATGTGTCACAACTTTAGCCTTAGTCGCGGCAAGGGCTTGCAAAGGTGTAGGCCAAGAATGAAGCTCGGGAATCACATTTCATGCTCCTGGGAGTGTAAAAAAGTGTGAGGGAATGAACCTCCACACTCCCAAATGAACTCCCACTTTGGGAGTTGGAGTCCCGATGGACTTCTGAATGTTTAGAGAGCGATTGCAAGGGTCAAAACTCATTGGATTAAAGAGTTTCTTATACCATTGGAAAGTTCTTAGAACGTGAATGTTTAAAATGGGCTTGCATGTTTGCATGACCCATTTGGGTACTTAAAACACAAGTTATGGCCAAAAAAAGGGCCGAAAGTCAAGTTCCCAATTTGATTATCGACCACTAAAATCAAAAATTGGCATGATTTATTTGCGTGCATGCAGTGTGCCACATATCTTTGGAAAGTTCTTGACAAGGGCTATAATTTTGTTTTAGACCTCACCCCAATTGAAGGTCTGCACAAAAAATTATGGGCCTCCAAAGTCGCGGGAGTCCTAATTTTGAAAATTTCAGGACTTCCAACTTGGGAGTCCCGAGACAAAATGACATTTGGGTGTAGGCCCGGTGGCCAAGCACAAAGAATACTATAAGGAGGAAGGTCATGGCTTCCCCCAAGTATGGGCCATGGTGAATCTTGAGTCCATGTTTGCCCGTGGTTCGTCCGTGCACCAAAAGTGTTCCAACTACGCACTAACCAACTTGTTGTTTGGTTTGTGTAGGTTCGTGTGAATAATTAACCTACTTGTCACTCGTCCTAGTCCCCATCTCGGAATTCCAACACACCCTTTTACCTCCAAAGTGTTACAAGCCAGGGAACTACCCGAACTCCTTATCCTTCCATTGTTTTCACCTTTGGATTCACAGTTGAATTTATCAAGGAGTTTGGGGGTGCGTCACTAAGGGTTTTAAATGTAAATAATGCATGGAAAAAATCAAAATGAAGAATTATAGAATGACTAATGCATCACTATGCTTACTAAATGATCATTTGAAAGACATGGTGTTTACTTATTTTCTTTCTATAAGGTGGGCAAAAATCAAAATAAATACAAAAAGAAAGATGGCAAAGGAGGAGAAGCATTGAAAGGTTAGAAATTTTGACATGACCATGTTTCACAAGAAGGAAATGAAGATGCGATTTTCCTATCTTTCGTGTGGAGGTGAAATCCAAATGAAAAGGTTGTTGATTATTATGTTTTACAAGATTGACAGAAAATTGAAAAGAAGGAAATGTACAAAAAACACTCACAGTAGCATTGCTTGATTTTCCAACCTTTGGATGTCATATATCATTGTTTGTTTTTGCAACTTTTGGACGTTCCAGTTGTGGAAAGCCACATTTGAAGTTCTCGAAACTAGAAGAAAGGAAGATACGACAATGAGACAAATAAGAAGATGAAGTGAAAAAACTTGTTGGCATGAAAAAAAGGAGTAACTTGGGAAAAAAATAACAAGGATAAACAAAACTATGGTCAGGGAGGAATTACTTAAAGATAGTAGACAAGGAGACAATTAACCACATTGTCATCAGAGGAAAGAAAGACCTTTGGGAACCTTAATTTGTGACTTCCAAAAGTTGGAGAGTACCCTTTGAAAGAAAAACATTCGAAAACCCTAAATCAGGACTTTCACAAGTTGAAATGTTCCTTCCCACCTCTTTTCCAGATTCGGTTGCTAAGATGATGTTATATGGATGAAAGGGTTTTAACCTTGTTTCATCCATTTTTGTTTCGGACATTTAAATTCAAGTCTTGGCTGATTTACAAGATCTATATGCAATAACCAAGTAACATTGTTGTTAATTGTCAATTTTAATAATCATTTCTTAACACAATTTCAATATTGGTTGTTAAATAGTTTGTTGTATTATTTAGGTGCATATTAATTTTATTCATTGGAATAAGTTTCTTAGCACAATAATTTCCCTAGTATTAATAATCAATTATATAGACATGGACCTTTATAATCAATAAAAAGTTGTTAATATTCCTATTTGCAAATTTGGGTAGAAATTTTAAAATATTATTTCTAATGGATCAAATTTAAGCATCAATTGAAATAAACATTTTACAAACAAAAGTTCTCATGCAATGTAAGGCTAACTAATAATATTGCTTTGTAAATTTAAGAATTACTTTTGAAGTTTTTTATAAAAAAAACTTAAATTAAATTTTGGACGGCCATGATCTTTTGAAATTTGTCAAAATTATTTTAATAAATCATCATGCAAATCAACACAATGATGAATTGTTATAACGTTACATATAAATGGAATGTAATATATGAAAATATATATTAAGTTGGGATTAATACAGCAGAGTTCAACTTGATTTCCATGGTCCTTATTTATTTCCATATAGAAACAAATTAAAATGTTGAATTTGACAAAATTCAACGTTGTTTTTATAAATGATTCACAATTCATTTATTGGTATGATTTCCCAATTTCCCCACTAAGTGGAAATAGGAAAAAATAAATCAATTCTCAATATTACAAGAATAATATTAATATTCTACAATGATCACTGTCTTATATTCATTAGGAGAATCACAACATTTATGGATTATGATATTGTTCAAGTAAATTATATGTAAATTTTTTATTTATTTTTCTATTTTAACTGTACATCAATGTAATTCATTTGAATGATTTACTTTGTGTTTTGCTATTAAGTACATTGGGTTCCACATTGCCAAGTTCACCCTTGAATATTATTTCACCAATCACAACATGGTGGGAAGAAATCCTCTATCAAACTTGAAAATTTGTTTCAAGATGATATTATACTAGACACAATTTGAATTGTTTTTCTATTACAATTGTTGCATGAGGTGTTTGTATTTTAAAACTTGACATCATTAATGTATGTTATTATAAGTCTGGACACAAAACATATTAACTTCAAAATTCATGGATTCTATTTTTCACTCTATGTTTTGTCAATTTAAAACCAATATAATAATTCAATCTTGAATGTAGAAATTTACATATGTGAGTACATATATAATATACATATAAAATTGACAATTCGTCAATATTTTTAATTCATTGCATATATAATAACTTGCATTTTTTAACTTAGTTATATTTTATTGTCATTGAGCTTTATGATTGAAATTTTGGAAATTTCAAACAAATTTATCAAGTTGTTATTATCATTAAATTGTAGATTATTAATGTTAATATTGTATCATTTTATACTATTTATGTTTGGTATAAAAATTAGAACAAACATGTATGACATCATACAAATGGGATGGCAACACATCATTAAGCAAAATTTGTTATAATTGATGGGTTTTAAAATTAAAAAATCATCATAAATAATTTTGCCTAATGTGTGCAACAATTTTGAAAACATGGAATAGGTAATTTGATTTCCATTCACATGAAATGATGATTTTCATTTGTAGATATACCACTTGGTGGCCAATATGAGTATGGAGTGTTGAAGGAGGTCACAACTACAGCCATTGAAATGAGTGTAGGCACTAGTGGGTGTAAAATAAAAAAATTAGGCAGAAGTTTGGCAATAGTAGTGCCTTGGTGGCCCAAAGTACTTTGATGATCAAAAAAAGAACTTTGTAAAATTAGTATTGGGTTGATAATGTTGTCATCTAACAGTTCCTCTTCACCGTAATGCACTATTATTTTACAATGGAAAAAACATGGAGTTGGAGTTCAATTTGGGGTCACCATTTTGTCACCTAATATGTTGAAAAATAATCGTAGAATTTCACATTGCATGTTCCATTCATAAAGGCACCTTGGTAGCATGGTAGCATAATTAATGCTAAGACCTAGCACCCTTCAAACCTTTTGATAACTCAAGGTCATAGCCTATTCATGTCACTAGCAAATCTTAGTGGCGTATGAAGTTACTTGAGCCACAATATCTTCATATTAAATTAGTAAATTTGACAACATAGTGGTACTTCGAAGTGTTGTACTTGTTTTTGTCTTGAGTGGTTAGACGTATTATAGCATGATAGTTAGTTTTCCTAGCTTGCATGTGCATGTACTTGACTTGAAACCTTTTGAAGTAGGCTTTGGTCATATTGGATTTACTGGACACCATGGTGCCGAACTATTGTAGCCTTTCATGTTATTCATCCTCTTCCAAACACCGAAACGCTAGAAGAGCAAAAGGAGAAAAACACCACAAATACAAGCACACCAAAGACATGCAAGCATCAATAACTTCATTCAATTGGTCACCATGAACCATATTATCATTGATGTAAAATTCAAGCAAGATAATAATTTCACTATGCATAGGCTAGTAAAAAACTTGCTCCCTAAACCCATGTTCTTGATAAACATGATAAACAAATTTACTTATATATATTGTTGCATCATTTGGTGGCCCCCAAATGAAAGTTTTTTTTCATTTTCCAACTTCCAAATGGTCAATTGTTAATTCTTGACTTTTCATTTGTCCGGAATATGTTGATTACATACATTAATATTTTATTATTTCTGAAAGTATTTTAATTTTAAAATAATTTTGATACAATGGACAAAGTGTGGCTTCTGAAATGTATTTTGAAGAATAATTAATATTCTGCCAATTTCATGAACTCATAAAGTTGAACACATAATAAAATGTCATATTAATCACTAGAAATTTTATTCCAAAGTCTAGACACCGAATCCAAATACATTAATTAGTCCCTAACCCATTGAACATTAAAATTGACATTGTAATCTTGAAGAAAACATACTACATTGAGTCTAGAATACTCATATCAAATATTACCATAATTGTTGGAATCTATTATTCAGGTGGATAAACACTAGAAGAAATTTGGAAATAAGCAACAATTTTAGTTGTAATCAACACATGTGACTACAAACTTTGTAGTTGCTTTGGATAAGTGGCAAAAGACAACCAATCACAAAAAGTTCCATGTGGCATGTATAATCACATTAGGAGTTGCATATCACCTGTGATTGTAAGGATTTTTCATCCATTGACTAATTGTAGGACTATGCGACTACATATATGACTACATAAAATATTAGGCATGATTTTTTTAATAATTAAATTTAAATGATTTAATATATTTTTAAATCAACATTTATTAAGTACATTAAAAACCATCGTTGACCACAATTATATCATTTCTAAGGTTTGATCCATAGACCCCAAGGATAGATATCAACTCCTTTGTCATCCAACCACCCCACTTGATGTGAAAATATAGTGGAATGCATTTTATTTAAGCTAATGTACTTGATTTTAAACATTGCACAAACACCAATTTCAACATTTCATATTTTATTGATATTTGTCCAAATGGAAAAAATTAAAGTTGATTCTTAAAATACTTTCAATGACATACACAATTATATATATATTCCAAAAATGTACATTAATTTAAAAATTTTAAAAATGAATTTTGTTAAATTGAATTACATTTTGATAATGATTGATTGGAAAAAATAATTCAAGCACATGATTTATAAATGAAAAATATTTTACAACTAATATTTAATATAAATGAATAAATAATTTATCTCCCACATGTTAATGCTTCATTTCATTAAAAAATAATTATACAATGTGATTATAATATATCATAATTTTAATTAATTCACATATTATTTTTATAAAAGGATAATATATCTATCACATTTCAAAAAATAATATTTAAAAATTATCATTATAATATTATTCCATATTTTAAAATTTAATCAAATCGCATTTAGTAATGGTAAAAGTCTTATGATCAAATAAATGATATCTTTCTTAAACATCTTAATTTTTATATTTTATTAAACAAAGAATATTTAATTATGATTTAATAATTTTAATTTTACCAATAAAATGTAATTTAGATGTATTATATGTAATTAAATAATCATCATATATAATATTAATAAATAGATCATAACTCAAACATATTTAGTAAAAATACAATAATTTGTATTGTCCATGTCAATAAACAATACTTAAAAACCAATAAACAATTAGACACAAGTTGATTATCAAAAAAATATTATAATTCCAAAGATGTCACATATGTTTTAATCATCAAAAAAATTTAAATGGAAAAATTATTGGCCCTAGTTGCCAAAACAACTATGACAAGTTGCAAAAACAACTAGGTTTTAATCCATTCACAATATTAGATGAAAAATGTGCACTTTTAGTTTACTTTTCCATCCAAACGTGTAATAGTCACAAATTATAGTTGCATTTGCGACTTCATTTGATTATATCAACAATGTAGTCGTATATGTGATTACAATAATTGCATGTATGACTACACACATTTATAACTAAAATGACATGTAGGACTAACCTAATTGTAGTTATAAAATTAGTTCATTTGGACATTAGTTGCATCTATAGTTGTAATCATATGGTTGGAATGGATAAGATTTTTTCTAGTGAAACTAGACCCAAAACATCCATGACATCCTACATAGGAAATTGCTTCTCAAGTTTCAAAAAAATGTTGTATTTGCACTTGATCAATGATGGTGTGATGGAAGATAACACAAGCAATAGGCACATAGGTTGATGTCTCAAGACACAAATTATGCATCTTGATAGAAGTGCTAGCAAAATTTTGGAATTTCAAGTCCCCAAAACTAGTATGCAAAATTTCATGTGCCCATTCATTGTTATGATGTTAACTTGTCAATGTAGTATCAACATATTTGGATGATTCATATTAATAAACTACTCAACATGTTGTGCAAGCCTTTTTTTAACCCCCCACAAAGTTCAATGATGGTATTTAACAAATTTTCCCATCCATATGTTTGAATGATGTAAAATCACAACTCATAGCAAATTTGTGAACATTTTCAAATTTTGTGAAGAAAGGGTTTGGTACAATTTTCCACTTGGAATTTGAACACATATTATATTCATGAAGAATAACAATAATATAACCATTAAATCCAATGAATTTTCATTCCCATCATGCCCTTTTGTTTCCACCCAACAAAAAATTTCAAGAAACAAAATCACCAAAATTTGTGATATTATGTGAAACATAACAAATACCAATCACCAAACTATGTGATCTATTAAAAAAATGATTAAATAGTACCATTGGACTTGGATGAATTTTTTTTTATAAAAGTTCAAAATCATTGAATGCAAAGTTTGACATGATTTTTTTTTACTAATACCTCCATTTGGGTTGTCTACAATTCATTAAAATGGTATTATACATTGCTCCTTTGCGCAACATATACATATGCATGTTGATTATGTGACTTGGACCCCTAAACACATATTTAATTCATTTCAGACTTTAATTTTAATTTTGGATTTAATTCAGCACACAAAGGGAGGCCAAAACACATTTGGTGGCCAGCAAATAGGACATATTTCAACCATCTTTTCATGTAATTTACATCAATTTTCAACAAAAAGTTGAATTTCAAACCAAACTCAATAGGCTAAGGAACAAAACCCATATGGTGGCCACCAAATAAGGCATATTTCAACCATATTTTCATGTAATTGCATAAATTTTGAACATAGACACATACCTACCTATTTACCTAAATATGTCCTACCTACCTACCTACCTACCTACCTACCTACCTACGCACCTACCTATTTACTTACCTACCATCTATCTACGTATGTCCTACTTAGATAACCTATTTACCTACCATCTACTTACATATATCTTACTTACTTACCTACTTACCTACCATCTACCTACTTATGTCCTACCTACCTACCTATTTACCCACCATCTACCTACTTACTAACCCACCATTTACCTACCTATGTCCTACCTACCTACCTATTAACCCACCATTTTCCTACCTATGTCTTACTTACCTACCTACTAACCCACCATTTACCTACCTACCACTTACCCACCATCTACCTACCTATGTCCTACCTACCTACTTACTTACTCACCATCTACCTACTTATGTCCTACCTATTATTAAGTTACCTATTTATCTACCTACCTACAAGCCAACTATATTTTAAAAATTTATCTACCTACCTTATATTTACTTAGTTAGGTACATATTAATCCTACGTATGAAAAAAAATTAAAGTTCAAATGTTACTATACACATTGGCAAAAAAATTCATGGAAGTTCGAAGATACATGTTAAATCCATTTTGGAATCATATTTCTTATTAATATGTATTTAAATGTAGTTTACATAGTGAAACATCAATAGTTAATTATTATATAATTATCAAATATCTTACTAAATTGTTCATGTTCATGAACTCAAAATCAATACTAAATTGAAGATAAAAAATTACTTAATTTATCAATCAAGGATACATTAATCCTTGATAAATAATTCAAAGGTAATAAAATACTTATTAAATGGTCCATATTTGAAATATTTATTTGATGTTTCTAAAGTTTAACGTATACAATTTAGGTTTAAGGTTTATGGTTTAAAGGTGAATTATAAGGTTTATTGTCGAAAGTTGATTTATAATGCTAAATAAATAGTTACATAATTTTCTTCTATTACTATGGTAATATTTCGTGTCGAATTTTGCTTTGAAATCATTGTTGTACTAATATGGCCTAATTCATTGTTTAAATGAAAATTGCATCTAGATCAATTAAATCATTGTAAATTTGTAAATTGTATGATCTTTGTTTATTTATATGTAATATATGTTATATTTATGTATAGATGTATATGTATGCATGGATGTGTGGTTGTATATGTTTGTATATATATGTATATGGATATGTTGATTGCAACTAAACACCATTTTGTTTACAACTAACAAGACTTTAGATGGTTACTCTTGGATGACTAATCCAACCCATATATAGATGTAAACCAATTTAATCGTAAATTAGTCGTAAGCTAGTCGTAGGTGAATCAATTGATGATAGCATGATGTCACACTAGTTGTAGAGGGCAAAAATTTAGTTGCAAAAATGAAATAGTAACAAGTAGTTGTAAATGCATTTGTCACATATTGGCCTTTTTCTTTTAGTGGATTCATCCAATCTATAGAAGAGGTTACATGGTTGTCACCCATAGTAGTAGTACCCAAGAAGAATGGAAAATTGAGAACATGTATAGATTTCAGAAAATTAAATGTAACCACAAAAAAAGATCCATACCCATTACCTTTTACAAATGAAGTTCTGAACATAGTAGCACGATATGAAGCATATTCTTTTTTAGATGGGTATTTAGGATATCATCAAATTCTATAGCTCTAAAAGACAAATACAAGACTACATTTGTTACAAACTAGGTAGCTTTCAAATGGAAGGTGATGTTGTTTGGAGTTAAAAATGGACCTCCAACATATCAAAAAGTTATTACCAAAACATTTAGAGAATATTTGGATAGTTTTATGAATATATTTTTGGATGATTTTATAGTGTACAATGACATGGATAATCATTTATAAAAACTCAAATTATGTTTTCAAAAGTGCAGAGAATATGGCATTAGTTTGAATCCAGACGTACATTCATGGTATTTTCAGGAATGATCTTGGGTTATATTGTTTCCAAAGAAGGGAAACTACTAAATCCAAAGAAAATACAAGCAATAGTAAACATGCCACCACCTAAGAATCCATAATAGATTCAAGTATTCAATGGTATGACATAGTTTTATAGATGTTCATAAAAAAATTTGCTATTATTTTGGCATTTATCACTAAATTAACTAAAAAAACAAAGATTTTTCTTTGGATAGAAGAGTGTCACAAGGCTTAGGAGTTGCTCAAACAAAAGTATATTGAAACACCAATATTAATATCACCAAGTTGGCAAGTGGAGTTTCATGTTCATATATATGCATCATTACTAGTTATAGGAGCTATGTTGTTTGAAAATTTGGTAGGGTAGAGTGATCAACTGGTGGTGTATGCTTCTAAACTTTTGAACAAAGCAGAACATAATTATAACACAATATAAAGAAAGGTTTTAACAATGGTTTAGGGTTTGCACAAGTTCAAACATTACCTAATGGGCAATAAGTTTGTATTTATGTAGATCATATGGCATTGGTCTATTTGGGCAACAAACAACAAGTTTCAAGGAGAATAACTAGGTGGTTGTTATTATTTTTAGAATATGATTTCACAATAGTGTATAAGCCATGCAAAACTCATGTAATTATAGATGCATTGTTAAGACTACTAGACATTATAGAACCCATAAGTGTGTTTAATCAAACCATAAATGCAAGTCTATTTTACACAGAGCCTGAATGGTTGAATGACATAAAGATTTTTTGAAAATAAAGCAAATTAAGGGAACATTATTTGTACAATAAAAGTAGAGACTAGTTAGGAAAGTAAATCCTTTCACATTGAAGAATGGTGAATTGTACAGAATGGGCCAAGACGATAGACTACGAAAATGTTTAACAACTACAAAAGCACATATGGTGATGAGAGAACTGCATGAAGGACCATTAGGAGGTCATTTGGCAACTGAAATCACGCAGAAGAAGATATTGAATGTGGGATATTGGTGGCCAACTATGTACAAAGATGTTAATGATTATTGCATATGTTGTGATGCATGCCAAAAAATAAGAGGATTGGCAACTCTAAGTCTTGCAAAACTATTCATGAATATTCCAGAAGAACCATTTATGAAATGAGGACTTGATTTTGTGGGGCCAATTAAATTAGTAAGCAAATATACGGGAAACAAATACATTCTTGTAGCCCTAGATTATGCTACCAAGTGGGTGGAAGCAAGAGCATTTATAACTAATGGTGCAACCGTAATAATTTTTTTTTTGTATGAGTGCATATTAACCAGGCTTGGATGTCCTTTAACTATAGTCACAAATCAGGGGGTTCATTTCATTAATGATGTTATCAAATATTTGACAAATCATCTTCTATTGAAACATGTGAGTTTGACAACCTATTATTTTCAAGGGAATGGGTAGGCTGAGTCTACTAATAAGGTACTTGGGACTTTCTTGACCAAGTTAATTAGTGAGAATAAAACAAATTGGGATGAACATTTATTAATAATGTTATTTTCATACATAGTAACAACAAGGTACACACCATACAAAGTAGTAACATGGTACACACCATATCAATTAGTGTATGGATTACATCCATTGATGCCCATAGAGTACATAGTGCTAGTTGTTAGTGGTAACAAAGAGACAATACTTTAGTGAGAGTTCTAACTAGTAGAGTTTTAGAATTGGAGAAGTTGCAGGAAGCTAGGATGTAAGTTGTGGAAATGTTGGCATTTAGTAGTGGAATAAAACATTATGGAGTTAGCAAAAGAATCTAAAGAAGTAGTTCAATTTTGGTGATTATGTTCAATGGTTTCCAAAGGGAAATACATCACACCTAAGGAAGTTTAATAGGAAATGGTTTGGACCATATGTGTTGCCAAATAACACTATGCTATTGAGAAGTTTGAAACTAATCCTATGCTGGTCAATGTGAATAAGCTCAAACCATACAAATAAATGGAATCTAAAGTTAAAAAACAAGAACAACAAATGCCATTATACTTGGAGTAAAGTGGAGGTGGACTTTAGGAGGAGGATGTTGATATTGAGGTGGAAGATGAAGACTATGTAACACAAAAACCACAGATGAGGGGCAATGACAATGAAGAAAGTATGGAAGATCTTGAGGTCAAAACAATATTGACTTAAAAACTTCAAATGAAGGAAAAATCGTTGGATGATAACAACAAAAACGAGAAATTAGTGCTTCATAATGAAATGAACTATGAAGTAAAGATTGAAGAGTCTATGATCCAAAAATCTAAAGTTGGTATATTGGTGGTATCAACTAATTCAGCAGATGTATCAACACAATCAACAAAAGAGGTATAACAAGAACAATGTAGAGTCAATACAATTGACCTAAGAGGACTATGGATGTAGAGTAATCAAAAGATGATATCTGAGGTGTTCATTCACAATGATGAGGTGATATGCTTCCATGTTGCAATACAAAGGACACAAAAAAAGATAGTGATGGACCATCATAATTTCAAGGATGAGGCATTAATTAAAAAATGGCAGGCAACCCAAAAAACAAATAAGTTGGGCGGGAAGTTGGAGGAAAAAAAACAAAAGTAATTATCGTAGGTTGTTTTCATTTGTTGCAGGAAGTTGTGTGTTTTTCTAAATCTTTAGAACTCACAAAAAATTGAGTGTGGATAATGCAATAGAGAAATTGTAAATAGTAACAAAGGAAAAGGAAGCATATATAAATGATCATAGACGGAGAGAAGAGGTGGAAAGAGAAGTGTTGAGAGAAAAAAAAATGTTGAAAAGAAGGGAAAGTGTTGGAGTGCTGAACATTTAACCATTGGCAGTGAGATTGTTATTCCATTCATCGTCATCTTCAAAATGTGAGGAAGGGAAGTAATACCATGAGAAAATGCAATTTGCACATTCCATAATTTAGGACATCTATATGACGCACTCCAAAGTTCCTAGTTAGACCCAAGTTGGGTGTAAGTTACTCACATAGCAGAATTGTGAAGAACTTGGGGCACGCTCCCAGTTCTCAGCACTAGAAGGGGTAGAGGGGCATGCTGAAGCTCCAGGATGGGACTAGGAAGAGTGACAAGCTATTCACTTACTCGAACTTGCATCAAACCAACCAACAAGTTGGTTAAATCACTTTCTGGAGCACCCTTGGTGTTTGGACAAGCCACGGGCAACTCTGGACTTACAAGACTCACCACGGCCTGGACTCAAAGGAAGCCACCACCTTCCCCCATATAATATACTTTGCACCTCTTTGCGACACCCACATCCAAATGGCTTTTTGTCCTGGGACTCCCAAAAAGGAGTCCTAGAACTATGCCGATTTGGACTCCCAGGACTTTGTGAGGTCATAACTTTTTGCTCAGACCTCCGATTGAAATCAAGTCTAAGAAAACTTGTAGCTCTCCTTGAGAGCTTTCCAACAATGTGTTGCATTTGACTTGCACGCTCCGGGGTCGATCGATTCCTGACTTTTAGTGGTCGGGAGTCAAACTGTTAGTTTGACTCCCGACCCTTCCTTTTGCCATAACTTGTGCTGCAAATGTCCAAATGGCCCATGCGAGGTCAATTTCGACATCTACGCTTTGCTAGCTTTCCAATGATATAAAGAACACCCCAATGCAAGGTGTTTTGACCCCTGCAATTGAACTTTGAAATTTTGAGAGTCCTAGAGGACTACCAAGTCCCAATTTTTGGGAGTGTGAGTTTCATCCTCACACTTCCCTCAAAGTAGGGTTGCGACACTATAGGTCAAGATCATCTGTAGTAGAGTTTTTAAAAAGACGGAGAAGAGGTTGAAATTCAAGGGAGTAAGGAGGCTTAGGAGCAACACTAATGGATCCATTACACATTTAATAATTGGATAAGAAGGTGTGGAGTAATGACATGTGGAAGGAAAAACGACATCATAGAAGGACATAGAGGAGAGAGAAATACCTAAGGTAGGAGTGCAGCCACCAAAAGAAGTGTAACCAAGCAAAATGGAGATCAACATGACTGCATTAGGGGCTACATATGTGAGGAGAAGAACAATTATATTGGATAGAGGTATTCACATTTCAGATCTTGACAAATTCATGTGGATAAAGACGAAACAAAATTATGACAATTATGTTGAAAGGTTAGAAAATTGGAAAGACATTAGTGAAGAGGAAGAGTGGGTTGATAAGGCAAGGCTTATCATTTTGATTTTAATGAAGTGGGAAACACCAATTCCAAATATAATGTTGGAATTTTTGAACACTTTTGTAATCAAGGGCACACATATTTATTTTGGTTACAAAGACAAGGTCTATGTGATTAGCAAGCAGTTGATTATAAATGTCTTTGGAGTCTGTGCAAAGGGGTATGTAGAAGACCCGAAAGGGCAAGTTAATAATATTATAACATTATAGGCCTTATAGAGTTGTAGAATTTAACCCACAAATTATGTTGGAGATTAATGGAATGTGAAGAGTTTGGGTTTGGCATATTTGATGAGATACCTTGTAATTATATTTGTGATCTATTAAATAGAGAAATTGATTTATTTTAGCAATAAAAATGCCATCACACTGGTGAAAACAGAGAAAGGGAAGAAGGTGGATTGGGTGCAAATTATGTATAATAGTTATGTATAACTAGTGGTACAAATATGTCAAGGATAGTAAGGGGGATAAGAAGGACGCATGTTAATTAGCCTTGATCTTGGCAAAGAATTTTTAGTATTTGTTTTTTCAACAAATTAAGAACAATCCAAAAAAACCATAGACCAAGGTTAAGAGAATTAGAAAGGAGGTGCAGGCAGCATTGGAGAATAAAAGAAAAGCTACAACAAAATTTCCAAGGAATGTTCTAAAGAGGGAAAAAAAAATTAAAGAAGGTGGAGCCTTAGGATCAAAGGGCAAAAAAAAATAGAAGAGCACAAAACCAAAGGCTCATAAGATGATGAAAGGGAAAGTGGCACCATCTATAGTGCTAACATTAGTATAGGCAGGCAAGTAGAATGTTGATACACCATAAATGTCATTTCTACAAGAGAAAAAAATGAAAGAGCAAAGGCAAAAGATAAAAAAGGAGAGTGATACTAGGTTTCCAAATGTTGAGGAGCAACCATTGATGGAGGGAGACATATATGAAGACTAGATGGACATTAGTAGAAGTCCACAAAAGTTGCAAAAATGACGACAACAACAACAACAAACATAAAGAAGCCTACATGCCAATGAACTATAGAAGGAGAAAATGGAAATAAAACCTCCTTTACTAGTATTTAAACCACTAGAGATACATGTATTAGCCAATAGGCTAGGATCTACAAAAGGACAATAATTTGAGTTTTGGCTAGGGAGTCAAATAGTACAAAAGTTGGGATCTTCTGGAGAGGGATCCAAAAATCCCACAACATAGACAAATACATCGATATCTATGGAAAAGGTAGTTGCAGAGGTGATGCAAGTTGATAAAGTAGTTGAATTATTTCAATTTTCATCGAAGGAATGGGCTACATTTTTTCTCTTGTGCAAGCTCCTGGTTTTTCTTGGTGAAGGAAACTAATTCTTATTAAGGATGGACTTGGGTGGGAAATGATGTTATGAATGAGATTGTTGAGTTCCATGAGAGTGGATTCAAAGAGTCCTAATTCATTTAAGGCTTGTAGCTTTGTAAAACAAATTTTTTTATTTCAAGGATAATACTTATATTGAGATCATATAATATTCACAATTTTATGTTGTGGTTGCAATTTTTTTTTCTTTGAGTCATGATTATTATAAACCTTTTTTTTTGGCTACATTGGTTCCATCTTTTTCAAATATGGGATTTGGTTTTGGATTTGATTTTTTATTTAGGGGGGGGTCCTAGTGGCTATTTGTGAATATGAATATGGAGAATTTGAATATGGAGGTGAACAATTTGAAAAACAAATTAGCCATAGAGGAAAAAGAGAAGGCAACATTGCAAGAGCAATTAGAGAAGGAGAGGGACTTCCATATGGAATATGAACACAATATAGAAATATGGAGGAAATAGACGATAGAGAATGAGGAAAAGATCAAAATGTTCATACTAAAAATGAAAGAAGAAATGAAGAGTTCAAGGAGAAGACAAGGCTGATGAAATTCAAGACTGAAGAATTAAAGGAGTTGAAGAAAACAACTAAATATGGGAAACTATAGAAAGAAAATGGATAAAGACATTGTTTAATTAGAAATAGCAAAAGGAAGCCTTGAGTAGTCAGGTAGAGGCACTAATTAAAGAGAAGTTCAAGAGAAGGATAACGTATTGATAGAAATTAATAAACTTGAAGAATGCTTCTTTGTTCAATTATGAACAAATTAGAAGAACATCAGAGGTAGAAATAGAAAAGTTGGTTGAAAATAATAAGGAGAATTAGAGGAATCTGCAATAGCTGCATGCATAGTTGGAGAGTGCAAATGAAAGGAAGAAAAGTTTAGATCCAGTTTGTGTGAAGAAAAGATTGGAGGATTATGATTAGATGTTATAGTATTATACTCTCATGAGAACTAAAAGCAAAATATAGGATTTTGATGTAAAGTCTAAGGAGTGGTGGGAAGTTGTAAAGGAATATTTTCCTAAGGAATTGGAGAAAAATCTGGCCCAACATAGAACTATTGAGAGAACATACACATACAAGTTAGAGGTATATTAGAAAACTTTTCCAAATTTTGTATGTGGAAGTCTAATAAGCATAAAGGCATCAAACCAAGATGAAGAAAATGAAGCAAGGCCTAGTGGGACTGCTCAAAAGGAGGAAGTGCAAGTTGAGGAACCACATATATTCAAGAGAGGAGGTTAGGAAGATAAAAAAACCACATATGAATCAAGATAAAAAACAAGTACAGATGAAAACCACTCTAACAACAAAGGTAAAACAGTCATAGATGCAGCCATTAGAAGTGGAACCACATAGTAAGTTAGTGGAAGAGGAGGTCAAAAGTACATAATCAAAAGTAGGTGTAGAAACATAGGTTGTTGTATGAAATGAGAGTACAAAAGCTGTAGCTGAACAACTAGAAGCATAGGATGCTATTGTTAGTGATACATTTTTGTATCGCTATAAATTCTTGACCTACTCTAAAAATATAAATATCATGTAAAAATATTAACTAGGAAATTTGAATTACTGTTGGAAAATTTCTTATTAATGTTGAAAAACTGCATTTTACCATTCTGCCATTATCGAATTAAGTCTATGAACAACTATTAGGAAAATATTCAAGCTTCAATAAATCATTAATCATACATCCCAAGCTTTTCTCACAAAATAATCTTTTTACTCAAAAAAACCACTATCATTGTTTTTTAATAATCCCCATCATCCCTTCCCTAAGTTTCTTGTGATAATTTTACCATTATATTGATATGCCTTTTGGCGATTACAAGAAATGGTTGTAATCATTTCGTGTCATATTGGTAAGCAGTTAGCCTATTTGTCTATCATGTCGGTATAGTGAACTTGCTATCTATTATCACTATCTATTTGTCGTACTGTGACAATGGATTTTGACATACTACGATTTGACATTTCCTAAAAGAGACTTGGTTAAATTCGTCTAATATTTATGTATTCTTTTGACACGCCTAAGTATCTCACTTACATTATCCCCCTTTTAGTGTTATAGTGTCCCCACATAATTGCACATACATTCTAGTTACACATAACAAAAGTTGTTTTATTTCACTATAAGTTCCTAACTTTTGGAACCTCTTGCTTGGGCAATAAATATAAGTTGTGCCAGAGTGAAAAAGTTGTCAATTTCACTATTAGAAGACTCTACCCCTTCCTTGGTGTGTGTAATTTGTTGCCTCTGTAAATACTTACCGATATCCTCCATTTTCATAGGATGTGATAAACACTCCTGGTAGTGAATGAACTTACCAACACGCAGTCACTTGGATAGCTTCTCCACCAAGTGCTTTGTTCTCAAGATGACTATCCATAGGGATAGTTCGTCCACTTTTAGATGTGTTTCTCGAGCATAATACTTAGTTTTCTCATTTGCAATAGTTCTCCAAATAATAAAAGCCATGGTGTAATCTGCAACATTAGTGAGACAAGCCAATTCATGGCAATCATCCATAACTTGCTTCCACTTCTCAAATTGAGTCTTGGCCTTATTTTCCACATATTTAGAATAGCCTCCATTCATGTCATGGCGAAGGTAGGTCTACTGGATGTTAAGGTTTGATGATGACAGCAGTAATCTTCGAATGTGATCTCCAACTTATAGTAGTATCGTAGTGCATATAGTCCTAAGCAACCTACCTCAAACTTTAGAGCTCCATATCCCCTAGGCTGGTGGTACTAAATGTAACAACATACAATGTTGTATGCTAAATATTCTCTCCATTCCAAGTCATCTATTGCCCACATAGAAAGAAATTGATTCTCTGTGATATGTGTTCCCAACATAAGAGGTGCTACTCTTATTTGTAGACATATTTGGAAATGATGCATTAATTAGATAGTACATCTCAGGAGCAAGGATCACTAGCATGATATACTTCGTAGCTAACATCATATGGAACACATCATTTTTGGTGTAAGGTCTAATACCTACTCTTTCTACCAGTGTAGGATGTTCTACTTATTGTGGCATGGCTCCACAAATAAGCTTCCTCACCTGAGTTTCCACTCCTTCTCTTGTACCAACCTTTAATATTTGAAATCCTTTAGTTTGTTCTTTAGATGCTATTACTTGGTTTGTACCTATGTTTGTGTTACCAAGTTTTTCTTTAATTGTACTCTAAAGATGGAATTGTGACAGTGGGGTAGTTTCATCATCATTAGATATATCCACTATATTTGCATTTGCAAGGATCTCTTTTCCCTTTCTGACTTCTTCAATCGACTTGCCTTGCTCCTTGTTTGGTCTAATTTCTCCTTCTGTGGTAGCATCATCTTCAGTTTTGTCACTTGGTGCTATTTGTTGATATGCCACATCCAAAACATTGACATAACCTTTGATTTGTTCAAAGTGCCACCTCTTGAATTCAGCTTCAACCTTCTCTAAAGCTTCTCCTAATTCCACATCACCTTTTTCAATCAGTTGGTCATACAATTTTACCTTGGCTTGATTTGCCATGGTTGCAACTTCCCATTCTTTGTTGACTTGTAATTGAAACTTTTGTACTTCAATTTGAGCCATTTGTACTTCTTTTTGAAGTTTGTTTACTTTTGCCATAAGCACCACTCGATCTTGGTTATGAATTCGTTGAGCTCGTTCAACTACTTCCTTCTAAGAAGCTAATTCACTTTCTTGTTCTTACATTGCCCTCTCCATCTCCTTTACTCTTTCCTCCATACTCCATTACTCAACCTTGAAGATTTGAATTTCTAGTTTCTGTTGCCTTATCTTTGCATTTGCTTTTAGCAAAAGTTCTTCTTGTTCTTTTACAATTTTCCTTTCCATGATAATCTATTTTAGTAATTACAATGTGTAATTCCAAGTTATTTTCTTTCGTTATTTTCAATCTTTCGACTATCTCTTCTAACTTCTATTCTATTTCCACTCTAGCTAATTCTCTTCGTGCCAAATCTACATCTAATAGGTTGTTGCTCTTCTTTAACTCAACAATTTTCATTTTGGATTGTTGTCTCTCTTTGATCAAAGATTCATTATGAGCTATGAGCTTTAGTACCTTCTTTTCCATGTTCTTCTATTGCTCCAACTTTTGTTTCTATGCTTGGTTCAACAATTGACTCTTTGCTTCTTCCAATCACTTTGCTAATGTATTGTTCTCCTTATGCAACTCTATGCTTTATGCTATCATAACACACTTCCTACCTCCAACTTTAAGAGCTATCTCCTTGAATTGATCCACCACAAAGCTCAATTCATCATCAATATTAGTGTCACCCACCTCTCCCAATCTTCTTGCTCTATTCGTTATGGCAACACCATCTCTTTTTAAGTCATGATGGAGCTAGCTTTCTTCTACTTGTTGTGGTAAAAACCTCTGCTCACCTTGTGGTATAATTCCTTTTTTTGGTGGTTGCAAATTCTCTTGGTCCTTATGTTGCACAATTTCCAATGGTTGTTGCTTTGGGATTTCTTCTTCCATCTCATGTTGCAAAATCTCCCTCTCTAGCTCTTGGTGGTATGGCTCCTCTTGTTAGTGTCTCATCTCTCCCATTCGATTGATGATCACCACCACGTTGTCCTTTAACATAGGAAGTCTCTTTTCCACAATCTAATCTTCGACCACTTTTTCATGTAGCACTTCTATTTCAAGAGTCTGCTCTATGTCAACATCCTTTAGATTCTATTTTTCTTGAACAACTACTTTTATAGTTTTGCTCACAACATTGGATGCAGCAGTAGGATTATCGATATCGGTAGTAGTCTCACTAATAGTTTCACCAGTATCCCCCTCTTGAGGTAATGATACCTCTGTGATCACTTTGTTTGGGGTTGTTGATGATGCTCCTATCATTTTCTTCATGTTTTCCAACATTATGGCATTGACATCCACAATGATTTTCTCCTTCCATTTTTGGAATTTCTTCTTTCCTGCACGACTTCTTCGTTCCTCAGCAAATTGCTCTTGGTAGAAATATGTAATTATTGTTAGAGTGAGACCAATTAGGGTACTAGTCAACTTTCCAACTTTACACTAAATTGTTACTAATTCATTTTATAGCTTTTGAGAAAACCATGATGCCCAATTAATTGACTCCTTTTAGTTAACATCATAGAAACTAAAAAACCATGGGCAAACCTATTACCTTGACGAAATGTCAGAATCTTCGTCAATGCTTATAATCTTCTGACTTTTGCCTTCCCCTCAGCTTGAGCAATCACATACCCTAACTTGAGAATATAGTGATCTTGATGTGTTCTTGTGAAATAAGTGACAACAACACCATTGTACCTTTCTCGTGCTCTTGCCATCAATCCTCCACAAGGTAGTTTGAACATTTTCACAATGCCTTCTTCACTTATGTCGATTTGCTGTCTCTCCAACTTGACATACTAGTTGTTATAGTTGAAGTTGCAAATCAACTCCTTCATGAAAGGTTCGTTGATGTGAGTCCAATTGAATTTTTTCAATGACATAAGACTTGCTTTCTTGGCCCATGCTTCTTCCTGAGTGTTTAAAACCCAAATATTACTGTGAGTGCATCCCAAGAAAATCACTTTCCCTAGCTCAGCCATAGTCAACATCTTCTCCACTAGTGTGATCCTTCTTCATTTGGTGCTCAAAGAAGTCGTACCAGTGTTGGTTTCACATTTATGTTTCATGTCACGACCTTAGTTTTGGGCTCGTGACCAAAGCAAGGGCTTGCAAAGGTGCGGGTTGAGAATGAAGTCCAGGAGTCACATTTTATACTCTTGGGAGTGTAGGAGGGTGTGAGGGAATGAACTCACACACTCCCAAGTGGGCTCCCACTTTGGGAGTTGGAATCCCAATGGAATTCTAAATCTTCAAAAAATAATTTCAGGGGTCAAAATTCATTGGATTAAAAAGTTCCTTATATCGTTGGAAAGATTTTGGAACTTAGATGTTTAAAATGATCTTGTATGTCCCATTTTAGTACTTAAAACATAAGTTATGGTTAAAAGAAGGGTTGGGAATCAAAGTGCCAATTTGATTACCGACCATGAAAAATTAAAAATCGCCTTGATTTACTTGTGTTCAGGTGGCATGTTACATATTGTTGGAAAGCTCTTAACAAGGGTTACAACTTTTCTTTAGGTTTCACTTCAATCAAAAGTCTGAAAAAAGTTATGGGCCTCAAAAGTCATGGGAGTCCTAATTTCAGGACCCCAACTTGAGAGTCTCGAGACAAAATGATATTTGGATGTAGCCCTTATGGTTAATCATAGAGAATACCATAAGGGGGAAGGTGGTGGCTTCCCCCAAGTTTGGGCCATGGTGAGTCTTGTGAGTCCGTGTATGCCCATGGTTCATCTATGCACCAAAAATGTTCCAATTATGCACTAACCAACTTGTTGTTTGGTTTGTGTAAGTCCGTATGAATAATTGACCTAGTTATCACTTTTTCTAGTCCCCATTTCGAAGCTCCAGCATGCCCCTTTACCCCCAAAGTGTTGTGAGCTAAGGAATGTACCCCAACTCTTTCTCCTTCTATTGTTTTCACCTTTGGGCTCATAGTTGAGTCTATCAAAAAGTTTGGGGGTACGTCATTTCATTTCACCAACATCAATAATTTTTTCTTTATACAAATTGAACTTTCGATTCCCAAAAATAGCAATCTAGGGTTGGTAATGTGATTCCAATAGTTCCTTGTATATCCCTATAAACAAATAATCAAACTGTAATCATAACACAATAGTTTCAAGATAGTGCAACTTCCTTGGAGTATTAGGAACCAACCTTTTCTGTTGTTTTTTTTTGAGGTGTTCCCAAATTCATAGTTGAGTAGCATCACAAGTAAAAAAAAATTCTTCACGTTACTCCTTAGAAATCTCTTGGAAGTCTTTTGGCTATAAGTTGTTTGCTTCATAATATTGGTTATCTCTTTGTTTTTCTCCTCCAAAACAAGAATTGTGGGGTTTGAATGTTCCTTTACTTACAGGTACTATTGCTTCAAAACCATTGTCTCCACTATCGTTGGACTTTTCTCCACTATTTTTAATATCAACTCTTTGCTCATAAACATCTCTCCAACGGCTTGGTCTTGCAAAATTAGATGTAAGTCATGTTCTTTCTTTCTTTTCAAATGCTACTCTGCCACTAAATTTTCCCGTATTAGGTTTGAACCAAGCCTTATGCGGCTCTACAAACCTCTCAATTCTACGTTGATTTCGTTGTTCAATAATCTCTCTAGCTTGGGGGTTCCATTCACTTACATGTTCATTGCTTTTCCTAGAACATTTTTTCCACATGTAGTATTATTGCTTGATTTTTTTCAACTCCATTAACTCTTCAAGGCTTAGTAAAATATCCAAAGGTCATATCGGTCGTAATTCATTTAATGGACTCTTTAATATCCTGGTGATAGCCTCTCTGTTTTTCCTTGCGGGGTTTAGGTTAAATGGTTGTAAATAACCTTATTTATGGCCTTTCTTTCAAGGCATAATTTGTAGGATATAATGATTTTCTTCTATGTTAAGTTTAACTTTATAACCATTACTTCTTACCTTTCTTTCACTATTTCTTGATCTTTCTTCCTCTGTCCAAAAATACTCATCATTTACAATTTTAGGTATGGAATTTGTCCATGGTAGTCTTCTAAGTTTGGGTAACAACCTAGATGAATTTTTAGGTACAATAGTTGAGGTTCTACTCCGATGGTACCTTGTCGCAACCCTAGCCTTGGGCTTGTGACCAAAGCAAGGGTTTTCAAGTTGCGGGCCAAATAGGAAGCCCATGAGTGAAGGAAAATGTGAAGGAATGAACCCTCACACTCCCAAAGGAGCTTCCACTTTGGGAGGTGGACTCCCGATGGACTCCCGAATGTTCAAAGAGTGATTACAAGGGTCAAAACCCAATGTTTTGAGGATTTCTTTATATTATTAAAAATATATTGAAATGTAGATGTCTAAAATGGGCTCGCATGACCCATTTGGACATTTGAAACATAAGTTATGGCCAATAGAAGGGCCAGGAATCAAATTGGCAGTTTGACTCCCAACCACTAAAAGTCAAGAATCGACCCGATTTCCTTGCGTGCAGGTGATGTGCCACATACTGTTGGAAAGATCTTGACGAGGGATACAACTTTGTTTTAGATCTCATCTCAATCAAAGGTTTGCACACAAAGTTATGGGGCCCCAAAGTCACATGAGTCCTAACTTTGGCAATTTCGGGATTCCCACTTTGGAGTCCCGGGACAAAAAGCCATTTGGATGTGGGTCTCATGGAGAGGCACATATTATACTATAAGGGGGAAGGTGGTGGCTTCCCTTTAGTCTAGGTCGTGATGAGTCTTGTGAGTCTGAATTGCCCGTGGCTCGTCTTAACACCAAAAATGTTCCAACTATGCACTAACCATCTCGTGTTGGTTTTTGTGCAGGTCTGTGTGAGTAATTGATGCTTGTCACTCTTCCTAGTCCCATCCCGAAGCTCTAGCATGCCCCTCTACCCCTTCAAAGTGTTGGAAGCCAGGGAGTGTGCCCCGGCTCCTTGCCCTTCTGTTGTTTTCAGTTTGGATTCATAGGTGAGTTCATTAAATAACTTGGGAATGTGTCATACCTACTAGGGTATCTTTCGACATGGACATTGGTCACCATAACGTCAACTGCCAGATTTTTAGAATGATATTCTTTTAATTTATTGATGTTTATTCTCTTTACCTCATCTTCACTTATAATAGTTATTTTGACGACGTTATTATTAAAAGCTTTACTCACTTTTATAGGGACCCTTCCAAGGTAGCTTAAATTTACCTCTCGTGATTTTAGTTGATTTGGGCATCCATAGGACTAAATCACCTTCACAAATGTTTTTGAATTTCCTTTTTTCATCCCAATCTTCCTTTCGTAATAACTTTATATGATTGATGTTTTCACCAACACGCCAATGTTCCTCATCCAATCGGATGAGATCTTCCATTTTTACATGGATGGCTTGATTAAGGTCTTTTGTGGGTACACCTCAAATTTTTTTAATAGGGACCATAAATTCAGGTGGCATAACGGGTTTGTTAACAAATAGGAGATCTACTCAAGTGCAAACATAAATCTTTATTGAAAGGAAACTACAACATAATGCTCACAACACAAAACACAACATCAAGAACTCTCCAAGGTTCTTGTCACAAGAA
>Ga0116231_10001430_pt1 | contig 48695 bp, 44 predicted proteins | sample S1TSphgellanicum_2_FD_89695 | JGI IMG/M metagenome (GOLD analysis project Ga0116231, IMG submission 89695) | Host-associated microbial communities from peat moss isolated from Minnesota, USA - S1T2_Fd - Sphagnum magellanicum MG | ecosystem: Host-associated > Plants > Peat moss > Unclassified...
GCAGGACAACTTTTTGAACTATCAGATCAGCCACAGAATGGAACTAAGAGAGTTCCAGGTTGACTGTAAGGGACCTTGCCCTTATGGGTGCGCTTACGGGGCGGGTCCCCCCTCAAATAAAGTGAAATGGTTTTGTGGGTCTGGGAGGGATAATTTATCCCTCTCAAGGTTGTCTGGTGCTGTTTGGTTGTTCTGTGCCTTTCTGACAAATCTGGTGGTCATGTCCAAGATGTCTCTCAAGCTCTCAGCAGCAAAGTTCATGAGATATTCAAAACTTCTGAGAACATAGTGTGCTAAGAACACAACGATGTTGTCCTTGAAGACTCGCAGTGGTGCCTGGAGGTTCTGACAATGGACGAGGTGCCCTTCCGAGTTGGAGTGAATCGTACTTGCATATAGCCCTGCTTCTCATCCTGGTTGTGCAGCATGCTCAAGGAATTGTTTGCAGGTTGGAAAAACATAACACCCACTGTAAGGTCAACATGGCTGGAACATTTTTTCTTGCACAACTCACCTGGATATTGTTGTCCAGTAATGGTTGTCAAAAGCACTAAAAATTTCATAGTGCACTTGACTGCATGTTGACACCAGTTGATTATGTTCAGACCATGGTCATCGGAGCTTCAAGTCTTGGATCTCATACCTTGAAAACATCGACAGCATGCCTTGAGGTAGTCTAAACTTGCCTGCAATTTTGTGCATTCTAATCTTTCCACTCTGAATACATGACATCCATGCCACAGTATGGTAGTGATCTGCCAATCTGAGCAGGGTCTCTTTTTTCTTTAAATTTAAGGAGGTGATTTTCTGAGGTTGGGGGTCAACCTCAGAACAAGCCATAGAGCCCATGTGTGGCATCCAAGCACCCTGCAGTATCCCTTGGGCATTTTTCTTTGGCACATTTCTTTTTGGAACATACCTAAGCATGCTTACTCTACACATGGATCCACCTTCAAGGCGTATATTTGCACACTTTCAGTTTCTTACTATTCCAGCAGGCATGCTTAGGGACAAATTACCAAGTGGTTTCCCTGTACATGTTTTATTCGGTTTTCACCTGTACCCCATGTTTTTCCTCCTCTTCTTTTCACTCCTCCAAATCTTTCCCATTTTCTTCATTGTAGCCAAGCAAAAGGTTGAAAAATTCACATATCTTTGTTGCAACTGCAGTATCCAAGCATGTACTTAACAAATGAATTTCTCAATAGTGCTGACTTAGTTTTGGACATCTATTTCTTCAATTCTTATATAGATTTTACAATTCTAGGGTACTTTTTTCTGGTAGTGCACCTTGTTGAGATTGTTTATAGGTGTGGGAGGGATCACAGCCTTACTAGTCAAAGCCAAGGTCCAAGTGCTACTACAACTAGGAGTGCTGATAGTAACAGTGCTTTTGGAAGTTCGGATGTCTGCAATGCAGGGGGTTACTCTAGATGATGGATGTTGAGTCCCTTTGTCACTGTTTAGTTAATGCATATAGGTTCTGTCAAGGCATGCATAACAAGCTGGCTGTGGGATCCTGGCTTCACCATATCTACACTAAGGTAATGATTCTACCATACTAACAGACTACTTTCTTTTTGCTGGTTTTCTATTCTGTTTTATGTGTTTCTTGACTGATGTAGTTCTGCATGGGGGTTTGAAGTTAAGTTCCTGGCTTTAGGTGGCTAGAGAGGGCATGGCTTCATAAAGACACTAGCTTACAGGTGAGTTGATTGTGTTGCAGGTCGGCAAGGGGCATGAGCGGTGCTGGAGTTGAAGAAAGATACCATCCATTTCAGCAGTAAGCTTCTGTTGTAAGTGTTTGACACAACCATTTGGCAGGCCCTGGATTTTGATGCCCTTTTGGCTTTTTGTTTTCTTCTTATTATTACTTTCTTCACAGTCCCAAAGTAGTTGATGCCTTTGGTTCTGGTATGCAGGTGTGTCTCTCTGTTTTGTAATTCGCGACCCTGCTTATGACAGCAGGGAGGCAGGGCAAGAATGTGAGACAGATTGCTTGTCTGTAGTGGGTCATGTGTAACCTGAAATTGGTCAATAAGTGTCTGTCTGTCAGCTTTCATTTAGGAATTCGACAGCAGATTTTCATGCAGTGAAAACCTTAAATATGGAAGGCCTTCTGCCATTGTAATGATGATGGTTTTCCACCAACTTCTCATTAATAATATCTAACCAGGGCCACTGTCCCCTGTTCTCTTATACATTTGTTGGCCTGCACTGCTTGAACTGACTGCACCAGTGTTCTTTTTTTCCAATTTTGTGATGGACTGAAATTTTTGGGACTTCCTGCCCCCCAAAAATCAGCAAAATTGGTTGAAATTATGCTAGTAAAACCAAAACTTCCAATGTTCCCCATTTTTTTTTGGTCAAAAATAGTGAATTTTTCTCCAAGAGAAAACACTGGACTGCATGACATTCTGAAAGTTCTCAAATGGAGTGTTTCCGAATAGGGGTGGTAGCAATTGTACCCATGAGGAGAAATGGATGTCAGAATTGCAATTCCGCAATATGTCAAGTGTTACTCTGCAGCACAAATAGGTGAGCACAGTGATTATGTTTGTATGCCCAGGAGCAAATTCGTTTTGAGTGATATATATACACATTGTGGTGATTGTGTCTGTGATGTTAGTAGCTGTTTGTTTGAACTTGAAGAGGGTCTGTTTTAATTGCACTTAAAGTAGGCAATTGGGTTCGAACTTTTGAATGGTCATGGACCAGCACCGGAACTGTCAATTCTCCTAGGGCAGAAAGGTGGTAATGGAGAATTGTTCTTGATCAGATTGCGCTTGAATGCTTGTGATCAAGTGGAGAGTATGCTACATTTTCTGGAGCCATGATTGCTGCATCTTGTTATGTTTGTTATGGTCTTCTACCCTGGAAAATCATGGAGTGATATGCAATTGATGTGACAGAAGCAAGAGCAGCAAACGTCACATCAGCCCACTATGCTTTTTAACATGAACAGAAAAATATGGCATAATCGTTCACCACAGATGTTAACGAGAAAATAGGAGAAATGCCATTTTGGGAATACACATGTGAAATTTGGGCAGGAACGATCAGAAGAAAAATATTAAATTGGATTGAACTAAGAAACTAAAAATTTTAAACATTAAAAAGAAAAAGAAGGGTGAGGCTTGGGGAATAAACAGGCAGAGAGGAAAATCGCTAACCCTAATATATACAAGGGCGCTCTGGGAGAGCTTGTTGTGGCAATGCCGCGGCTTCGGAACAAGGGTGCTCTACCACCGTGGGCCAGTCGTCGCCTGCAAGCCCTCTCTATGGCCCCGTCTTCTCCAGTCCTCCAATCTATTCACGGTACAGCTGACCTCACTGCTTTTCTGCTTTAGTTTTCCCTCTCAAAATTCAAGCGTTTTCTTAGGTTTTAGGGTATTAAGTTGGAGGTTTTTACTGGCGCAAATCCGGACTAGTTTGAACTTTTACTCTTTTTCTTTTTTCTTTTTGCTTTTGAACCATTGTCATGCTTTTTAGGAGAATCCAATACCTCTCTGTTCTAGTGTGGAAAGAGTGTAGTGATAGTGGTGTGAGAATTCGAGTTTGGGATAAATTGTTGCCTTCTAAGGAATTTCTGCAGTTTTGAAGTACTATAAGAGTTTTAGGTTAGCCTGGGCTCCATTCTGAGGAATTGTACACAATATGGTTTTAGGATTCAAAAAGAGATTGAAAAACAGTGATTTGCTCAGCTTTATTGATGTTTGGAACATTGACCTGTTTTTTCCATATCCACTACCGAATTTTTGGCTGGGAGAATTTTTGGTTTTCACAGGTATCCCAACAACTATTGAATGTCGAGGGTTCATCCAGGCAGCAGAAGCACGGGGATTGGAGCACCAAGGTAGCCTTGGTCCTGCCAGGGGAGAAGCATTTAGGGACAATGAACGCCTTGCTGCCTCTAATCCTACAAGGTTTGTGCATACTTGTAAAAGGAGCTTGGATTTAGCAAAACCAAAAGGACCAACAACTTCTACCACATTTCCGGCCTTTAGTGCCACACATTGGAAAGGTGTTACCAAAGAAATGGTAGGTTTGTAGTTACGCAACATTCTAGGTAGCATGGAGGACATGATTCCTTTTTTTCTTTTCTAAAGTTCCTTGCTAGACTCCTTCATGACACCCTAGCTTTTGATTGGCACAAGAAGGATGAAATTTGAAAATCACCCTTGCCTTGGAAATAAACACATAAGGGATAACTTTGCATTCCCAAGGGCTGTGGAGGAAAAAAAGGTGAGCTCAAGCTAGTAGATTAAACCCAACAATATTGAAAAAGGAAGGTGAATAACCCTAAACCCCAAATTGCACAACTTCAATACTTATTAGGGAAGAAAATTAGTTAAATGAACAAATGCAACTACATCTTCAATAGTTGTGAAAGGGGGAAAAAAATCCCAATATGCTTACTGAATCAAGTTCTCTAAGTTTGTGTTGTGACATTTTGGGGCTTAACAATATGTACCCTAAAAAGCCTCCCTAAAAAATATGAAGGCACTAGTTTTCATCATGGCTGATGATTTACCATTGGTCCTAATCTTGCTTTCAAAATTCTTACTTTGGTTAACTAAACTAATCCAATATTCCTATTTACAAATGTATACACTTATTTTGGGTGTGCTCCACTCTTCCTCTTTGCATGATTATTGGATTGTCACTCATGCATGAAATTGCTACATCAAATGTCAATTTGATATTATTAAAATACCCCAATTGTTTTGTGTATCCATTGGATGAATTTTTTTCACAAGTGTGAAAAGGTGTCATAAGTTGTGCACCAAGTTACCCCACTTGTTGTGCCAAAGAAGTAATGTGCATTTTATTTAGCCTATGTTATTTAAAAGATTACACAAAACATCATTTTTTATCTTTGATATATTATTATGATTTTGTCCAAATGACAAGATTAAGGTTTAAACTTAAATTTTTTCAATAATGTACACAAATATAAATTTTCCTCTAAAAAATATAAATTGATTTGAAAAGAAAAATATTTGAATTTCCTTATTGAATATAATTTCAACAACCATTCCATGGAAAAAATAAATGCAATCACATGATTTATAAAATGCATTATATATATATATATATATATATATAAAGTCTTCATTTGATTCTCAAAATTATATTACACAATTTCTTTTGATATATCATAATTTTACAAATAGAAATTAACATAAATGTGTGATATATAATTTATTCACATATAATATTTATAAATGGATCATAAATATATTATAATAGAAATATAATAAAATATTTCTTATTAACCATATTATTTTTGATATATAAAATAAATCTAGATAATCAATTTTAATTTTTAAATATTAAATAACGCCATATAATTAATTGATTTTATGAAATTAAAAATTTTACTACGTTCACACATATAAAATTTTAAGTTTTACTTAAAATATGATGATAAAAAATTTATGTAAAAATAAATAATGTTTTTTCACATTTCAAACCTTTATTTTTTTTTAAATTATATTATACAATTTTTTTTATAATAGATCATGATTGTACCCAAAAAAATGTAATTTAGATGTATGATAAATAAATTATTCATTATATAATTTTTATAAATGGGTTATAAATTACTTTTACTACTTAGCCTATTCAATAAATGAATTACATTGTCAAACTAATTAAATAATTAATTCAAAAACATCACATATCAACATGATAAAATACCTATTACTTAACCTACATAAAAATTGCTTATTACTTATTACCTTAAAACTTACCACTTAATAATTGATTAATTACCTAACTTAATTAGTTAATTAAACAAAACATTCTTTCATTCAATATAATGAAGTAGCTACTACTAATTAACCTACTTACATACTACCTATTACTTAACCACATACATATTACCTACTACCTAGCCCTATTTCTACTGTTAATTGCCATGGGTCTTTTAAATTTTTCACAAACCCACCAAACCGTTTTACACATTCAATGGTTAGTTCATTGAAAAAAGTAAAGGGAAAACAATTAAACCATTAAATCCAGCATTTTCATAGGCCAACATTTTTTTTTCACATTTAATTATATGTGCATTTGCAACTAGGATTTATAATCACAAAAATGGTTGATTTGGACATAAATCGCAAATGCATGGGTTGGAATGGACATGATTCCTTATAGTGTGAACTGGGTTGCATTTCTTGTAAAAATCCTCTATGAAGGGAACTAATCCATTAAAATGGTTTTTTAGGAAACTTTTGTGTGACATTGCTTGTATTGGGTCCTACAAGATTAGGAAAAATGAATGACAATTGTAATATTTTGGTATTAAGGTATATAAGTTGTGTAGAACCTAGTATAGTAGTGATGATGACATCCAAGAATATGGCAAAAGTAGGGTTTGGCATTGGCATAACACCTTATTTAGGGAACCCTAGGTGGTTTTTTATTGGTTTCCTTTTGATTCCCTTTGTTTTGTGTGGTTAGTTCTATAGATTTAGGATTGCCCTATAGTAGTAGGTAGTTTTTTGAAAGTGCTCCAAGTAAACCTCCCTCATGGGCACCAAACATCCCATGTCCCTTAGTTCATCATGTCTTATCAAACCTCATAATTCCCATCACCCATTTGCCCTTTCACACACCACCATGGACCTATTCTCCATCATGTTTCCTATGCAAACCACAAACCACCCATTAGTTCCCTTTATTAGTTTAACAAACCCCACACCACCTATTAATTCCACCTATCAATCCTTAATCCTTCATGCAAATGTGGGGCTTCAACCTTACACTTTTCTAAACCCCTTTGCTAATAATGCACATGTAAGACCTTTTTCCTTTTCCATTATATCAGCCTGTATAGTTGTTCATGATAAAACTTCAAAACCTACCCCCCATTTCCCCAACACACCTACAACCTTCACTTAAAGCCTCTTGCTCCACCTATGGGTGTCAATTTACCATTTGTGGGTTAGCCCATCACTAGTGTTTTTATCAAACATTCAATTCATCTAATCCAAACCCATATGACCATCACAGTTCAATACTTTCCTTTGTTCCCACCTTGCTTGCATTAGCATGGGCCTAGGTTTCAACATTAGATGTCCTCAGGTCCTTCCATTTAGGCTTTTGTCATCATCGACTATATAATCGCATCCCTATCATTATATGGTATAATGTACAAATGACATTTTGTATTCCATTGGATAAGCTGACACATGACCCTTATGACGTGGCAACTTAACATTTGCTCCTTTTATTACCTCAATGGTGTTTTGTTTTGCCCCCTTGTGGTAGGGCAATAGGGCATAGGGAAATGTGGATTCAACTCAAGCGTTTTTTAATAGGTGACTAAGAAAACCTATTAGAATAATTTTTTTTATAAGTTTGGGGTTTGGGTTTGGCAACAAGTCCAAGTTCAATGCCTCTTCCTTGACATGATCCTCCATTTCATAAATGCCTTTTTTTGTAGTTTAGTTTTTGGACATGTAAAAGAATACTCTCAAGCAACTTGCATTTTGGCACCATTTTTTCCTACACCCATGTCCTCCAAGACCACTTCAATTCTCACTATTTTACATCTTGAATTAGATAGCTTCTTCCCATTTTTTTTAGAAGACTATGAACTAGACTAGGACTTTGAATTTTTGTTTGATTCCTTCATGATGGCATTTGAATGCATGTTGCATTTATTTGCAAATGGTCATTCTAGGATAGTTTTTGAACACCTTTAGGATCATTTTCACCAAAAAGATTTTGCAAGTGGACTCCCATATATGTTTAAACTTTGTTTTCATATTGCACAAGGTCACATTCCACATTGAATTACACATGTCCTTGGAGTAACCCACCTCTTAACCATAATTAAACCTTTAAGTGGAATTCATCCCATTGCCATAGGGGAAGTGTAATATCAACTCACAAGCCACACTTTATGTTTTCAATTTTGTGGTGCTTTTGTAACACATTTATCCCTACATTAATTCAGATTTACAATCAAGGGTAGATGTGAAACAATAATCCATGGCATTGAATGCACCTTGGACCTTCACCTTGATTGGGTTGTTTTTTAGTTGGATGTGGTAAATGCTTTCAGTTGAATTTATTGTTTTTCTCCTTAAGCTTTGAAAATGATTTTTTTCAATGAAATTTGGGGGTTATTTTATTTCTTCCTTTTTAACCCAATAAGATGACTTGTAGGTAGTTTTTTTATTTGTGAAAATTTTGACATCCTAACATTTGATTATTTTGTCACAATTTTTTTGTTGTTTAAAAAATAGTGTCAACTTTCCAAGAATTATTTTTTTCCCAATTTTGGTATGATATATATGGTCAAAGATGGGTATCGACACAAGTATCAAATATTAGATTACTTTAATATCACTTAAGTTTGGTACTAACTTAATATGGGTACCAGTTGGTAGGGATTTGATGTAATACTAGTCTCACACCGACAAATATTAAATAGTATCAATGAGTTAAATGTAGCATTAGGTTCAACATATTTGTAGTACAAGGTCCAACATGAAAAAAAACTGATTTTAAAAATTATACTCACACAATTATTAACGTTCTAAATACCTTTCTAACCCACCATTTAAAAAAAAAATGATGACATAGTGGTTCGAATCTTCCCTTCAACACAAAGGTCTAAAGTTCAATTCTTTTCCCAATTTTTTTTGCTAACAAAAAAATGGTTTAAAAAAATCCATAGAACATATAAATAATGTTTAAAAGTTAGTTGCCCTTAACAAGCAACTTCTTGAGGAAAAAAAAACTAAATGCCAATCCCAAACAAGTCCCCCATGAAATAAGAAAATTTCCTTGGAAAAAAAAACAACTTCCCGAGGAGCAATGAATTTTTCACGGGGAAGGGCCCAAGTTCCTTGGGGAGAAGGGCACCTTCCCCAAGGAACCATGTACTTTCCCTGGAAAAAGCCCAAGTTCCTAAAGGAAACACATGTTCTGAATTTATTTGCAATCACAACCATTTCATGTTTGTTTTTATATAAGCTTGCCACCTATCCTTGGAAAATTCTCAAGGAGGGTTACAACTTTGTAGTTGGAAACATTTTAATTACAATTCATATGCAAAAGTTATGATCACACAAAATTTCACACACATTTGTTCCTTAAGGAACATGGTTGTTCCTTGGGGCAACTTAGGCCCATTTCTCCCTTAGGCCAACCATGTGCATGGGGAGCAAAGGCTTAAGTTACCTGGGGAGCAACCATGTTCCCTAAGGAACAAATGTGTTCGAAACTTTGTGTGATTATAATATATATATATATATATATATATATGAATTTTGATTGAAGTGCTTCCAATTACAAAGTTATAGCTCTTCTTGAAACCTTTCCAATGATAAGTGACAAACATATATAAAAACAAACATGAGATGATTATGATTGTAAAAATATTTGGAACATATGTTTCCTCAGGGAACTTGGTCCTTTCCTCGAGGAAAGTTCATTGTTCCTTAGGAAAATTGCCTTTTCCCTAAAGAACAATTATGTCCCTAAGGAGAAGGAGCTTAAGTTGCGTTGGGGAGCAACTTAAACCATTTTTTCCTCCAAAAAACAATCATATTCTTGGGGAAAAGGAGTTCGTTTTCCTTCAAAAACATGGTTGTTCCTTGAAGCAATTTAAGCTTCATTTTTTCAAGAACATGGTTGTTCCTTAGAGAGCAATTTAAACCTTTTTTTCTCTTGGGAACATGGTTGTTCCTTAGGGAGCAACTTAAGTTCCCCTTTTTTTCGAGAACATGATTGTTCCCTAGGGCAACTTAAAGCCCTTACTCCTTCCAAAACATGGTTCCTTTCAAAAATATAGCCAATACCAATACTAGAGTGGTATCAATTTAAAAAAAAAGTGCCAATACCAATATCAGTTGGTATCAAAATAAGTTGATACCTAATCAACTTAGAAAAATTTGCTACATTTCCATTGAATCTTTATTTTGGGTGCAATTTTTGGCAAGTCTTTTGAAAAACATGTTGTAAATTAATGTTATTTTTTTCCGAAGGATTCTTGCAATTTTTTTGTTAAAAAAACAACAAAACACTAATTAAGGTGTGGTCATTTTCAAGTTGCTTAATTAGGCAAGGCCAAACCAGCACTTGTCATTCATTGATCATCTTGAATGAGGCTTCTTATTGGTTACATTTAATCCCAAAAATTGTTAATTTTGAACTTGAAGACTCTAATTTTGACTTAGAATGACGTATTTATAATATTAGAAACAACCCAAAAATGATTTGAGGTTTTGACCACCATACTATAAGATCAACACAGGTTTTGCATCAGAGACTATGTAATTAGTTACATAATCATGAAGCTCTACATTCTCCTTCGACAAACTAATCATTCATTCTCATACTACATGAAATAACATGTTAATTGACACCCATCAAGATTATGCCATAAAGTTCTATGTCATCAAAATCATAACATTAATATCAAACATCAAAATGAAAACTACAAATCCTTTTATGAAACTTTACACTAAACATTGTACATCATTCTAGCTATCAAATTCTATTCTTACACAGACCCAGAGGCAGGCACATTTCTCTAGTACATTAAACCCTGGGGTGGCAGATTATGTCTTTTTCTTCACCACATTATATGACATAATCTTCCAGTGATGATGAAACACTGGTATTAGTTCATGAATTTGTTTTTAAATTGTTGAACCAACCTTAATGTTATGTAATGGCCTTGTCCTTGCGCATAATGTTGGGTGTGGCATCCAGTTTGTCCTAATGGGCTCACCTGGTGCCTTACAGAACAAACTGGGCAGGGGCTTGACAAGTCCATAGAACATAGCAGTCAATCTTGTTATTGCTATTGGAAGCTTTTAAGCTGCTAATGAGTTCTCAGCTCCTAACTTTTGTTCTTTTGCACCAAGGAATAAGAACTTTTCATATCTTGGTTGGGTTCAACCAGAATCCATATTGCAACCTATTGCAACCAACATGGGTACAGCAAAACATAGCATGGACCCAATGCCAAACACACAACCAATTCCAACTTCAATATGGACCTGAAGAGAATTTTGCAAGATGGAAACAATGTGTGTTTCAAAATTTGACAAAAGAACCTTTTGAGTAGAATTCAAGAGCTCCAGCAACAAATGTAGGTCAGTTTTTGGTCCAGGATTACATCGAAATACCAGAGAAATTCTTGAGAAACTCACCCAGTAAAGGAAGAAGTGTGCTGACTTAAAGCATTTGATTGCCTCTCTCATCTCAATTCCAGAAACTCTCAAGCATCTGCAAGACTCACACTGGGTACCTAAGGCATTGCTGCATTCAACCATCTTTCCAAGCCTTGACTTTAACTCTTCCTGCTGTTACCCCTGCACATCTAGCTCATCCAACGTTTGCTAAGGTGGTCAGAAGCAGGCCATTAGTTCAACCACTCTCTAGTTTGTAGCTTTTTTCCTATTTATACTGCTCTATCTAGAGTGGTTGCGAATACAACATCCATATACTAAGAGGATCATGCCTCAAGCTCAGAGGCAGTGAGATTCCCGTACTGAACTAAACTCTTCAGTAAAACAGTGGAGGGAAAAGAGAAGTGTCCAATTACCCTGACCTACAGGGAAAGACTGGAAAGCAAAGAGGACGAGGCAAAGATGAGGGTGAGGGTGAGATCAGGTTAGATGCTTATTAATCCATGAATCTATCACGTTCTCGCACACGTTCTCTTTCCCTTGGCCACTCCTGATCCTTATATTCCTTCTCTCGGTCTCGATCCTTGCCACCACGACTCCGTTCCCGGTCCCGATCACGGTCTCTTTCCCGGCTATGGTCTCGATCCCTGTCCTTGTTGCGGTACAAATCTTGGTCAGTCTCCTTGTCATCTCTCCCACGTCCTGCATCCCTTTCATAATCCCTGTCTCGATGGTCATCTCTTGTATACCGTTGTCCATTCCGACCTGCTTCCAGGTCCCTGTCACTTCTTCTCCCTGAACTTTGATCACGGCCATTATCATCTCGATGACCACTGCGCTCCTTGCTCTTTTCTTTGGTCTGCCCCTCAATAACTCCCAATTCCTCCTTGTCCCAGCCAGCTTTCCCAGCTCCACCAGCAGCTGGTTGAACTGCTTGCATCTGAGCTTCACCTTGCTTGGCCTTTGTGCGAAACTTCTTTTTGAGAACACCAAATTCATCATACATTTCCCCATCATCCTGGCACATACAAGTCAGGTCAGAGACTACAATTGCGAGAGAAGAAAGAGGAGGAATTCAGGCCAAAATTTAAGCATGGTATCTTCTTACTTCTGGGTGGTACAATACTTTTGAGCTCCATACCCATCCACAGTGACTGAACAACATGAATCAGTATTTAGACACAGCATATGACTCACAACAATCCACAGGCTGAGATTTTCAGTCCAAACATTGTAACATAAGTCTGATAACACACTGCACAAACCTCTTCTAGTTCCCTTCGCCTGCGCTTGGTCTCCTCAATCTCAGCCTCATCAAATTCTTTGTAGCCTCCTGCTCGACCCTCTCTGCAACCAAATAATGAACAGAACATGAAGACATATAGTTTCCTTCTTGCCACATGGACAAAACAATGCAGCTCTTCTTTGCATTCTTCAGTATGGTTTCTAGAGACTTGCCTTCAGTATGGCATCTATACAACCTTATGGCTTAGGTTGGAAACATAATTGTCACTTTCACAATAATCACATAGAGATTAGTAAATACTACATACCTTGCACCCCCTTCATTAAGACCAGGTCGGGCAGTGTTGCAGATGTTGCACTTTGTACGTTTTGCCCAGTTTATATTGCCACACCTGCCAAAACCAGCCTTCTGCTGACCTAAGTGCACTGCCCTCCTCAAATGTAATGCTCATACTAGGTCAAATCCCAGTGATGACATCCAGTTGACCAGCTCCAAGGATGCTTACGGCTGAGAAAAGAAAGAAGACAATACTAGCTTACATGGGACAGTTCCAGTCATTGGGGCCAAAAAGGCCTGGAGGTCCACCAGGACCACGTCCCCCCTTGCTAGCATCAGGAGGCCCACGCCCCCGACCACGCCCACCACCCATGCCCCCTCCACCACCGCCCGCATTTCCAGCTGGTCGTCCGGTGCCACACCGATTACAAACCCCTCGAAATGCAAAGTTGATGTTCCCACAGCTGCATCCACAAGTGCACATATCAGCATCACACAATAAGAGGGCAGATTCTTCAAATGGATAATCCTGCAGACAAAAAGCCCATATAGATCACTCACAGCACTGAAGAACCCAATGTAAGGGGTGTGAAATGGAAGTAAGAAGAAGTTGCACAATCCAATATCCTAGCACTTCAACATACAGCAACTGCCTAATTCTACTGCTTTGAACCCTCTTATCTGTTGCAACTCTTGCAGACAGGACATCTTCTGTTGGAAACAATGCGTTGCAGGATTTGCATATGTGGCCTTTGAAAAGCTGAATGGTCCTGTCATACAGACATGAAAAAATTTCAAATAGTTTTAAGAGAGCCTGATACTGCTCACCAAAGTCATCACAGACCTTGGATTTGGACATGGCCAATCCCCTTCCTGTTGCCATGGTTTTCCATCCCCTTGACCTCTCCCTCGCCCTGCACCAGGTGGCCCCACTGGTCCACCTTCACCACCCATTCCTCCAAGATTCTCACCATATTCTCCAAGCATTTGTGGATCATATTCTGGTAAGCCTGGCACAGAATTCTGAATCATGGGTGGAAGTGGGTCAATTGACAGCATTGGTGTTATGTCCTTTTTGCTTTCTGCAATGGAGACGCTGATAACATTGCCATGGAAGTCTGTATTGTTGAACCACTCCACTGCAGCTCCAGCAGCATGAGGATCTTCATATGTGACAGTAGCATCTCCTTTTGGTTGATTTGTCACCTTGTCCCGATAGATCCATATCTTTGGAAGGTTAGTCCGCTTATCCTTCTGCAAAACAGAACATGAACATCAAAAGTTCAGGATACTAAGTCTTGCATCAAGAAAAAATTTCAAGGTCATAATAAGGGAATCCTGATTCAACAACAGTAGTGGGTCTTAGTCTGCAAAATTCAACTTCTTTATAGTAGCCTAAATGATGGCTGTTACACCACACCACACAACACAACTGATGGAAAAGTCCCTGCAACCATCCCCATTTCTGGAAGCACAGAGATGATCAGCAGGGTGAGCAATAATCTCTCACAAAATAAATATATCTAGAAGTTATGGATCCTTTGTTCTTCTAGTTATGGCATGAAGCTGACAGGCTAGTGATCACTTCCAGCTTATGATCACCTTTCTACAAGTGATTGTTGGTTCAAACTTGAAAATCACCAGTGGGTACATGTTATTCTGTTTTCTTGCCACTGTAACCGCACATGTGAAGATTTTGCAAACCATAATCAAGCCTACTTTGCACTGTTTTTTTACTTCTCAGACACATTTTTTTCTGCTGGCTCTGCGAAACCAGTTCAAGAAAAAGATTAAAAAAAAAGAGACACAAAAATTCTGACACATGGGATGTCAATGCAGGAGGAATATGATATGTAATCACAACCTTGAAACCCCCCGCCCCCCCAAACAGAAGAAAGTACCAAGTTTTCCAGATCCAAACTTCAAAAAACGATGATCCCTGAGGGGGCATGGGCCCATTGAGTTACAAGTGAGGAGAAGAAGGAAGCTCAACTAAAACAACAAGACTACCAGCGGCTTTTCCCACAAAACCGCTAATACCACCGCAAAATCAAAACTCCAAAAAACAGAAGAACGTCGAAAAATTACCCCAGTGAAATTAAAAGACTGAGGAGAGTGGGGAAAGCGGGGAAGGAGGGGGAGAGAGCAAAATCCTGACCTTGAGCAAACCAATCTTGCCAAAGTGATCAGCTAGCAAGTTCTCATCAGTGCCTGAAGGCAAGTTGCAAACATAGACGGTACTAGTAGGCAGGGGTGCCACCATTCCCCCACCACCACCACCACCCGCACCTCCAAAGCCCATCATCCTTTTCTCACTTTTCGCCTTCAAAAAAACGGAAAACCCTCCTTCCCTTCCTCCCTCTCTCCCTTCTCTCTCTCACACCCCCATCACACCAGCCCGCACACCATAACTAAAACCTCTCGAAAAAACACAAAAAACTAATGGCGCCGAATGCGGCATCACAAGTACCAGCAAACACACATCTATGGGTCCGTCTGTCGTGTCTTTGTGCTTCGCTTCTTTCCCTCCGACAGAAGACACACACTACTGCCACCACCACCACCAACAACAGAAGGCACACGGAGGTCCAACGGGAACAGCGTCTTACAGCGGTTATGAAAAAAGCATAGTGCACGTTTTAGGACCGTGAGCTCCAAACCCTAATTCCTTTTTTTTTGGGTCCCTTGGTGTGCGCTCCCTATAAGGGCCTTCTTCCAGCTAAAGGAGCCCCTCCTAAGGACCACTAGCCAATCTTTTGCTCTCTCTAAGGGGTAATTTACCAAATGCCTACACAACTATTTATTGCATGTGAAAGAGGATGACGGTAGGTGCTAAGGGCCCGCTAACCAATATTTTGTTCTCTCCAAGGGGCAATCTTTCATGTGGCAAAGGGCTTAAAACAAGTCATTTTGTTCTCTCTTCCATGTAGAAAGGACCATTGTAAAATTATTTGCTTCTTTCTAAAGAGAAGTTTTCCATGTGATAGGGCCCTTAACCAAGTTTTTGGTTTTTTCTAAGGAACATGTTAAAGGGTGAAATTACGACCCTAATCATTATTATCTTCTAGGAGGTAAGATCAAGGGAATAAGGTCAACACCTTATTACTCAAAAAAGTAACTACTTTCACTTGTTCACTTTACTACAACTATTCAAGTAATAAGTAAAAAATCACATAAAGGGCAAAAGAAAAAAAGAGGCTTTGTAGTATAAAAGCAAACTTATCGTCTTGTTTGTAATCTATCCCAAGTTGCCAAAAGGAAAAATTATAGAAGGGCAACATGGGAAATGATCATAATTAAAGAATAACTACTCTCTAAGGTTTTGTAGTACCTTCAATACCCTTGGTTGTTACCCTAGTGGGTCTTCAAACCTCCTACAACTATTATCCCACCTCAATAGTGCTTGTAGTCCTTATAGTCTTTTTAGTGATTTTATTTGCCATTTGCAACACCTTATAATGCCTCCCCCACTATTGTCTATAGCACACTACACCCACTCATAGCCATTGCATGCCACTTGCAGCAATACCTTCAAGTCTATAGGCAATTGCATGTTGGTGTTCCCATTCTTACTACTACCAAGTGTTGGTTGTTACCTTTTGTGTGGCAGCAAGAAACTTACTACTCTAGAAGCTACCTCTTGATATGCCTCCTTACTTTTTGTTCTAAAAGAAACGAAGAAATGCCATGACAATGACAATGAGCAACATACCTTGTTTAATCTCAAATTACTTTATTTTTCACACCTCCTAATAAAATAAATGCACACCAAACACATAGAAGTTCTTCAACCATTTTCTATTAAGATCACACACAAAATACAAATACATTTTTGCATTACTCTCTCCTCCCTAATATTACAACAAACACTTCACTCCAAGGGAGTTTTCCATTCCAACCCACAACTCCAAAAGTATCGAATAAATTAGAAATCCTCCAACACCTCCTTTAATCCTCCTTTGCCACAAACCACACAAGGCCCACATTGACCCCATGAAACTAAGGCCTTTATTTTGATCCCTTCTTTAAAATCTCTTAAATGATTGGATAGATTACTCCCAACCACTCACTAATGTAAACTACGTAATCCCACTAACTTCACTCCTTGGGTAAGGGACGATAAATCTACCACTAGTAACTATTAGTTATTATGAAGCCTATGGTATTAACTAGTTTAGATATTTTTATCCTTTAATAGGGCATTGTTCCATTTGGAAGGATGTCCCCAATGATTCATTGTTTTTTCTAATGTTGTATTGGTATCACTTTTTAAATATACTAGACCAACACAAGTATTGTAAGGTCTAGAAATATTAAGACCAAAAAGGTAGGAATAATGATTTTTTTCCCCCAATATTAGAATGTTTTATATATTTCAAGAAATCCCAAATGCCAATATTGATATGAATGTTTTTTCAAATAATATACTAGCTAGTATGTAATAATTGGTTGGTATGAATATGTAGTAGGTATTTTTGTATTTTTTCCCCATTCATATAAAAATTAATATAATTCAAAACTCACATTTAACATGAGACAAATTAACCATCCAACATAACCCAAGATATTGAAAATTTTAAACTTCAATATGCTCAATGTTTGTATTGCCTCTCCAACAAAAAGGCCAAAGAGATGCACAAAACTTTTACAGATTAAAAATATATAAGAAAATTTATTACTAAAAAAATCAATGAATCATACAAATTCAATATTTTTAAATTGAAGTTATGGGAAAAGCATATTAACACTAAAGACCTAAAAAAGAGTTTGCACAATAAAAAATGGTGAGAAAAGTAACACAAGAGACAAATACATGTCGAAATTATGTATTTGTCTATTGCCAATTCAAAAAACAATGTTCTTAAATGAGTAAACTTGAATCACAAAGATTCATTATTCACTATCCAACATACATCCCTAAAATCCCACGAGTTGTGGGAGCTATTAGTAACAATTCAATCCAAGAAAATAGTTTGCCAAGTTCCACATTTGTTGTTTTGCATTGCCATGTTCTTCCTTTTCTAAAAGCAGCATTAGATCATTACACATCAATCCCAAAAACAACCATTCTTTTGAAGCTCATCTTCATGTTTTTTAGAATTGCATCTTCAATTATGAAAAAATCCTCAACACCCTTGTTTGCAAGAGGACAACCACATTTAGCATTAGATGGCCAATTATTTTATATCATGATTAATTTGTCAAGTTCCCCACACCAACTCGCCACCACTAGGTCCAAGCATGGTAAATTAAATTGTTCATGTTCCTTGTAACATAAATGGAAAACAGTTATCAAGTAGGCTTTGACATGTTAAATTTGAAAATATTATTGAAGATAATGTTTAATATGAACATGTTTTTTAACTTTGTTACAATTGTAGTTACCAATCACATGTTTAAAGTATAAGTAGGTTGCAAGTAAATGTAATATTAGACTTTTCTTACTCTTAAGTTAATGGTGCACTAAAATGTACTTGTAAACTTATTTCTTTATCCTACTATTATCAAAATACTTCAAACATCTAATATAAAAATACAAAAGAACACAACATTCATGAATTAGTTTAAAGCATACTTGTTACTTAATTTTTTTCAAATTTTGTATTCAATTAGCCATTAACTCAATGAAGACATAAACATTTTCATAATGACATTTTAAAATGATTTTAGTATATTTTCTTGTGTTTATATTGAAATATGCCATATTTAAAAACTACATTTTAAGCAAGATATTTTTTAGGTTTAATTTACCATTCTTTCACCTTGCTTCAAGCTTGAAGATATTGTGTTCCAATTTATGAGCTAAGGATCCTTAAGATTTGTCGGGCCAAAAACCCAACATGTGGAAATATATTTTCATGTTTTTTCCACCATAATAAAGGAAACATCAAATTTTCAATGCATGCACCAATGCATCAATACAAAGATCACCTAGATTTAAGCAAATCTTCATTTGCTTTTTCACCTAAAGTAAAAAATTTAAATAAGGAATCATCGGGGACAAGTAGTTTTACTATAAGTGTAGATGTATGTCTTGGATTCAAAAATTGATACACCTACAACAACATAGGAACATGAGGTTCTTGTTATCATAGTCCTACTACAACCTTCGTGAGTCTTTAAAGCCCAATGTATTCCTTTATGCATTACATTCCCATGTACCTAAGGTTCAACATTATAGTTAACATGTTGTGAACCATGTTTTCATCAAAAAGAATAAAAACTATTATAAAAGGTTGTAAGATAATCATTGCTTCCCTTGCCATCCTTACATACATGATTTTAGTTCCAAATCAAATGTTCCACACTGCAAGGAAGGAAAAATTGTTGTTCTATTTTTGTATTCCCCATAAAATTTCAAAGAGATGATAATGGCAACATTGGAAACATTAGATTAAAGCTAGTAGTTTTTTTATTGATTTAGAAGGCATTGTTGAACCACAAGGTTGAAAATTTCAATGATTGCTCAAATTGTATCCCATGTAGGTCCATTAGGAAAGCTAGCTTGCAAATGTAACAACTATTGACCATAACACAAGTTGATAGCGACAACATATTCTATAGTCTTTTGGAACAAGATTAGTTTTAATGCAAATTGAATCTTGACCATGGATTTTAATTTGCTTTTCTACAAACCGCTTTCAACACATGCAAGTCCCATTCTTGCTTACTTCTCTTGGACTTCTTAGTCCAATTGATGGATTTTAACAAAGATGATTATGCATGTTTTAAAGATATTTCGTCCATGTTAACACAAACCTTGTTATTTACTATCACATACTAACAAACTTTTGTCATTGGATGCCCAAAACAAGTTCTTGCATATGGTATTTGAAGGTTTAAGGTTGTGCATGAAACCACATTAAATAGGGCAATAACAAGTGTGAACAAATTCTTACCTTCATCTTAAACATGAGCAAGGATTTTATCAATAAGATTGAATTCTATCAGAAATGGTTTCATTTGTTTAACTATTTAGCATCCTTGAACATGTTTAAGGATTCAAACAACCCAACAGTAATGTAACAAAATACCCATTCCTTGTTAATGAAATTCAAAATTAATACAAATATGTGGAACCTTGTTTTAAACATCCACAAATCAAAGGTGATGGTAGTAATTACATAACGTCCAAGAAGAGGAAACACATACCTTTTCATAGTTTTGGTTAACATTGAAGATATATGTTCTTGCACAAATATTTTGCAAGAAGGGATTGACATTTTGCCATTCTATCACATGACCAATTGACAAAGAAAGGGTCTTTCTATAATATATAAAACTTCATCCCTTTTGTTATAAGCAAAACCAAATCCCTGATAAATTGAATTTGAGTTGGATCATTTTTCCTATAAGGATTTTCATTTCCAAAACATTAGGCTTTAATAGAGGCATTTATCACTTTTTTTTTTTTTTCTCACTTTGATGTCCATGATCCACCACCACATGAGTTGTTGTTGCTTCCTTCTTAGAATTGCATTTTTTCATTGCAACATGTTTATTTCAACATGTTTCTTCTTAGATGTGATTCCATGAGAAAGGTTGCATTGCACAATTCCTTATAAGATTTGGTGGTGTTTTAGGAACTTAAAATCTGCTATGTGGAATGGTACAAAAAACACCACATGACCTAGATAGCTCCCACATCAACTTTAAATTAGGTGTAATATCAAAAATATAAAAGGTCAAGACAAATGTTGAATGATGGAATGAAAACTATAATCTTTGGTTTTTTCTTAAAATCTCAAGTTTAATTGAACCCTTCAAAAAAAACTTTATATTCTACAATGTGGATATTTTCAACAATTTTGTTAGACTAAAACACAAATTTGTTTACTTGAGCCCTAGTTCCCCATCATCCGCACTATTTGCCATGAAATCATACATGTGAAATTCACTATCTTCCGTAACTTTCAATGCAATATAAAAAATCCAAATGATTAGTATGCAAGTAAAAAACCAAAACACAAGGTTAAGGTTTAAGGTTTCTTGAAGCATTCAACAACATTGTAGTAGGCTAGTAGCAAGAGAAAAAATATTGTGCTTGCAATGTGATGGTAATTTGAGTGTGCAGGAAATTTATTGATAAGCTTGTTGTGTGAGGTGCAAGTGATGGTGAATTTAACAACATAAAGCATGGAAACCTTAAGTAAAACTTGTTGATAGTTGTGCAAGTGCCAAATAATGGTGAGATCAAACAAGAAAACTAAATTAATTGCAAGTAGAAGCTTGTTACTCATTAAAACTATTAACATAGTGAGATAAACCTTAAACAAGGAAACAAGGCATCACAAAATGAAGAATACACACACACATAGAGTGTCAACATTGCATGATATGTAGAACAAAATGACATAGGATTGATGATTACAAAAAAACACAAAGCACAAAGGACAAAGTAAAAAAGGACAAACCTTTTATGTTCTTTAAGAGATGTGAATGAAATGATCACTAGCACATCACAAACAACCACATTCAAATAGTTGCACCAAATCTTGGAAATTTTAGGTTGCTTGAAGACACTTCAACACATGAATGTTGGCAACAAATAACAATAACGACATTCAACCTTAATGAAGTTTTTTGGCAACAATAATCTTTTCAAACCCTTGCAATTCCCAAAAAACATTTATGTTGTGCAAGCTTCATACCATACCAAGAAAAATCAAAAGATTTAGAGTTTAGGTTGGTATGTATATTAAGGTTTTACAATTCATAAAGGGTATGGTAATGAATGGATATAAAAAAACACATACTAAGGGAACATAGTAATCCCTAGATATTTCCTTGTAAAGGACGAGTTTGGTTTGGTTTTGCAATACTAGTGTACACACCATTGATGATACTTGTCAAATACATATGCACCAATTAACACCGGTTCTTTCACAAGGCCACTTTTCAATGAATGTGCCCCTCTGCCCCTATGAGGTGGATATATATTCATGAGGTGGTATTCATATTGGTATTGAGACTGATACAATTTTGACATGAAGTTAGTATACTTTAGGTCCTTACAAGGCATGTATTAGTATGAAGGTGGCATTACCACGTCCTTATCTTTCTAGGGACTTGTATTACCTCAAGTCATACTAGTTAAGTTGGTTCTTTAATGGTAATCGGACTAATATCAATTTTTATACCAAGGTTCCTCAAGTCATAGTAGTCTACCTAGTTGTTTGATATCAAGGTGAGTATTAGCTGATATGCCAAGAGTCAGCATCGTATTCACTTGACATTGGTTTTGGCCCATTCTAAAACCTTAACAAAATGTTTAATTGTGCCATGTACATCGGATGGTTCACATAGTGACCTAATGTAGAAGTGTAATAAACCACAACATAAGAAGTTAGAAATCAACACAAGGGGATGCATGCAATAGACGATTCAAGCACAAAACATGGATGTTAGAAATGCGAAGTGAAGTTTGAAAATTGACAAGTTTTGGAGTCCAAGACAATTTGGATTTTAGTAAATTAACTATAGAGACACTAGTCTTCATTGATTTTACCATTCCAAAATCTTCACCTTAATCTCTCTTGTGTTTATTAAAACATGTATTCTCAAACTGCACGAATAATCTTTGCTAGTGACAACATTGACATCCAAGCTATTGATGTTTTTGTATTCTTCCCTTTTTGTAGGTTGCTTTCTAAACAACCATCTCTTCCACCCTATGAAGTTTTTACATTTATATCACAATGAAACTATACTGATTTACTTTGAAATTTGTGAAACAAAGACAAGAACACTTCATCAATCTTAGGTGTGAAAAATGTAACCTTATAAAGATAAGTGTGATTAGGAGAAATTGCTAATTAGATTGGAACATTCAACAAGGACCATTCTTTCATGAGGCAAGCTAAAGCTAAATGTGCTGAAACTCTAAGTTTTAATATTAACCCTATGTTAAGATTGTCGATTGACATCATCTAGATGATTAATTGATAAATCAATTTTTTTTCTTTCCCTAAATAATGGTGACTAGAAAAGCATGGGAGAGAATAACCCTTAATCACATGCACAAACATGGGCAAGAAATGAAGTTGGCAAAAATTGTTCCCTAATTTAGTCTCATAGAGTTGAATTCTAATCAATTTAAAAAGGCTAAAAACATACATTTCATAGTCATAAATTATAGATTGCAAAGATTTTTAATACCATTTTTAGTAGAAAAAATCTCCTCCTATTCATGATTAGAAAGGTTAAAGAAAATGTTTTATAGACATAAGTTGTAGACTACAAAGACTACTAACACCACTTGGGCTCTACATTGCTTTGCTTTACTAGTAACGATGAAATGCTTTTTCAAAAAGGATATATATGTCATATTAGGTCATATTTTGGGAAGGGAAAGATGTATTGTTGTTTATGGAGTTCCTAAATATGTTCGCATTTTTGTTGAAATGTATTGAGATTTTTCAGGATCAAATCCAAATGCAATGTTTGTTGCATATGCTATTGTGAAAACCCATGGACATGATGAGTTGTCTATTTGTTACATTACATTTACATATGTATATAACAAGTTGTTCACATTCATAAGCTTGCATAATAATTGAATTATGTTGCTAAGCAATTTTTTCATTATTGGCATATGTGAATCATATATTGTACGACATAAATTAGGAGTTGACATATGGATTTTTACTAATATCTAATGATTGTTGTTTATGAATATGTGTTGAAGGCATTTTTTGATAGATGTACATTTTTTTCCTATGATTGCATATGTATGTTGTTCATATGATTGGGTGGGGGGTTTTTCTTTTCTTTCCCCCCAATAAAATGGTGAACATTTTGATCTTGTGTGGGAAATCAAGTTTGAGCGAAATGTCATGTGCGAGCTTGTTGACAAGAAGTTTACATCCAAAGCCAACTAGGTACATAACCATAAATTTTACCAGAGATGGGGATCGACCTTCCCAAAACTTGCATGAAAGAAATGTAATGTGCGTAGTGAATTACTTTTGGAGCATGATATTAACATGGAGAGTAATCTTACTCTCTTGTTGGGGGACTTTTTGTGTTTTGAGGCTATGTATTTGCAATAAGCTAAACCCATTCTCAGTTACACACATGGAACCTTTGGTATTGATTGTACATTGTTTTTAGTTTGTGTTTAGCTTGAAGATGGGGACATAATTTGCTACTAAGAAAACTTAAGCAAGGAAGGAGGAGGAATCATATTGGTATCCTAATGTACTTTCTTTTGGAGTATGTATGCAGTTGGTAGGTACTATCCTTGTGAAGCTCTGAATATGAATGTTCAAACTTGTTTGTTGTTGATGGCATCATACATTGGCATTTGTTGAATGATGAGTATGGATTGTATGGATTGTAAGTAAACATGTCTTTTTTTGTTTGTAAGAAATAATTTCAAAGTTTGTTTTTGGTGATGGGTTGACAATGTGGAGTTGACATATGTTTCCAAAAGACTTACACATGGTGGGCTTGAGGGTTGTGCATTTTTGGTGGCTGGAGAGACCCAAAGATGATGAATTTTGCTTATAGTTGTAAGTCTCATCATCATTGGTTTTAGCTTGACTACTTGAGATATGATGTCTTTTGTATATCCATTAAAACAAATAATTTTTTTAGGTTGCTACTTGAATGTTTTGAAGGAGATTTCAATCATAATATAGTGTTTTCTAAGGTCAATCATCATTGCTAACACCAACTTGAACCAATTGGTTTGAATCCTCACATTTTGCTAATCAATGTTTTGAATTTTCTCTGTATTTCAATAAACTATGAGATGTTAAAATTATCAAGGAGCTTCAGATCATGCACCCTTAGGGGATAGATCTATTTCCCTTTTAGAATAAAAAACAGTCCCATAGTTGTGGCATGGATGCTTTCTAATGATTCAAACTCAGTAGAAAAGAGAAAAATCGAAAAATCAAATGTGTAAAAGAAAGGCAATCCAACCAATAGTGTATAAAATTGAATTTGTTGTTGATTTACAAATATCACTGTCTAAGCTATGTGAGGTTTAAAGGTTACCGCGACTCCTCTTTTTTTGGATTGTAGAGCCTGAAAAACAATTAGACATCGTCAAGAAGAGGGATTGGTATATGTTCTTGGAAAAGAAAGAAAAGATGAAATAGTTATAAAACATGTCTCTTGTAGGAATCAAGGGAAAAAAAAGAGGAAAAAACTTCAATAATAAAAACTCTTGACAAATACAATCATAACAATAAATCTGACACATGAAAAGATTGAAGGTGGTGTTGAGAGTGACAATACCTGAAGAGAGAAGTGAACTTCCAAAAACAATTTCGGTTCAACATTGTGAGCTTTGTTTTATGCTTCTTTCAATTGCCCTACCTGAAGGAACATGAATAGAAACAAGATTCACACTTTAGGACATTACAAAGATTATCAATTGTACCTTGTCTAAGGGCATTCTTGGTTCTTGACATCACCAATTGATGGTCCAAGATGTTCCAATTCAACAAGCAAAACAATCCCAAATAGTGTGTGCTTTTCAAGAATTAGAGCTTCACTCCTCACACTAACCCCTATATTGTGGATTACAGTTTTCAAAGCACACCATAGAGACCACTTGCTTATGCTTTAGTTTTAGGTAAAAGAGTTGTCTTATAGTTTGTGCCTCTTCATGCTTATTTAGTGGTTTGCAAAATGAAATCATGGAAGCTATTTAAAGGCCCAACATCCCAAAAAAAGCTTTGGAAGCAACTCTTGTAACAATAACTATGAGAAAAAAATGATGGCTAGTGGTTGTCATTTTGATATGTTGGCAATGAAGGCAACAACTTCACAATAGTTTGAAGTTTTTGATTTTTTCAAAGGGGGATTGGTTAACATTTTGCAACTTGTGTTGTTCTTGTGTTGTTCAAAGATGAGAAACAAATTGAGCTTGAATGTTTGCTGAGAAATATTGTTTGGTTTGTACAATTCATGACCTTGTTCACATCTTCAACATCAACAAGAGAACTATTCTTGACCTTTGTTCACATTTTCAACATCAACAAGATAAGCTATTCTTCTTGTTACACCAAATGTTTTCATACACTGACTACCTTCAGGAAGCCAAACAAGTTGATCATGGTCACAAAGAAGCCTCCCACGAACAACTTTGATCATCCTCACCATTGCACACATTGATGGAAAATTGGTGAATTTGAAACAACAAAGAAATGTAATTGCTAGTTCCTTCAGCTATACATTAAAGACAACCAAAAGACAACCAGATTGAAACCACTATTGTTGTTATTTCATGTATGTAGTGTTGTGAACTCCTAAACTTCTTATATCATTAATACTTTGAAGGCAAGTCAAAACTTGCAATTAGCAATATAGTTGAATTGCAGCCCAGCTAGAGGATCTTCACAATGTTTGTAAGGTTCAAAAGAATTTGAGATTTGAAGAGAGAAGGTGGACTTACAAATGCAACAAATACAGCTGTGAACAAATTCTATCAGACAAAAACAGAGAAATAGGGGATGTACTTATATAACACTCCCTACAAGCTCAGATTCTCATCCCCATCTAGATCACTAGAACTATTCAGAGTGAATTCCACAATGGTAAAAAAACCATGCAAAATCAGCAGACAGATGACAGACAACAGTGATGAAATAGGAGAGCAAATCCTACCCAGCAGAAACAAGAATTATGTCAGGTTTGAAGTGCTGAGCAGCAAGTAAGATCACTTCCTCAAAACACATTAAGTCATGGTTTCATTCCCTGAGCCTCCAGGCAATGGTAAGTTCAGGCTTGTACCCTCACCTGCACCTTCTCCTACTTCCATCTTCCTAGTTCTTGCATAACTACCTGCCTGCATATATGTTCCTTGTCAGTGGGCTCTAGCATTCTGTTTGAACATCAAAGTTCAAGAGAGAAAGATTCATAAATGAGGTGAAACCTTGCAGAATTTCTAAACAAAAAAAGGACAGACAAACATGTACAATAATCTATTGAAGCAAAGAACACAAGGAGAATGATAATAGCACTTGATCTGTGGACTGGAAAAGGTTATTGTGATCATTATAGAAAGCATCATGAGTGCCATTGCCATGGTGTACATCCTAATAAATGATCAAGACATGCTGCAATCTGTGGACACTGCATAGCGAGCAGCCACTGCCACATTATAAAAAACACAGAATCCCATGGGTCCTGTAGGCACAGTGCCCAGGGGGCTTCAGTAGGGCAAATCCAACTAGTGGACTCTGTGTTTCTCTTGATGCTGCCACTTAACAACATAAGAGATGTAGATGTTTGCAGTCTTTCAGGGATACAAACTACTCTCCAAATCACTTTGAAGATGGAAAAGAAAAGCTGAAGCATTGAATTACAGTCTTTGTGGACATATGCAAAATGTTGTTCAAGTGCAGACACAAGGTGTATTTCACCTACACCTGCTTGATTGAGGGACTTATTCCATTACACCAAAAGAGTATGCTTCACAAACTCAAAGAGGATTGTACTTTCAAAACATTGGTGCTTGCTGAAACCAATGCAAATGGATGAGGAAGTGGGATATTAATACCACAGAATCAACTACTGCAAAGCCTGCACCTGCAACCAGCACTGAGTCATGATATGTTTGCAACCAGAACCAATTGAGAAACTTGTTAGCAATAAATACAACAAGGACAACTATAACGAAACAGATATCACAGGAGTAGGTTGAAGGCATACTGTTGGTGTAGATATGTTGGTCCTGTTCCATCAAGGAATATGATGCCTTCATCCTTAGCCCTAATCATCACCTGCACAGGGTTGTAAGGAGGGTTTTAGGATTTAGGACTTGAGCTAAAGCCCCATATTAGGAGATGAAATTCTGTTACAAAATTGTGATGGTAATATTCATCAGAGGCAAGCACAACCATTGTGGAGAGACACTGGCCTTTTCTAGACCTTTGACATATGAAATTGTGTGCACAGCAACTATATCATACTTGGATCCTGCTCCGAAGTCTTTTATTCTTATAATGTCCTTTACTCGTGTCTACAGCAAGTGTAACCCCAGAGCAAGATAAACTAGGAGCACATGTAGTCAGTACACCCTAAAAATGTGTTAAGGCTGACTTCAAAAACATGGATACTAGATGAGCTTCCCTTACCTTACCTCAGGTGTGAGATTTCCCTTTTGCATTGCCTCAAGTATTGATGGCACTCTTGCATTGCACTCAGGATGCCCTTCCGACAAATAATTGCCACAAAGAGTCATGGACTTGTTCATTTAGATTATTCTCCAGAGGACAAGGTTGAATGCCAAAATTAAGATCAGATGAGACATCATGGAAAATCTGTACACAAACCTGGTTATAATGGCATAAGAAGCTCAGTGGGCCACAAGTGTCCTGCACCACCCAATGAGCTGACCCTAGAGTCACCCGATTCACATTTCACAATCAAATGGTGAGTCTGTTTTCAAAATGGTGTTGATGATGTTGCTACTGCCAGCTTGGTCCTCCTAGTTGTGATTAACCTTGTTACACACATCACATGCAGTATGTCCCACAACATGGGATTAGCTTGAACGACTTTTTCCAGAAAAGACCAACATGGGAAGAAGTTAAGACTGATGTAATTCTGATGAGAAAATAAGAATCTAATCGGACTGGATCAGTTTGCATTGCTGATCATTGTGATGATGATGAGAGAATATGGCCTTCTAAAAGAAGCAGATGCATGAATCTCTACTTGCAAATGATACTCCTGTTTTGGAAGTAAATTTATGAGAAGAAGCTGAAATTCCAGTGAGCAGCAGCAAGCAATATGACGCATGTTGCCTCCACCAGGGACTAAATTGGAGAAACAAAAACCTGGGAACCTTGAGTACAGACAGAACCAAGGGGAAACAGAGGGAGGGAAGCTGATAGAAGAAGAAACAAACACTTGAAGATGAACCTCTCCTGAAGCGCAAGATCCCTTGCACAGAAAAAAATGAATTAAGAAGGATATGTCTTGTTGAGAAGAGATCCAGAAGAATGACCAGTCAACATCTCCGAGACTTGAGAAAACTACTTTGATCATATTATCAAAGAAGAAACTCCAGAAAATGCTTACAGGATGATCGATTTCCTTCTATGGACTCCTTGATTTCATTGCATAAACAAAGGGATTGGAAACACTGCAATGAGAACACAAATCTCTAAGGAAGAAAGAAGAAAGAAGTGAAAGAAAAATAGGTACCAGAGTAGGAACAAGTCCTCTGTTGTTGTTGGAGCAGGAATGGAAGCATATGCATCATTGAAGAAGTCCTTGACATCATCACGCATAATGCTATCATCACCATATTCCTGTGAAGCACGCAAACACAAGCACAAAGCACTTGACAGGCGTCTGATGCTGCTGCAAGAACTGACGGCAACAAAGAATGACTAAAACTACCCAAACTTCTGTCATTCTAGAGCATAATTATCAAACTTTGGTCACATAATTGTTGACCAGGCAACCATTTATAATTGTCATACCATGATATAATTGTCATACCATGATGTAATTGTCTTAGTGATGAAAAAGGACCCTGTACCTAGTCTACATAAACCAGTTCCGATTATCATCATCACTGGAATTTCAGTAGCAAAAATCTCCTCCTATCCCTGAAGTCAAGCACATTTTGAGCTGTGGATCAGGTCTTCCAATTCTCTCTCTCAGCTTGGAAACCATACAGTGGACCAAAGTAATTCCTCTTGCAAGCCTATCCAACAAATGGAATTAAGAATTGAGTTTTATTCAAGTTAAAAAAAAACATAGAGTTAAAAAAAACATACATTTAGATTCCTAAATTATAAAAAGTTAATATTGAAAAATTGTATCCATTATCAAAGGCACATGTATTTAACACAAAGGTGAAAATTTGTTGATTCTTAAGGCTTCCAGTGAATCCTCAGCCTTCTGATATAATGGTCCATCTACCAAAAACTGAAAATAGTTCTGCCTTTCACCTTCATAAGTTCATAGACATAGTTTTTGAGCTCCACAAGCCAAATTCTAACCACTGCAGCTGGATTGGTAACTTAGTGTCATTACACTTCACAGCTTGGTGGACATGAACCATGGTTATCATAGTCCAAGAAGCACTCAACTCCAATTCTCCCAATGGACACCTATACTCGTTGACATCCAACTCAATACACACAAAATCCCAATTTCATAAAAATTGTTATGCATTTACACATGGTAGATTCATTGAGTTGCAGGAGACTGTAAATGGAAGTTACTACAATCACGTCAAATTTCTATTAAATAAAAATCAAGGATTTTAAACACTCTTATGCCAAGTGAAGAATCCAAAACAGAATCTATGAATGTTATCTCTCAAGCCAAGTGGTCAATACAGATTGTAGCATCAAAGCTTGAAAATCAAGCTGAAACCCTAGGCAAGTGCAGGAAACACCACACAAGCTACCAAATCACTTCAGATTTCCATTAAAGAAAAATCAAAGATCTTAAAAACTCTTATGACAATTGAATAATCCAAAACAGATCCTATGAAAGTTCTCTCAAGCCAACCAACCGGTCAATACAGGTCGCAGCATCAAAGTTTTAAAATCAAGCTGAAACCCTAAGCATGTGCAGGAGAAACCACACAAGCCAACCCGGCCAGATAAAAAGAGCAACAGAACACTGAATTTCTCATGTAGCATCTTGCATAGTTGAAATCCTTGCAAATTTGCACAGCCATTCGCGAAGAAGCTCCTCCATAAAATCTCAATACTTACTCCATACTCTCAAATAACATATCCCTACTACCAGAGAAAAAAGGATAGAAAGTATGTTCCGATACACCACAACTCAAACAGCTCTCTCTCCATGCTACTTGCTACCAACAAATTCTCTTCAAACATTGATGACAACAAGCCACCAATCCACGTAGAGACAGCCGAAAACGACGGCAGTTCCCATCACAAGTCCTGCACAGTGAGGCCGGGGGGCAACGACTGCTTCAGCTTATCCGCCTTATCGGTGTCAAATACACACAAGGTGTAGAGGTACTTTGAGCACCTGACCTTGAACTTCACCACATTCTTGCTGCGCTTGATCTTCACGGACCGCGCGTCCTTCCGCCGCGCCGTCAGCAAGAAATCCTTGATCTCACTGATCTGCTTCGGCATGATGGCCGACCCCGGGCTTCCGCACCTTGTCTTCCACGACAACAACACCAAGGGTCTGCAAAAGCTCAAGCCCGACGACAGAGATGGCGCACAGCAATCCCCGGTTCTGCAGATGCACACAAAGAGAATTAGGGCATGAAAGGTCTGCGAGAATTTTGGGGTTCTGGATTTTAGGGTTCCTTTCTATCCTTCGTAACTGGGCAAAAAGTTCACCCTGTGTTACCCATGTTGGTATGGCCTGGGGTGAACCAGCACCCACGTTGGTACCATGGTAAAAATCCAAAAACCCATTGAAATTCTTTCTAAAGGTGCGTTCACACTTGGTATTAGGAACTCTATTGCTGAGTTCCCTAACATCATGCTAGCCATTTAGGACTTAAACTTAGTTATCATGAAAAAATTGTGTTAAGCTAACACTCACTTGACATTAAGATATCACCGATTTAACATTGGGTGCCACCTAGGATGCCACCTAGATTTTCATTTAACACTGACTTAACATCAAGTGTGAATGCATTGTAAATGTTACAAATATCCAATGCTTAGACTAAATCAGGGTCTCTGAGTTGAGTCGGGTATTTAAATTTCTAAATCTTTTTTTGGTTTTGGTGTAAGCACATTTTTTCAAATTCAAAAACCTTTGGGCTTGATTCAAAAGCCAAGTTTATTTTATGCACACATTACACACTCCCCAATGCTAGAGATTATATGAATACAAAATTTTACAACAAATAAAAATGAAAATAAATGTAAATATGAAGTACAACAACTAATTAGAATTAATAATTACCTACAAAGTTTAATGTAATTATTAAAATTTCAAAAAATACCTACTTCACTATTTAAAAATTTTCTTTTCACAATTTCAATTTCGGATTTTACAAAAGAATAAATTCATTATTCCAACAAATGGGTGTAACCTCAAATCCAGGTCTCAAGCCCTCCCCACCCTGGTACCCACTATTTGCCTCTTTTAGGGATGTGGTTCAAGTCAAAGATTGAAAGGGCCCATTTGCTGTATATTTTCGATGGATGGGTTCTCATCCTTGATTTTTTTTTCCAAGGTTTAGAAAAATTTATTTAGGTCATACCAGACTGGTTTAATATTTGATATCAATGTTCATACCAATATTGATACCAATCTCTGACCCTATATACTATACCAACATTCATAGGGTCTAATGATCTCAAATTTCAATCCATTTCAAGAACTCAAAACAAATATAAAAACTTTATGTTAAATCTTAATAAATTTGTGGATGAATCTATATACCCTCCCCCCCCCCACCCTTCACCCCATTTGTGAGGTAGTTGTAGTGGCAACCATTCAAAAGTCAACGTGAAATTTGAATATTAAAAAATATGAAAGAAAAAAATTAAGAATTTTTTTTTTTTAAAAACCTATTTAGACTATGTATAGAAATTGGAATTTTTTTTAATTTTTATAATAGGGTAACCCATCTTTGGGTTGTATCATTAAGAATGTCACATCTCAAAATTTTGAAATTGACTGAATTAATTTAGGACAACATAAGACTCACTTAAATTTCAAAATTGAGTCCACATTTCCTTCAATTTGGGTGAGGTGGTTTGTAAGGTACCACCAAGGATGTGTTTGCCCAATAAGGTGAATTGTTGAAAAAAATGAAATGATGTATGCTTAAGTGAATGTTAAATGTCCATGGCTATTGGATCCTTCCAACCCTACAAGAGGCAATTCGCATCTCTAACAGATCGAACTCAAAACTAAGATGGAGGGGGCCAAGTGGTAAAGTCGGTATCACTTGACACCAAAGGGAAACAACCGTCAGATCAGTCTCGCATCTTTTTGTAGCCAAAGGATAGACTCCAAACCCTTACTATGTCAAAACACAATACTAGAATTGCCCTCTTCCTACAACAACAACAACTACTACTATTTTAGTTAGCATTTCGGATAATCAGCTGGTGGTGGGGGAAGGGTTTGTTGGGGACCCTTTCCATCTTTGACGATGAATACCATTTCCATTCCCCATGTTATATGCAGCTCATTATGGCAATGCAGGAACCACACCCCTGCAACCACAACATACCCAAAACCCGATGAGTTTAATGGGAGAAACCCAGCACTTTTAGTACAAGTGGTGGTTGTTTCTACGTACACATCAATTCTTGCAACTAAAACATCATACTATCTGCCCAGAATATGGGTAGTATTATACTACAGATCTATACATCCTAGCTGATAGTACGATCTTTCAGCTGGGAAAAACATAGCTAGATTTTATACACATCCCAGATACTATGTTCTTCAGCTTAGAGAATCAGAGCTAGCATTTATATAAATTCCTGATCTACTATGTTTTCTAGATTCGAGAACTTAGATTCTATGATCTTCAGCTAGGAGCCTCGTATACGCAAGCAGAAATCCAGATGTACTTAGGTTCTCTAGCTAGGAGAGTCAGAGAGCCTAGATCCCGGATACTATGTTCTCTAGTTAGGACAGAGTCATATCTGCATGATCCCAGATATTAGACCCAGTACTTCCACTGGAAGAATCGTACCTAAATTCCAGATTTACTAATCTGATATTCAGCTGGAGGACGACAGCTAGATCCCAAACACTCTGATCTTCTGCTCGGAGAATCATAGCTAGATCCCAGATGATGATACTCTGATATTTGATCAGCTCGGAGAATTCTAGCTAATTCCCTGAATATACTCAGATCTTTAGCTGAAAGAATTATAGCTAGATCCTAGGTGATACTCTGGTCTTCAACTGGGAGAATCATAGCAAGATCCCTGGTCATACTTCGATCTTCAGCTGGAAGAATCAATATAGCTAGATACTAGGTGATACTCTGGTCTTCGGCTGGGAGAGTCATAGCTAGATCGCAGATGATACTCTGATCTAGCAAGTTTACTGGGAGAATCATAGCTAGATTCTAGATGATACTCTGGTCTTCTGCTGGGAGACTCATGGCTAGGTCCTAGATGATGCTCTGGTCTTCAAACGGGAGAATCACAGCTAGATCCTAGACGATACTCTGATCTAGATCAGCTGGGACGGAGAGAGACATGGAGATTGCAGCTAGAAGAGATTTCAGAGGAACTGGACATCTGCATACGAAATTACGTGTATGGTTTTTTTATGTACCTGGATTGTTGGCAACAAACCGAATCACTGTCCAGCCGCCACTTGGGACGTTAGCAGTGTTTCGTAGAGGTGGATCCACCAGATTCATTTGCACATTGCTAGCTTCATCAAAATTCCCTAACCCCGTAGCTACGACATAGAAACTCTGGCCATGGAGGTGCATCGCGTGTGTCTCGGGACCAGCAAGAGAAGAACTGCTTTGAAGCACGATTTGTACCCGTGAACCGTACTCGAGAACACTCACCTTTGTTCCTGTGTTGGAAACCGCATATTGAAGTGGATTTTTTGGCGTCCCTGTGTAGTTGTAAACCAAAGGAGGAAAATCAGGGAAATCGGTGGTGTAGACACGCTGATGTAGATCTTTGTCCGCGTAATTCTGTTTGTTGGAGTAATAATAAGCGGGAAGTATAGCTGTGGAAGTGGGTAAAACAAAACTGATGTTGTTTATTGCTGTTGCATCTCGGAAACCTGGTATGCCACCACCTGTGCAGGAGGGACACGGAAGCACGTTGATCGAGAATACGAAGAAGAGGTTTCTGTCGATTTCTAGAGGCAGCGGCACGCGGTTGCTCGACTTCGACCCTTGCAGATCAGCACCTATCCCTTTGATCTGACTTATGAACATGTCGACAAAGTTTGAGTCAGTCTGTGTAGGAAAGAAACTGGAAGTCACTAGAGGCTGCAACTGCTGGTGGTGGTGTCTTGAAGGATTTGAATCAGAGGATGCAGTTGGACTACTAGCTGGGGGATTGAATGTCCAAGACGAGCCTTCATACTCTAACACTCCCGTAGCATTCAACCGGTTTGTGGCAACCAAGAGATTTGGAATGTAACTTGCAGATAGTATGGTGTAACTGCGATTTGCTGGCTGGTCTGCAGTAACCCAAACATTCATAGATTGGCCGGGAGAGATGAAGACCACTGATGTGTTGTATGGCTTTGTGTAGGCGCCATCTACCTCCACAACCGTCATGGTGTGATCTGCTATCGCGAATAGAAACTCATCAATAAGAGACACATTGATGATGCGAAGCAGATATGTTTTCCCTCGTTTTACTTTCAGCCTGTACGTACCTGAAGAAGAAAGAAATGCAGGGTTCATGCGTGAGTTAGCGGTAGTGGCGAACTGATCCATGCAAGCACATTCAAATACTAGAACTCAGTTGCCCAAGACAAAAAAAAATCCAAATAATATGCTTCCGCTTGTAAATTTAGCTCCTACTTTCATTATTTATCATGGGCACCTATAATTTACACATTTTGAAAAGAATTATGTGACTGTGGTGATCACGGCTTGAAGCCAGAGGCTCCTCATAGATCAAGAGAACACAGATTCTCGTGAGTCCGACCACAAATTGTTATCCCCTGGCAGGTATGAATTACTGCTTGCCTGACAGCAAAAAAAGAAACTCCAAAGTGCATTGTGGTTCCAGCAAAATTATCAGGAGGTTATGAACGCAGGCTACTGTACAAGAATCGAGGTCTACCTGCTTCAGAACAAGGATACAAGGGACCCGGTTGACCATTGATCGCACTGGCATATATGTAGGGATTTGCAACACCTATAGTGCCGCCAGTTTCAACGATCGTTGTATAAATTTCCTCCACATTTTGTGTCCAAAAGTCCCCTGTAAACGTCAACACGAAAAAAGTGTGGAGTTGAGTCCCTATTTCCCCTATGCAAGTTCATGAAATGGTTTGTTTGATAATGGGAAGATACAATGATTGCTCTGTTTCACAATGGGAAAATTAGAATAAAACATTGAAATATTGGTCCCGCGACTCACTAGGAGAGAACTTTCCCTCTGTTTTGTTAATCCCACTTCAATTTGTCAGAGGTTTCCAATCCTTTCCCTCCACCAGGGAATGCCAAAAAAATTCTTGTGTTTTGAATGCTTGAATTCAGTCTAGATCAAGCGTATGAAGTTTGTGGTATGTCAAACCATGAATTGATGTAGCATAATAACTTGGAAGCTAGCAGAGATTATTATGAAGAAGAAAAAACAAGTTCGAGTCTTTGAAGGATTTTAGCAGTACCAAGAAGGACGACTTCGTCTTTGAAGATTTTGCCTTTGAGGATGTGTTGGTAGGGATAGAGGTTATCACGATTGGGTTCGATGATGAACGCGCCGTGAAGAGTGGCACGGAGCATAGTGATGTGAGCATGCCACCACACGGTTCCCGCTTGTCCCTCCACTGTGAAGTTGTAGTTGTAGCTTTGGTTTGGTTGAATCGGACACTGCGTTACATATGCGGGCCCATCGTTCCATGCTGACAATATTTGATTCACCCCGTGCCTGCATGCAGGATCCATTTGTAGTAGTCAGTACTACTGCTCATCAGATATGAAGGATGATATTTCTCTAGTCTATACCAAGGGGTGCTGCAGATCATTGCTACCGAGTTTCGACAAGGAATTCACATTCACTTGTACATAAGAAGCACAGCCATTTTGTAGGGAAATCTAGAAGCATATTTTCTTTGCAAAGATCCTCAAACAAGTTATAGATATGTAGTGGGGAAGGTGAACATTTTTGTTTTTGTTTTACCAATGGATGGTGACATTGTAGTCGACATGATTGCGAACAGTGACGATGACTCGGTCGCCCTCTTGGACACGGATCGTCGGTCCTGGGAACTGATCGTTCACAGTCACAATAGTTGTCGCGTTGCACAGCCTCACTACAGTTGTGTATTTCACCTGCTCACCAATTATTATCAGCACATCATCATGCATGCAATGTTTATCTCTTCAAAATTCGTATGTAATCCCGGTACAAAAAGCATAAACTTCTTGCACAATTTCAAATTAGTTCAGGTTTTTATGTCGGTGAATGGCAGGTCGAGAGAGTATTCTGTTGTTTGATTAGTACCACTAATACTGCTACTACTAAAGAATCGGCTTTGTTCGGGTAGTAGTAGTACTACTAATAAAGGGGCATATGAAGACAAATTATATGAGGGTCACGAACTAATTTACCTCGAAATTGAATTTCTTGGTCCGAGTCTCAGCTTCTCTATAGCGCAGGCCATGATCAGTTCTCACCCCAATTACTAAAGCTCTCTCATCCACTATTGTACTTAACACCAGCACCAGAAACAGCTGTGTCCGGAAGTTGAACAGGTTTGATCTGTCCGATGAACGTCCCATTGTCGATGTTATGATCCAGGAAGTAATTCTGAACCTAAGTAGAAATTGTCTAATCTGCACGCTGGATTTCTAGACTTTCGTAGGATTCTCGTGCAGGCAGCCTGAAGCTGATCAATTGGTCGGAATCAATGCACAAATCTGTACTCATCGATTGCAGCTGCACACAGACTTAGGGCACAGTGTTACTGCTTCAATAGCTGGCTGGTGCTGGTGCTGTCCTAGACCAGATTTGTCACTTATAAATGCAGAGCTCAGGAGGAACTCCTCAAAAGAAGAACACCACAATCTTCTTCCTCCATTCAGTTCATCAATTGGATTACGAATCTTTCAAGTTGTGTGCATGAGAGTGTGCTAAAGAAAGAGTATTTCAGCGAGTTTTTAGCATACAGAATTGGAAGTCAAGTTGTGAATGTTTGAACGTCTATTCTGACTCTGCAAGTTGTATTAACTCTTGTCACCTGAACTTCCACACTCCTTTCACTGAAACTCCCAGGTGCAGGTCCTTTCAAAGTGGGTTGAGAAATAGTGAAGTGATCATAGAAACCCTTTCACACATAATTGGACCTAATCAATTACATTGGATAGTGGGCGGGCTGGAAACTAGCCTTCCCTAAGTAAACGATTTTGACATACGGACTATTAATTAAATATCAATTTTTGAAATGCAGAGCTGATCATTATGTTAAATTATAGACAAAGAAATGGAGAGGTGATTAAACGTCACCTTGGATGAGAAATTTCTGCCACTTACGATGTCTATTATGCGACAGATTCAGACATCTTAGTCTTGTACTTCTTTACAATCAGTCGCTAGCTAGAAGCAACCGTGTTCCAAAGTCAATTACAACATCACCTTGCTCTTTTTTCATTTTAGTTATGGAGCACTATTGTGGTCATGCCAAAAAGGATTTAGGGTTGATACTGACAAGTTATAGGAAAACTCTCAAAAGAGTAGCAAATGTGGCAGAAAAAGCCTGACTTAACACTACTGTATTAGCCTGGCAAACTCTGTTTTGGGGTTTCAGGTTTAGGGTTTAGGCGACCAAATTTGGCTAAATTTTCAAGAATCTGAGAAAAAAACTTCTTCTTTAAACTTTTTTTGTTGGGTGCAATTTTGCACCACAAAAAAAAAAGGCTGTCTGCGACCCAAATAAAGGTGTTGCCTTTCTCACCTAATGACACAAAGTTTCCAGCCAGGAGTCAACTTAAGTCTTGAGTTTCTTGAATTAAGTGATGGATCTTTTAGTCAAAGTTAGTCAAAAACTTAGGGCCACACATCAACACGTCAACTTTAGGGTTGCTTATTTTATTATTTCCTACAACCACGACGTAGAAGCCCTATTTGCCAAAGTCAATTACAACAGCACCCTAATAAAGGTATCACTTTATTTTCCTACAACCACGAGGTAGAAGCCCTATTTGCCAAAGTCAATTACAACAGCACCCTAATAAAGGTCTCACTTCTTCAAATAACCACAAAGCTTCCCATTAAACCGGAGTCATGTGTGCATATTCGTCACCCCCAAAGTTCAATCCAGGGTTTCTTTTAAGGATTTTGTGATGTAGCCAAAGTGGTGATCAGTTGCAAAATAAGTTACCCAACTTTGGCTACATACTAGATATGGAAGTAGACAAAATCCTTCTATATTCTTGGCTACCTACTGGGGTTGGTCGTAAAATCTGGAGATTTGAAAAAAAATTCTTCAAAATTTGATGAATTTTGCCAGATTGCCAAGCCAAATTCACCAGATTTTGCAAGTCTTTGCCAAATTGTCACCAAAATTGTACATGATTTTTTCAGGTCAAAGAATTGGTGAAAATTCTCTAGCAAAAGAAACATTGGTTCAAACTGGCAATCCATTTGTTCAAATTCCAGTGATGATGATTTCATCAGAGCTGGTTTAGGTGGGATGGGCTAGAGTTGTGGGTGGTACAAGAAGACAATTACAAACTGCAAATTAGAGGTCAATTCCAAACTGGAAAATTTTAAAAATAAACATTTTACAAGTTATAATGTTTCAAAATGGATCCTAAGATATTGAAAGATAAACAAAAAAATTTATTTTTAAAATGTCTTTTGAAATCTTTGTGTCTTTCCAATTTCATACAAATATAAAATATGTGTTTTTTCATTTGAATATGTTGAGATTATTTCAAGAGATTAACATGTTTTTTCATTTGACATTATGTTAGTTTTCAATAAAAAAATTTCTTTTAATTATTTAATTCAAGAATTTAATCCCCACTTGCTTAGCTGATTCAATGTTTATCCACCCTAATTGCTTCCAAAATTTTAATAAATTAAAAGCAAGAGTGACTGATTAAATCTCCCTTTGGTTGATAAATGAGCAATGTTTTGTACAATTTGAATTTTATTTATATCTAAAAATAGCAAAGTTTTCAAATGTGTACCCTTTTTTTGGTTTTGTTTTTTTTTGAGTCATTTCATCGTCAGTTAGTAACATGTAGCAACATGGAGCCCAAGTTTGTTATGGGGCTACCCCAACTCAAAAGTCAATTACAACAATCACCCCAAAAAAGTATTATCATGTCATCACCCCAACCTCAAAGACTCCCATTAAATCAGGAGTCAATATGTGCATGTTGGCCACCCCTAAAGTTCAAATCCACAGTCGGTTTGTTCAATTTTATAATGCAGATACCCACATACAAAAGTCAAGTACAACATGATACCCACATACAAAAGTCAAGTACAACATGATACCCACATACAAAAGTCAAGTACAACATGATACCCACATACAAAAGTCAAGTACAACGGTCCCCCAAACATTTGTGTCACTGCTTCATCCAACCCTAAAGTTTCCCCAAAGTTCCGCATTAAATCAAGGGTCAGCTGGTCCATGTTTGGTAACTCCAAAGTTCAAAACCCCCAGTAGATTTTTCAATGTTGTACTGCCAGCCACTGTGACGAGAAGAGTATCTCAGTTAGATTTCTCCTGGCGATATTTTTGTATAGTACCATTACAGAAGTAGCCAGTCGACAGGACTGTATTTTTGTACAGGGCCATTACAAGCAGTAGCCAGTATACAGGGCTATGACGGCGAATTTTCGTCTTTTGTGAAAAATAGTTTGAAACAGAAAATTTCTGTTGCAAATTCCCTGTTGTTTTGAAGAACATTCGTCAAAAAATGAAATTTTTATTTTTATAAGTCGCCAAAAATCACCACAATTGCCTACAATATAAAAGGGTGCTTAAGATTTTCTACTTTCATATTTTGAAATCACCAAATTTGACTAAATGTAGTTATGGATGATTCCCACCTGAGCAACATCACAAAATTGAAACAAAACACATTGTTGTGGCCACATTAATTGGGGGAAATTTGGTGACTTTTAAGGGAAAAAAGGGAATTTTTGCCTCAAAGGAAATTAATGTTACCATTTGTTGATTTTTTGCCCCCAAAAAAAAAACTAAGGGGGAAGAGCCATTACACCATGAGCTGCTTGCTGATTTACAAAAAAACTTATGGACAGGGGTCTCACATGGGCATCCTTGTACAAGGTCTAGAATGTCAAATTATTCGGTTTTCCTTCACATTAGACTCTATGACTTACAAAAATGATAGGTCTCCAGTCTAATAATTTGTGTCATTGACATATGATGTAAAAAGAAATATCTAGTATGATGTAAAAATAAATACCTAGTATGATGTAAAAAGAAATGCCTAGTATGATATAATGCATATCTTATTGTCTTTGGAGGCTATATTTGTAATGATGCTTTTGTTATGGTATCACCCCTCAGTCACTGGAATCGTTCAGCGTACATGAATAGCCTACTAATTCTGGTGCACATCACATACAACCGACATTGGTGTCACCCATTCCCAACAGCTGTACCTTGGATGCTGGTTGAGTGTTAGTGTTGAAACAGCAGCATTCACAATTCTCAACACCAACACGATATGAACATCTGCTTTTGGAAACTGACAACTCCTTTCAAAAAAGTCATGTGAATAAAGTCCAATCATAATTTTGGGACCCATCACTTGCAAGGACTCTTTTTGCACTGGTCACAAACAAAAAAAACTTATGCCCGTTTTAGAAATGCAGTGGGAAAAAAATGCCTGTCACTTGGAAAAGCGAAGTAAAAACTAGCCTGTAAAAAAAAAGGAATAAAAAAGTACACCTCTCATTGGATGAGGGGCTAAAATGAACTAGCATCTAAATTGGTAGGTTAGTACCTCAACTTTCTTCAGTGAAATCCTTTAAAAATTAGAGCCTGCATCAACTTGAGAAATGTTAGAATTAGACCTTGATTTAGTCTAATGGTTAGTTTACATTATTTAAGAATCACGGAATCATTTATCCTGATTATTTCATAATCAAAAGAATCACAAGTTCCAATTGTTTCACAAACATAAAATAATTAGTGGTTTTCATGAAAGAACAGATAAAGTATGGTCATAAAGATGGTTTTGTGAAATTGTTCCAAAATTTGAAATTGACAATAATATATCAAAATCAATGTTTTGATTAGGTTACTTATCAAACTGATTTTTGTTTAGTTTGATAATCAATTCGAAATTTGAATGATTATCAAACTAGTTCTTGATTGAAGTTGAAAACTTTGGACACTTGATGCATTATGTTTGAAGTGTGGTGCCACATAGAAAATAATCAATTGTAAAAGTTCAAACTTTCGTTATTTTTGTTATTTTCATATGCTTTTATAGTCACATTTTTGTATAGAAAGGTCAAAATTTTGTCAACTTGTAAGGTGAAATGCAAAATGAAAATTAACTTGCCCAAAAAAAATTTAAACCATCAAAGTACTCTTTCATACTTTTTATGACATCATGTGTAAGATTTTTTTGTCAAATGCAAGCATGCACATCGTGTCATAAAAAGTTATGCACATATTTTGAAATGTAGTACACTTTTTATGGATATGTGTCATAAAAGTATCCACATGACATCATAAAGAGGATTGATGAGTGGGTCCATTTGTATGTCTAAAATGTTTATTAGTGTCTGTTATACATCCGGTTTCAGAATGATGATTTGAGTTAATGGTTTGTTCATGCTAATTGGGGGGTCCACTTCCATGGAACCCATTGATTGCATGGGCATGTTTTGACTTGGGGTCATTGGAGCATGTACAGCTTGGGGGGGTGCATCATACACTTGAACATCATCCTCTAGTAATGGCATGTTCAAATTTGCATTGCCATTGTCAAACCCTTGAACCTGTCAAATCGTCTAATTAAACAACAATCTTGAATATGGAATTTCGTCATCATGAGGGAATTCAAAGGGGTTATGTTTGATGTTATGGGGTCTTCACCCGATGAGTTGTTTTCATCTACACTTTCATCAACATCCAACATCAAGTTTTGAAACAACATATTATTCTCGTATCATGTCGTGGGGTTGGCACCAGGTCATTATAGCAAAAGCTTGCTATTAGTGTATATGCACACTAAGTCTTCCGCTAGATTCGATGTTAACCAATTTCGCATTTTGTTGTGGACAAATGAATATGAATTCCAATTCCACTCACACGATGGTGTAAAACACATTTGCGCCAAAATGTGATAGGTGATGGGTGCAAATGTGCGTCCACCAACTCCAATCAAATCCCACCATTTGTTTGGAGCAAGTCTAGGTCTTTCATTGGGGGGGGTGTTAGAAAATGGACCTTGACTTTCAACAAAATTTGCAAAATCTCTTAAAACTAGGGCATAGGTGGTTGGTGTACTAATTATTTTTCGCAAAACTGTATTTGAGGCCTCCTTCGCATCTACATCATCATGTAGGCAAACTTCACCCAACAAATATGGATTGAGAAAGGCCCTTGCATAATGTAGGTTGGTCATCAACATCTTCCACATTTTGGTAAAATTGATCTTCAATCACATTTGCAAGGTTTGATGGCAATTCAAATGGTGGATCTCGTAATGATAAAACATGTCACTTCAATGTTTTCATGATAAGCCATGCCCTCCCCATGCAAGGTTGTTTGCCATCAAATGCTTTCAATGACATTAAGATTGGTTCCACCATGTGTACAAAGTTGGCACAAGTATCCTAAAACTTGTCCCTCCTTATGTTGGCTTGAATAGTTGTTGCCTTGGTGAATGACTTTTAACAATGACTACCATGTAATGAATTGACAAAAGTTGTCCAATCGAAATTAACAACAATTTGTTCAATGGCAAATTTGAGCTTGAACAATGTTTCAACCATTAAAAAATTGGTTGCAAACTGTGTTTCAGTGGGGTTTAGTAGTATTGGGTTGGTCTCATAACAATGAAAGATTATTAGTGGCACATGGTGTTGTCGTATGAAAGAAATAACAACTTTCACCTTTTTCACAATTTGTTTTGCCCATGTTGATTTTCCCTAATATTCCAATAGCAAGTCCAAACAATGAATAACATAACCTTGAAAATAAAGACTTGGAAAATGACGGATTAAAAGGTTAGTTGCATTTCTCATGCTCAAAACATTGTTTGTACAAATTTGTACAATGTTATCAACTTTAATGATTTCGATGTATCCAACCAATGCATTACATATGTAATGGGCATCCTTCCATTCCCTAGTTGTGTCAATGGAACCTATGAACACATCGCCATTTGGAGAAGCAAGCATTATGTTCAACAATGGATGTCATGCAACATTTTCCCAACCATCAGAACAACTAGTTGCTCCATATTTGTGAATTGAATTTTGCATCCTCTCGGTTACCTATTTGGACACATCCACCTTGGATTGTTTTAACAAATCTATGTGCAATCCATAATATAATAGGTTTATAATAGGTTTGAAATTCAAAGGTTGTTTTCATGGCTTTTATGAACATCAAGTGTCACACAACATTGAAGGGGGTGTTTGTTTCATTAAAAAAAGTTGCCCACTTCTTGTCTAAATTTTGTTTTTTGGTTGAATTCAATCCCTCAAGTAATGGAACTTGTCAAAAGGTTCGAATGCTGTTATTTGTGAATATGTTAAAACCCTCTGTGCTGTTTATAGGGGGAGTGAAATTTCAATCACCTTCCACTTGACACATTGAAGCACATTCTTTTTCCACGGAAGGATTCAACGTTCCCATGGCCACATCCTCTGTTTGCCCATTTGGGATATGGGCGTTTAATGGTGGATGGACAAGTCCACCACATTGGGCAAATAATGCCTTCACCTATGGATGTGCCTTTGAACATACTTTAATTCCAGCTTGCCCATTGCCATCATATCAAAAGCTTAAATTTGGAAGAGTATTCTACCTTGCGGTATGAAATAACATTGCCACAAAACTTGCAATATTCCACCTTCCTTAGCTTATCCTTTAGTATCAAATACCATGGACTCCACATGTTTCACTTTCCCTCCATCGATAAAACACTATACACAAGAACAATAAGTTTGATTAATATAATTAAAATATTCAACAATAAAATCAGACTCCACCTTTAGGGCTACAATTGAAATTCAACACCAATTGCAAATACAATATGACGATCTAAGATTGAAACACCTATAAAAGTATATGGTAATGGTTAGTGTTAAACAACACAAGGCCCACACACCTCAAAAGAGAAAATGAGTATTGACATGTAGGGTCTACATTTATTACCAAACAGACCAAATTCCATTGCTAAATCAATGGTGGAGATCAATCCATCGTCAATCGAATGACCCAAATCTAGAAACATGTGGTGATTATAAAAAAATAAATCACTACATGATTAGCGACGAAATGTTTTCGGTTGCCGCAAGCTTGGTGATTAAAAGCATTCCATTGCTAATCGTCTTGGTGATCGAAAACATTCCGTTGCCAATCGTGTGGTGATTGAATTTTTTTCAATTGCCACACGATTGGTGATGGTTATTAGAGGCTTGGTGACTAAAAATTTATGATCACCAAGCCTACGACAACCAAAGGTTTGAGCTTTTGCATAAGTAAAGTTCAGACCTTGTTTGGGTAATGTTTACTTAAATGTTAAGTCTTTTAGCATTTGAAAATTGTGTGATTAGGCTTTAAAGTAACTTGAGTTTGCTATCTAATTCTTTAAGGTTTACCACTGAGGATAAAAAGGACTTAGTCCTTAATGGAATCCTTTTTTGTCTTATATTTTGATCTTTGTCAATATTAATGAGTTAAAATGTGTCAAATAGTTTATAAATACCATATTTTAGACCACTACTATTCTAGATTCCATCAATTTCATTCATTTTGTGTCTTGACATGGTCAAATAGGACTATGTAAAGGAGTTCAAAAAAAGGGTGATACAGTGACAATATTTTGGTACTCCTTAAAGAATTTGGACTCATATGTGGTTATTGTGCAGCTACAAAGTAGTGTGTCACATGCATTGTTGTAAAGGCAAGGTTTTAAGCTTTCATAAAGCTAATTGAATTTCTTTAGGAATTTTGTAGATCAATTTTTGGTTGTTTGGGTTTCTATTAATAAGTATGGTGCTTAAGGGTGCTAGCTCTTTAATCAAAGAACCTCTTACTGTGAAGTGTGAGAATGTGAAAGTGAAGAAAGAAAACATAAGAGATGATATGGCATCAAACAAGAGAGAAAGAGAAAAACTTGAAAGGGTTAGTCATATTTTAGGTCAATTTGAGTGGACAATGGCTGATTTTGCATCAAAATTAAAGCTTTCATGTAAAGGTTTGGATCCTCGTAAGGAACTTAGTTTTTTCCTTGTCTCTACTAAGGAATTGATTTCGTTGTTTGGCAAGAAACATTAGGATGGGTGGAAGGTGCGTGCTACCAAATCCTTGCCTTAGTGTGAAGTTGATAAGCTCCTGAAGTTGTACACGGCTGCGTATGCGCATAGTCCTTCCAATAGTGACTACCTTATAATATTCTTATGTGGTTGGTTATCTAAATGCAAAGGTCTTTTGATTAATTGGGCACAATATGCATATTACACCACATAGGAGCATATGAGGAGGGCAAGTAGGCCTTTAATCTCCTCGAAGGGGAATTGCAACACTTCCTTTTCACAACAAACATTTTGTTGTGAACAACACATGGAATTAAGCAAGGATTTGCTAGATGAGGAGTGCTTACTTGTGGAGGGGCCTAGGCAAGTTAAAGTGTTATTACCGAACTAGGTGAAGGTGGCGAAGGAATTGTTAGAAAAAGCAGAAATTTCTAAATAATCAACAGCTCCAAGGAAATCAACTCTGACAATTGAGAAGGAAAAATTCAAGACTAAAAAAACGAGCTATGTTCAAACTTGTGAATAGAAAAAGAGCAAGTTAACCTTGCAACGATGGAGAAAAAATTTACGAAAGGGCAGCAAGAAGTTATTGCAAATGAAACTCAATTTCAAAGTTTGAGTGCATGCACTAATTGAAGTAATGTAGAACAATCAAAGACCAAGGTCATGAAATCAATAGAGAATTTGAAAAATATTAAGCGTGAATTAGATTTTCAGTAGTTTCTAGTGAAGAAAGGATGTCAAAGAGTTAATGAGTTTGAGAGGGATTATGCTCATTTTTCCATAAAGCTCAAAGATGTAACTATTCAGTTAAAGAAGTTGAACATTCAAATTTGTCGCAATGAGGTGTGGACAGAAGGTTTAGAGAAACAAATTTATGACATGCACAATGGGGCTAGTGTGCATGTTTTTTCATTGCCTATAAAAAACCCTACTTCCATGCTTGTAGGAAGTTCCGGTGTGGTACTTGACACACTCCCAACCTCCTCAAAAGACTCAAATGTGAATTTAAGATGAAAATAGCGAAAAAGTAGGAAGTTAGCGCATGTTCCTTGGCTTGTAACACTTCAGAGGTAGAAGGGCATGTTGGAGCTTTGGGATGGGACTAGGAAGATTGACAAGCACTTCAATCATCCACTTTGACCTACACAAAACCAAACAACAAGTTGGTTAGTTCATAGCCGGAACATTTTTGGTGCTAGGATGAGCCACGGACAAACTCAGATTCACAAGACGCACCATGGCCTAGACTTGTGGGAAGCCACCACCTTCCCCCTTATAGTATACTCTCTGCCTTTCCACGAGATTCACATCCAAATGGCATTTTGTCTTGGCACTCCCAAGTGGGAGTCCTAAAATTTCCAAACTTGGGATTCTCGTAACTTTGGGGGCCCATAACTTTATGTGCAGACCTTTAATTGAGATGAGGTCTACAGTAAAGTTGTAGCCCTTGTCAAGAACTTTCCAATGGTATGTTGCATGTCACCTACACACAAGGAAATCAGGGTGATTCTGGTCTTTTAGTGGTCGGGAGTCAAATTGCCAATTTGACTCCCAGCCCTTCTTATGGCCATAACTTGTGTTTCAAGTGTCCAAATGGGTGATGTGAGCCCATTTCAAACATCTATGTTCCAAGAGATTTTTAATGATATAAGGAACTTTTCAATCCAATGAATTTTAGCCCCTACAATTGCCCTCTGAAAATTAAGGAGTCCGCCGGGACTCCAATTCCCAAAATGGGAGTTCACTTGGGAGTGTGAGGGTTCATTCCCTCACACTCTTTTGCATTTCTAGGAGCATGATATGTCACTTTCAAGCCCAATCTTGGCCTGCACCTTTGAAAACCTTTGCCTTGGTTGCAAGCCCAAGGCTAGGGTTGTGACACATGGTATTTGTGGAAACTTGCCCTATTTGTTTGTGTTTTTTATCTTGCAACAACATACTTGTGTTGTTCTGTGGCTACACATATCACCCCTTCTATGTGCCGTTACATTTAAAATCAAAAGCCACCCATTGTGTGAACCCCACTTATGGGAAGCCATTAACACATGATTAGATTACTAATTCTAGTTTTCAATAAAAAAATTTAATATTGAAGAGGCCTAAGCAAGAGAAGGGATGTAGTATTGTTAGCACCACAAGGAACATACAAGGGTCAATTTCACCAAGCAGTAAGTTCCCTTACATTTGAAGAGCTTTCTAAAATTTGGAAGCAAAACTAGTTTATACTATATTTGGAGTTGGTTGAAATTGAATATAAATTCTCAATAGATTAACTTACTACTGCATTGAACTCGCCCTTGCAATTGAAATATGCCTTTCTATTGCAATTAGTTATTTTGTGTATGTACTTATTATGAACCTTGTCTAGTTGGTAATCCAATTATGTGTTTTTTTGCTCTAATGATGTCTTAAGTGTGATTAGTTGGTTATTTCTTTTGGTATTTGTTGGTTTGATTTATTAAGTTAGTTGTTTAATTTGACCTTGTTAGATGTCCACTATCCCCAAGTTCAACCTTTATAATTGCCTTTATGTAATTGTCCATGTATGTTTGGCTACTAGCTTTCATTTCATATCAAATAATGGCTAATTGTTGTCTACTTGATGAGCAATTGTTAGTTGGCATTTTTGGTCGGTAGGTACTAATTATTAGTTGACTAATGCATGCCTACTTATGCAATGTTAGTTGCCTACTTATTACTTACTATGGACTTGGGCAATTTTTATTTTGGTAAGTTTTGTACTAGGTGGCTACTTGGGTAAGGTATGTTGAATACTTACTACTTGTTATATTTTTGAAGGGTTTACTTGTGATTAGGTCAAGACTACATGGTTACTTGGGTGATTTACGTTGAGTACTTGATGGCTACTTGGTGTTCGTCATCTATTAGATACTCATGTTGTAAAGTATGATTTTGGGTTACTAA
>Ga0116231_10001433_pt1 | contig 48659 bp, 37 predicted proteins | sample S1TSphgellanicum_2_FD_89695 | JGI IMG/M metagenome (GOLD analysis project Ga0116231, IMG submission 89695) | Host-associated microbial communities from peat moss isolated from Minnesota, USA - S1T2_Fd - Sphagnum magellanicum MG | ecosystem: Host-associated > Plants > Peat moss > Unclassified...
AGAACATCTACTACTAGGTAAGTAGATGTATGTGGTTAGTACATAGGTAAGGGCTAGTGGGTTGTTAGTAGGTAGGTAGGTAGGTAGTAAGAACATCTACTACTAGGTAAGTAGATGTATGTGTTTAGGACATAGGTAAGGGCTATTGGGTTGTTAGTAGGTAGATAGGTAGGTAGTAAGAACAAAAACTGGGCTAAACAGGGGTGGTTACCTAGGGTCCTGTAAATTGGTTTTTTGGGCTAAACCTTTAGCCAATTGGCTTTTTATTTTCAAAATGGCTATGCGTTTTTTTTTCTCCCGTTTTCTAGTTGCCAAATTTCTGTACTGGGTTCTAGATGTTTTGCCACAAAAAAAATGTCAAGGATGCTTAATTAATTTTACTTTCATATCCCTTCTTATGGATGATCACCACTTCAGCTACATCACAAAAAAATGAAGAACCCTTAGTCTGGAACCCAATGGAAAAATGGTGTTTGGTGTTTGGAACTTACCATCCATCATCCCTCATGGCTCTCTTCTGGCTATTGGTTCACTCTTCCCCCCGCCCACAAACACACACCTCCCTCCCTAACCAATTCATAATTTGAACCATAGTTATATACATTACCCACAACCCAATTTTATCATTGAAGGTTTTATAATTGTGTTGTGTGGGAATTGAATTCTGTGTTTAAAGTGAGATTTGTGAGAGTTTTTTAAACTTAAATGCCGCCATTATGGTTTTAACGAACATATCCATGGGAGCTAAACCAAGGCATATGAGGATGACCTCATCATGTAACGGCACTTTTATGGCAAGATCAAACAAAATTCAATAGAAAAATGACCTAACCATAACTAACCTGTGTTAGGAATGGCACAAACCATACCACACCTAACCGTAGAAATGACCTAACCATAACTAACCCGTGTTAGGTAGGGATGGCACAAAATCACCAGAAATGACGCAAAGCTGTGTAACAGGCCTAACCAGTGGCCATTCTGGCACGTAATTGGCACTTAGGAAAGATTCTGCCACATCATTAGGAACTTTGAAAACTATTTCTTGGACCTGACGATCTGCTGGTCACATGCATTTTTAAAGAGCAGTTGATTCCGGCATTCTATTTTTCAGAATGCCCCATGTGAATTTTTTTTTCCTTGTGATACCCAGAGGGTACCATCCGGGTATCACTGAAAAATAAATAAATTTGATCAATTTTTAAGCTTGATAATGCCTTCAAAAGTAGGGGAGTTTCCAAAACATAAGTGCCTTGACGGATTCCGAAACTCCCCTCTCCTTGGGCATTACCCGAACAGTTCAAGTTTTAGAGTTTTTCTGGTAACCGAAGCTTAGAAGACTGTCCAGCTGATTTTTTTTTAGCGGAGCTGGTTCTCATAAATTTTTGAACTTGCAAATTTCAAAAAGACAATTCTGCACAACCCAATTATCAAAAAATATTATGCTAATTTTCTTAATTAGAAAAATAAAATCCACCTAAAGCCTAAACTTAAAACCTAACTAATAACCGGCACTAGTTTTTTTCATACCTTCCAGGTTCTCATACCCGTTCATGGTCTCCTCAAGCCGGTTCTCACACCTCAGTGACAATTGGCGGTCAGGTTTCCATGACGGGTATCACTACGGGCGTCACCTTCCCGGTTCTCGTGCCCTTGGATATTCTCACCTCGCCGTGAACCGGCGGTCAGGTTTGCGTAGCGGTATCTTTACGGGCATCACCTTCCCGGTTCTCGTGCCCTTTGATATGCTCACCGCGACGAGAACCGGCGGTCAGGTGTTCAGAGCGGGCATCACTCTGGGTATCACCTTCCAGGTTCTCATACCCTTTCGCACCCTCGTTGACCCGGTTCTCACCTCGCGAGGACTGGCGGCCAGGTGTTTAGTAGCGGGTATCATTATTGGTGATACCCAAAATAGGTTTTTTTTTTCATTTCGAGAACGGGGCGCGAAACTCGTTAAGGCTCTTTTAAAACCAAGTGAGAACCGCCCGACGACACTGCTCTGGAGTTCTCTTGCATGTAAGAAAATGCAAAGCAAAATTGATGAGGAGGAAATGCAGCAACAAAAAAGGGGAAAAGACAAAAGACATTCCTTATGGGAGAGTGGGCACCAGTTTCTGACAACATTCTGGAACAGTCACTCACTCACTCACGCTTGGAAAAAGCCATTTATAGCGCTCCTTGCTTCACGCTGACGCTCGTAACACTTTCAACCGATGGAATGTTTTTGCATTTAAGGCCAGAGAACATGGGGGGGGCATCGATGCAAGCAAAGAAGCGGATCTCCAACGGCAGGGAGGCTGGCCGCTGGAGCCTGAGATGAAGAGAGAGAGAGAAGGAGAGAAGAAGAAGAAGAGAGAAGAGAGAAGGACTCGCGAGTTGCCAGAACTGATTTGCAGCTAAATTGAAAGTCTCTGAAAAATAGCAAAGCGCCAAACATACAGAGTTGTGCCATATCTCGATTTAATGTCTCACTCTGTTTTATGAATTTCTGCTAATAAGCGTTATGCCATATCTCCAGATTTTGCACAAAAAAATTTAGCCAAAAGATTGGCGAGAGAGAAATTAAGAGAAATAATTTCTAGCCAAACTGGGTCCGGGTTGTTGTTGTTGTTGTTTTTGGAATGCTACAGAGACTTCTTAGCAGGTCTATGTCCGGCAAAAGCTGGACAAAACCGTGGCACACACACAGAGGGGTGGGGGCCATCAACTCCCCGTCTGTTGTGGCCAGCCAGCAGTTGCTGCCCTCAAGAATTTCCAAACTTGCTGTAAGTAAGCAATGGGCTTTAATAAGTTGTTGTTGACGGCGTCCATGGTTGGATGCTAAAGATCATTTCCTGTCAAGTGAAAAAAAAAAACCTGCCCTAATTTTTTTGTGTGTAGTGTATTTAGACAACCATTGTCAGGCGTAAGAACTCGGTCACCATCTTCCAGGATCTTCCAAAATGGAAGAAATCTTCCTCAATGGAAGCATACATCCTCTGAAAATTAGGGCAGGTTGGTTTTACTACAGAGATCTAAGGGTAAGGCCCTTGGCTCAGGTTTAGGGTTTAGGGTTTAGGACCCTTGGCCCTTGGCCCTTCCTTTCCTTGTGGTTATTTCGGCGACTAGCACTTGGGTTACTGCCCTTGTCCATTGGCACTTTAAAACAGGCCCTTCTACTAAATACCAAGCTGACCCTGGTATCCTTTGCAGTTAATTTTATCATGGCACAAGCAAGCATATTTTACACATAACCGGTTTGTCGATGGGTGCCTCGTGCTCCAATTGGCCAAGAGGACATCAAGAGTTACAAGCCATAATCCGTGAGTGCCCTAGTAGCACCTGATTGCCCACATTATAACCTCATCTCCATGCTTGTCCGGTGCTAGTGATTGGTCCGTCCTTGTTAACTCACACCAACCAACAAAGCCCCTGCAATAACACAAGCAATTAGCACCAAATTCATAACAAAGCGTGTGTTCAATGGCAATAGCAACCAATTATGTCCAATAACAGGCTCAAGCAGCTCGATTATGTCCAGTAACCAGCTTGAGCTGCCCGATTTTGTCTGGCAACCAGCTTGAGCAGCCCCATTATGTCTGGCAACCAGCTTGAGCAGCCCCATTATGTCTGGTAACCGGCATGGTAATAGTAGTAGTAGTAGCTCTTAGAAGATGTGTGGCATGATGGCCATGAGATGCTGAACCAAATCTGCAAAGCTCGGTGCATGAAGAAGGGATAAGGAAGGCCACATGAGAACAGGGATTGTTTCATGATTTCGAACTGAAGTCCAAGATTTGTTGTTGTCTTGTTGGCCAATGTGCTAGTGGGGCATGTGGAGATGGTGCAGATATTGTTTTACTATATCAAGTTTGCTTCCATCTATGGCGCGCATAGATCTAATGGACTTCTTCAAAACGAAGCGCTGTTGTTGCAGGAAGCAGGCGGATATGAAGCTCATTACCATCCTCCTAGCTGCCCGTGGCACTGCCCGTGACGGACCTTCCCCTCTTGCTTGCTATATAGTCCGGCTTCCGCTCCCCATTTTTCCTCACAATCTTCTTCACCCTCTTTTCCTCTTTCTCTCTCTCTCTGTGTCTCTCTCCATACGCTCTTCACGCTTTCACCAGTGTAATTCTGTTGTCGCCTAGTGCATTTTCGCCTATGACAGTGTACTTTTAAGTCCTTTGATCGCTTCCTCTGTTTCACACTTTTTTAGCAAACACGATTTCTCTTGAAGATGATCGACTAGCATGCGTTTCTGCTGTTGCCTGCTGCATCCGAGTGTCATATTTTTCAAGCGCCTGTTGATTGTCCATGAACTGTGGCTGACTCTGCAAGTGGCAACGCCGAAAGATAGATCTCTTTTTCTTTGTGTTCATGACGAGAAGATGTGTGCACTGTGGATCACTGCTGTGAGGAATGCCGCATGGTCCGGATCTAGGCTGCAGAGCTGTAATTAAAATCCTTACAGGGGATTTTATTACACGCCACGCTTGCTTCGGACCAGGCTTCATTCCCCTCAGCAGGGATCCACTTCTCTACCAGTTTCGCAGTGGTTTGCAGCAACGAGGATCTTGATGCTCGACTTGTTGGCGTCGTGCTTTTGCACATGATCATGGAATCCGATGCATGATAATTGCACTCACACCGTGTACAGGTGCAAAATCATCTCTTGTGTGTAGCTTTGTGCAGCTGTTCTTTCTGTGTAGAATCGAACAACAGTTTCAGCTTCGAAGCCGAGATTATGTCTAAATCAGTTCCTGTATGCAATTTTTGTTGTATCGTAAGCTAGCCATGAGATAGAATGGCGTACTGGAGCGGGTTAAGAAGTTCTGGTACTTTGCTCTGGCGTCTTCATGATCTTCCCCTGAAACTTTTGTGAATTGCTTCGTCGGCTGCAGCCAGATCTCTCTAATCTCTCTGTAATGTCTGCATCAGCTGCTAGCGATCCCTTGTACCACGCTGCTAACAGCCTACAGGTGATGATTGTTCAGCGACTTGCAGCAGCATGAATTTCTTCATGGAAGGAGACAGCATGTGTTTCTTTATGGAAGAAGATATACGTGGGAACTTGTTTGCAAGAGTGTGATTTGTATGTTTTGAGATCATCAACGTATAAAATTGTTCTAATGTTTCTTCATTTTTACATTGAATCATGTTGGCCGACCTCGGTCTCCTACGTGCTGTTCTGTCTTCTGTTCTGTTCTGCTCTGTTGTTCTGTTCTGTTTATTGCAGGAGAAGCAGAGAATGTCGAAGATCGTGTCATTGGAAGAGAATTTTCAAGACTGGCATGACGAAGATACTCTTCAGGCAGGTGAACAGTGTACAAAGTCGAAGTCGGTAGTAACATAATCTGGATACGTACATCGATTGCAGATCATATGTGAACACCCCTGGAAGACAATTGTCTCATGACATTAGCCACAGAAAGAGGTGAGACTTGCGATTCTTTTGCATCATTCTGCTGTTTTCATATCAATGCCAACATACATATCGTTCGATCAGTTTTTTGCATGACGTATTGCTCTTTGCAAACAATCCTGACTCCATTCAACTGCAGGAAGCGATGTACTGCAGTTGGGAAATGTGAACGATGAAAACTATCAGGTAAGTATACTTGTTTTGAAATTGCACAGTAGAATATTTCAGGGTCATGACTTGAAGTTTAGAGCCGCTCTTATTTCGTTTTCATACATTCTCCGTGAAGTTTAAATGCTATTTCAGGGTCATGACTTGAAGTTTAGAGCCGCTCTTATTTCGTCTTCATACATTCTCCGTGAAGTTAAATGCTATTTCAGGGTCATGACTTGAAGTTTAGAGCCGCTCTTATTTCGTCTTCATACATTCTCCGTGAAATTAAATGCTGGTGTTACGGAGTACGTGAAAGAATCTCACTGAAATTATCAGTGTTGTTTTGATGATCCCACGTGTGGTCTCCATGAGATGTGGTCGGTCGTGCAGAAGGAGTGCGTGGGGCATATATCCGATGTCTTAACTACGTGCGACACATATTATCCGAAGTTTGAGATCCGAAAGGGTTTACAATCTTCTGTCTGCACTCGTGGGATTCCAAACTAGGTATGTCTCAAGAGGATCCGTGACGTCATTCTGTACGTAGTGGAAGTGTACTGCTAGCATAAATGTTGCTCCGGTCATGTTGGACCAAGGGTTGGGCAAAGATCCGATGTCCGACGCTCTTTATTGTTTGAGATTTGAAAGGGTTTGCAATCTTCATTCAGTTCTTGGGTTTTGCTTCCAAACAATAAAGAGGATCTGTGACGTCATTCTGTACGTAGTAACTCATGTGGTAGCATAAATGTTGCAGCTCCCGTACTCTTGGACTTGGTGCTTTGCCCGTGTTCTTCTTCTTCTTCTTCACTCAACACAGGTTTGAAAATGCTCTACAAACGTTCCAAGTTGAATTATTGGGTGGTGAGAAATTGTTAGTCTTAAAGTCCTAACCCTAATCAGTTTTTTCTTGCATGTTGTATGTTTGTTGCTGCATTTGGAACAACGTCTCACTACCACTGATTCATGGAACTTATTGTTTTGCTGTAAAAGTAGGGTTCCTAGTCCACCCACAGCTGCAGATCAATAATTTACTGCTCACGAAGTCCTCCTGGCTGTCGGACCTGCAGACGTTTTAAGGAGATTTCTTCTTCCGTTACTCTGAAGCCCTGAACAAAACCAGGTTTGAACATTGCTCCCTTTGTATGCAAATGATGTCCTTCACAATTTCATGATGCATTAAGTGCCTACATTTTGTTGGGTTTGTTTGTTAGGATCGTCCACTGAACCCTCTAGGTTCTGACAACTATCAAAGATGGAAAATGGGACAGTTGAATTCAGAGAGAAGTTAGAGTTGAAGATGGAACCACCAAGTACATGTCCAACATGTGAAATTGCTATTGTGTAGGAGAACATGAATGCCTGCAGTGCAAAGTTCCTCGTGTATCCAGGGTGATTGCTTCGAGCAAAACTATGAGAGTAAATTGCTTGCTGCTCCTAGTTTACACTTCGCATACTTGAGGTATCTGAACCTGGAACAGATGGTGCTATCCTTCGCCTTTAATTATCTTTGTAGACTTTGTGCTGTGTTCCTCATTTGCAGTCGTTACAATGCTGGGCGCCGCAGTCGAAGTATATTCTGTTCTCCACTTGTCCTCCTTGGGACTAGTGTCATTGAATCATATGTCTAAGGCAGCTCTCCAACTGCACAAGTCATGGAACTTCTTCACAGTAAAACTGTTTGGGTTCTTCTGCAACAAGTGCATGTTTGTTAGCAAACTGGTTTCAAAAGAATGTTTGAACTTGCAGGTCCACATTTGTTTGAAAGTATGGAGGGCATGATGGTGCTTCTCAATTGGAGTCTTTTTCCATCAAGCCTACACAAGAGCAGGTGGGTTTGAAGTTACATGGTCCATGTTGTGGTATCCACAAAGAGTAAACTTGCGTCTCCAAGTTGGTGACGCCCTTGCATGTATCAGCAGTTGAGTTTTGGAGGTGGCTAATGCTCAAAGAAAATGTATTTTTTGCAGGTGTTTTAAAATCCTGGGAGTGGGAAGGGAACAAGTTGTGGGTGGGAGCAAGGCAAGGGAAGATGACAACATACAGCATCCCTTGCAAGAATCTCAAGACTCTAGTTGGATCTCAGGTCACTAGTTACAACCCATAACCTTTTTGTCTGCATTTCATTAGTGAGCTACTACTCTGTAGCACAAGGTATCACCCTGGATTGGAATAGGGCCAATGATTCTGTAACTCTTCTCTACTTGAATGAAGATTTCATTACTGGTCTCTGCATGGATGAAAAGAGTGCATCTGGATTATCACAAGGGATGGTTATGTCTGGTAACCAGCTTGAGAGTGCTAGTTTGTGTCACATCTTTTGGTTTTGCCAACTGATTAATCTTGACTTACATATATACTTTTGTGAAAGTGCAATTCTGAAAATGGTCTTGAAGTTGCCAATTAATTTCTCTTGACTCTGAATTTTTTTCACAAACCCAAATGGATTTGAATTCAGTTTTGCCAACTAATTGATCTCAACTCATTATTTCATGAAAAGCCCACTTCCAAGTGGTCATATTTTGGTTTTGCCAAGTAAATTAATTTTGACTCCTACTTTTGTGAAAGACCAAATAGATACCTTGTGGATTTTGCTAATTCAATAATTCTTAAATCCTATTCTTATAATTTTTGTGAGAGCCCAAATGGATACAGTTTGATTTCGCTGACTAATTAATTTTGACAGGTCTTTCACAGATTTTGGTTTTCCAAATAATTTTGTGGAAAGACTCTCAACAATGGAACGTAATGGTAGAACGTGAAGACCAAAACATGTGTTGCAAACTTGTAAAAACTTATTGGCTTTCCCTGTAAGAGAAAGACTACATAAAGTTGGCAACTGCATTTGGTCCCAAGTCTTTAGAAAAGTCTGCTATGAACTGTGAACTCATCTTTTGGAAGCTTTATGGAACATTTCCTATTTTACCTGTTGTTGATTTGAACTTGCTATATGAGCTTGAGTCATTACACCATGCACACTGCTTGATTGGTAATGGAATGAGAGGAACCATTAGGAGTGATGCTGGGAGCTGTTTTGGCCTATTTGTCTCCTTATGCTTGCTTCTGTTCTTGACTGTTGGTGTCTTATGCAATTGCAAAAGCTTCTCTCTAAGACTGTTTGTTCTGAGTCCGAGAAGTGGAGAATGCCTTACACACTGTAGTGAGCTGTGAAATTAGTGGTTTACAAGGCCCCCTTGGGCTCTCTTCTCTCAAACCACTTATGGTTCTCCGTTGCAACCTCCCTTATCAAACAATGGCTGCAATGCCATTGGCTGAACCATCTCCACAAAGTTTGAACTTGTAAAGGCTATCAGTTCCTTCCATAGAAATGCCAGTGGATAATGACCTGCTTCAACTATACCACCCTATAGTAGACAATCTATGTACGATGAATATGTCTGCATGTCTTTGTCAACATCTCAAGGTAATGCAAGACTGCAAGCTTGAGGTCAGGTTGCAAGTTCGCGATTCTTGTCTGTAAACTCTCATGGCCATGTTTGATACAACAGTGTATCTCCATTTGTAAATTTGTGTTCATCTCTTTGTTGACGAGGGCAAATGATAACCATAACCATGCAGTATACACAAATTAAAGCACAAAGATTACTTGGACAAAAATCCTGTGAGACAACTGGCACCAACATGGTGCCCACCTCAGTGCAGCATTTCTATGAGTGTCTTTACATCCTGCAGAAACAGCAGGCATATGTCAAACTAGCATTGGAGACACACAGTATCAACCCAATATTTTCTTCAAAATATAACACCCAGCATTGAGGTGAACCTACCTAATACAAAACTTTTGAGGTGGACATTTCATTCAACACATGCAACAAGACATGCTCAGCAGAAGAAATGACCCCAAAATTCTCAAAGATTAATAACATGTCTTTATAATTGCACAGAAATATCCACAAGAACACTTTGAAGGTAACACAACACTGAGTGTGGTCATAAACATCATGAAAGTTGCTCACAAAGTATTGGAGCTGAAATTCTCAAAGTTTCAAAAGGTTTGAGATGGCTGATTATGTCATTTTCTTGACCACATTGTATGAGATCATCTTCCTGTGATGATCATACCCTTGTAATTGTGACCAAGATGCCTGTTGAACTTAAATTTTGTCTAAAGTATTGAATCTGCTACCCCACTTCTTAATGTCATGGAATGACCTCGCCCTTGCCCTTATGTTGGGTGCATCACCTAGCTCACCCTAATGGGCTCACCTGGCACCGTACCGAACATAATGGGCATGGGCTTTACCGTTCCACAGTACATAACAGCATGATTAGCCATGATGGCCAGTAAAGATTTGCATGTGGTTTACAACAGACTTATTGCACCAAAACACTCAGCATAAAGTGCAGCAGGATAATAGCATTGAGTGGCATAGAACATTTGATTGACTGCCTCTAAGGTTTGGCATCCACTATAACATTGCCAAACCCAGCACAAGTCTGCAAAGCAGCACAGCAGACACAGAAATGACACTTGACATAGCTGCATGTAGGTTGGGTCTCCATCTTTCACAAAAACTACCTAGCTCCTCAAAATAATCCAGTCCTTCACTGTCTGCAGACCCAGTTTAACACCCCTTTAGATTGCTCCAATAGTTCAAATACCTGCAAGTAATCACATACCTTCAATTCATCAAAGGGTGCTTGTCTTCTAACCATAACAGATCCCACAAATGTCACCAATTTGAGTGGACGAACTTGCAGGTTGTTCATAAGGAAAAAGATTGGGAAAGGCTTCACTGGCAAGGAAGTCTTCATTGAAAGGATTCCTATTCTTGTATGCCATGATAAATGCACTGTAACAACTACATGTTGAAAATCAGACCACCAGCTCCAAGAAAGCTAGTATCATGTACTTTCTTCATCTATGCATGCTTAGATTGAGAAAGTGCATTATGGACATGGGTACACAGGCCAGTCATTAACTTTTCTACTTTAAATGTACATTATCAGCAAGCAATATCTCTCTTGCCCAGGGCCAGTCATTAGTTTCTCTTCTTTCAATGTACATTATCAGTAAGCAACATCTCTTTTGCAGAGGTTACTCCCTGGGCAATATCTCCCCTTTCCCAATTCAGATGACCAAAAGCAAATCATAATTTGCATTATATACAACAACACATCCTGCAACATTTCAAGTGTTGGAAAGTAATTGCTTGAGCATATAAATTTGTTCTGGCACACTTACCGCATGATGATCCAGGCTAACTGTCTGCTGCTGTTGTTGTTGATCTCAAGCAAGCAGCGTCTGTTTGAGTAGACTGCAGATGTGCACTTGAGTAGCAGGAGGACACTTGTTTCAATTTGATACAGCAACTCTCTTCTTGTGAAGCACACAACATGCTCAACAATCCCTAGCTCTGCACCCCAAGCTGCACTTCGAATTTCTCCCAAAACCCTAATTTGGACTCTCCTGCTGTTCATGGAAAAACCTTAGCACCACCACCACCACCACCCTTTCCATGCATCAAAACTGCCAGAGACGTCACTATCCAACTTGAGGAGCAGAATGCCACAAGTTGCATCAGTCCCCCTTCAACAAAGCAAAGAGAAAATCTCCTGCAAATACGAAGGGAAAGAAAATAAAGTACTGGATAGAGTCATGGCAGGAAACAGTCTTGGTTTTAGGGCTTGGCCCCCAAAACCCTAACCGCAAAATCCTGTTTTCCTGGACAAATAATTCTGTTTCCGTTCTGATTTCGTCCGTGATCAGCAATCAGAATTTAGGCGGGGTTGATTATACGACGAATGTGTCTCCTTTCCTACTGTGGAGAATCATCGAAAGGGGCTCTGTGACAGATTGTGTGCTTCGCTTTGCCTGTGCGCCAGAAGAGTTATGTTTGCTGTGCCTCCGGAGTGTTGTTGCGTTGGGGCGGCAGATCTGCGGCAGCAGCAGCAGCAGCTATCGCCATAATAGTTTCCCAAGACATTTGTACCCATCCATTTGCAAATTCTTTGAACCATCTTTACGGGCCTCGGCGCATCTTTGTCTGCGGTCTTTGCGTTTTACCAGAAACCAAGCGGCGGAAGGGAAAGGGGGTGCGATGAGGCGGGTTATGGTGCAAGGACTGGCGCGCTTTTCCTCTTCCTCCTCCTCCTCCTCGCGCTACTACACGCACGCGTCCGCCTGCCTTGCTGCCGCAGAAACATCTACTGACAAGGTATGTTGCATCCACCCCGATCTGCTGCGATTTTTCTTCTCCTCCTATGGCTTCGGTAGATTCGGGATTTGAGGGCAGATCTCTGGTGGATCCTCTTCACCTGGAAGATGTTCTTCTCTATGTTGCTTCCGGTTCCCAGATCGTTTCTTCGTCTCCTTTCCCTCTGGGCATATCTTGTAGCAGCAAAGGGTTTGCTTCAGCTTTTCAGTGCTATTTTCTTGGTCTGTGCATTCTTCACATTTGGAAAGTAGCTTTGATTTTTCAACATTTTATCTGGAGAACCATTTCCCTTTCAGCTTCTGCAATCCGCCAGTTAGGTATTGATGACGATCAGTACATCCATAGGACCATCACCACAAATCTCTTTTGCAAGCTTAATGCCTAAGGAATCATGTGTTTTGAGCTTTTGTTTGTTCCAGTGGTTGACATTGGCAATGCGATTCGGTTAAGGATACAGGACAATCAAATAATATCAGCCAATTTTTTTCTTCTTGCATGGTGTCCACATGTGAGAATGCAACATTGTGAAGCTTGAGAGTTGACAATCACTTCATGTAGGAATGCTCATGTGATGGGTGCTGAGCCTTCAAACCAAGCTGTCTCACTTTGCATGATTGTGACCGACAGTAGGTGTTAAAGATTTTCAGTTTATGTTTGTACTGATATATTAGCTTGGCTTTTGTGGGTATTGCTTGATTACAGTCTGCAACTTCTGGTGGAGCAGCTGGGCATGTGGAGACGATCGTATTCCCAAGGTCAGTTGTGCACTGTCTAACCATGGATGGAGGGAGGGAGCGGGTATCACCTGGCCTGCTTTGCAGCAAAGGAAGCATAGTGAAGGGCTGGCCCACAGCCTTCTGCTGCCTCTGTTTGTAGGGGAGGTTGTGTTTGTAGGTGCTGCTTTTTGTACGGATGATGATGGGTATCATTCACCAGGGAAGGTTTGGAAGTGTCAAAAAACACTTGTGTTAGTTCTGAGATAGTTTTGAGTTCATCTGAACAGGGAAGGGCCAGGTGTGAACTATGCATTGAACTGGGCTCTTGCATCCAAAGGAGTTGCTCCACAAGGGGATGCTTATCGGAATTTGAAGGAGAAAGAGCTGAAGAAGCATAATGCTGCCATTCCGGGTTGGTTGTGGGACTTTACCACCTTACCAGTCCTGTTACTTTGCATTCTAGTCAGTTGGATATTTTAGCAGAAAATGTAATGGTTCCATTTATTAGGGTGCCATTTTGCAACCATGTCATGCAGTTAACAGCTTCAAGCTCTGCCTGTGCACAATATTCTGGCTTGGTTTGTATTGACCATTGAACAAAAATGAATGCTTTGGAAATTCCACTCTTTAGGGCCTAGCTTTTGTTGCACAATTGGTAATCACCATTCTTGCTGGGAACCAAAGAGCATGTCTCTGACTTCAGAGAAGACCTTGCTTTTACTAACAGGGTTATTGGATGTTGGGATACAGGGTCAGCATCTCCTGCCAAAATCTATGCACGGGGATCTTACTCTGTGGGAGCAGCAGACATCAGCAAAGCTCAGTTCAATGGTATTTTTAAGGAGGTCAGTTTGTTTCTGCCTGCATGTACATATGGTGGTTGCATGTTGAGGGATGATGCACCTGTAACAGGAGAGGGTACTGTGGATTCTTGAGGAAGACACAGACTTGCTTAAATTGACTTTTGTTTCAAAACTTCAATCAAGTTGTGGCACTTTTGTCCTGTAAGTTGGGTCCAGTGGATTAAGTTAAAACTCAGAACAGTTCTTTACATGTGCAGGTTACAACACATCTATCATCAGCTGCAAAGCTGTATGTACATGATGGTGCTGTTGGTTCATCTCCCAGTGTTGATGTGAAAGTGCGTACCATTTCAGACAGTTCCTCAGCTGCCTTGATTCTGCAAAGGATCCTTGACCCAGCACCAACACGAGTGGTGTCTCATGATGCCTTTCCTCTCACAGTTTATGTTGCCTCAAAATACAGGTTAGCTCTGAAAATGCCTCCCTACAAAGATGTAAAGTATCATGAATATGTTGATGTGGGAAATTACTCAGCTTGTGCACCATACTTAACTGCACTCTGCTCTCCAACTAAAAGGCTGTGCATTTGTAAAGTTTAACAATCAACTTTGGAACTCTTACCTTTTTTGGTTGATAGGCCCTTTATCATTTGACAAGTGACCACTATATTGTTGAATTGACATGAGAACGGGATAATTGTCTATTGGTATATGTCTCTAGCTTTTCTGCCAACAAGGTTTATGTAGAAATGTTGAGGGGGCACTAGTATGCTGAGAACCAATGTTTTGGCAAAGGTTCTCTGACAAGTTTTGATGTTGCTTTTGCAGCCCAACAGATCATGAAAGGCTGGGAACGGTATCAGAAGGCAAGGGAGGGTCTATTGTCATTGACTATGATAGGTCGACTATGATCTTGTGGGGTAGTGCTGTCAATGACACTGAAAGTGTGAAGATGTCACTGGCTGCCTTGGCAGCACCCAGTGTCACTTCCCGTGATGCCCTCCCTCTGTTCTCAAGGTCAGGAGACACAGCTTTTTCTTTAATAGTATCCAGTATTTTTGTCAAGGAGGAATTGGAAGTAGAGAGAATAATTCAGAGCTTTGTTCAGATACTCAAATTCTGGTATAACTATTGTGTGATACTGACTAAATTTCTGTATGGATTGGAGGGATCAGGCTATTGGTCCAAGGAGGGTCAACAGTGCTGTTATTTGCACCAGAGTCATTGGTCCAAAGCAATCCTGCTCTGCTCAAGGCAGCAGTGTCACCAGACGTTGGCATAGTTTGGAGCAAAGATGGTGTTGCACGCCTCTTTGCAACCCATCAGCCGCAGGCTGCCAACCTCTACAAAACCCCCTCCTCCCTTGTTTTGGTGACTGCTGACAGGTGACCTTCATCATGATGTCAATAGCAGGCAATTTGTTCTCGGTTACATGTGTGGATGGAGATTGTTGAACATTGAATCCAACATGTGTGTTTCAATAGTACTTTGTTATTTTTAAGGTTCAATAATCTTTCTTGTAACTTCTTGAATCTAGCTGTGAAACAAAGTTCTCAAGGTATATCCTGTGATATTTTTGACAAACATTCTCAATGAGAGTATGCAGTTATTTGAAATGATTCACATGCCTCATGTTCATTCCAATATCTCAATTACTGCTAAATTGGGAGTTATCAATAGTCAATTTTACAGGTTTTTGATGCTTTGTAGTTGTGAAGAGTTCTTTGTCTCTCAAAGTGTCAGTCGTATGGTCCTTCTGAAAAGTAAAGGCTACGCTCTAAAGAATCTGTTAAAGAGGACTAGAGGGTTGCTCAGTAAAGAAAAATTCCTTTTTGGAATTTCAGCATTTGGAGTATTCAGCATGATTCTGTATAAAGTCTTGTAAGTGCAGAGCTTCTTGTAAGCCCACTTGGTCTTTGTTGTTCTTCTCTGCTGTCCTTTTCTGTTTGGTTTTTCTGTTTTTTGTTATCTCCTTGTGTTGTTTGTTGCTAGCCAGTAGCATGGCTGAGTCTTCCTGTTGCTTCTGGAATTGCAGCAGAAACTTGGTGTGCAGGTTAGTGTTTTCACTGGCCTTTACCCACGGTAGGGAGCTGATGAAGTCAGTGGGAAAGTTGTGATAGAGGAGTCACTATCATATATGCTACTGTTGATTGTCCCTGAACAGGTGTGAGACTGGCACTGTTGTTCATACTGCTTTTGTGTTTTTATTTTGTTTTTTATTTCTTGGTCCTTTGTTCTCTGTTTTGTCTTTCCTTCTTTGGAGTTCTCTGTGGCTGGTTGAAGAAGGGTTAACCTCACTTTGCCTTTTCTTAATTATGAGAATGGAGATTTCTCAATTCTTATGAGAGATATCTTTAAGGTTGAAAGTGGATGAGTTTGACCTGTCTGTGTCTGTTTTGGTTGCTGCAAGGACTCAAGCCGTAGCTTTGATTCTGTACTAAGGTTTTACTTCAACTGAGATATGACTATTGTCATGCAGTACTGGGGCTGTGCCAGACATCTCAAAGGTGACAGCTGAAAAGGCAGCTGCTTTGTTCGTAGCAGGATACAATGGCGAGCAATTTCATCCTGGTTACCAGCCAGGTCCAGGGTCTGTTGATCCAGTCATTCTTGCAAAGGGACTCTCAGCTCTGGTCTGTTGTTTTAATCCTTTGAGATCCTTTATGTTGGTCTTGCAATTTTGGTCAATGTGATTGCAAGCAGCAATATTGTGACAATGACATCAAATGAACCTATATTCTGGGAAATGAAAGCTGTGAATGAGCTCCCAGAACTGCTAATGTAGTGATTATTGTCTAAGTTTGTGTACTGTTGACTCTGTTTCCCTTTTCAGGCATTAGGCAGGACCATTGTTGAATTCAGTGCTGTAGGACAAGGATCACTGGAGCATAGCTGCATGATTGACCAGGGGTTTTGTTTTGTGTCTTTGGTTCTTATAGTTGGAGGGTTCCAACATTCCAGCATTTCTGGTGAATGCCAGTCTTCTATCAGGTCACTACTTGCAGCCCCAGTTTGAGAACAATTACATTTTAGCTGAGCTTCTTGTGAGACTGCAATTAATACTTGCTGAAGAACATTCATGATTTGCAGTCTCTATTGTAATTTCAAGGTGGCAACTTCTATTGATATGCAAGTGACCATATTTGCATACTGGAGTATGTTTGGTGATGGAAGTCTCACTGGAAAAAAAATTTGTATGCAGAAAATGAACTTGTGAAGTACATTGAAGCAACAGTGACAGGGAAATTGCCCAAAAGTAAAGTAAAGAAACCATCAGAATCTGCAGGTATTGGGCAGGCTTCTAACGCCTCCTCTTCTGGTTCTAAGAAAACGGAATAAGGCTTTCAAGGTAAAACTTCACTGCTGGTTGTTGACATGCCTACGGTACAAAGATAGTGCAATATGGAGGTGTAAATGCTTTTTTAACTACTTAAGGTAGTTGATATTCCTTTAAAAGAAAAAAGAAAAACTAATGTTGCAGCCTGGGCTGTCTGGGGTTTTGTGCCAATTTGAACAGTGGATGTACTTAAATCAAAGTACAGGAAATTCATGGTGCAAAGGTTTCCGGACCTGCCAAATGAGCTTCAAATTTGAAGGGACAAGAAGAAGTTATCCTGCTGAATTCAGAAATTTGTGAAGGGCAAAATGCAGAACATTTGTCTTTTTCTTTTCAGCTTTTGATGGCCAGCTTTATCACTAGCATTACATGGAGTGTTCTGTCTTGGTCCAAAGCTTCAATATGTGGAACTCTTTGAAATAAAATGCAGGGCTGCCTGCCATTGGTGCTCATGTGCCTCATGCCAGTTTACTTCATTCAAATTTTTTGACAGTTGCTAAAATGAAATTGTGCAAGTGATTTTAATTTGACATTGAAGTCTGTGTGCTGTTGCTCTTGCATCTTTAGGGTGTTCCCTGACTTAACCTTTGTGCATTGGCAGCATGAAGTTGGTAGATTATAATGTTTAGAAGATAATCTGAGATGTTTTTCTCCTCACTCTTCCGAATTCTCTATCTGCTCTTTTTGGATTGCTAATGGGTTGGTCTCTATTGGGCTATTTGTTGTTGGCTCCAGCTGAGTTGATCTCTATTGATTGAACTGCCATTTCTGAGTAGGATTGCTCCTGCTCTGGACAAGTTGGGCTTACTTTTTGTCTCCAGTGTTGTAATAAGGTCAAGAGAGGGTGTTGTGTTTGGGGAAATGCCTCCACACAGGGCAAAAGTAGAGGAATTGCTGAAATCCACTATGCTCCTGGTATCTTCAGAAAGCTCTCCATGAGTAGGGATGCACCAACTTGGTTTGAGACTGTTTGAAGCTATGGTGTGGAAGTAATTGATTATTCAACCATTTTCTCAATGGAAACTAAACAAAATTGAAACTGAAAACTACATTAGAATGTGGAAGTTATTGATTATTCAACCATTTTCTCAATGAAAACTAAACAAAATTGAAACTGAAAACTGCATTGGAATTTGGGGGTGCTCTTGGTGTTGTTGGAAAGCCCTTGACAAGTTAGATTTAATAAAGTTTATTTCACAATTTTCAGAGGTAAGGTGTGGAAGACATTGATTTTTGAGTGGATTTTGCAGCTGAAAAATTCAAACAAATTACAAAAATTGGGTTTGGAAGGAAAAATCGGTTGAGCCTTCAATGTGTTCACACTTGGGCCAACAGCACAAGCTAAACTAATAGTAATTATTTAGACATCTTCAAAACTCTTTCTCATAATATTTGCAATTTTCACCATCACACTTTTTCTTAACAATCTCTAAGCTTACATCCTTTTATGCTTAGGTTTATCATGTTGCATGTAAAAAAATAGTTGTTAAGATGAACATCAAAGAGATCAATTCCTTCCTTGAGAGGTGGAGATTTGGTTCCAATTATTTGGATAAAACAAGGGAAAAATAATGTCAAATTTGTGCCAAAAAAATCAAGGATATGAAAGTTCCAAAAGGTTCCCAACTTTTATTCCTATGATTTTCATTAGGTCATATTTTTTATAGATGTAATTTTTCCTTCATTTCAAAGCTAGTGTACTTGGGTTTGGTGACTTCTCAACAATCACCCTTGTGCAACAACTAGAGATTTGAAATTTCACACTTGAAATTTTTGAACCTAACAATTGAATTATGACATGCATGCCTACTTTTTTCACTTCATTGTTCATTCTTTGTTAAAGTTTGTTGACTATGCCTAAAGCAAAATGTGTGTAGTAAAGACCCAATGAGGGCATTCCTAATATAAGGGGCCTAGGAGAACAAGGTGGTCAAGTCTAATCACACATGTTGCAAATGTTCATTGCCTTGGGACTCTACCCATCATAAAGCATGAAGCAACAATTTTCATGAACATATGTAACATGGAAAAATTGATGTGATAGGAATGTTGTGTGAAAAACAAACAAACAAATAAATAAAATTAATTGAATCCTATTTGAATGATGTATGCACAGAAAAGGAAGATGACATATTATGCTTGATAAATGCCAAGTGAATGACCAATCAAAAGCTTGAAAACCTTTGCATGGTAGGCTTGTTTCATAATTATTTTATTTCAAAAGGAGTGTAAATGATTTTGATCTCAAATTCTATCACATTATAAACATTTTAAATGGCAACTTTTCTGATCCAAGTTGACTTTACTTTTTGATTTATCACTTATCCTATTTATGTATATTATTTAACATAATGATCATCTATCCTTTTCAAAAATTGTTAATGTAAACTAATGATGAAACCTTGGCAAACTCCATTAAACAAAACACCTAACATAAGGGGAAAAGAATGAACAAAGATAAAGGACCCAAGTTCGAGCCAAAAAAACAAAACCCAAAGTGAATCACTAAGGGGCAAAGGAACAAATCATGCACAAAGCCCCCACTAGTCGCAAAAAGCATATTAGAAAAAAAGAGGGATGAGAAACCTAAAAAAATAATTAATGGTTTCACTATTTCTATTTTGTTAAGTCTAATGGTCAACTCACCTTACCTTGCAAAAGGTCAATTGTCCATTTCAAAAATTGACATCATTATTCAAAATTGTTTACATACGCTAATGGTTTCATTGTTATTTATTATATTAAGTTTGCATGTCATTGTACCCTATTAGACTTGTCAACCATTGAACCCACTAAAATAAGCAATAGTTTAGCCATTATCTAATATGTAATGACTAAATTCAAATGTTGAATTCAATTGTTCATTCACCACAAAAAATTCATAGACAAAAACACACTTGTTGAATTCAATGAATATATTCACTTGCATATATTGAATTCATGTAAACAAAAGATTAATAGAAAAAACTATGGATTAGTACTCTCAATGTTCTCTTGGTTGGATTCCATTCACCCAATCAAAATCCCAAAGTTTCCCAAAAAAAAACCAAAGCCTAAACCAATGTCCACAAAAAACCTCCCATTGATCAACCCAACCATGGACCATGGGCATCATCATGAAAATCCAACACAATTACTTGAGTTTTCATCCTCTTCACAATTCTCCCTAAAACTTTTATTATGCATGTGCTACCATAAAAAAATATGTATGCGATGGAAATGAAAACAGGAATGAAAAGTTTATAAATATCTAAAACATCTAGCCAACAAAATCAAAACTTATCTATTGTTGCTAGTGTTGTTAAACCATGAATAAACCATCAACAAATTTCAAATCAACAATATATATAATATTAATTAAGAAATTTTACAAGCTATGGCTAAAGATGTGGTTTAAAGTAGTGTTCAAATTGATGATTTCAAATGGGCAATGAAGGAAGATGGCACCCAAGTGATCCTTGTATTTCAATTTTTTTTGTCAAACATAAATTATTCCAAAAATCAATAACAAATCTAGATCCGCCCATGCCCAAATTTGGCACTAAGACACAATGGTTTTCTTTTGATACATGGAAGGAACACTAACATTGTCTTTTTTTTATCTGTGGAAGCAAGAGCAATGGAAACATTTCAACTACAAAAAGGAATGCTAGTAATCACATTGAAAGAAATAATTTTAAAAATAAACAACAAAATCATCATGTAGGCCATAAATAATAGCAACTTTCGTGCCATTAGATATAACAACAAAAGCGACAACATCAACAATTCCATCATCTCCACCAAAATGGAAATCATCCTACATAAAACTCAAAATGTGAAAAAAAAACATTAATTGAAAAAAATGAAACATAAACTATTAGCTTTATCTTTTCATAAGTAATTTTCTCTTCACTAAAAGCCTTTTCACAGTGCAACAAACAATGAGATTTGAATTCACTAGAAATAATTCATTACATTGCTCTATCACACAAGTGTTCATCAATGTGATTATATTTATAATAATAAAAACCACATCGAAAAAATTTACACAAACATTCAAACAAAAATCAAAACAAATTCAAAAATGATCAAAAGTGAAATATGAAAAACTTAAAAACTTATTTATCATAAAAAATAAGATCCTTATGACCCATTACCTCCATACCATACTCCCAAGAAATAAGCACATCTTCCATCCAAGTAATTTCAACATTTCGATCTACTTGGTTAGGCAAGACTTTTTCATTTAAATTTGGGAAATAAACAATTAACTTATTCATAATAAAATCAAACGAATTCCAACCAATAGGACTATTGGTAAACCATACCTCATTAAAAACTTTTCATTAAGGCTTAGAACATAAAAGCAATGGATGTGGCTCAAGTTTTTTAATAGGTCAAAAAGTAGAGCAATGAAAAGCAAGTTATTTGTATGTTCAATTACATCAAAAATAGAGTAATCAACAACATGTCAATGTCAATCCATGGAACAACACATAATGTCTATCCTCTAATTCTTGAAAATCCCTTGACAAAATTTCAAAACAACATTAATAAATAATGATAGGAAATTGAATTCATCAAAGTCCACAACACAGAGTTCAAAACACCCTTTTATGGAAAAAAATCACATATAGAAATATCCAAATTTCAAATTTAAGCTAGATGTATACGTGGGTTGACATTGTTTGTGCTAACATTTTATGTTCCTTTTCAACGGACAACACATCTAATTTTTTAATGAACTTTCCAAAACCAATTGTCAAGGATCAAATAACTGCTTTGTAATTGATAATTTTCACATAATGATACTTTGCATTTGTGAAAATATTAAAAGGAAATGCATGGATCTTATTTAATTATGTAATATGTTGATTTTTTTAAAAAAATAATCTTTTTAATGCTTCATATCAAAGATTAGATGTTCAAAAAGATAATACAATTCACATACAAACAACATAATTGCTGCAAACCAAAAAATCAATTTAAAGAATATTTAGTCACTACCAAAGAACAAAACAATAAAAAAAAAAAAGGATTAAGTCTATGATTTCAAGTTTAGGCACTAAAACATCAAGATGCACTATGAAAACATGTTGGATATTTTTTACAATTCACATTAAGTTGAAAAGAAATAGCCAAAAGAAAAAAATTGAAGAAAAAATTTATTGAATGTTACGTAGAGGAAAATCTTTTTAGACAAAAAAACCATTGCAAAGGCAAAAAATAATTTAAAATAACAAAAGAGACAAATGAAAGATTTTTGAATAGGTTTAGGGTTTAAGAAGATGCAAAAGAAACTAAACCCTAAAACATATTTTTAAAATATAGACAACATGAAATACAAAACATGCAAAAGAAACATACTTCATTGGAGGATATAGGCAACCATCTTTTTTTTGTAACTTGCAAAATAAAAGAAAACATATCCACTAGATCTTTAATAAAACATTCATCTTTTGAAAGATTAACCATCGATTAATTGGTGTTGAAACCACAAAAGATTCTCCATTCATTGTAAACATAATTCACCCAAAGCTCACCATGCTTGTTAACTTTTTGGCCCCCTTTATTCACATTTTCTATCTTTTTATCATCAATTGTAAGAAAGTGACATTTTATAATAGGCTCCTTGATAAAAGACATAAGGTCTATACCTTCATCAACTTCAAATCCAAAAAACATAACATCACGACTAGGAACAAAATGAAAATCTAATGCAACACAAACAATAGATGATGTGCAAGGACAATGATCATTACATATTGGAACAAAACACATAGTTTCATACTTTCATGGCTAGGATCAACACAAATAACATTAGATGTTGATATAGAACACATAGTTTATTGGCTTGGATCAATAACAAAATCAAATGAATGTGAACCAACAAAAATACCAAAATTATTAAGGTTAAAAAAAACATAAGGGTTTTTAAAAATGCCCAAACATATTGGGATCTACTTCAAGGGGATGTAACTTTGTAAAATTAGAAGTACAATTATCACTAGAAGAATTAATAATAAATTCATCACTACCACCACAATGTATAAAAAATTTAGACCTTTCAATAAACCACAACAAATCATTAACACTAGAAGAGGCAAAAAATGCATCAATATCAACAAATTGACATGGTATATTATTGATGTAGGTAGAACCTCTTTTAGGATTTCCACAACAATTGAAGAAACATGTTTACAAATTCTTTTCATAGACCTTACATCACCAAAAGTAGACATTGCAACAAACACAAAATAAACACAAAAGATTAAAATAAATAAAACAAAACAAAGGACAAACACAGAAAAAATGGGAACAAAATTATTACACTATAGAAATAGATGATGTAGAATCTAATTTATAGTTTGCAACCACACAAATACCTATGCCATGAAAAAAAAAATGAAAAAATCAATTCTAACATTTGCACCCAAAAAAAAAAAAAAAAAAATTAAAAAAAAAAAAAAAAAAAAAAAAAAAAAAAACAAAAAAAAAAAAAAAAAAAAAAAAAATCAAAAATTAAAACCAAAAAAAAAAAAAAAAAAACTTGCACACATCAAAACAACAATTTAAAAAAAAATCCAAAATAAGAAAAAGAAAAAAGAAAAAAATAAAACCCATGAAGAAGTTCTTGTAAACATCTTGTTGAAGACACCAAATAGAAAATGACTATCGATGTAAATGGAACAACACATGTAACATCTAGATATGGAGTGAAAGCAAAAAATGAAAGTGTTGATACAACAATGAGAGAAAAAAAAGAAAACATGTATTGCTGCGAGTAGAGAAGATTGCAACAAAAATTACAACCACACACACAATACCAAAATATAACACCAAGCTACAAAATGAAGGCACAACGCATAATCAAGAGGGAAAAAAAAATCCATTGTAAAAAGATGTTGTCTCCAACAAAGACACAAATGCTGAAACATAAAGACGAAAGAACCAGACACACAAAGATGAGAGAGACACACACAAAGATGAAAGACAGACACACGAAAATGAGAGAAACAAACACACAAAGATGGGAGATGTAAGAATGAAATAGGCAGACACATAGAGAGGAGAGACATAAAGATGAAAGACAGAAGAAACACATACACAAAATAGAGGGATAGAGAAGGGTGTTGATTTCAAACCCGCAAAACCAAAAGAAGCGCAACAAGTGCATATTTGGTAACGATGACTGGCACTAAGACGTAGACATACCAAAGCGTGGAGCACTATGTCGTTTGTGTTGAAAGATTCGATGCAAGCTAAAAATTGGTGGGAGAAAAAAGACCACAGCAAGAAAAAAGAAAAGGGCGGGGGAACTCCGACGCTTTACAGAGGTGAAGGATCTACACTCAGGCCCTTCTCCTACACCTAATGAGAACTGCCCGTGACCGAAAATACATAGAGAGCCCTAAACCCTAGAGCCACCATCCTCTTTCGTAATCCTACAGATTTAGTAAAGAGCCCGGGCAGCGGAATCCGCGACCTCACGGGACCCCCGCCCCCCGCGGACCTCGCACGCGCGGAATTCGTTCGTTCGTTCGTGACCTCGCGTCACAGATCGGAGAGGCGAAAGAGCGATCGCGACAAACGTCACAACCCCACCAGTTTGGCCTTTCGCGTCGCAATCCGTTTTCACAGAGGGACAGTCTTTTGTTGTCAGTTGTGTGTGTGTGTGTGTTTTTGTTTTCAATTAGTTCTGTTTTTCATTGCGATCTGAAACTCTTTGTTGTTGTGCGAGAAATTTCTGTTTTGTTTTGGATCCAAAGATAAGTTCCAGAGATCTTGTTTCGGTGTTTTCGGTGGCCAACTCTTTCGAAAAAATCATTGCGTGTCTAAGGAAGGAGAAATAGCAAGCTGGATGCGAGGAGCATTATTTAGGGTAACGAAATCTCGTTTAGTTCTTCAAAGTCATTTTCCGTTTTCTTCGAAATTTCTCGAATGCTGAAGGAATAGTAGGGAGGAGGAGAAGGAGGAGGAGCAGTGACTCGTAAGCTTTGAACTCAGAGGCAGCAGCAAGCAGGATGTCGATGTATGGATTCGAGGCGTTGAATTTCAATGTGGATGGCGGTTATTTGGAGGCCATAGTACGGGGTTACAAGGCCAGCCTCCTCACCACTGCCGATTACAACAATTTGTGCCAGTGCGAACACTTGGACGACATCAAGATGCACCTCGGCGCTTCTGATTATGCGCCTTATTTGGCAAACGGTGAGCCATAGGCCCCCGCCAATTCTTTTGATGTGAAAACATGATATGTTTCAGTAGCTGGATTTTCACCTTGTCCTGAGAGTAGGTATGCTTCCGAAATTCTGCAAAGGAGAACATCATAGAACATCATCCTTACGGATCTGAATCTCAGCTTGTCTTCTTCTTCTTCTTCTTGCAAAGAAGACAAGTAGCTTTTGTGCTAGGGTTTTAAGTGAGGAGTAGCAACTCTTGTTCCCTCGATTTTCTTTCAAATCTTGCAACAGGTTTTTGGAGTTGTGTGTGTCCTTGCCTAATCTCTCTTCTTATGGATGGGATGAAGAGAAGAAAACAAACACTATAGGTTTATGAGCTGATTGGTCAATTGCCATGGATAGGTATCTGCTACTCAAATAATCTGCAATGGATGTTTTCATGTCTTGGGTTTATTTGACCTGTTAGGATCTGTAAGGATCAATGATTTTGCAATTACACAGGAGCTCATTACAGATCGATTGGGAGCAACTTCTGGTTCCTTCAGATTTTGAATCAGCCAAAGAGTTGCAGGATGATATTAGTACCCTAATATTGGTGCCATTGGTAGCAATTTTATTCAATGTTCTGTGACAGAGTCACATCTTTTGGTTAGAATCTCCTTCATTCTGGTTGCAAACTGTGATGGCTTTTTTACTGCAAGTAGAGACACTTGCTAGCTAGTGCTCTTTCACATGTATTTTGTTGATGATTGCAAATTATGGGAGCAAATTTGTTCAAGCACATGTCCAGTGAGACTTTCAATGAAGTCTGCAGAATAGTTTAAAGAAGGGAAATGCTGACTTCAGCTTAGGTCATTGTAGGCTCTAGGCACTCAAGGGTAGGGAACCTATGATGCTAATGCTATCTGGCACCAGCCTGGACTCATGTAATGAATGTCTTTTGGTGGGGATGGGGGGTTGTGGGAACTTGCAGAACCATCTCCATTGCATACAAGTGCCATTGTCGAGAAATGTACCCAGAAGTTGGTTGATGATTACAACCACATGTTGACCCAAGCCACTGAACCCCTTTCAACATTTTTGGAGTATATCACGTATGTTTCACCTTTTCTGTACTGTAGAAACTTTTCTTTTTGTAGATGTCAGGAAGGCAAATGGTTCATGTCAAATACTGAATATGCTCTTGATGCTCTCCAGTTTGGAGATGATCTCAAATGCTGGATTTCTCATAGTAGAACTCCCAAAGGTTCTTTTCCTTGGTACTCATTTGCAAAGAACTTCTGAGCTGAGCATAAGAAACATCCATGGCCTGATCAAGCTCCATGACCTAAAACAAAATGTCAGTTTTTTTTGGCAAAGTCTTAGCACACTAAAACTTGTAGTTTCTAAGATTTCTCTCTCATTATCAAGTTGCATGCCATTCTGTACTCAAGAACTGAGTCTTGAATTCAGGGTGGAGCTTATGTTGATGAAATGGCTCCACTGTTAGGTCATGGCCCTGTAGGTTTGTCCTCCCTTACAGATATCACATTATAGGCACTTTCCTGCAAATGTCTGTTTTCAACCTGGTTTGTGCCACCTTCATTGGATGACAGGTATGGACACATGATAGACAATGTGGTGCTTATTGTCACTGGCTCATTGCATGAAAGAGATGTGCACGAGCTTCTTGAGAAGTGCCATCCTCTAGGCATGTTTGACAGGTATCAGCATTGACTTGCAATTGTGTGGTAGTTTTTCAAGGCATTTCTGCTGAATACTATCAGCCTGAAGGATCTTTTGTCCTTGGTCTTTCTATGAAACAACCTGCTGTCTATGCTGTTTCAACATTTATTGAACATTTATCCATGCTGCAGCATTGCAACCTTGGCTGTTGCCCAGAATATGCGTGAGTTATACAGATTGGTGCTTGTGGACACACCCTTGGCACCCTACTTCTCAGAGTGCATTACTTCAGAAGTAAGTTCTCTCTAAACTATTGTTTTGGAGATAGCAAGCTGCAGAAGTTGTGATGCTACTTTTTGAAGTTATGTGAAGTCTATAGCACATTCTGCAGTTGGTTGATACTTGTAGTAATTAATAAGAAGATTAAATTGAAATGAAGGACAGAGTTGAAGCCCACCATATAGTGGATAATTACTGGATCAAGCAATGGTGTCCAAATTTCCTATTAGCTGAACAAGGAGTCTTGGTGGTGACATCTTCATGTGTAGTCAACTGTGGGGTGGTTGTGTTGGCTGTAGGATCTTGATGAAATGAACATTGAGGTCATGCGCAACACATTGTACAAAGCCTACTTGGAGGATTTCTACAGGTTCTGTAAGGTGAAGTATGTCTGTACTGATTTGTCTATCTTAAGATCACTTTTTTTGGAGGTAGTATTAAGACTTTTGGAGATGTGAGAGCTTGTATACCTTGATGGATTGGTGGCCAGATCATCCACTTCTGTTGACATAATAGATAAATTATTTTGGATTGGAATAATTCTCACACAAGTTCTTTCTTTCCTCCTATATTTGTCTGTAGCAGAAGCTGGGAGGTGCAACATCTACAATCATGTGTGATTTGCTGGCCTTTGAGGCTGATCGCAGGGCTATCAACATCACAATCAACAGGCAAGCAGTAGTTAATAATTTTTCCTCCTTCCCTGAGCATAGTTTCCTTATCACATTCTTTCCTGACTGGCTCCATCAACTCACCATTCTTGGATTCATATGCTTAAGGTTCCAAGTGGGGCCTTTTTATTTTCAGGTTGCTACCCTGGGTTTATATTTTTGTGGTTCTGGTTGTACAGCATTGGTACAGAACTGACACGAGATGATCGGAAAAAGCTTTACTCCAATTTTGGCATATTGTAAGTGCTTTGCTGATTAGGATTGGTAGTTCGGCTTCTGTTATGTTGCTTATTTTGTACCTGGGATCTTGAGAAGGCATCTTGTGTGGTTACACAATTCTAAGCATGGTCATTCTCCAACAGAGGCAGATATGCACAATTCTGAAGTTGAGATCACTCTGTTGTTCTTTACATGAGCTATGTCTCTTGAGTTCTAGCCAACATCATGACTGAGTCACCCTGTTGCTTTCAGAATTGCAACAGAAACTCAGCACAGATGTTTGTATAGTGGTTTGCCCAAAATTTTGGGCAGATTCTTATATACTTACACTCACTGTTTGGAACTGATGAAGTCAGTAGGGAGTCATGGGAGTTCATGGTGAAAGTGATGACCTGACAATTCGTGACTGACACTCATATAAATATGACCACTCTCAGACTTGTTGTAGTACCATCAAAGTGTTGTTGTGGAATTCGTTCTGCAGTCTTATAGATATATTGGTCTTTATGTGCTGAGTCCACAGCAGTGATGATGCACCTCAAAACTGTCGGGAAGGTCATGTCTCTTGAAATATTCCATGGCCTGCCTGAGAGGTAGCTTGCATTGATTTTTTTCAACAGGTACCCATATGGACATGATGAGCTGGCAGTTTGTGAGGATTTTGATCAGGTAATTTTGTAGTTGGTGCAGGAGATCTCCTCTGAAATATTTGAACCCTTTGAACAGTGTTTTTGTATTTCTCCAGGCATAGAAAGAAACCAAGTTTGCAGTCTTTCAGGTCATTTGCAAACTTTGGAGATAACTGCATGTGGAAGAGCATGTTGAAATCGGTTGGAGATCATTTGATTTACATGTCATCTTCATGTCTTGCTTAAAACCCACCAGGTCCGTGGAGCCATGGAGAAGTACCCAGCTTATCAAGGGATCTTTGCCAAGTTGTCCTTTGGAGAAAGTCAGATGCTGGACAAGGCATTTTATGAAGAGGAAGTCAAGAGGTTGACTTTAACATTTGAGCAGCAGGTGTGCATCACTCTAATTCACCTTTCCATGCTTTTCTTCTTGGCATGGCCTCAACACATGCAGGTCACGTCTCTTTGGAACTGTCTCCATGCACAGTTATTAGTTCTATAATTGCTTCAAAAAGTAGTGTCACAAATGATCATGTGGGAAGTAAACCCACTCACTCAGTTAGCCCTCTTGCAAGAAAGCATGATATTTGTTTTGAATACCTAGCTCAAGTAGTGTTTTTGGAGCACTTTTTTCTTGGTTTCAAGTCTGTGTGGATTGGGTACTAATCATTCTGATGTTCTACAATTGTCTGCAGTTCCATTATGCAGTCTTCTTTGCGTACATGAGACTAGGGGAGCAAGAAGTTAGGAATTTGATGTGGATTTCAGAATGTGTAGCCCAGCAACAAAAGTCCAGAATCCATGATGGTGTTGTTATGATTTTCTAAGTGGGAAGGAGTTTTCGTGAGTTTCCAGATGCAGGAAGTAACAGTATGCAAAGTGTGCTGCTGTGGCACACAGTATCTCATTCCATATGTCAATTTTTCTGAGTTTGGATTTAAGATTAAGTGCAACATAGCACAGATTATTGTCCTCCATGTACTCCTAGCTGCAGAACATGTAGCAGGTGTCCTCCATGTATCCCTCTGCTATATGTTGATATAATCCATCCATTTTATCTTTTGACTCCATGTCTTTGGAGGTCAAGTTGTACTCTTTTACCATTGTAGAAAGTAGAAGCAGCTTTTTTCACATTTAAATACTTTTTAGCATGATCAAATTCGGCAGGTATGAACTGGCATTATAATAATGCTAACTGTTGTTTCCATCTGCAGCCATCTTGCATCTGTGAACTCCAAAATTGCTGCCGCTTTCCTTTGGTAAGACGGCTCTCACTGGCCCTTTTGTGACTCTTGTTTGCACATGTGAAATCTGTCTTTTTGTTTCCTTCATAGCATGAAAATGGATTGTCAATTGTGGGCTGAACTGTTCCATCTTACTCAAGCATTAAGCAAACCAAAAATGTTTGCAACTGTTTTTTATCAGCCTTATTGAACCCTTTTAGCGAAGGGGAAGATGCAGCATTCACATCCGATTAAGTCAATTCATAGATCAGAATATCTGAAGTGTATCAGCCATTGGTGATGGGTGCTTTCAACATTAATGGAGTAGGACATAACCATCTATCTATGAAGTTAGTTTGTTTTGCCTTGTTTTGTTTTGTAGCTATGAGATCTGCTGAACTGGGATGCTTCAGATGGTGTTCTTGGTATCTTCGGAAAGCTCTTGATGTGGACAGGTGCATGGGCGTGTTTCCATTATGTTTGTTGGACTTGCGATGCAAAAGTTCTTGAATATTGAATGATTTCTTCACTGAAAATTGAAGTAAATTGTCATTGAAAATTTTGGAATTGGAACGTGCCTTTGGTGTTGTTGGAAAGATCTTGATCAGCAGGATTTAATGGAATCTATTTGGTAAGATTTGGATTCAGAATGTGGGAGATATTGATTTTTTAAGTGATTTCGGCGACTGAAAATTCAAATAAATTCCAAAAAACCAGAAGGAAATATCAGTTGAGAACATGGTAACACTTGAACAGTACCACTTGAAAGGCTTACCATTCAGTTCAAACATGATTTCCTTTCATATTTGGCTGTTCAAAAAATCGATACATACATTGCAAAACAATGTTCACATGTTGAGTTTCCATACATTGCAAAACAATGTTCACATGTTGAGTTTCCCTATTTTGTAATGGGTTCATACTTGCGCCAACAGCACAGGCCACATTAGTTCCTATTATAGGAGGTGCCTCCTCTGTATGTACAATCTGAGTTGGCCAAGATCAAGCCCCTGCCATTGGCAAACAATTGTGTGGACCAAGGCTGCAGTCTTCTTCACTCAACAGCTCTTTGCTCTTCTGGATCTACCACAAGATTACATGCTAATGTCACTTGCTATTTATGCCACCGGCTGTTGTTAACCTTCCTGTCTCCAGGCCACAGTCTTCACTCAACAGCACTTGCTCCTTTGGATCTACCACAAGATTACATGCTAATGCTACCTGCTTTGCACAACTTCCAAACCATCAGGTTTTCACACAACCCTTGAAAATAATCTACGAGATCGTTGCAAAAAACCCTAATTATTTTGGATTAGGATTAGGTGTTGCCTAATTCTGTGGATTCAATAGCTCATCCAAGTAATTAGGTATTGGAGGAACCCTAATCCAAGGAATTCAGATTTTGAAAAGGCCTAAGAAAATTTACTACTGCATATGTAAACAACTTGAAGGAAAGGCATGTAAGCAGACAGTTCTGCTGAAACCCCCTTATATGATCTGAAGAAACATGTGCACTCAAGCTTTGCAAACTACACCTTTTGTGCATATGGTTTAGCCTTAGGCAAAAATGTTAATCCTTGAACTCAAATCTCTAAAAGAATTCATCCAGAAAAAAATTGCATCTCATTCTTAGCAGCAGAATTCTACAAAAGTTGAAGAAGTGGAGTTTGAGATCAGTCTGGTGTTTTTTGTCCAATTATTACCTGAACATGGGGTTTGATGAAGAGGAACTGCACTGCTCCATCAACTGTTGTCAAAGTTGTCAGCGGAAGTTCCCCTTTGGAAACATCAATCCAAAGCTCCTTTGCCTTGTCAAGAATCTCGTGGCCTTCCAAATCCACAGTAGCTGTGAAATTCACTGTGCTTTGCGCCTTGATACTCACCCTCTCTGATTGCACTACCCCTATCTCCACTCCTCTATAACAAATTTGGACAGTCAACAAATCATACATACCACCCACATAGTTTGGGTTGTGCATTTGGATCAACAAATCTAAGCTTACATTCAACTGTACTGTGGGAACAACGGAACCGGATCCTTGCTTGCCACCAATACTAACACCATTCAGCTTCCAGTTCTTGATCTCAATCTCTGGTGACATAGGCCACAAAACATAAACTGCCCCAGAGATCAAAACAAGAAGCAACACGGCTCCTAACACCGTGGAAAGTAGTGGCCATGATGATCCACAACAACAACGAAGATTATTGCTTCTCTTCTTTCCTGTGAAATTCTTGTCAACAGGATTTGTTAAGGTTAGGTCACAGTGGGATCCATTTTCCTCAACTAAATCCTGGTGGTACCCATGAACTCGATCCATTCAAAGAAAATTTCAAAAACCACACAGAAGAAAAAAGAAAAACCTTGACAACAAAAGGAAAGAAAATAATAACACTCAGAAAAAAAATGAGTAGCCTATATGTTCCTTCCAAACACAAGTTCACAAGCTTGCCCCCCACCAAAAAAAGAAAAAGCCTAAAAAATCTGCACCCAGATCAACTTCGACAAGCAAAAGCAAATCCAAAATCCGTGAAGAAACAAAATCAACTTACAAATGGCATGTAGCTAAATTGCAATCTATCGACGAGACACGTCAAATTCTATCAAAATTTGAAAACATTCAGGGATGAGCCCAAGTGTCCTGAGAGAGAGCGCCCGCGCACCTGCCTTTCTCTGGGGAGGAGGGAATCAGGGAGGAGGAAGAAAGTGGAGACGTGGTTATTTGGAAACCGTTAGATCTCCAATCGCTCGAATCCCTGTCCATGATCTAGTAGGTCTCGACATTTGTACTTCCTGCGAATTTTGTGATAATTTTGGGGATTTTTTTGTGCGGATTCTTAATTTTTAGATTTTTACCTTCTTTTTTTTTTTAATTCCCTCACTTCTGGCGAATAAAAAGACTTTCAAAATCACTTCTTTTTCGAATTTTAAAATTCTCTTTATGGCGAAACTTCGCTAGTGAAGAAATTGCTGGTTCACACCAGACTTTTTTTTACTGGTGATAAATCGCCAGAAAGCTAAAATTAAAGATTAAAAATTCGAAAAAAAGCGATTTTGGAGGTTTTCAGTCGCCAAAAATGAGGGGAAAAAACAAAGTAAAAATCGCGATATTCGTTTATTTGGTTTTCAGTGTTTAGCTAAAAATATTGAAGGATGATTTAAGATTCGTATACTTTATTTCTGATTTATAGCCAGATTTTGGCTAAATCTTCCTAGGGATGATCGCCACTTTTCTACATCTTCCAATGCGTGATCGCCACTTTAGCCACCAAACAGAAATTGCTTAGAAAAACACTAGTTCACACCGTGGGGGGTTTTCTTCGCGCACACCCACACACGAACTGCGAGCGAGCGAGCGCGCGAGACGGCGAAGCTCCTCCCGAGAGGACGGACGACGGCGTCGGATCTGTTGAAGTGTTCGTCGAGCAAGATCGAGTTTTGGAGCGATCTGGGGACTTGTGGAAGCTGCAGAAGGAGAGGAAAGTGCTGGAAGAAAGTTGAGTTTTCGAAAGGATCTGGGGAATCTGCGGTGGGAAGCTGAAGAAGCGGGGAAGAGGGAAGGAGGACTTGAAGTGGATCCAAAGAAATACAAGCTTTGAGGGCAAGAGAGAGCCATGTTTCTGCGGAGGTTTGCGGGGCCTTTGCTGGCGGGTGTGAAGGCGACGACGGGAATCGTGGGTTTGGAGGTGGTGCCAAATGCCAGGGAGGTTCTCGTTTCTCTTTACCGTGAAACCCTAAAGGCCGTGGAGCCGATCCCTACCACTGCGCAGTACAGGAAAACGGTGGAGGCTCTCACGCAACACAGACTCAAGGTATGCATTGAGGAAGAGGACTGGGAGAAGATCGAGGAGAAGATCCAGGGAGGACAAGTAGAAGAGCTCATTGTACAGGCGCAAGATGAGCTTCAGCTCATCCCCAAGATGGCTGAGTGGAAACCCTGGGAAGTTCCCGAAGACTACAAAGTGGAGATCATAGAAGACGACGACTCTGTACCCAGTCATATTCCGATTCATCGACCACGACACTGAAATCCTCTTTCTATGTTCTTATCGTAATCCTCAATTTCTCAGAGGTATGTATGTGTATGTGTGGCAGAAGGTATTGTGGCTTCTTCTCAACACATCAATTTGTCTCTGGAGATGCTACATTGGAATACACACTCAATGGAGTTTTTTTCTTCTTCTCATGTTGGCCTTCATTGCATGTACTACAGTTCTTATCACTCATGTTTTGCATTCTCCTCGTGGCATTTTGTATAGGAGAAGGGTAGGGCCAGAGGTCCTTCCTTGTTTTGAAGTGCCTAGGCACAAGGGTGGTAGCCTGAGTGATGGGTGCTGAAAAACAAGGAAGGGCCTCTGGCCCTACCCTTCTCCAGCATAAAAAAACCTGCCATAATTTTCAGAGGACTTGCATTTCCACGCTGAAGATTTCTTCCATTTTGTAAGACCCTGGAAGATTGTTGCTGAGTTCTTGTGCCTGACCATGGTCATCTAATACACTTCAAAAATTAGGGCAGGATTTTACAAATGCATATTATTGAATGCAAACAAACTGTTTTTAAGATTTTGCAATTAGGTTCAGGGTCTGGTTCACTCCCCCTCCCCTTGCTTGTTGCATGTTTGAAGGTTTATGATTGATGCGGTTTTTAGACCTGGAACAGTGGATATAAATTAGAGTCTTTTGTGATTTACATCTGTCAAAGTCATCTATTGCCGTGTTTTCTTGGTGAAGATTGTGTGTGTCCTGCCTGTTTTCAAGTACATCACACATCTGCGATGTCAGATGCATCCTCATCTTCTGGTCAGAGCAGCAGAGGCAAATGGAATGATTTCAGGTTTGGTCAGGATGTTGGATTGCAGTTCCTTGAAGGTGCAAGTTTGAGAATTTTTCAATTTCAGGTTTGCTCAGGATGTTGCATTGCAGCTCCTTGAAGGTGCAAGTTTGAGAATTTTTCAATTTCAGTTTTGGTCAGGATGTTGCATTGCAGTTCCTTAAAGGTGCAAATTTGAGAATTTTTCAATTTCAGGTTTGCTCAGGATGTTGCATTGCAGTTCCTTGAAGGTGCAAGTTTGAGAGTTTTCAATTTCAGGTTTGCTCAGGATGTTGCATTGCAGTTCCCTGAAGGCACAAGTTTGAGAAATTTCAATTTCCTGTGTATCTGTTTGCAGCCTGTATTTCACATGAAATAACCCTCAATCTGGTCTCTGGCTGTTGTACATTTTATCTGCATGTAATGCAATACAACAGCTGGAGATGGAAGGTGCAAGCTCTGATTGAAGCATGTGAGTGTGTCAATCTGGCAAATTCAGGTTGATTCTTGGATCAATTGTGCCCCTTTCATCTGATAAATTGACTGGCAGTTTTTTTAGGTTCTGGATGAGTGCCTGGTACAGTTTTCCAAAGGGCTGGGTTGTGTATGTGATGAGCTGTGTAGTTGTTTGCTACATGCAGATTTGCATCTTGATGATGAAACTGGTATCCAGTCTATTAAAACAATGTGAGATTCTGGATCACTCTTGCATTGGCTTGCAATTTTTCTTCTACTTGATTGAGCCTGAGTTGTTGAGACTTAATATGCTTCATCACTCAAAGCATTTCTTTCTCTTGCAATTTTCTTCTGCTCAATTAATTCTGAGTTGTGCAGAGTTCCAACTCTTCATCACTCAGGCATTCTCTCTAGTGCAATTTTCCTTTGTTAAACTTTTTCCAAATGAGCTTCAGACTATTGTTTGTCACATTTTCCAAGATCAGGCAAGAACCTGAGTGCCTTGAGGAAGAGGCTGTCAGTTACTGTGTTTCCCCCCCAACTAACGTAAAGTAAACCTAGCATTTATCACCTTCTTTGTGGTAGGACTGTGGTGCAAGAGTTTCAATTGGAGATTGGAGGCATGTGAGGTGATGTCCCACTTCACGAACTGCAGTACCTAAATCAGACAAGGAAATGCATGTGGACAACAGCATTATGAAGTTGTATTGAGGGTCTAATCATTTTGCACCTATTGACAGAAGTAGTATGAAGATTTGTAGACAAGAAAAAGAGTTTTGAGGTGTGAGCAATGTCAATACTTGAGGCCAGGCAAGTTCCAACCATGACTTGCAAAATGGTAATTGAAACACTTTGATTTACAACACTTACACTAAAGAACTGTTTACCTGCAAACCAAACGGTTCTTCAGAGGGGAACAATCTGGGGGTGATTTTGTTGGTGACTTGGCATTCTTAGGATGAGAGGGCAGTGGTGATTCCTGACCATGGTTTTTGGAGACTGATTGTTGGGGTGGGGTGTTGGGACAATGGTTGATTTTGGAATGGGGTGATTGCAAGTGGCGAGTGTTTGCAGTACCATGTGCATCCTGAGCATGGTTGCAAGAAACCATCGGCATTCTGTTTTCACCTCTACCACTTGTTCCTGCAATCATATCTTCTTGCTGATTGCTGAAGTCAGTTCCTTCCCCAGCAAGAGTTGGGGGTGATTGCCTTTTAGAAGGTGACTCCTGATTTGGAGACAAAGCTGCTACAGAATTGCTTTGGCCATTGAAGCCTGCTGCATGGTTGCCAGTTGGTCTACTAAGGAATGAAGAATGTTTGTTGTGGTTGCCATGCCCAGACCTACACAATGCAAGACTGAGCACTGTAAGCAATGCATTGAGGAAGAACCAAGCAAGAAATTTGAGATGATGAAAAAGAGAAACTATAAGACAGAAAGTGAAAAGACAAATATTCAAACACATGATGTTGGGTACCTGTCTGCAAAGGAAAGCTGTGGCCATGGTAAAATGTTTTGTTTGGAAGCCCAAGCACCAGAATCATCCCAAAAATTCAGTGAAGGACTATCCATTAGCTTTGTGCATGCTGTATACAAACCCGGATTGGTAGAGCTTGCAAGAGTAGAGGTAGCTGTAAGCCCCATCTTAGGCTTATACTGCACACGTTGGCCTGCTTGTGATGCACATTTTGCAGTGTGCATGAAGCATTGGCTGCCAATTACTGAAGGTGAGCTGTTAAAAGCTCCCAAAGCGTTGAGTGGTTGTGTCTTGTTTTGAGTGCCAGAAACCGGGATGGTGGTTGATGACAAATATGACAAGGAGGACATTGGGAATTGGCTCTTGAATGCCACAGAGGCTGAGTTTCCACTATTGGAAGAAAGAGGGGTAGATGCCTCAGCTGCTCTGCTGCTTGCAAGACATGAAGAGTAGCACAAAGCATTAGTATTGGGACGAGTGAATGTGTTGTAGCGAGATGATGCCCCGCTTCCTGCCATCTTCCCTAGTTGGGCCTCCGTCAATTGCTGGTTTAACCACCTGTGCAACACCACACAGTTCTTTGTCATGTTCTCATTTGAAGTTCAATTGCTGACAGCAATCAAACCAAGCATTTGCACTTACCTACTCAAATTTACTTAGTACAGGGGTTGTCATGTTACAAGGCAAACAAGCAGGACATTAGATGAAATGGGTGAAATTTAAATGTGTACTGGATCATTTGTTGATTGGATTTCAGAAGTTCCTGAGTTTCCTCCAACTTAGATGTCAAATCTTCCACCTGCCAAATACCATGAGCCCATTGAAATCTTGTTATCAAAAGATTGATTAAATACGAAGATCAAATTCAAAATTTGTGGACAAAAACCTGATTTGAATTGATAGAATCAATTTCCACTAGATGAGATTTAATCAGTATATACAGGCCAAACTGTATACCTTCTTTTTGTTTTCCCCTTGTTCCACCTTCAAGGTGTCCAATTCACTGCGCAGATTGAGGTTGTCAGCTTCAACCTTCTCAATCACAGCCTGACGTTCAGTCAACAGAGAATCCTGTTGAGACGCCATTTGCCCTTTCAATTTGAGCTTCTGTTTTGATGACCGCAACTCCACCTTTTAGGACCCATCAATTCACAAACAAAAAACCAAACTTCAGAAAATACCCATCTGCTGCCCGATTCTTTCAGTCCAGAGTTTGCATTGACAAGATTGTGTCAGTCAGAAGCTGGAAGAGTTAAGCTCTGATATTCTTGTTGAACTAGTGTATGCATGATAATAGGCCATTTGGGTGGGACAAACCTGAAGCTTTTCTATAATTTGGTGGCATTTTGCAAGCTCAGTTGCACTAAAGTTTGCTCTCTCTTCAGCACGTTCAGCTGCTGCCTGGGCTTCCTTCCATGAGCCCTCTAATGCCACCCTGCAAAATTCCACTTAGAATAGTACTTAATGCTGAAAAGTTTGTCAAACCTAGGATTGTCACATCAAACCCCTGATCAGTTGGCAATATGACAGCTTGCTCTATGATGATTTATAGAAGGGTGGAGATGGGTTACTTTTATCACTATCTGATTGGATTCAAGGGCATGCAAAACCAAAGAGAAACACCAAATGACAAAGTAAAAAGCCCAAACCTCTGTGACACCTGTGAATCGAGTTGCACTTTCAAACTGGAAAGCAATTCACTCTTGTTTGAAACCTGTGCCCAAGAATCACATCTTGAGGAATTTTCAACAAACCCATTTGAAACACATATATACGTGTCCTTAAAGTAAATGAAGTCATTTCATGTTTGTGCAAATGTCTGTCATGCCTGGTACAATTCTGGATGGCATAAAAACAAACCTCCTGCTCAAGGGCACTGAGGTGCATGAGGTGGAGGTTGAGCTGTTTTGCAGCATCATGCTTATCAGAATCTAGACTCTGGTTCTCCATTTTTAATTGCTCATAATCCTGTGTCATTGCCACAAACCCCAGTTGTGTCAATCATAACTGGCACATAATAATTACTTTATCACAAGGAATTTACAAGGGTGTCGTGCAAAAAAACTACCTGTGATTTCTCTTCCAACCCCTTCTCAGTGGAAGTAAGCTTGGTGTTCAGCTCCAAAATCCTAGACTCCAACTTATACTTGGAGTCTAGCAATGACCGCACCTGCATTGGAAGACTGTCTGCATCTTCATAACCATAATTGTCCATTGTTCATGGACACACTTATTGTAATCCAAAGGTCATTAGGAAAGAACCCTATGATTTTTCCAGCTGATAAGCAATGAAATGCACATGCTCAATTCCATCTAAAAGAAACAAGGGAATTTTTTTTGGACAAGAAAAACTTGGGTACCTGTTTATCTAATTCATTTGCTCTTTCTCGATGGTGATCAACTTGCTGCTGACAATGACTCTCAAATTCTGCACGATCCCTTTCATGCTGATCCTTTAGCTCTATTGTTTCTTGCATCACCTAGCCAAATGTAGAAGGTTTTAGAAATATCACCTTTTAACCTTTGCTATATGGATTCCTTGAAATTTTATTCATTGATCTAGCATATTCATACACCATGAATGGGATTGGGTCCTCGTATTCCACCATCACTCACATCCAGAATGTTGTCTCCTTTCGTAGAACCCAAAAATGTTCATGTTCTCAGGTTTTTTGTTCAACCAGTTTTTGTTGTTATCATGCATTTTGGTGCTCGAAAAGAATGTAGTTAGCAGCCTTGATTATTATAGCTCTTTTAAAAGCAAACCTTTTCCTTCTCGTGTGCAAGCTCCAAGGTGTACTCAGCTTTGAGCTCACTGACAATTCGACAGTGATTCTCCTTCAGCTCACCAAGTTCGCTGCATGCATGCATTTATGCGAGGCATCTGAAATGACTACTAACTACTATGGATAATATTTTTTTCCACAATGTGTTGAGAAACCACAACTCAAGACTGACTGATATGTTTGTGAAAATAGAAAATACCTCTCCAACATAATTTTATTTGTCATCTTAAAGGCTTTCATAGAAAGAAAAAAACATTGCCCCAAATCAAAGAAGAAGCTACCCATTGATTCAGTGCTTCAAAAGCTACATGTGTTAGTGAGAAAAATAAATGCAGCTGCTTGTTACCTGCTCAAATTGTTAACATCACGTAGTGCCCTTTCCAAAGAATGTAGAGTCCGCCGCAACTTTTCATGCAAGTCACCATTGATAGACTGCTTCCTCACAAAAATCATCATTGATAGTGTTCAGTTGTGAGTCTTTGACTGATGAACAGACATGCCACGAAAATCCCTGAGACAAGGCCAATTGTTTTTTTACACAAAAAATAAAATAAAATAAAATAAGCTTAGTTGTTTTTTTTCTCCACTTGCCTTGTATTCAGCAAGCCGGCCTGCAAGAAACTGTTTGATGACAGAGTCGTTGCCTTGCCGAAATACAAGGGATAGATGGCTCAGGTGCTTGAATTGGTTGGTTTCAACAACAGTGAAAGTTGAGTCTCCTGTACGAATATGAAGCACCGCAAGGAACCTGCCTGTTCCTCTGCTCAGAAAAAGAGATTACCCACATGCAAAATTACATGCTTGTGCAACAAAAGCTTTACATCTTTAGGTTTTCCAATCATTACAATATTCTTGATTCTGAAACAAGACAATAATTTTACCGTGTCAGAAATGCAGGCTAAAAGTCCAAGAGGAAAGGTTAATAATATCACAACCTCATTAGGCAATGTACATTTTAGCCAACCTCATGATGCAGTTTGTTTGGCATTCAGAATGCATGATTCTGTTATAAATATGAGATGCAACAAAGGGTTGTCATTCTTTCAGTGCACAGTTACAGTAATGAACCTCTATCATACAACATCACATATCAGGGCTTAACATTGGGAAGGACATGACCTAATCCTGAGTGTTTTGCACTGCATTGCTTGTATTCACTATCCATGATCATATCCTGAAAGCTTGCTATCCTGAGTGACATTCCTAGTTTTTCACAGTTCTTCTCCTCCAGAAGGAAGGATATATGTATATATATACCTGGAACTGTCATTAGATGCTGATGCAATACACTGTTCCAGCAACTCGATGAATTTGTATGGAAATGTTGCAAAATCAACCAGTATGCATTGCTCCACTTTGAGACTCTGGAAGTCATCTTCATTCACCTCCAATGAGTAGAAGAAGAATGGATCAAGCTCATTTGTAATTTGCACTTGGAGTACCTACAAGCAAGCAAATTGCCCAACACCTGATCTTATTATTGCAGCTGCCAATGTGAGCAGATTATTATAGCAGCTATATTGACAGCAATTGCAGACTTCATAGAATTAAATGTGTATGAGACAAGAGAAATGGGTATTGTGCATATCTTGTTTTTCTTCTTCTCCTTCATCATATCGAAGAGAAGAAGAAAGGATGAAGGAGAGAGCGAGAGAGAGAGAAAAAAAATAGAGAAATGGGTATTGTACATCTCTTCTTCTCCTTCTCCTTCGTCATATCAAAGAGAAGAAAAAGGAATGAAGGAGGGGAGAAATGGGTATTTTGTGCATCTCTTCTTCTTCTCCTTCATCAAATCGAAGAGAGAGAGAGCAAGAGAACAAAAAGAGAAATGAGTATTGTACGTCTCTTCTTCTTCTTCTTCTTCTTCTCCTTTATGATGGGCATCAACGAGAAGAAGAAAGAACAGAAGAGAAAGAAAACTTTTTCTTACTTTGGTAGTGCGATGAATCTTGCTCAAGCCCATGATGAACCTTGCAGTAAGATCCATGTGTCGATCCTCACTGTTGGCTTTGTTAACTCGCACAGGCACCACTTTCTCAAAAAGTGTGGAAGAATTCTCCATGCCACCAACAAGCTTGCCATGCTCTTCAATCTCAAACCCCATTCGCCAAGCTCACGACCCCCCAATTGGGTCTGAAGCGAGCCGAGCTATGGTGAGAGTTCATTCCCAAATATCCTTTTTTGTCTTCAAGAGAGGAAAAAGTCGCCCACCTCAGCAACTTTCCTTCTCCCGAGACTGCAGTCATCAACAATGCGGTGGGGGTGAAGATGGGTTTCTTTGTTTGTTTCTGTGTTTTCGAGCAAAAAAGACAGAAGAGGTTTTTCTTTCAAAAAACATTCAAGGAAGAAATTTATTGCAAAACGAAGAAACCATAAACAAGCCAAGATGGATTACAAACAAATTTCTGTGCAAAAATGGGATCGCGAAGTTGTCTGCCGGACTCGACTTCTGGCAAGAGCAGCAGTAGGGACGAGAGAGGGAGACGAGGAAGACAAGCGATGGCGGGAAACCTGGGAAGAAGTGGCAGTTAGCCATCCCCTCGGCAATTCCATGGCAGAATTGTCATCTTCTCTCTCGCTCGCCCTCGACAATTCCTAGCAGAAACTGTCTTCTCTCTCTACCTCGCGCTCTCACAGTATCGCTCTTCCTCGACAATTCCGGGCAGAATTGTCGTCTTCTGTCTCTGGTTCGCGCTCGGTATCTTCTAATCGACAATTACTGGCAGAATTGTCATCTACTCTATTTCTTTCGCTCGCGCGCTTTTTCTCTCTCTCGACAATTCCCGGCAGAATTGTCGTCTGCTCTCTCTGGTTCGCGCTCACTTGTCTTCTCCTTCGACAATTACAGGCAGAATTGTCATCTTCTATCTCTCGCTCACGCGCTTGCGATTGCGCTTTTTCTTCGCTCCCTGTGGTCGGTGCTGGATTGTACACGCTTCCTCTTCTTGAGGAGTCACGCTTTTTTTTTCTCTGTTTCTCTTCTGACATATCTATAGATATACGCATATATTCCAAGTTTTCCTTACTTTGGTTTGTGCAGGATTTTTATGTGTTCTTTGGTTTCGTGTCTCTCTTTTTCTCGTGTTTGCAAAGCAAGAGGTTCTATATCTTAAGAGCAGTGAAACTCCTTTTGTCTTCCACAAGGGGGGGGTAGAAGTTTGCACGAGATCGGAGTAGCATGAGGACTTGTAGAGAAGCTCAGTACACAACTCCTGAGTTGTTAATCCATAGTATGTCCTGATGAGGGGAGTTTTCTTTGGGGGCCGGGGTTTTCTTTCACTCCTGTTGGACTGGCATAGACTAGAACAACAGAAACAGGAGATAGCTGAAGGCTTTTCTTACTTGTTGTGCTCTGGTGATGTGCAGATCCTCTCACTCTTTGTTTTAGGTCATAGTTGTTGTTACTGTATCTTGATGGTACAAAAGCGGACTAGCACAGACGCAAGTGTTTTTTTTTTCGGTAGGCCTCAAATGTTTTTCTTGATCAAACTTGCTTTAGATGAAAGCATCTTTTAGTGATGGGAGCGTTTCAGGATGGCAGCAGGCGGTGTAGCAAGGGTTTGAGATATTGATCCAACTGGATATGATTGCCCGTAGCAGATGTGTAAAGCTTTGTGATGGTATGTCAAGAAGCTCGAGAAGTCGAACAATCTCAACATACCATCCCAAAGCTGTACACATCTGAGACGAATGTTACATGCCAAGGGCAGCGATGTATGTCTTTCAAAGCCTCATTGCTGGTGGATCAGTTGGACTGCCTACAAACCCTAGACTCGGCGAGGGAGGTAGCTAGATGTTGGAGCTTCATACTGTTGTGTACAGTGGGTTGTCCATAGATATCAAAGCACTTGCATAGTCTTAATGGCCCAATCACCTTCATGCAAAGTTTGTTGAGCACTTGCTGAGGCCAATAAGACACATTTGTATCACTTTTTGCATCAAACTATGAAGGCAAAGGGATAATACTTGCTGCAACAATAGGATGTGGTAGTCATGGGACTTTGGTCCTCTCAGCTTCCCATCCTTATGTGCTATGCAAAGTTGTTGGTGAGGATTCAATTGTTCAGGCTTCAAGCAAGCTGTGCAAGGTGCCAGAGAAGATTTGACGACTACTTCTTCCTGTTGTTGATTGATTTGGTCCAGGTGGTTTGCTATTAGTAGTCTCTAACCTATTTGAGTTTTGCAGTCCCAGTTTTAGTTTTATAGGTGCAGTTGCAAATAAAGTAAATAACTAAACTTGGATGTGAGAAGTCTTTTTGCAGGGTCACATATTTGAGCATTGCTGGATTATTTTGCTGAGCTACACACAAAAACATAGGTACTACTAGACATCCCAAGTTTTGTTTCCTTGTATTTGATACCTAGAATCTAAGTCAAAGGAATAAAGTTTAAGATCATACCAATTGAAATACATAAAACAAAATGAACCATTTTTGTCAATTGATCTACCACCACAGAAACAAATTCAAATGCATTAAAAGGTGTAAGTACATGACAAAATTCACATGGACATAAAAGCCCAAGGTTTAATTTTCACAATGAAGTCATTCATTTGTGCCAGGGTACTCAAACTTCCAAGACAAATGGTAGGTAGAGGAAGAAGAAGAAGAAGAAGACTTCCCTCCAGCCATGGATTCTCCTGACATTCTGACACAGGAGGAACAATTAAGGTACCTACTTACTCATTGCATTTCATTTAAGAGCCACTGGTGTTGGCCAGGTTTATAAGAGTCCAACAACAACCAAAACAATTTGTTGCTAGCCTAACTTGTCTACTATTAGATCCCATTTTTTTCTCTATTTTCTACTTACACAAAATTCCAAACCCTATGAGCTAACTTATTATCACTGTCATGCACACTTGGTAAGTAGCTGGAAATCAAAGTTCATAAGAGCTGAGCAGATACATAGAGGTAGCTCTAATAATAACTCACCTAATCTCTCTCTCTCTTTCTTTCTCCTCCACTTTTATAAGTCCAACTGCAGATCCAGAATTTGTCTCCATTGGAAGTTGAATTATGTACATTTTCAGAACTACATGCACAAAACAATTGTCATCAGAGGTTATAAAACTATCTAAAACTTGGTTTAGGTTACTGTGAAGACTGCATTTTGGAATGCAAAAATGACTTTTAAACTATTGAGAGCATCTCCACCCATATCTGTAAAATGGGTTGTACACACTAATTGTTGATGAGATACACTAATGGAATAGTGTAAAACTTTGTTTTGGGCCTGTACAAGTGTATGGGGGAAGGCACTGACAAGAGTAATAACAGAGGAGATGAACAGCTGACAATTCCCTTACATAAGTCTGCCCGTGCTCCAGTGGTCTTCTTTACAATCTTCATCCAGGGATCTTATGCAAAATCTCCCACTCCAGGCCTGGAGCCTCGAGCGGGAAGTTTTACCTGGTAAGGCACCCTCCAAATACTCTACTGAATTTGTCAGAGGTTGTTACACTCAGCATACAGTGCCTTCAGCAGGGCCTGTAAAAGGAAATTTCTATTTTTGATTGGTTAACCATAATGACTGGCCCAGGTGGTGATGTATGTATATGCCTAATCTCTCACCAGAGTTTTTTTCACAAATTCTTGTTAAATTTTGACCTGAAAAATATGATTTCAAATTGTACAAACTATTTTTAATTTTTTTTTGTTGAAGAATTCGTTCAAATTCCCCAGATTTTAATGATAATTCCAGTAGGTAGCAAAGAATATAGAATAATTCTGTTTTTTTCTTTTATCATATCTAAGTATGTAGCCAGATTTGGCTAAATTGTTTTCTGGATGATCACCACTTTGACAGCATGCCAAAATCCTGAAAAGAAACCTGGTCTCTCACCTTACAATGTTCACATTTTCGTGTAATAGGTGTATGGATGGGGATGGATAAATAGTGAACACTCTAATTTAGATGTGATAAACACTGATTTATTCCCAAATAAGGGATGTGTGCATGTGGAGATGCTCTTATCCCCACCGATGCTCAGTATGTTGCTCTGGATAATAAAATTAAATATCTAAGTTTAGCTGTTTTTCTTTTGGCAACCCCACCAATAAAACTGTAACTGGAACTGCATATATGTAGCAACTACTATTAGCAAACCACCTGGACCAATCATTATGATCGACCGATCAGAAACACTGGGCTGCAGTTAGGTCCAATTTATTACACTGTTTTTTGGAGGTGCACAACTGTATTGCGCCTTCTACCAGCCACGGCAAGCTGCATCAATTCCGTGCAGAAAAACCAATTTCCTGAGCAAAACCGGCACATTTTGACTTTTTCTCAATAAATTTTACTGTCTGGAGTCATGATACTGAGCGCCGTTGGAGATGCTCTAAGATCATCCCCATGGGTGCTCAGCATTGGACCCTGCACATTACAATCGGATGAAGAAAAGTTAACATTTGCCGGTTTGGATTGAGAAAATGGTTTTTCTCCTGCATGTTTGCTGAGGCTGGTAAAAAAGCGCAACAATTCTGTTCACCTGCCAGAGAAGAGTGTAATAAATATGATCTGACCGCTGGTCCCTGTTTTTTGATTGGCCAATCGTAATGATTGGTGCAAGTGGTTTGCTATTAGTAGTTTCCCACCTATTGGCACTCACCCCGTGATCAGTTTTATGGGTGGGGTCGTCAAAAGTAAATAACTAAACTTGGATGTGAGAAACATTTTTGCAGGGTCACAGATACTGAGCACTAGTGGGGATGCTCTTAAAAGCCTCTAATAGATCGACTACAGGATTTTCGTTAGCCAATTCTATATCAAGAGCAGCTCTGACACTTATAGGTACACACTAGAGTAGAGTAAAGTTTTGTACAGGGTTAGGGGTTAGCCTTCTGTAGGCTGACTCTGAATGAGATTTAATTTCTGGCTTGCTTGCTTCATCATCACCATCATTTTACAACTGATATTTTACTTACATAACTGGGGAGTTTGTTCAACTGTAAACCCTAAAAGTTTCTAACCACTTATATGCATATCTTTACACAATGGTGTCCAATAGGTACTTAAGTGACTAAAAAACAACTCTATGAAAAAAATGGATTGCAAATAGGAAAAAATTTGTTGTCAATTTGAGAAAAAAGAGGGCTAACCATGCAAAGTTGGAGATGATGTTATTTGCTAAACAATATAACTACAACTTGCACAAGTGGATAAATGGAATGAGCCTTGTGGTTGTTGTGTACTAAAGGCTACAAGCTTCAGCCAAGAGGCAAAGTTGCAATGCATGTTTGAGCTATATACTATGTACGTTATATATGGTGAGCTATATATACTATGTACATTATATATGGTGTTGTTCCATTTGTCAATACTACAAGGGGCCAACCATGTGGCAAACCCACCATTTTCCCAACTTAAAGAACATTGACAATGAAAATCCAAGGTTGTGTTTGGGGACATTTGAGGGGCCCCCAAAGGATGACATCCAAAGCCATCTTCAGACATGAGTTGTCACGTATCCATGCCTTGCTTTCATGGCCATTAAAGGAAATTCTGAAAAGAAATCACACAAAGTAGGTCTTTCACAATTCCTACTTGATGCCCCCCCCTTCCGTCCCCCAATGTTGACATCCCAAGGAACCTTGGAAGAATGGGTGGAAAGCTCATCATATTCCTATCTAGATGCAAACCCTAACATAAGGTTGATTAAAACCAAAAAGCTTAAGTACTTGGACAATTGCACCCACAACCTTGAAACTAGAGTGGAAGGAAGCTCATCATATTCCTATCTAGATGCAAACCCTAACATAAGGTGATTAAAACCAAAAAGCTTAAGTACGTGGACAATTGCACCCAAAACCTTGAAACTAGAGAAATCTTAATCTACATCTTGAAATGTCAAGTTGAAAAGATAACATCACCATGTGCCACAACAATTTCAAGCCACCTCAATTCTCCATTCTCCCAAGAGAATATGACATTACAAGCCTATGATCCTCGCCTTTTTATTTTAGGGAATACGTGGACATTTTCTAACTTTATTGTTGTGAGTCATTAGTGATGACTTGTAAATGCAAACAAATGGGGTAAAATACGGATTTGCGGAACGGTCCACTTGGTCCCCACCCCCCACACTTTGGGTGGGGTGAATACCATGTTAACCATGGGACCCATTGCCAAAAGCATGAACCACCACCACCACCACCATGACCATGACCATGTTGCCAATACCTAAGCTCAATGAGGTGCCCCACTTTCAGCCCATGGACCATATCCATGTCCCATATTTTGTACAACTTAGCTAGTCTAGGGCAACCATCTCACAAAACAACATCCCAAAAAATTGTAGGAGACCAATGTCCTAAACAAGTTCAGAAGAGAGCAAAGAAAGAGTGTCAACTCTCTCCATAATCGAAACCCCGACAAAAGAGGATCATGGGTCACCATAAACCACCTATATGTGTGAGTTTAGGGCTCCATAAAATGGGGTTTGGGTTATAAGTTCTCTCTAGAGATCTAGGGTTTCAAATAGCATTCTACCTAGCTCAAAAAAAAACCCTAGGCTCTAGAGTAGTGCCTATAGTATATTTGATCCAATTTGGATGTTATAAACTTCCAAAGGCATATTCAGAAGCAAGGTGAGAGAACATGCTCTCCTTTGATCCCCAATTTGGATGGATTACTAGAAAGCCATAACTTCTTTACCACTTATGGGGAGAGATAGATATAGGTCCCTATAAACCCTAGAAACCCTACTTTTGAAGCCTTTCTATATGAGCAAACCCAAATCAAGCACATACAATGTGATTACATATTTAGTAATATTTTGAAAGAATTTTGATTGGTTTTGGGGTTTTTTTTTTTTACCATGGTTTACCAACTTGGGTGTTGGTTCACCCAAGGCTGTTTGGGTGGGGAGAAGGAGGGTTGAAAATGAGAAAAATTCTCACCTAAGTATATATTATGTGTGTGTGTGGTTTCCTTTGCTAGTTTTAGGTTTGGATAGATAGGTAGTTCAACAAAGGCAAGCTTTTCCTTTTTTTTGTTTTTAGCAAAAAACCCAAAAACCCAATTGTGTCAAGCTTCATGATGATGAGTGGAAGGGTTGGTGTGGGAGGATGAGCCACACAAATCATGACCAAGAAATTTGCCATTCACTAGAAGATACAAAACTATTGTGTTTCCTCTTCATGTGTTTATACATTACCCTAGGGTCAGTTTCATCTTTCAAGTAATGTTTTTGAATATTGAAATGAATTTTTTTATGAAAATACAACGTTTGAGGTGATGAAAACCACCATAATTATGGCAAACTACAATAATATGTATAATTTGATTACTCATGTGCTCTCTTTTTTTCCCCTTTTTTTTTCATTTTTCTTTTCATTAGAGGATGAATTTTTGTAAGTTGGTGAAATTGTTTTTAGGAAATGAGGAAAAAAATTGGGATTTTATCATCATTTTTCAAATTTAAAATATCATATGTGTTTTCATATGTGAAGAAATTTTGCAACTTGGGAATTTTTTTTAGGAATTCTTTTTCAGAAAAAAATTTTTTTAAAAGAAAAATAAAACATGAAACCCTTTTGTGAGTTTTAGGGATTTTTCGCCCTTTTAAAAACAAAAATAATTAAATTAGCCACATCTAGACCTAGGCACTTCCTTGGTCACCATTTCTTTTGTAAAAATGTTGCAACCCACCTAAGATAGTTGCGATTTAATATTAAGTAATGTTGG
>Ga0116231_10001435_pt1 | contig 48649 bp, 46 predicted proteins | sample S1TSphgellanicum_2_FD_89695 | JGI IMG/M metagenome (GOLD analysis project Ga0116231, IMG submission 89695) | Host-associated microbial communities from peat moss isolated from Minnesota, USA - S1T2_Fd - Sphagnum magellanicum MG | ecosystem: Host-associated > Plants > Peat moss > Unclassified...
ATTTGCAAAAAGTAAGGTAATATGCTGCTGATCATTACGTCGTAACAAGTACCGCAGCCTTGACCATTCATGAAAACTGCTGAACTTCCAGCCGCAATCTGGGAGCCATAAGGCGTGTTCTCCAGGGCGGTATACCCACAAGCGCCTCCTGCACAATGATTCCAACAAATAATTCAGTTAGAATCCAAGCTGATCCCGAACTAGCAACAGCACGATTTGGTCACTGATTTTCTGCCTGCCATGAACATGTATGTTCAATTCTAGAAAACGGCTTCAAAATCCCATCCTGGATGCTAGAATGATCGACGTAAGGCTGGCGCGTTATGCATGCGCCCCGTAAGCAGTCGACGACTTGGGCTACTAGAATATTGCACTTGGAACTCTTGAGTCTCAGCACTAATCCTCGACATGATTGGTTCGCCAGTCACTACTTCTAGTGTTACTGAAAATGTTGCTTCGAGGGCAGCTTGAGTCACCCATTAGTCCTTGATCTCCAAATCCATATTAGGTCTGAGAACTATTCAATCTTCCTTCTACAAGGACTACTTCCTCACTAGACTCCGCACGCTTTTTCTAGCGCAGTAACATTAAGAAGTATCTGAAATCGCAGATCAAAAAGTACTCACCGTCTGAGCCGTCTCCATAAGGATCTCCATACCAAGTCGCATGTCCATACTGCCAATCGATGTCGTACCCATTCTTCGCTAGAAGAATGGTACTCAGCTGGCCGCACGTACAAGAGCGGAGGAGAACTAGACTCGCCACACCCAGCACTAACAGAAGACGCACTTCATAAAGCATCTTGCGCAAGCTACTAGGACTAAAACTTCAAAAAACTGCCCAAAACCAAAGAATGATATGCAAAAACAAATGCGCTGATACACAGAGCTAGCTGTAAGCATCGGCAGTGATCATGACAGTGTGCTAGCTAGCTGCTGCTGCTGTGTCTGGGATTGACCAAACGAAGCGTGCACTGAAACTTTATAATGACTCAACGAGTTCTGATTTTCTTCGAGTATCGGAATTCTAGCTGCGGTCATTATTAGTTGACATTCGAATGCAGAGAGGCCGGACCGTAGCTAGAATTTGTCAATCCGTTGACTCGTGATTTCTGGTATAATTCAAGCAGCAGATCACGAGAAGTTTGCATTGATCAGCACTAGCTAATGCTTAGATCTAGGACGCATATGAAGTACAAGTCCGGCCGTGGTAGAGTTCTTCCAAAAACATATTGATCTAGACTCTAGATTCTTGGGTGCTGCAGAAATTTCGACAACAGGCTCCTAAAATCAGGTGGCACTCCGCGCCGACCACAGTACGACTGATCTTCTTCTTCTTCTTCCCTACGCGACAAAGCTTTGACTGAGCTCCACTTCCCATGGATTGATCCAGTACTAATTACCCCACATGCTACATGGATTGATCCAGTTACTGGGGGTTGAATTGATCCAGATGACACACTTGGTATTAGTCGTTTCTGTGATTCGGCGCGCGTAATTTCCTACAACAAATTGGCGCGCCAAGCTTGTTCGGTGCAGCAAGGTGTTGCCCCGGCAACCCGCTTCACCCCGTCTACTTCAACAATTATTTTCGAGTTCCGTGGGTTTGACCGGTGTTTACGTAGAATGGAATTTTCTGAACGGGCAATCGTGGCCAGGATTTTCGATGGGAATTTTGTTTTTATGATTTTTGAAAACAGATATTTTCAACTTTGCCCAGTATTTTTTTTATTAGCAGACCATATGTGCACTTATACGTGCCATGAGTATTAAGGTCTGCTGTGGAAGATTATGTTATTTTCTTGACCACATTATAGGATATAATCTTCAGGGGACGATCATACACTAGGAATAACCTGACCAAAATCTTTGTTGGAACCTGCCACCTCAGACCTTAATTCAACATCATAGAATGGTCTAACCCTGCCCACATTATGTTGGGTATGCCACAAAGCAAGCTCCCCTTAACAGGCTCACCTGACGCCATTACCCAACACAATGGACAGGGGATTCACCATTCTATAGTACCATGTGTATCTAATGTTTCAAACAGACAAGTTGGTTCACCGTGGAAGAAGTGCTCATCATGAGCTAGAACTTGGCACATTGTGCCACACAAATTTCCCATAGCTTGCAAAGGTTGTACATCTCCTCCATACTTCAAACTAAATTCCTTTGTCTGCAGTATTTACTATTATTGGGTGTAAGCATGGTGTGAATTATATATACTTTTTTTCTTTTAATCATAAATTACGCCTTGATATATTTATACCTTGTAGAAACAAAATGTTTGTACCTTACATTGTGCGACCTTAAGAAGGCATCCTAATGTATCCTGTATTTTAGTTTAAACATGTACACCTAAAAGTCACCTCTTCCAAGTTAATCATTTGTCAGGATCCTCTCAACACCCATTGCTTTAGATCCCCTGTTGATCATCCCACATATCTACCCTTTGATCATTGACCAATGTGATCCCTTTGTTTTCAAGGGAAATAAGTTTTATGCTTACACTTCTGTTCAATTTCATTTGGACAAAGAACTATTTGCACCTCCTTGACATTACTTAAAGAGATTTTGATTAAATCCTCTTGTTTTGTGTATGAAACATTTTCCTCCTATTTGTCCTTCTTTCCTACTAAATTGTAAATTGCATGGTTCATATTGAGCTATGTTCAACATGACCTTTTACAACTTTGTTGCCACATTCAATATATCCACCTAGTTCCCTATGATCTTGATTCTTGACTCGCTATCAAATCCCGTTTGATTAGAATTATTTGATCATAACTCTTCTTTTGTTTTAATATCATGATCAAGGCTAATCTGATGCACAGAAACTTTTTTCTTATATCCAACCTTGATGTTCTTGGTCTCTAAAGTCTTTTATGGGTCAAGGAACGCCTGATGTGGAACTGGATGAGAACTGAGTCCCTGATTTCAGCAATCAGTGTCAGTGGAAGCAGACCCAAGGGCCCAGTTCCAAAGTGGTCTAAGAACCAGAACTGGATGGAAATGTTTTTTTAAATCCAGGTCCAGATCCAACTCTAGGGCATAGGATTTTATAATCTTTTTTCAGGTGACCAAAAAACAAAAACTGGGATGTGCAATGACATGATAGCATAGGTTGGTGTTTTGGATCTTGGAACTCAAACTTGAAAATAAAAAAGAACTATAGAATTGAAACTGCCCCTAAATTAAAAAACTGAAATCAGAACAAAGTCACACTTTTTTTTTTCAAAAAAACCAAAACTGAACAAACACTAGTTCCTTGAAAATTTTAGGAACCAAAACTAGAGGTTCAGGTCCTAGACCCTAGAACCACCCAACATTAAAGGAGAACGATTTTCTCACACAAAAAGCTATGGCTCATGACATATGTTTTATCGTGGCATATATTACATTAAAATGACAATTTAACATTATGCAAAGGCACATATGACAAATATGTGTCATTACCTAATGGAAATTTGTGCCATATGTGTTATTTATCTAATGTCAAATTTTCATCTTAATTCCAATGACAAGTAATCGGAACTGGTGTATGAGGGAATTTTTTTAATCTTTCATATGGTCATCCATTCTTAATAACTACTTCCCTTTTTTATTGTCCTTTTTAATAACTATCTCCCACCTTTTAATAACTACCTTCATTTTAAAACTATCTCACTCTTTTTCCCTATCCATTGACATGAATATTAAAAAAAAAAAAAACTTTTATCTTTTCATATTCATGAAATTTATATTAATTTGAATTAAATATGACATTGACGTAAATATTGATGAGTTATTTAAAACCATATGTAAACATAAGAAAAAAATGCAGCACAGAGCTCAAATGCAATATGTGCCATAACAAAATATCACATATGGTACATTGTAATGATGAAACCAGAAAGTTTAAAAGACACATGAGCCATGGCCTTTTGTGTGAGAAACACCACATTCTCTTTTAGAGTGGACCTTCTCCTGTTCACGAGCAGACCTTGCAGTACTTCAAGGTGGGCCACCCCTAATTTTTGGGCCTATGCCCTTGGTATTGCACTTTTGAGGCTACAACCCTCAAATTAAGGGATGCCCTCAAGAATAGGCCTTCCCCATTACTAAACCATTTACAACTTTTCTTATCACAATTATGGTTAAAACTTTAAGAGTACAACACGACGAGCACTCCTTAATTTTGCAATGATTATGTAACATTTGTTTTCAACATTGCAAATTAAATAGCATATTACTTCTTATCCTTGGCCCCTTTCTCAAAAACTTGTAGGGGTTAAAACCCTTGGGTGAGGGCACTCACAAAATAAGGGGCCTACTGACAATACTGGAAACCCTTACAACAATTCTTTACAAACTCGTAAGTAAAATTGTAAAGTTAATAGAATCAGCTTCAACTTGGGTTGAGTTTCAAATTGTCTTGTCTTTTTTATGTAAGAAAGGGTTTACAAGAAAATTGAAGTCTAATTTACTCACTATGCTTATTCTGATGCTTTTAGATGCTTTTACCTTACTGCTTCTTCATGGTGGATAGCTTCTTGATTGGAATGGTGAGAGATAGTGGCACTTGGTTGTTGTTCTCATCCCAGTTCTGTTTGCAAATTTGTTGATGGTTTCTGCTCAATGTGCATCCTTCAATGTTTGTTGCTCTTTGCATTTTATCTTGCCTTTGGTTTGATCTGGAATTTATGAGTTGTTATGGCGGAGGTTGTGCAGATCTAGGATGGAAATTGAATATTGTCACCTCTGCTGAAGATGAAACAACGCAGCCACATGGATATTGGAGATTGTTTGTTCTTCTGGTGCCTCAAATATTGGAGATTGTTTGTTCTTCTGGTGCCTCATTTGAGCGTTAGCAAATCTTAACCATTTTGTCTTCCAGATCCACACTATCATCAATCCTCAGATTTTGTTTATCATACCATTCAAATATGAACATATCCAGAAATAAAGAACTCCATGCAATGGTGGCTGTTGACCTCTCAGGACAAAGTATAAGATGTGATAGCAGCTTCCTCATGCGTTGTGCAATTTGGTGAGTGCAGAGACTCATGTCCACAGGCGCATATGGCTGAGAACTTTCAAACAAAACCAATCAAGGGTTTCAAGTTTGTGACTATAGTAGTAATGTTTCATTAGATCTTCTAACAATTTCCAAATACAAATGTGAACAAATTGCAACCAGGAACATCAGAAAAAAAAATTTGCACAGTGCTGACTACAAGACAGAAATCAAAATCTAGCAATGTATGAAAACTGGTACAGTTCATCAAAAAACCAATTCTAGAATTTGGTAATCAGTAGACCCACTTCTCATCCCAATGTGGAATTTTTTGTTATAATGGCTAAAACTTCATGACCAGTGGTGCTGGTCCTGGACATGAATTTCAACCTAAGCTGCTGTGGCCTATACTGGGATACTTTAAAATGATTTGCTTTTGATCAATTTTCACTGTCCATCTGACGGTAGTGACAGGTTTTCCAACAACAAGAAGATGTGGATGGTTCCCTGGTAATGTGAAACAGTGATCAAAGTTCTGGATAGATCAAAGTTTGCAGACTTCTGTCAAAAATTAAGAGAAATACAAGCAATAAACTCTGACCCAGAAATAGCCCCCACCCGCCCGCCCATCAGTCCCCATTAGCCCCACACAAAATTACCGCTTTTCAAAAGTTTTTTTTATCAGCTGCAAATGCCTGTAGAGAATTCAGTCGAGAGGCACTATCATCTCCCAGATTTAGCTGTAACTGCCTGTTGATGTTTGCATGAAGCATCTCCAGCCTAGACACTCCAAAGCCCTTCGTTTGTTGCACAAGTTTCTGCATTACTGCCTCAATCTGCTGTTTAAATGCAGGACTGGAAGTTGCATCCTCCATCTCAGTGTCTGCTTGATGTACATTGTCGGACTTTTCTGCAGGTTCAGAAGACGTCTTGGGAACATCGTCACAAGATCCTCCTAATACCATATTGCTGGGCTCCTGCAGAGAACCCAAGTTACCATTCTCAAGTCTTTCCTCTACACCATCTTTTCTCTCATCCTGTCCTTGCATGGCAGCAGTCTGTGGGACTGGCCCTTCCTCAGCTAATGTTGCAGCTACTTCATTCACCATCTCCCTTGGCTGCTCCAGGCTTGCTGCTACATCTACACATGCTCCATTCGCAACTTCACCTGAAGGAGAGAAACAATTTAAGATCATCTATATATGATCGATCATAAGTGTTAAGTAGTTGCACCAACAACACCTACATAAATGTTGCACTGCATATGTCTTTGGAAGTTTATGCAAACCCCTTACCAGGAAGAAGAAGCCCCTCACTGCTTCTCCTGGATCGCCGTGCACCACCACATTCAGAAGCCTTGATGACCTCAGATTGTGGTTGGAAGCCCCGTAGTCGAGCACTAGCTCGCAAGACTGGCAGAGCAAGAACTTGGTTTACGGCACCTGGAGCTGCTCCTGGGACTTGGGTTGGACCACCTTGTGCCACTATGGATTCACAAAAGGCTACCAGTCCAGGGTCCATTTGAGATAACATTCCATGTACCTGGTGGCAATTCAATCAAACAATATCAAGCCCATGCAACTGGATGATATCAGTTCAGTCCACACATTTAAAGAGTGTCAACAGATGAAGGAAAGGTCCAACAATAAATTATGCATATGAAATTATGTAGGAAAAAACTTTGGGCTAAGGCTGTACCGCATCTCTAAGCGCACATGCTTTACTGACAATCCGTGCTCCGTGATAATCATCACCATTATATGCCTGTGAAATATAACAAGAATTTGTCATACTCTCCAATAAGAAAGAATCTGTGATACACTACAAATAACCCCTACACTCATCAACACAATCACACTAATCGAAAAACAATAACTATCTTTCAATAACTAATGAACCTTGAACCTTCATGGAATAAATCGAGACATGACCTTCATAAATACACATGGGTGCAAACAACAGAGGAAAGGGAGGAGCATCTATAGAGCAAGGGGAAGGTAACCGGGCTTTTAGTGAATAGGACCAAAACACCTAAAACCACCCACATGCTTGAAAGGGAGAATGCTTACTTTGGCATTTGCAGGAATAAGCTCAACATCTTGCAAGAAAGCAGCACGTGTGAGGTAGTGCCCCTGATCAACATTTTCAAGCAAAGTTGCCACATCCATTGGGTTATGGACAATATCCCGGTAATCAGGAGCCTCATCAGCCATCACAGGATAATGGAATATGCTGAAGCGCTTTTCATAGAGCAGCCTGCATTCCAAGACCAGCCACATTGGCAACTCCACAATGAAGGCAGAAGTTTTGACAGGCAAGGGAAACTGTACTCTAATTTTTAATCTGGGCACTTTGTTCTGGTATAACAGATGGCATATATATAGCTAAGAAATTTCCTAGAAGTCCCCACACTGATTTGAAGGAAAACATGGCAATGAGTGCAGTCATAACCTTATGAGAGTCACTCACAAAGTGTCAGACAATAATTACCTTCATCATGAACAGCAGTGAGGAGCTGCCCCATGACTACTACCCAGACTTCATAAACTCCCAAGTGGTGGGTTGTAGAGAAAGTACACAAATGATGCAGGTGGAAAGGGTTGACAGTTCCACACCTATTGCAAACATCACGTAGGCACATGCGAAGTCGACGAAGCGCATGCTCCTCTGTTTCCACACGAGCTTGTAGCTCTGCTGCACTTGGCCCTTTGTTCACCTTGGGTGCTTTTGGGAGCTCAGGTAGTGTTTCTTTCTGCTTTGGTTTATCAGCACCTTTCCGGTTACAAACAGAAAATACTGAGTCTATCAACTTTGAGAAAAACTTTGTCCGTGCCTCTGAGGATGGCAGCCTCACCTCAAAACTGCAAAACGGATATGCAAGTAATACTGTCAGATAAATTCTCCTCATCAATAACTCAAGAAAAACTTCTGGAACAAGTGCAAGTAACAGGCATAATCCAGACACATGGGAGTGAAACCTCTGTGCTACAGAAGTGCCACAGGCAACTTCAGTTAAGAAACCAGACTGTTCAGCCCAGTTACACAGCAATGGTGTCAATGCTAGTGGACATACAAATGGCGGCCAAACAGTGCAAGTGCATCTTCATTCAACTCCTTTGCTGTCACTGGTGAAGTTCCAAGGAAAAGCACAGGTAGATCTGAAGGCAGGTCAGACAGCAGCATTTGGAGAACAGCACGCAGTTGCTCACTGGCCTGCACACTACCATTACTGGATGTCAAATTCACTGTCTATAACAAAGAAAATGGATCAGAAATTTGTCTCCTGGGGATGAGATACTAATGTGACAATTCACTGCAACATGTATAGCCTGACCTATACAGTAGAGGTAAAGTACTCATTTCAGGTACTGGTATCCTTAAGTCCAGTACCTGAAGTTGCAACTGATGGACTCACCGTGTCCCACCAGAGATGGAGCTGAGGCAAGTAGAGAACAGATGGCGTGTTCCTTCGTGCCTCACCAAAAATGTGAACCAAGGCCTCTTCAACTGTCTTTGCACTTGGATCTGAGAGAAGTGAAGGAAGTCCTAGTGAATGAACAGGAAATCTCTCCAACTCATGCAACACTGCTGGTCCAAGATGGTCCTGGGCCCACCAGAGACAAATACCCATACCCATGTCAAACATTGTGCAATAGATGACACAGGACAAAAATTTTATCCTGATTCATGTCCAGCAATTCAGCTACTTCACAGGGCTTACAATCTGCAAACAAAGGGCAAAAGCTCAATATCTCTGGTTCAAATACAGTAATCTTCTGGTTCAAATGAATTCTCACATTGAACAGAGTTTGAGAAACTCTCAGAAGATGATTCATCAACTCTCTGCAGGTCTGATCCATCTCATGCTATGAATGACAGGAAGATCAACCTAGTAGAACCACATGAATCTCAAAACCCATCAAGGCTACAGTTGTGAAACATCAAGAAAGCAATCAGCAACAATGTCCTGTACAAAAGTTGCAAGAGTAGTACCAAGCCAGTTCCCTCTCTGCCACAAAGCAACAGTCTGGGTCGATGAACAAGAGAAGCACCATGCCGCATTGCAAGTAACCGAGCCAGGTGTTCTGGACTGTCCTCCTCATCATCATCTAAAACACTTGCTTGGGCATCCTCACGGTTTTTCACTGGAAAGATCTCAGATAGAAGATTAACTATTGCCTCAAGATGTCCCTCCAAGCAGGGTGCAACCACTGAGGAGAGCGGCCTTGCACAAGTGACAGCACCTCGGTGAGAAGCAGGTGTGATGGCTCCTACTGCCTCTAAGAAGTGCCGTCTCTCTACTTCCACAGAATCAACATCAATCACAAATTGATCATCGCTCCTGAAAGTCACAGAGAGATTATGTTATATAGTGCAAATCAGCACATGCAGATCCACTGAACCCAGCAAGGAAGTTCCCCAGGAAATGACCAGGGAAAAAATTATTGCAATCTAACAAAAGCAGGTGCAATTGTCTACCTATACACCTGTGGATACTTCTGCCGAAAGGCCCGAATGGCTGCCTCTGTGCACAGGGCCTTCAAGTCTGCCCCACAATAACCCACACATGCTGCTGCAAGTTCCTTCCGAAGCTCCTCAGAAGGAGGCTTTTGCCAGTTTCTTGTGTGAATGTCTAATATTTCTACACGGGCCTCAAATGTTGGAAGATTCAAAACTAGCTCCCTATCAAACCGCCCTGGCCGTCTTAAAGCTCCATCAATTGCATCAATCCGGTTTGTTGCACCAATCACCACCACTTGGCCACGTGAATCAAGCCCATCCATCAGTGCAAGAAGAGTGGAGACAATGGAGTTGTGAATTTGCTCCTGTTTGCTTGACCGTACAGGGGCCAACCCATCAATCTCATCAAAGAAGATGATGGATGGCTGGCACCGCTGTGCCTCCTCAAAAAGCATCCGCAGCTGCCTCTCAGCTTCTCCCACCCACCTGGATGCCAGACATCACAGACAGCTCCAGAGAATTAGCACCCACAACTGGCAACTTGCTTCAACAGAGAGTGCTCCTACTGTTTTTAAAGCTGTTATTCATGTCACACAGTTCACACCACAGTCCAAATCCAACCTACAACATACAGAAAATGTCTGCAGCTGTTGAGATTGAATTTCCACACTCAAAAGTGAACTTACAACAATGTCAGAACCAACCCTTACAGCTCAAATTCTTGGAAAGGTTAATCAGGGAATGGGGAGATACATTACTTCGAAAGCACATCGGCTCCTTTTCGCATGTAGAAGTTAACCTTCTGTCCTGCTCTTGAAGCGGCACTTGCCATAGCTCTGGCAATAAGAGTTTTGCCTGTACCAGGTGGCCCTGAAAGGAGCACACCCCTTGGAGGAGTGATGTGATACTTGGCAAAAAAGTCAGGGTAGAGCAAGGGAAAGAACACCATTTCCTTCAGTGAATCAATGTAGTGTGCCAAACCACCTATTTGCTCAAAGCCTACAGTGCCATCAACCTTCACGGGCTGTATATCTGCTCCTCCTTTAGAGCTGGGTCCAGCTGTTTGTGCACCGCCTGTAGGCACACAACCATGCATGACAGATAAAACACAACCATCAATTTGAGCTGCTACCAATAACCACAACCATTGAAGAAGGTAGAAAACTCATGTGAGAAATTCTACATCCAGCAAAAGAAACTACAATATACCTGGTGTGGCAGAGCCCCAGTGGCTGCCAGGCTGGCCCCATGCACTAGCACCCATGCCCCAGTTGGCAGCCCCACTCGATTCAAAACCTGGTGGAAGCAGCCAAGGATGTGAAGAAGCTCGGCTGGCACGCAGAAATGGAGCACCTGGACCTTGATCCACCTCATCCACTAATAATGAATCATCTGAATCATCTCCCTGTAAAGGTCTGTGACGTTTGTATGCCCTGCTTCCTGATCGGCGACCTTCACGGCCTCTCTTCGTGCTGCCCCCTGAATGGAGAAGGCAATGAGATCATCATGCATTTGGAAATCCTGGGTTGAGTGAGTGGGATGCCTTGATTGCAGGTATGTAACAGTGGAAGGTGGTGTGCCATGATACAGAAGTGGTATACGTGCCACTAAGCAAGGACTAAATTGTAGGTAAAACTGCATATGATTCTTAACATGCATCAACCAAAACTGACCTCCATGGAAGATTTTCCGGGGAGACCGGGCCCGCACTGTCCTCTCTTCCCTTCTGGGAGAAAAACGCTGGACTCCTGTCCGATTGCGAAGAGCATATCGCCGGCCCTCTCTCTCTGCAGCCTCTTCATCTTCTTCCTCCTCTTCCTCTTCCTCCTCTTCCTCCTCCTCCTCTTCCTCCTCTTCTTCTTCCTCCGCTTCATCATTGCCTGTTACACACAACAGAGACTTGAGGTGCAGCTTCCCCCAAAAAAAAAAAAAGAAAAAACAGAGAGAGTTTTGAGACTGCAGCAGCATGACCCAAAAGTGTCATGTGTTCCAAGAATTTAGAATGCTCCAGCAAACAACAATGATCATGCCCCTTACCTTTTCTACTAATCTCCCTATCTGACGAGTTTTGATCATCATCTTCATAATCCTGTGAAGAAAGTTCTAGCCTAGCAGCTCTGGAAGATCGGCGTGGTCTTAACCCTTCCCTTCTTGGTGCAGCCATAGCTTCTTCGTTCTTTTTGTCTGAAAGCTCTGGACTCTCTGGCTCTTCGTGGCTTCGTTCTGCCTTTGAATGTGACGACCGATTCACAGGTCTTTGCAGCTGCCCACAGAAGACAAAACTGACATCAATCTGACTGAGTACAGTTGAGACAGAGCTGTGCATATTGGAAGGTAGAACATGATATATGTTGATATACCAGAAAAGGTCCCCACATCATCAACCAGAATCAGTGAAGTACAGCAGAAGAGTATTCTGCAACACTCAAGAGGCCCAGATTTATCATGGTTGCATTGCTCAACAGACTAACAACAGACCAGCAAGTAGTGAGTAATGACAAACATGGGAGGCAAAAGAACATACCCGGACTTCAGTACCCTTGGGATCAGTGTTATCACTTGCGTAGTCTACGTGTAAGAGCACCCGCCTTTTCCTTGTTGAGCGACGTAGTGTGATGTCAGCAGCAGGCTGGCATAACAAAAGCATAAAATCACAATCAGCACCACTTTTGGAACAGCAAGAACAGTATTGGCGAGATAGGAATGGAAAACAACAAGAACCACACAGCATTGGCCAAAAAAAAAAAAAAGGATGAAACTCTTGAGGTCCTACCAAGTTCCACAGTCTGATATAAAATGTCCCTAAGAAATCTAACCCTAAAATGCTGAATACTTTGGGAGTCCAGGTCAAGCCACCACCAAATGATGTAGAATTGAAGGAGCATTACTGATAGCAACTGAGGAGAAACACAAATGCAGACTACTCAGACCTGATTGGGCATGCTATCAGATGGCATTTGGAGATCTGCTGCAATTTGCACCTCCTGGAAGTCCTCCTGCAAAGGCAAACATCAGAGAGAGAAGCAGAAGACACATGAGGGAAGAATGCAATACCCTAATCTGAAACAAAACTGATCACAACCCTGGGAAGCTCTACTTTGCCAAAATGTTGTCATTGCCCATGCAGGCCCCTCTTCCACCACTTATGAACAGGTTTGGATTTCAATCTTTAGGAAATGAGGTTGAAAGTTGGATCAATTCAACCACCTGTGCAAATACCCTAATCAAATTATACAGTGGACTTTTGCACAGTCACTCAGAGACTCCACTATTCAAGATTCTGCAGTTTTTATAGGGAATAGAGGAGAATCTCAAGAACCAACAGAAAGTTTCAATTCAAACTTTCAACCAAACCACAGTGTGCAACAATCTACATGATCTAAGCACATTTTGCCACATTACAGCAGCCTTCACATGCTTCATTAGGTAGATCATGAACAAAAACAAACAGAAAAAGAAACTCCAATCCCCCCAAACCTTCCTCCTTCCAGCAAGCTAGCTTGGGAAGAAAATATGCAAGCAAATGGGAAAAAAACACAAACAAAAATCCAATCCTCACCAAAAAAACATTTTCTCTTCCTTTCACCACAGCATATCAGAAAATGCCACCACCCATATAATAATTACACCCACAACAGATGGATTGCCCATATCACACACACACACACACACACACACCCTCCCCAAAATTCAAACAAAAAAAGACTACCAAAGAATGCACAACAGAGAAGAGACACCCCACAAAGGAAAACAACACACACAAACCTAATAATGCCATCAACAAGGAAAGCAAACCAAAACCCAATGCCATTATCAATTCCCACAGAAAAGAAAAACCCCACACCCCATCACACACACACACACATACGAAGCCACAGTCACAGTCACACACACCCACACGTATAATAATACACATAAAAACTCTCTACAGAAACAACAACAACAACCCTGAATCAAAACACACACACACACACACACACATATACACATACACATACATACCTGATCGACAACAGTAGTAGTGTGAGCAGTGAAGGACGCAGCAGGAAGCTTAACAACAACGCTATTGCTCTTCCGCAGATGCGAGCCAGTAGTGGTAGTAGTAGTTGTTGTAGTACTAGCAGTATTATTAATATTATTGTTGTTGTTGTTATTGTTGTTACTACTACTATTATGCCGATTCTTCTTCTTGATCGACTTGCCACTACTCCGATGTCGCCGCGACAGACGGTGTGCACTAAGCAAAGGAAAACGCTCCGACTGCTGCGACCCACCAGCAACAGTACCACCACCAACAACAACACTATTTCCTCCTCCTCCTTCCCCTCCTCCTGTTCCGCCTGCTGCTGCTGCTGCTGCTGTTGCTGCTGTTGTTCCTCCTCCTCCTTCTCCTCCTCCTCCTCCTCCCGCAGCTCCACCTCCATGCCCCCCACCCGCCTTCATAAGCCTACTACCAGCACCCTAGGGTCGGGGGTTTCTTCCTTCTTCTTCGTCTTCCAACACTAGCTACCTGCTGCGCTTTCCTTTCCTTTCCTTTCCTTTCCTTTCGTCAAAAACCAAACCCTAATTCTTTCTCCCTTCTTCCTCTTCTTTCTCCCTTCTTTTTCTTCTTCTTCGTCTTCTCCAACACAACCCTCTGCCTTCTCTTCCTTCCTTCCTTCCCTCCAACCCCACTTCCCCCCCCCTCCTCCCTCCTCCTTCTTCTTCTTTTTTTCTTTGACCTTTAATGGGGGTGGTGGGTGGGGGTGGGGGCTTTAGCTTTACTCTTTGGGGGGTAGGGGGACTTGTTGTTGTTGTTACCTATTTGTTTGTTATTTGTTTCTTTCTTTCTTTGTTTCTTTGTTGCAAGGTTTGTTTGAGTTTTGGGTTTTGGTGTTTTTATACTACTACTACTACTACTAGGTGGTGGTATTACTTACCCCAGTTGATTGATGCAAGAGAAGTAGAAGAGTACTACTACTACTATTATATACTAGTAGGTAGTACTCCTAGTAGGAATCAAGGTGGTTTTGGGGAATATTAGGGGTTGGGAGGGGGAGTTGGAGCGTTTGTTTGTTTGGGTGGAGGTGTAGGTTGTTTTCTTTTCTTTTCTTTTCTTTTTTTACTTTGGAGGAGGGAAACATAAAAAGAGAATGGTAGTTATGTTTGGAGTGTTTTTTTTTTTTTAAGTGTTTTTCTTTTCTATTATTTTTTATTTTTTATTTTTTAATATTCTTAGTTTTGTATATCGTAGTCCCCTTCCTTGGTGGCTTTGGTGCATAAATTGTATTTTATTTTATTTTTGGGGGACATGTCAAAATTTTCCCAAATTTTTATTTTTCTCTCAAATTTAATTACTTTTGTGAAGGAAAATGAAAAAAAAATCTGAAATATTTTGGAAATATTTTGGAATATTATTTTTTTGGAATAGAATCTTCAAAAAAATTTATGTTTTTATGTTTTTATGTTTTTTTAATTTTATTTTTTTTGGGTCAGACATGTGCCCAAGCCGCCAAGGTACTGTGGTTATGTCTATCTATTTTCATGGGAAAAAACAAAGAGGGGTTCATGACGTTTAAAGTCATGCCATGCTTGGTGGACTAGGGGAAGAAAGAGCGAGAAATAGAGAGAGAGAGAAGGGATGAATGTGCTTGGCAGTTATGTTTGGGGTGATTTTTTTTTTAAAGTGTTATGTTTTTTTATTAATTTGAGCTTCACATTGCTGCACACTACGAGTGACGATCTTTTTTTTTTAAATTTTTTCAATGTTTTCATATGATTTTCAATAATTCATCATTATTTATGTCAATGTCAAACTTAATTTAAATTAATATACATTTAATGAACATGAAAAGATGCATGTTTATTTGTTTTTTCATAGGGAAAAAGAGCGAGATAGTTATAAAATGAAAGTAGTTATTAATAAAAGGTGGGGAATAGTTATTTTTCAAATTAATAAAAAATGAAAAATAATTTAAATGAAATAGTTAGGTTTGAATATGAGGTAGTTATTTTTGAAATTGTCTTCGTAATGGTCCATGGACGATCGTACAAAAAATTTCAAAAAAATCCCCCATATATCAGTTCCAATTTCTTGGATGGGGATGCCTCCCTCCCAAGTTCAACTTTCTTTCTCTTTTCTGTTTTTTTTGGGGCAATGAGTCATTTTGATTGGCCCATCACCCAAAAAAAACACTTGAAGACTCTCCAAAATAGAAATTTATATTTGTAAATGAAGTGCTTCCCCTTTGGCCCACCTATATAGGTAAAATGAGGGGAACATTGGGCAAAGCATATGAGATGAAAGTGTGGTGCTATTGGGAACATATTGGAGAACACATTGGGAACTTGGGGAGCTCTTTTTGAAACTTGTTGAAAAACCCTTGAGAGCTTGATAGGAACACATTGGGAATCGCAAAAACTCAAAATTCTCAAACCCCAACTTCTTCAATGGCTTGTGTGTGTGTTTGTGTTTGTGTACATTAGGGCCACTTCACACCCATTCTATGTTTTTTTATTTGAATATTTTTTGTGTGTTTGCTTTTAGAGTCACTATAATATGGCATACTAATCTGACTCATATTAGTTAGATGTGGGGACACCCAAAGCTCCCCTTTAAAAAAATGGTAATAGGGCTCTTTGATTGGCCCATGACTCCCAAAGAAAAACATTCACACTTATAAACACTTCTGAAAAAAAATAATCGTAATATTTCCCTTTGCTCCCATTGCATATAGGTTACAAGAGTAAAACTTGGGCAAGGCTAAAAAGTGCGGTGCTATTAAAAACACATTGGGAACTTGGTGGGAACTCGATGGGAACAACAAATCCAAATACATTCCTTCATTGCATTTTTAATATTAAATGAAAACTTTTAAGTACTCTTATAGCTAATGAAAAATTTTGAAGGGTGGTATGTTTGTAATGAGAGTTGTTGTACATGTTAGGAGTGGAACATTTTTGTTTGCTCTTAGAAGAAATAAGTTTGAGTCCACCGTGGGCACATTAAAATATTTAGTGTCCCCAATGAAATTGATGGGTTTCATGCATTGAGACATGATGTGATGAGCCCAATGTGATGAAAGACAAGTGTTGTGTCAAAAAAAATATGTAAGTATGGGAACATTCCATTTCGTAATAACCCGCCCTTAAACATAACATGTCCCACCCTTTGCAAAGGTACAATTATGTCTTATAATGTATCCCCTAAATACATTAAGAAATTTATGGGGGAACTTTAGGTCAAAAATTATAAGAGTGGGTGTAAAGTGTTTGCTACTATTGGTAGCACTACCATGACTTTCATCTCCTTTTTCGTTCTTTCTTTCTTTCTTTCCAATGCGAGGAATTATTAGTTCCTCATTTTAAAAACAAAAAAGCTTCCAACAATGCCATTTGCCGATAATATGTGCCAAAAGTTTTATTCAAATTATAAAAATTAATGAATTTTTTTTTATAATTTACAAAGCACTAAATCTTAGGAACTATTTTTTAAAATTTAAAGGTTGGATTGAGCTTTTCTATATTCCCATGCAAACCTTCCACCATTGGGTGAAAAGTTTTTGTGATTTATGTTTGGGAACGCATGCTTTTGTTCCCCCAATTTTCAAGCTTACACCTTTAAAGCTATAACCCTAAAATCAATTAAGTGAGAACCTTGGGAGCAAGTGTTCTTTCCATATATCACAAACTTTCCATTTGACAATTCAATAGTGAAAATCATTTTTATTGTCCATATTTTTTGCACATGTATGTTGTGCATTTAAAATATATATAATGCATGTATAAATAGGATAAAATATTTTCAAATAATTGAAAATATTTCATCCATATAAATATATATATAACACACAATATCTGTGTGCAAAAAATATGAACCCTGAAATAACAAATTTCATACGAATTTTAAACAAACCAATTAAACTAATAAGTTTGTGATGTAAGTAACACAATTTTCCTTGTTCAACCCACAAACTTTGCACCAAATCTCATGAAAAGGAAACAACTTCAGAAGTAATTTCATGAACAAATTTGGGTTTAGGGTTTACGGCCCTAAGATTCCAACCTTTCTTGGTTTTTTGGGTTTAGGGTTTAGGGCCCAAGACTCCAACCCAAAGGTTTTTTTCAATTAGTGATGGCACCCAAACCCGACCCATTCTGGAGGTCGACCTTTAATTTCATAATTGTTGTTCTCCACTAAAAATATATATAAAAATCAAATAACCTTTTTTTGAAAATCCACAGTTCTTTGCTGGTTCCTTCATGAAAATTGGCAGTTATTTGATTTTGAATTTATATTTTAAAAAACTGGAAGTAACAGTTATTATCAAAATAAAATATCTGTCCAACCCGTGTTTTTTTTTCTTTTTTTCTTTTATTTTTTCTTTTTTTCCATTTGTGTGATGTTGCGCAAGTGATGAACATTCACAAGTATATTTCGCCAAGTTTGGTGATATCAAATATATGAAAAATGAAAATCTTAAGTGCCCTTTAATATTGTAGGAAATTGTGGATATTTTTTATGATTTTAAAATAAAGTTTTTTGTTTTTTGGCAGAAATTTGTCAGATAAGAAAACAAGGAATTTGTGACAAATTATTCCCTTTTCAAAATATTTTTTGCAAATTGCAAAAATTCGCCACGAAAGAAATTACTGTGTCCAACTCTGGTTAAATATATGGAATCTTTTCATACTTGAGTTAATTACCTACCACACTTTAGAAATAGTTATGAACCCATAGATAGCATCATACATTGTAACTTGCATGTAGATCTTCTACCCTTCAAGTAGTACTTCAAAAAATGAGAGGTATGTTGAGGAGTCCATGCACATAACAAAAAATTTGTTCTGACACAAAAATGAAGAGAACCAACCTACATATTTTCATCATAAGGGGTTTACTTCAAAACTTACCTCTATTAGCCTCCATGTGATCCATTTGAGCATTTTTCAAATTCATAAAAAATTACTAGCTGGTTTGGATGTTCGGATATATATACATATAACTTGGCTTGGATCATCATACATTAAAGATCCTTAGGGTTGATTATTAGGAGATGATTCCTAGTGGCAATTGATTGATAATGTGTTTAGATTCATTATAGAGTATAGTAGATTATGGGATTTTGACCGCTAGGTAATAATAATAATAATAATAATAATAGGTCTATTTTTATATGAGGATTTTGGAAAGATGATATTTTGGCATGTGTTGAAACTTGAGATTAGTCATAGAGTTATAACATCTTGAAGGATTCTGATTTCTTTCAGAGGATTTTTCTGAAGATTATATTTTTGCATGGTGAAATATTTGAGGTTTCATGTGATCTAACTCTAGATTTATTTTACCTTGCTCCAAACACAAAAGTGTTCTAGATGTTCGCCAAGGTGCGAAAAAAGAATCCTCTTTGTGGTTTTATTTCAGTTATAGCAATGCATAGCAAAACAATGAGATGTTCTCCTTCTCTTCATCAATATCCTTGTTTCCGCCCTCTTCACTCTTCCCCATAGTTCAATTATTGGTTTTCTTTCCAAAATCACAGCCATATTTCGAGGCTGTCCATTTTGGGCTATCAATAGTCAATATAGGTGAAACAAATTATACTTAAACCTTAAGAGCTAATTAATTAAGACTTAATTAACCTTGAATTGGTTCTTGATCAGCAAACTACTGAAAGAAGAACTGGATACCTGTCCCAACATTAAGCTTATCTGCATAGCTGCTGTGGCCATTCTTGGTTACCGGAATCATATCCAATTTGGAATTCTGAGGATAGTGATGACGTGAGGAAGAACCCATCGTGTTCTCTTCATCCACAAATGCCCGTGAATAAGGATAACAATAATCGCTGTTGTATGTCATCGACCTGCTGTTGGATGGCGAGTCCAAAGACTGCAGTGTGCCTGGAGATCTGGAATATGCACCCTGCTGCTTGTGCTGGTAGTATGGTTGAGGATACGTTGATCGGTGCTGCAATTGGTGCTGCTGCTGGCTGTTATGGGTTAGCCTTTCATGCAATGAGGGAGCTGATGCCTGATGAAGATACTTAACAGGAGGTGAACTCCCTTCGTATCCTGCTCTTGAAAAAGGTGATGGGTCTCCTCCAGATCTGATGTTTGGAATTTTTTCTGAGGACGATGAACCTTGGATGTTCTGCTTCAATCTCTGTAACGCTTGTAATATGTCGCTCACATTTCTACTTGTGCTAAATTCCATGGATGGTTGCTCCGCTGCCAAGGGTTCCTTAGGAGGAGGAGGAGCATCATAGCTGGGCCCATATCCAAGACTGAGTTGAAGCTCCCCATTCAAGAACCCAGAATTCTTGTCCACACTTTCAGCTCCTAGATGCCTTGATTGCAGCTGCTGATAATGCTTCTCAGCAACATAGTTTCCCTGTGCCATTACACAAAGATGTTTGTATCTATTGTCAGATCTGCATGTCACCTCTGAATGTCATCAGCTCTGCATCTTCTTCACAATCTGAGTTCTTGAGGAGGATAAAAGTACCATATGGAGGGAGAGACACCAGATTTTTAGCCCTGTATATGTGCTTGCCAAATGTGCTGTGCCCATGGACACATACCTATTATATCTATCTTGTGCATCTCATAGAGTCAAGGACAAACCTGCACTGACTGAGAAGTGTCCCTGTGCCAGACATTCGCCCCTTCATTGTCTCCCAGTTCTTGGTATTGTTGCAAGTCTTTCTGCAACCCATGGTTGGTGTTTACAAAACGAGACAACTGTGCAGTCAGAGCTCTAGGATAGGCAGTATGATCAATTTCTTGCCTTTCTATGCCTGCACCATAGTCCAAATATTGACTAGGTATTTCAAAATTTCCATCACCTGCCCACCTAGAAGAACCTTCTGAATATGATCTACTATGATGCTGTTGTCCAGAAATTTCCTGTGCTCGTAACCCTCTTGCAGTGCCTTCCTTCTGGCCATGCAACATGATCTGTGATGACAACAGATTTGCTTCAATATGTGCATCCTGTAAATGGTGGGTCCCTGTGTCCAGCAGGACTTGCTGTTGCCCCCTACGTAGACCTTCCCCTGGAGCATCCTCCTTTTCTGCTGCTGTTGTCAGAACTCTGTGCTCTGGTTGGGCTGCCCTTTCATAAGCATCATCTGAAGATCTCATTATCAGACCTTCATCATGAGATCTATTATCTTCTTGTCCAACTAAGACACTGCTCTTGAAGTGTGATGGATGGGTGCCAATTCCTCCACCTCCAGCACTGACTTCTTCATCTTGCAAGTTTTGTGAGTTTTGCTCCAGGGTTTGTTGAGCATCATAGTAGTTCTTCTCCCATTCTCTTTGCACACTCTCCTGAGCTTCATACTCATCAACGAGTGCTGTCAACCCCACTTTGCTTTCTGCATCCATCTTTGCATTCTGAGCCTGTTCACTCTCTATTGCCAGACCTCCTGCAGCAACCCATTGTGCCATGTTAATCTCAAGTTCTGTAACCTCCAAGAAATAGCAAGAGAAATGTCATCATGGCAGAATCAGGACAGGACTTGGCCCCTTCTTACAAAACATTTAAGAACTCGTAGTATTTATCTCAAGGAAGCAAGGATGATTTTTGAGTCCACACCAGCAATGTGCCTGTTCTCATTTGTTTCAAGTTGTGTATTTTGACCATGCAGTCCCATAGTTGTAGGAAGAATCTCCTGGAGGACTGCCGACACTTGACACATCCAGCTCACCAGCTCTGCACAACCATGATCTTCTTTGCTCCTTTCTTCAGCAAGAGCATTTATCTCCTCACTTATTTGACTCCACATCTTCCTCAATCGATCTTCTATAGCAACCCTAATTTTCAAGGAAAACCAGGATTTAATTTCAGCACATCTACCCAACCCAACAGCCATTCCTCTGCTGTTCTTTGATTTCTATCCAGCCTCTTCCAAAGCTCATTGCAGAATCACAAGTTGAATGTTTTACTCCTTGAATCAAAGTCAAACTACAGAAGTCAGAATCTAAGAATAACCTTGACTGATCCTGGCTCTGTGTCGAGCCATTCGATGTCTCCAACATGTTCTGCGGATCAGTAGGCCACTTATCAAGCACTGTGACATCTGTTGTGCATCCATTGGCTGCTACACTTGCATGCAGGTTTGAAGTAGAATCATTTGCAGCATTTGTGGCTTGCTGGGTTAAGTCGACTTTGATTGACTCTTTGTCGTCACCAGTGCCATCTTGCTCAAGCTTTTTCTCTTCTTCAGCTGACATAACATTGGGCATGGGTTGCACCAGTGACAACTCTTGTGCCTGAGGCGGAACGGCAGCCCTGCCTTCAGTGCCATCTAGAACTAAAGCACCAAATGGCTCCACTGCCAACATCCCTGAAACCTCCATTGCACTTTCTTTAGAAGATGAGCCTGGACCAATTGCAACAAAGTTCAATCAAGTTTTGAATTGACAACTCCCATGACCTTCTCAGCTCTCTCACTGTAAAGACGAGAAAGATTTCTGGCATCTGAAGGCTAGAGAGCAGAAACAAATGAAGGAAACAAGTAAAGATCAGAAGGTGATCCCTGCTTTGAGACAATGAGAATGACCAATTGCCATGTATTGCATCCAACTCCTGTCTACTGAAGGAAAAAGACCAGAATACCCAAAACTGACAACAACAACCCTGCATCAAATAAAAACAAAAGAGTTTTGCAAATCTCAATATTCTGATGGGGAATCACTGACCTGCAGTTTTCAGTTCCGCCAGGGCTTGTTCTGCAGCTCTTTCAGCCTTTAACCGCTCGTCAACTGTCTGTTCCAACTTGCGCTCCAGCTCTATCATCTGACAAAACCCACACATACATGTATACAAATGAGATGCTGCCCAAAAGAAAAACAAAAAAAAACTTGTACAGATCATAGTTGTTCTTTGGACAATACTTCAAAAAAAGGATTTGCTCTTTAAAAAAGGAAGAAAGAAAGCTTGATGGACACAACATGCCATCAATTACACAAGACTATTGTTGCTAAAGATCCAAGCTTGGCAAAATCAAGTTCAGAACATCATGAACAGAAGCATTCCATGGGCTTGGAACCTGCTGATGCAAAAACTTCAACATTGGTGTTGTGTCATGTTCTGTTACTAGAAGAATTGTCTTCTGCTTCTTGAGCCCAACATGCTTGTGCAAACCCTCCCTTTGACCTGTGAACTCTAAACCCTAAACCCTAAACCTCACAAGAAAACATGAAGACAAGTGGAAAATCCATCACAAGAGGCCCATTATCAGACTACACAGGCATGAGAGCAGAAACACATGATTTTTTGCTGCAGGCATATTACCCGCTTATTAAGCTGCTGGACCTGTTGTTTTGCCGCCTTTGATGCAGCACGTTCAGCCAATAGCCTGGCTCGTAAGAATTCAATTGTCATCATCATTGCATCTTCCCCTGATGAAGATTTCCTGCGGAAAGGAGAATTAAACCCAATCTAAATCCTCAATTTCTTGAATAGACAAGGGTTACCTTCAAAAATCCCAGCTCTTCAGGATTGATCTAAACTACTTCACATGCAACAAACACAATCAGGACTCTTCACAAACAATACCATTCACATACACTGGGAGCAAAATAGGCCTTCAAAACAGTGCCAGAAGATACAATCACTGACATTAGAAAGGATGGAATAGAAATCAAAGGACTGCACAGAATCTGAAAGGATCCAAACGAGACTCAATACCCAATGCAATAGAGAATCCCAGATCCATCGTTATTGTGATATAGTAAAGAACTAAGAACCCTCCCAGAGATGAAATCCACAACCCTAAATACCTCTCATGTCCATGACCAGGAGAGTCACCGCCACCGATTTGTTCTGTTCCCAACTGTCCACTCAGTGATAGATCACCAACAGGCTTTGTCTGATCCACCAGACCTAGACCACCACTCAGCTCTACATGTTGCTGCAGTTTTGCTACCTCCCCAGCTTCTTCTTCTTCACGGCCCGTCATACCCACCACAGCATCAGAAAGTACTTCCTCCTGTAGTGCATTTTTTGCATGATCCTGCATTCCTAATCCGGAGAATTCTGGCCTTTTCTCCTGCTCTTTATCTTCCTCAATTGAAGATTTCCATTTCAAAGGTCTAAGAGGTGGTGGAGTAACATTTTTGGGTGTCATCAAGGGACTCCCATTGCTTCCAATTTCCCTTTCCATCTCACTAGAGAGCCTTGACCTGATAGAGAAGACAGCAATCTGACAAAAACCCATCAGCATTCTGCACAATGGGTGTCCAAGCTAGAATGGATCCAAATCTGCCTAACAAAGCTCACCAAAGCAAATATCAGACTGACCCAAGAAGGACTAAGGTCACCAAACACTTATGGACCAAAAGGACTTATGAACTGGAACAAAAAGCCAGATGCATTTTACAGGAAAGCAAATTCAAACAGCAAGACAATAATTTCTAATGGATAGAAGAGGAGAAGTACCTCATGGAAACTTTGCCTCAATGTAGACTTTGCATCAACTTTGCCTCAGAAGGAAAACTCAATCTTTCATGATTGTATCCTTGGAGATAGGAGCTGGGGGTGGTCACGCCATCAGAAGAAGGATGCTCAGTTGAGTCACAACACATGTTTGTATCCAAAGCACCCATGACAAAAAAACCAGCTCCTGGAGACAGAGAACTTCCTCCTGAGGAAACTATCCTATGAAGACAACGAAGTCAAAGACAATCTGGGCATGAGGAACTGTCCAATCATCTTCCTGAGGATAACTGAGAAAGAAAGATTGGGTCCAAGTATTAGACATTATTACATGCTTCAAAACATCAAACTCAAACATCTTGCCGTTAGCTCTTCTTTGCTGAACACCCAGTCTTCTATACCACACAAAGAAAAGGACTTGACAAGGGTCAATATCAGGTACCTAGCTGCTTCTCAATACTTAAAAGCAACGACAGAACTATGGAAACTTCTTGAAATAACAAATTCCAAACTTGGACTTCACATACTCCTTACTACCTACTGGCTTGTTAGAACTGTTTGAGAGGTTCTTGGCATATACTATTGGTCTTGAAGGCTAGGGTTTTGGTTGCTATTGCTCCCTGGGACTTCTTGCAGCTAGGATAAGGACCAAGGGATGATGGTTTTGGAGAAAGAAGTTGAATGCGAGGTACACATGAGAAAGACTGTAAATGACTCTTAAGACTGAGAAATTCACCATGAATTGTGAAGGTAAGCACCATAGGCTGTGGACTGCTTCTCCATAACATAGGAAAATTAGGCTTCTGAACTGTAGACAAATCTCCACCCATTTACCTTTTAACATATAGCCTCTAGGAAAGAAAGATGAAGGAAACTAATCCATTTTCTTTCTGCACATGTCATGGGAGCAAGTTCAAACTTTGCGCTGTTGATTTTGGCATTTGAAATTCAGTTCCAGCTAATATGGTCATGGCACTGTCATGTCTCCTGGAAGGTTGCCCATCTCAAGATTATTTTCAGCCTATGGTGCTCATCTTCACAATTCAATGGGATCCCTCCTAGCTAGGTCACATGTTCTTGTCTTACATGCTACTATAAGCTTCTCTGGTGGAAATTTCTTTGCAAATTAGGGGTAGAACATCTCATGCAATTTCAGCCACAGTAAGTTGCAGTCGCAAGCCCTGCAACAACATCCTTCCCAAGAGTTCAACAAGGTGAAAAATTTACCTGTAATGTTCTGCATCCAAACAACTTCATTGTGAACTGAGAGATTCCAATCCCTGTAACAGAGAAAGCAAGGCCACAGAAAGTGAGAAAGGTGATATCACACCGGTGACAAAGGATATTGGCATGTAGTTGGAAATGAAACCCAAATTCACAAGCCTGCTAGAAGTTGAATCCAGTGGACAATCTAATACAGCATCCGGACCAGAACTTCGTTGATATCACAATTCAAGCATCTGGAAATTGGACAACAAAAAAGGACTACTCAAACATGAGCAAGCCACAGATGATCCCCTCTGAAATTATATTTCAATGTGCCACGAGCAAATTACCACATGCACACTTGAGCAATTGACACTTGAGTTTTTCTAGAGTCTGCACAGCACACAGGATTCACAAATTGCAAAAATGTCACAAAAAAATCCCTCAACAACTAGTACTGTCATATAAACCCTAAATCCAAAATTAAAAAATCCACAAGACAGGAGTTCTCCTTTTCTCGCTTGTCTACGATCCACCTCGATCCACAACAGTTACTTCAGGTGGATCGTTAGAAAAAGGTCATGATAAGAAGAAGAAGATGATGATGATGATGGAAAATTCTGCTGTATAGTATGAGGATGGATTCATATCCGGGATCTCGATCCGCAATCTAAACAAACCATCGCCCGGATCTAACGACCTAATCACAGTGACTAGCGAATCATTCGTGGTGTTCCTGAGTAGCTGGGACAATTGAGTGTTTTGTAGGAGGTCCCAAAAAAAAAGTACAAAAAATACCAAAAAGTTCTCAAACGGGAATTGGGTACCGGAAGCTTTACCTGCAAAGATGTTGTGTTTGCGACTCCTTTGATGTCCTGAGCTTGCCAATTCCAGACCCAAATTGTTGCAAATTCTGCTGCTGCTGCTCCTGCAACGCGCGCAGAGTCCAAGACTTCCAGTTCATGGTAGAAGAGAGAGTGGAAACTGGTGGCACAGATCTCGACCGTTGGATTCGCCGGCACAGAGCTTGGGAGAGAGTTGGTGGTGGCAGGATCTGCAATAGATCCTGACCGTTGGTTTTGGGTTGCCAAAGATCTGCAGATCTAGAGAGAGTGGGAAATGGGTTGGTTGGTGGTGGCAGCCCAAATCTGCACAAATCGTGACCGTTGGATTCTCAGGGGTGGGGGGAGTCAGAGAGTGGGAAGTCGTTGGTGGTGGCAGGACTCTGCACAGATCTCGACCGTTGGATTCTGTTGCCAAAAGATCTCCGCCCGGGGGGGGCCGGGGTAGTTAAGACAAGTGGGAAATGGGTTGGTGGTGACAGGGGAAGCTGCACAGATCGTGACCGTTGGATTTGATGCTGAAGATCTAGAGAGAGAGACAGGGACAGTTGGTGGGTGGCAGGAGCAGCGGATAGATCTTGACCGTTGGATTTGTTTACAAAGATCTCATGGGGGAGCTAGAGAGAGAAAGGGCAAAAAAATTTTAATTAAAATTAATTAAAATTAAAAAATTTGTTGGTTGGTAAGGTAGGTAGGTACTGACAGGAAGCTGCACACAGATCTTGACCGTTGGTTTTGTTGCACCTGATCTTGACCGTTGGTTGTTTTGAGAAAACATTGATGCTGCTGAGAGAGTGGAAAAAATTTTGGTTTGCGGGCAGAGAGGCCCTGCACAGATCGTGACCGTTGGTCATGTTGAAAAGATCTTCGGGTAGCATGATCTTCAGATTGTCATTTTTTTGGAATTTCCAATTTTTTTTATTCCAAAAATTTTGAATTTCATATTGACACATGAATTTGTGTGTCTTCCTTCATTTGAAAAAAAAAAAAAATTTAACAAATTTGGTATGTTCTTTATGAAAACATGTCCTTAATTGATCTATTTTGTCAAAGTTTTGTGTGACTTTGATTTCACTAATATCACCAATTTGTTTCATGTTTTTAAGGTTTTCATTGCCATGAATAAAATCTCATTTAGATTTTATTTTATTTTTAATATGTGTGTCCTTGCAAAATGTTTATAGTCGTGTAAATTTATTTTTTTGTAAATATTAAAGAATATTTTTTAAATGTATTTTGTTGGAATTTTTTCTATAGCCATCATGCCTACTACTAAATTATTTTTGATCATGACATTGTTTCCTCCATCATAACAATAATTTCATTTTTGTAAACAATAGAATTGCTTATGACCAATGATTTCCTTAGAAAAATTGAAAGTTTTTTTCTAGTGTGCATTTGACTAATTTTGTTAATGTTTTGGGGGAATTCACCAAATTTTGATCTCACAAATTTGAAGGGAATCAATTAAGAAAAACCACTATCTCTTAAATCAATTTGATACATATATTCAAATATATATAAATGTGCATTCTAAAAACATGTCCTTGATTAATTTTGTTAGAGAAACATGATTATAATGTCACTAATTTGTGGAATTCTTTTTGTGAATCTTTGTTTGTGTAAATTTACAACACATTTTTGGAAAGATTTTGAAGGGTGGGAGAAAAGGATATTGATGATCACAACAATGCATGCATATGTTGGCATTGAATTTCATTTCCTTCTCTTTAGCTTACAAAACATTCACAATGGTTATCATTTCACAATGGCCATGTGAAATGATGCCATATAGAAAAGTCACTAATGGAAAAAATATATTATATTATATTATATATATAAAGAAATATTTGTTGTCATGGACACAACTTTAAAATTTATTGTTGTCAGAGGGACTAATTCCTTAGTGAGATGTTAAAAAGAACCAAGAATTCAAACATGTGCCCCACACTACTTTGCAAATTGCCATTGATAATCAACTATTTATATTAGTAATTAATATAATAATTTTGTGGGACATGGGTTTTTGTCAATCAATTACCATTTAGAAGTCTAGTCCATTTGTGTTTAATGGATAAAAGGAATGGTGGGTTGTTATATTGGTTGTTTGGGGAGTGGAAATATATTTTTGTTGTTCATGTTGTTGTGCAAATGTAATTGCATTTGTGGTAAATTATAAATAGACTGTTCTAAGTTTGAGTCCAAAAGTTACAACCACATATGCTATTATCCAAACCCCATAAGATGAATTGTCTATCTATTACATGACATCTGCATATTTATATGATTGGTATTTGACATTCATATTTATGTTAATTTGTAATTTTACTATATCATCTAATAATCTTTTTATCATTGGTGCTTTTGAATCATATATTATGCAATGTAAGCCAATTAGTGGAATATATATTTTGACTAATAGCCAATGATTATTGTTATGAAATGCTATTGAAAATAGTTGTTTGCATATGTATGTATGGTTTTTATGAATGCATGTGTGTGTTGTTGGTAACCTAATGATTATAATTTTTAAACATATAACATTTGCATTGCACCTACAAGGTGTTGGTTGCTCAACCATGCAATTGGATTGCGAAGTATGTTTTCATCATCTTTACTTAATTAAAATTTTTCATGTCAATAGTTGATGACAATATGATAAATGATGTCTCATCTAAATCATCATCTACTATAATCATTTTTTTTTGTTTTGGGATTTGAATGGGTAGTTTTTGTCTTGGATTTTGTTGTTTTTTTAATTATATTATATTTTGAAACATGGATGGAATCATGTAAACCTTGAGCTTAGAACATAAAATTGGATGGAAAATCCAAAAAATCTTGGATGAAATGAAAATTTTGAATGAAAGATGAGTAGAAAATGGATGATGGATGAAAAACTTGGATGAAGGATTTGGATAAATCATGGATGAAATTTTTGAATGAAATATTTGTTGGAATAATGGATGAAAATTTTGTATGAAAATTTTCCAATTGATTTATTTGGTGGAATTCATGGATGGAAGCATTTGGTGAAATGGTTGGATGAATTTTCTAAATTGTTTGTCTTGATGAATTTTCACATGATTACATGAGACCAAATAGAATATTTGGACCCGTTTGGAGCTATGAATGGGGCCACATAGATAGAATAACTTCATCATCAATCTATTGCTTTGAACTCCAAATCAATCAAAGTTCATTTCTTTATTTTTACCCATTAACAAAATGAAATTTTATTAATCACTTGGACAATTGAATTGAAATTTACAAAACCTTTGCACACCAAATTTTAAACCCTAATTTTTGCAAAACACAAATGCACAAAAACTCTTTCAGAACTAGGGTTTTATTTTTTAACAAACATTATTTGGTCAAATGTAATTTTCTCAAAGGTTTTTACATGTGAATTTTTTTGACATAATTTTGTGAAGGTAAAAAACATGGTTGAACATTTGTTGAATATAATGGCATGTCAATGATTTGTGAAAATTGTAAAAAATCTCTCATGAACATTATGTTAATGCCTTCAAATGATGAAAGGTTAGATTTAAATTTTTTTCACTTTTAAATGCATTATGGCAAGCAAAGTGCAACCTACCATTATATTTCTTAAATTCACCATGTTCCCATTAATTAATTTATTGTCCTTGTCAAATATTTGAATTTTGTTAAACTTTCCTACAATGCCACTCTCTATGGTGTTTTTTTTGCTTTTTTTCCATGTTGATTCAATGAATGTTGATGTTGTTTTTTTTTTAGTAATTCATTTATGAAAATTACACCTCAGTTGTTTTGCCAAATTAAATCAATGCCTCATTCTCTTCAATATTAACTCCATTTTGATATTTTATCTTTATATTCTTTGATAAATCTTGTGTCATGTGAAATGATGTAAAATGTTACATTAACATTTGTGTTAATGAAAGACACTTGGTCATAATTACCTTTTTCTCCCATTCAACAAGATCCTCCAACTCCTACAAATAATGCAAAAGTTACCACTTTCATTTTAGAATTGAATAATGTGATCTCATAGTTTGAACCTTTTGGAAAAATGTACCATTCGACAACTTTTATGTTGATGATATGATAATCATGTCTTTCATAATGGTCATAAGTGGTTGCACATATGTTATATTACTACAAATAAATTAAACAATTTATAATTAACATATGTTTAATACATGAATTTTTTGGTGATATGTTTAAATTTATGATTTTTTATTTTTTATTTTATCACATAAATGCAGAGATATTAACCTTGACTTCAAGGATGGGATCATATTGTCAAATTTGTTGGATTTTGTCATATTATGACATGTATGCTTTCATTTTCAAATTTATATGTAGTTTGAGTTGCACACATGTGGTCACAACAAATTTATGTCATAAATATTTGACATTTGTTATACACATTTATTTGTTAGTTACTTAAGAAGACATGTAAAAAAATTGTAATGATTTAACACATTTGCTTCCTATAGAAACTTCCGTATTGAGATAATGTATTGCAAGGTTGAAAAAATTGAAAGTTTGAAAAGTTTTTTTCACATTAACTTTTGGAAATGCAAAGGAAATTTACATGGAAGCACATTTTTCAGATTTTTTTTCCTAGAGTTTGGAAGGTAGTTGCAAGCTAAGGTGGACCAAAAATGACACGATAGGAGTCCATTTTTGCACATTTTTATTGGCATCAAAACTTTCACAATAAATATGTCAACCAAAAATCATGTTTTTGCAAAAACTATTTCTTTGCCTTCCTTTCCTATACATTATTGAATATTTTGAATGAAGAAACTTCCATCAAATTAAAATTTCTAACATTGAAAATGGTATTATGAATTGTGGGGCTTTTAGAAATACCTAAATGTTTGCTCCCACTTGTAATCATGTCCCCATTAAGATTTTTTTTTTTCATTTTAGTCATATAACTTATGATAGAATACCATAAAATATTTGATTTAATATTCAAAGAGTTATGAGTCCATTTAAAAATGTGTATGAAATGTGACACATGATGAAACACCAGTTCAAAAGTCCTTCAAAGATCAAATGATGGTCATTTGGTTTTTGTTTTTTGCTATTAACTTCTTATAACAATGTATATTATAAATATGAGTTCCTTTTAATAATTTTCCTTATTAATTAAAGTTAGGAGACATTGTCATAACAAGAGGTATTAAAATTTTGCTTTGTGATGTCCAAAAATGAATAGTGTAATTTGCAATTGCCATTGCATGTGAGATTATTAAATACACATAGGAAATAACACACGTGAAATTGGAAGAGGGGAAGGGGGGTGGTGTATGGGATGATGGCAATGGTAGTTCAAGAAAGTATTAAAATTGTTGGATTATGTGTTTATGTGAAGGTAAGGGTAGTTAAAGAAATTGCTTCTAAAAATTGAGGGTCCATTTGTTAAGGTTTGAAGAAAATATTTTTCATGAAGGAGACCAAATATGTGTAGATTACTCAACTTTGTTATATGTTGTGGCTTGTTTATTCTCACTACAACATTTTTTTTAGGTGACTTGGCAATAGGGAAAATTTTTAATTGACTTAATTGTGTGAAAACTATATAAAAGGATTTCACCAATTGGATGTTTCAAGAGGTCTTTTGGGAAGTGAAGGATGTTCAGGGTTAGGGTTTAAACATCAAGTCTAACAATTGATTTTTTTCTCTTTACATTCAAGGTTGTTTGTTAGTTTTGTAACTTAAATTGTAAGTGTGTTCTCTTGACAAAAAAATATGATCACAAATAGTTGAAGTTTCTAACTTTATCATATCCATGCAAATTGGACAACTAAGTTTAAGTTGTTTTTTTGTGAATTCAATGTCCACATTAATTTCTTTGTCCCCAATCCAACTTTGTATAATGTGTTGAATTAAAACATGAAAAATAAATAACCAATGTTATTTATTTCACATTATTTCAATCTATACACCAACCAACACATATCCAATTACAAAACAAAATAATAGTTATAAATTAAATTACAATACTTTGGGCTTAACCACATGTCTCATGGCCTTGCCCCTATCCATTTTCCTCTTTAATATCATCCTTTTCCACATTACAAAACATTAAATTTAATATCATTGCAAAAAAAGGATAACACACATAAATTCATATTCTATTAAATGGATTGACAGAATACACATATTAATTTGAATGGTTTGGCAATCACTTGATGAAACACAACACAAGTACCTATTGTTCTTCTTCCAACTATCAAGAAAAATATGTGATTTAAAAATTAAAAAAACAAAAGACTTTATAAAAATTTCCTTACAAAATTTTCATGAATTAATGGAAATGATTAAATAATTGATCCAAGTTTTCAAGCCCTTAAGGTTTAGTGACATGTGAACACTCTAGTTGTTGGGACTTAATTTTTCTTTTTTTAATCACCATCCTATGATCTTCAAATGCATGTATAATCCAATTAGTTAACTATGGCATTGGAAGGATTGAAATATGAAAATTGCCACAAAAAATAATTACAATTTTTTTTTCAAAAGAAATTGAAACAATGATTCTCACATGTCATAAACTAAATCAAGCTTTCTCATCACTAGAATGAAAAATCTAATGATAAAGACTATACATACCTTTTACAACAATGAAAGGGCAATGAATAAACTTTTTAGAAAAATGTAATGGTTAATAATATAAGTAATCATGCATTCATGCATTTTTAATTAAGAACAAGAATTATACTATAAGTTCATGTATTTGTTTCAAGTAAAGATGTGTGCATGAACTACAAAACAAAATTGTTTGTGAATTTGCAAAGAAATAAAGTTTTTTTATCACAAATTTTATACCTACTTTAGTGAACCCTAGTAATCAATTGTAAAAGTATCCAATTGCACAACTCCATAGTCCAAAAACACCTACGCATCATACAACCAAAACTTCTATCATTCCATCTTAATTAATTGAAAATCAATGTCTTTTGAAATCTTCCAGATCATGAAATAAGTCTTTTCAAAACCCTAAAAAATATTTTTAAAATCATTACAAATGCATGTGCAAAAAATGAAAAAAAGACGAATATGGAATTGATGACTAATGTTGGTGGAAAAAATTGGGGAATATTATGACCATGAATAGATATGCAAACTTTTGGGTTTTGAACATGGTTTATTTCACATTTATGAACCATATGCCCCAACATCACTATATGATCTTTGTTTACATGGAAGTTGGTTTTGTCATTTGGTATATCTAAATGAAACATTTTTCATGTAAGCTTGCAAAGTTCCAACCTTTGGAAATAAATTTTTGATAGAAATTGTTAAAGGGGGAATCAATTAAATGACACAACTACTAGCATGTGTGTAGGTGGCAAAGAGATTTGGATCGGTGTACATATTGCACAAGTGGTAGATTGTGTGAAAATGATATAAGCATAATGCAATGGAGTGGTATATGCTAGCCATGAATTTTGAATGGAAGTGGTTGAACCCATGGTAACAATATACAAAAAACACTAATGGGTCTTGCATTGAGAACAAAAGAATGCACTAGAATTTCAAGATGGTTGGAAAGATTGTATGTGATATTGGCATTCATGTGTTGCCTATTAACTCATTTTTTGTATTTTTCACATCCAATATACAATTGTGTTTTAGATTTAAATATTTTTTGACTACAATTTGATCATACATCATGTAAATCATGCTTCCATGTTCTTTATCACATAAAAATGAATAACTTTTTAAAAAGACACGTCTTCAAAATTCATGATTTTCAGGGCCAAAACATGTTTGAACCAAGGGTGCTCAAATGTGTTGTAAAAATGAAATTTTCCCTTTGCTTTTTTAATCATCAATATTAAGACCCTTTCCAATTTTGAGAAGGGATGACACACATTTGATAATGAAAAATAATGTTTAAAATAAAAAATTGTCCATCCTAAAGCTTTGAATGTTTTATCACTTTGAAAACATCATTAATTTGCATCAAATTTTGAGCATTGAAACTTTGAAAATTGTGAACTTTATTTCAAAAAAATTTGACAATCCAAATTATTGTGTTTCTTTTTTGATTTTTCAAAGGTATATTGTAATTTAAAAAAAGTGTCCACCCCTTTAGATGGGTCATAAGATTATGAATATACCCCACCATTAATAATTGGATATTACATATGGATTGACTAAAAATGACCATGACATTGTTGTTATTGCACTTGGGTTTCATATTCATATGAAAAAATAGTGCCAACATAAAATGTAGGGCAATGTGTCATGGCTTTTTCCAAAAACTTTATAACAACAAACTAAGGTGATTGATATTTACACATGATGAAAATATAAACTATTATATGTCTTATTTTAGATGGAACACACAACAACAATTTCAAATAGGTCATGCAAAGATCCATAGTTCTATACCTTTAACAAGGGAGGTATGTATTATGCATTTCAAAGAACTATTTTGAATGTAGTGTTCAAATTTATTTATTTTGATTGATTGATTGATATATATATATATATATATATATATATGATAAGATCTTACTTATTTAAGTGTTGAGGTTTTTCCTTATTATAGGAAAAGTTTAGACAAGTTTTCGTATATGGCAACATTGTTATTAGTGTTTGTCACAAACTAATTATTGTTAGTCTAACATATATACAAGTGTGTAGGTCACATGTATGTGGGACTATTGACACAACCCCATAAAAGGTTTCAAGATGGCACACATTTTCTTCCTGATAAAATGGAAGAAGATGTGACAAAATTTCAACCATTCCACATACATTTGATCAAATCAAATGCATCACTAGTTACATGAAAATATTTAGTTGACATAAAGAGAATTAATTCATAAAGGACTTACATTCAAATATGAAAACATGATATAATATATTTAGGAGACGACCTAGTTGATGTGATTTCATTTTTTGGACAAAGTTTACGAAATCAAAAGGAACTTAGTTTTGGTTGTGCAAATCATGATATATCCCACTTTTGCATGTTTTTTCATTTGATGATAAGGATTGTTGTTATTATTTTGATGTGTAGTTGAAGGACATGCACCCACCAAGATTCTCTTGTAATAACCTTTAATGACATGTATATAGCTGCAACAATTGCTAGAGTCATTTTTTATCCACCATAAAAACTATGATATATAGCTAATGCATTTGGAATCATGTCACAATATTTTTGCATTTGTACAACTAGTTTTTTAAGTAAGTTGATTCACATTTATGAGTTTGGTGGGTGTTTCCAATTTGGGGGGGGGAGAGGGGGGCGGGGTGTATCGGTGGGGAGGAACTAAGTATAATACCATAATACCTCGGTAGCCTTGACACTAATTAAATTATTTTTAGAAATAATTAAATATTCAAGAAAATATTTTTTTCAAAAAACATAATTTTGTGAAAGAATAGTTAATTTTTTGACATGGAATCTTCAAATTTAATTAATTTTTCGATAAACATGTGTTGAAGCTACCCTGTACTATGGTAATGGGAACTTCCCCAAAATAATGGGGTTATTGTCCCAATTTTTTTATATAAACGCCCCCATCTCTTTGAGTGGTTTAGTGAAAGATCATGAAAACATACCCTTACTCTCTAATGTCCAAATTAAAAAAAATAAAAATTCAACCGTACAATTCAAAAAATTTGCAACTTCATTATTTTTAAAAAAAAGTTAGAACCCAAAATTGAACACTATAACCTGACCATGGAATTGTTTCACATAAGGGTCTAAAATTGGCCTCATTTTGAACTCTGAATTGAGATGCATGATAAAGTCTAGAACCGACCAACCCATGAAATTGACAATCTAAAAAATTGGACCCAACCTTGGAATCAAAAAGTTTTAGTTTTTGAAAATATTTAGTGTTAGTGACTCAGTCGGGACCTCAAGATGAAAATGATGAAAGGCTCAAGTGGGTCATTAGGGCTGGCCATTGTGGGATATTATTCAGCTCAAGTCTAATGTGCTTGGGATTTCTGTTGGGACTTGGTGAAATTGAGTACTTTAGCATTTGAGAGCTCTGAGCCATCACTCTGTAGTGGAGTCAAAAGTTGCTGGGAAAATTGAAGAAATCATTGTAGGAATAGCTTGTCCAAATTTTCTCCATCTCTTCAAGCAAGTTCACCACTCGGTTTGGGTTTGAATCTTTTGTAGACTTCATTTGTTGTTGGGATAGCCACATTTGTTGGCCATGGTAAAGCCCATAAGAGAGATGATTCGGAATGAGTTGATTGGTCAAGGTCCATAGATTTATTTTTGTCATAGTATCATAGATCAATTTTTGGATGTATACCGCTTTGTTGATGCATGTGATTACAAAGTTTGCAATATTTTGAGTGTATACAACTTGTGTGTACCCCGTTTTTTTGGGTGACAATACAACTTTACAATTATACAAATATCAACATGTATTAATATTGTGATTGGTATTAAAGCTAAAATTCAATATATTCCTAATTAAGTGTAGTATAACACCATTGTTCACATTTGACCAAATAATGTGATCTAATCAGTGCAACCAATTATTAGGTTTTGGTAGGAAATTATGGGATGTACATCTTGATCATAACTTTTGATCATTTCAAGCCTATTTGCAGCAACCTTCTCTCTAACTTCAACCAGATTGTCACATTAACAATTTAATTTCTTCTAATTTTGTTTTGATACAAAGTTTGTCTTGACATTCTTTTTGTGGTTTGTAAAGAACTGGGAGAAACTTTGTAGTGTATGTGGAGGGCACCTTATATTCATCAATTTCCCTCCTAGAAATTGACAGGGATATTAATTATGCTTACTCCTCAAGGGTGGGAGGGAAATTATGCCTACATATAGGTGTAAAAACCCTCCCGCTATTGAGTAGTAGGCATAAGAACACTCCCATTCATACACCTTGGGATCTACATAGGTTTAGTTCATGATAAATTTTGCCTCATGCGTTATGGTAGGTAAAGCCCATGGGTGGGGGACATTCCCAAAATGTGAGGTTGGACTTGCCTATTGCCTTGTCCTAGGCCCCTTATTTTGAGAATGCCACCACCCTATGGCTTTACCCTCCACAAAATCTCCTTGTCAACTCATAGAGCTTCTTATTAGCCTCCTTAGTAGCTTTGAGCTTGGGCCTAAACATCTTTTATTTGTTAAGGCTCCCCTATTTCACAAGATGGGCTTCGAAGGCAAGAAGCTCTAGATTTCACCTTCTTGATTAGAGAGACCTTAGATTGGTTTCAAGATCCCTTTGTGAAACTATAAAAAGATCTTGCATGTTTGTTTTCCTATAATTTTTGCTATTAGGTTGTCTTTGTTGGACACTTGGGGTATGTATCAATGCACATCATTTTGAGTCATTGTGGGCCATGGTGGCCCCATGAAAAGCTTTGACATTGACCTTGCATTAGGGTCTTGCATTGTAGCGGGCTCTTTTGAGATAATTGGTAAAGCTTTTGGAGCAATAATTGCACCTATGATTTTCTTGAACTTGCACTTGAAGTACACAACCATGCAAAAACTCATCTTCTAAATCTTCCCATCATGCTCAAATTCCCACACATTTTGTCATTGGATCTTTTTAGCTTGCATAGAAACCATACACTACAAATAATATGACAATACTATACTCTTTCTTACCAAAACAATTAAGTAAATCTTCTCCTTTCCAAACCTTCCTTCAAGATCCATTTAGTTCATACAACATGGAAAGAGAGGGAAAGATGAAGGACTTTAATATGGACAACTACAAATCATACTTGTCTTCCTTAGATGTCCCCAACTGACACATAGTCATGTTCACTTCAAATACTTCCCCTCACAATTTAATGTGGATATTTGAGAACAAAACAATGCATAGAAGCATATCCAAAGTATCATTGCACTTTGCCTAGCATAATGAGCTTCAAATCCTTCATCATAACCATTGTTCCTCAATTTCCCACATTTGATGTGCATGGAAGTCTAGTGAATACAATATGTGATAGGCCAAACAACTCTACAACACATGAACTACCAATTTTGTGATCTTGTGATGCACAATCCTTCTTACATCACTCTAAGGATTAAAGGATAGATACTGTACTTGTCAGTCATGTTCAACATTGAATAATTCTCAAGAGGGCAAGTGAAAGAAGGAAAACAATTTGATCTAACCCTACCGAATTTCTCAAGAATTGAACTTTGAACCTACTGGACATGAAAAGAAGAAAAAATTCTCAAGAGGGTCAGTCAGTTATTAGTGGCAGGTACCATAGAATGTAATTGCATGCTAAGGAGATGGAGAGAGAAAAAGAGAAAATAGATGATGCTTGTGAAGGATGTATAATGAAGAGCTATGATGGTGTGATGGGTTATGATACTCGCAAAGTAGGAGGGAAAGGAGATGGAAGATTTCAAGCACCAAAACATACTGAGTTTCAATCATGGTTGTAGTTGATCATTTCATTTAGAAATCCAAAATTTCTCGAAGTCTATGATCTCTGTCTAAGATTGCAAAGGTTAACAGAATGAGGGCATGAAAAGGCACTAGGTTGTCAGACCCCATTACACCCTAGTATCACATTTGTCATGTTTTCCGGCATATTTCAATCATGTGTCCTCCCCAACAAGTGCGTGTGCAACCTGCCATTCTTTGTTCATCAGCTCACACTTTCATTCACCACACAATTCCATCACAGAGAAAAGAGTTTGAGTGAGTGTGCAACCTGCCATTCTTTGTTTGTCAGCTCACACTTTCATTGACCACACAATTCCATCCCAGAGAAAAGAGTTTGAGCTTTTAGAGGGAAGTTCTTCACATTGATTGGATTACTACTTTTTGTTCACAAAAAAATGAAATAAAATCCCTCACAACATATGTACTGTAATTAAGACACGGGAAAATCGTACGAAATGGTTTTTTGAACGTTGAACACTGAAAATTTACTGAGATAGTCAGTGGGATGTTTCTCTTGCCTGGCCATTTACTGTAGATGTGTTTGCACCTTGGAAAGGCAGCAACAAAAATGGTTTCTAAACCCAAAAAGAGACAGAAAAGAAAAAAAAGCTGGATAGAGAACAGTAATTTAGTGAGCATCACATTAATTTCCAGGAGTAACCATAAGATACAATCAAGACATGAAAGAGCTAAATCTACAAGAGTACTCCATAAAAGGAAGTGCATCAGACTAATCCAAAAGTGACAGATTACGAACCTATGGAGAACCTTAGAGATCCAGAGACCTCATTTTTTTGACAACTGTACATGAAGGCAAAGGTTAGTTTTTTCTATGAAACTAATAGTAACCTCATGGGGTAGGGGGGGAGAGTGGGGACACATACAATGTCAATGTTGTGTAACCTCCCACCCATGTCATGAATTTGATCTCATGCTCTGCCTTGATTTGAGCTCCTTCAAGCCATGCCATGAAGTAACTGGTTTCAGATAGTAACTTAAGGGCAGCCAGCTTTGAATCTGAAAGAAAGAGTTTTGCAAACTCTGCATCATCAGGTAAGTTGGGATTGTGTTTCCAGCACTCTCAGTTCAACTGATTGTGATGCAAAGTTCTAGGGCACTAGAATCCACTGGTAAATCCTAGTACAGTGTCCATGCAGATGCCACTATAGGGAGCAAAATGTATAGTAGCCTTAGGATCAGGAATAGAAATGCCAATGTCAGATATGCATCTTCTTGCAACCAATTTTGTGGAGAGATGGCCCAGGGATAGGGGCAAACTTCCTTGACACCTTTCCCAACATTGAACACAAGCTTTGCAAAGCCACAATCAGCATGCTTTACCACCTGACCTCCAGATACAGATCTTAGACCTGAAATTTCAAAATAAAGCACCATTTAGAGAAATGTTGTATGGTTATCCAACATCAATGCATGTAATCCAGGACTATCTAAACAAAACTGTTGTCAGCTCATGGAAATCACTATATCAGAACCACAAAAACCAAAATGGGCATTCCTAGACTGCTTACCTGTATAGTTTTGATAGAAGTAAACAAAATCCTCAAGAGTCCTGGACCCATGGTACCGTACTCTTGACGTTCTATTGTGCACAAAGACAACAGGGAAACTGTGGACTCCATATTGAGACAACACACTGCCCACCAAGCATAAAGCACAAAAATTAGTTTCACATGCAAAAATGAAAAGAAAAGCTACTATGACAAAATTGCCATTTGGACAGTGTGATGATGCTAAGGAGCTCACAAACCAAAATGCAAAGGTCATTCATTGTTGCTGTGCTCTTTCACCCATTAACCCAGATGGAGTAACATTGAATACAGACCCGATAAGTCAAGAACATTCTACCTTGGCCGGACAGAGGACTCCTCCACAGCCACATGATGGATAGAGGGGAAGACTGAGGAAAGGACATCATAAACCGGCCACAGTTCTCTTGAGAAGGGGCACCAGGATGCATAGTAGAGAACAGCAATGTAGGTTCCATTATTGCTATGCACCAGATCCAAAGCCTTTTCCAATGCGGTTTCGTTCAGCTGCAACATTTCCATCAGCAATTGAACGTTAACCTTCCTGCTGCAATCATGATAAACTAAAACCCCACATTTAATTCAAGCATGTTCCACACTTATAGCAGCATGGAATAGATGCTGATAAGAATCTATTGGATGTTCAGGTGCCTTATCCCACACATAAAAGTAAGCAAGAAAAGTTGAAACTGAGAGGTGGTGAATTATGCAGTGCTAATGTGACATGAGAAAATATACCAGGAAGGAAAGTTTATTGCCATTTTGAGTTTATCTCATATCTATTGAACTCAAAATGAGTAATGAGTTTGGCTCACAAACACATGTTTCTCAGCAAAAGAGAAAGAAACATGGATTACATTTGCATTTGCTTGGTTCCTGTGGAAACAAGCTCCTAAAACCAAAATATAGCAATCCTCCTTGCATTGCTTGAAGGATTTGTGCACTCAGGGAAGCTTTTCTTTCGTATGTAACACACAAACAACATATTTCAGGTGATCACAGAAGGGTACGTCTACAGTAGCTGACATGCCTGCATCTTGAGCTGGTGAATTCCATAATGAATTGAGAGCAGTAAAAAGACACAAAGGTTGCAAAAACAGCAAAGAAGCACTCTGTACTTTGGGGCCCAGAGACAGAGCAAAAAAATTCTCTCTACTACTCCTTGAAAAACAGACACCCATGGGTTTAGGAGAAAAATCCAGAGCAATGTCAGAACAAAGGCAAACAAGCCCATTCATAAGGTCTCTCAGCAGGAAGAACTCAATCAGACATAGTTCCAAGACATCAAGTGCATTAAGAACTATACATACTCAGCCTTCAATTGCATCTACTCAATCAGCAAGGTACGACTTACTACAACTGCTCCAGTAATTGACAATTGACAATTGAAATCTCCTCCTCCTGCTCATATCTCCAAAATTGCAGAGGAATCTCCACAACAAAAAAATCAAGCAAAACCATGACAATCAGTGCTGCAGTCATAACCTTATGGGAGTCCTTTGTTCACAAACTGTCAGACCATTGTCACCTTCTTCATCATTCATCATGAAGAATAGCAACGACTAGCTAGCTTGCCATGAGGCCTACCCACAGATGACTTCATGAACTCCCAATGACAGCAACAGTAGCTGTAGATATGTATACAATAACTGAAAGCCTCCCACACAGACACAGTGGAGATTCCATTCCAGGGTGCATGGACAAAATGCAAGCTTTTGAAGTCTTTGCATGTGTCTTTGTCTTTTCCAGCTGCTATGGGATCTGCAAAGAAGACTTAATTCTGCTGTGCAAAGACCTGAATTATCATGTGTGTGTGTAAATGCCACAATTGCTGCCACAGTTCTGAGTCTTTGTTTCAGTCAAGAACACTGCAGAAAAGAGAAGGATATAGCAGTGAAATTAGGGTTTGAGTTCCATAGAGGGTACACACAGGCCATCATGGCTTCTGCATCATGAGCAGGAAACTGCAATCTCCTTGAAAGAAAGATGCAAGCTCAGAGAACATACATAGTAAGTGTGTCATGATCTGCCAAGCTTATTATATTTTACCTCTGCAACTCGAGGAAGAAGAGAAACTCCAGCAGCAGCAGATGAGAGGAAGATCTCGTGATGCAGAGCAGCTGGGCAGCTTTCGTTGATGGGTGTAAGAACTTCATCTAACAAAGTAGGAGGGCGAGAACAAACTGAAGCCGCTTGGTTCTCGCTTGCGCCGGCTATGGCGACGCAGAAGCTCAATACAAAGAGAATAGAGAGAAAGCCAGAAAGCTGTGAAACTGCAACCGCGAGTGATTTGCAAGCTTTCTGCAAGCACAAAATGTGGAAGCACATCCTGAAAATTCCACAAACCCTCTGTGTGTGTGTGTCCTTCTCTCTGAGTCCCTCTCTCTGCTCTATGCTTCTACTCTTCAAGAACGATGATGTGCCTCTCCCATGCAAGGAAACTCTAAGGAAACCCTAAACCTTGTGATGAGCAAAGCACAGCAACGCAACATTGAACTTCTTAGCCAGAAACTGTTCTTCCAAATTGCAGAATAAGGATGGCAATGCGACTGGCATGCACCTGGTCGAACTTTCGATCTTTGCTGCAATTCTTCGCCGACCACCCACAAATTTTAACCCTTAAAACATGGTTGCAGACACGCCCTGGATCCCATCTGATAGAAGAAGAGTAGTTCCAGTAGTCTTTTCTTTTTCTTCTGTCTTCCCCCAAACCGCCTGCTCGCCAAGTGCAGACAGTTTCTAGGGTCACCCATTTCTGTTGCACCCATCCGCTACAAAGGCTTCAGTCTTTTCTTCTACCATGGAAGGGAGCATGGAGAGCAGCAAAATTGAGGATCTCACTGCTGTTGCTGTTGCTGCTGCTGCCGCCATTGAACCTTCTCTTCAATCCTCGGGCCTACAAACAACATACATGGCTGCTCCTTCTTTGGCAGTATCCGCTGGCTTGGACACAGCAGCACAAACTATCCCTGAAACAAACCCTAGCTTCAAGAAAGAGGGCTATAGAGGAGCAGCGGTTGTTGTTAGAAGTGATGGAGATGGAGATGAAGGGTTGCCCAACAGCAAACGGGCGAAGATCAGCAGCCATCATGGATGGGTGCAGACGGTGCTGAGACAGACTGCAGAGATGGTAATGGTGTTGGCAGGGATGGGTGCTGTGAGAGGAGGTGGATGCTCCCCAACTCCCATTGAATGTCAGCTTGCTGTAGAAGCTTATGAGAAATTGGCAAGCTTGGTTGAGAATGTCGCTCCTCAGCAGTTGGTTTCTTCTAAGGATGCTTACCACTCTCTTCTTCGGCATTTCAAGGTGGACCCACCACCACCTGTTGTTGTTGCTCCTCCTCTTCCTCCTCTTCCTCCTCCTGAGCCAAAGATTGCAAAACCTGTTGTGCTTGTACGATCTTCTGGCCCTCCTCCCAACTGGAAAGAAAGACAAAACCTGCTGTGTGAGATGTTGTGGAGCTTCTTCTGAGAATGGAAATGGAGTGATGGGTGTTGGATATGAAGGACCACACAATAATGTCCTCCTGCAGTCTTCCATAACTAGAAATCTGTGCACATTGACAGTACATTTTGCTGTGGTGGGTGTGTGCGCAGCAAACCCCACCAGTGAATGCAGCAGATACAAATGCATCAGGCATGTGGTTTTTCGTTTTTCACATCTCATGAGTTTTGTTTTGGGATGGTATATCTATGGTATGTTTCATTTAGGGATATATGCATTGTTGGGATGTTCTCTCTTCTGTGTAATGAAAGAAGAAACCCTGAGCTGCATGCATGCATCTCTTGCCACAGAAGATGTCTTGTTACAGAATATGATGGAGGAGGAGGGCTCATTGTTGTTTTTGTGCTTGCACATGTGTTTGGGGGAAACTGTAGAAGGTGTGGGTCCTGTGACTGAACATGTTTATTCTGTCTGTTTGTTCTGCAAATTGAAACTGGACTGCCTTTCCTTCAGCAGAAGTTGGAGCAACAGAGAGTACATCCCAGGATCTTGCATCAAAAGATGGTGATGATAAATGGGTCTCAGTTACAGCAGATGAACAAGGAAAGCAACCAAATGCACAATCTTGTAATTGGTCAAAGGAAGCAGCTACCCCGCCTTCTGCACAGCAACAGCATGACACACACCAGCAGCTGGCATTGGGAATACATCTTTTAACAAAGCAGCACTCTGCTCTCATTTCATCAGTTTCAATCTCCAATGTGTATCTGAGTCCTCCCATTGCATGCAGTGTCTGCAAACTGGTGGCACATAATACAAGCAGCGTCCTTGTGTGTGATGGTTGTGAGTCCGCATTTCACGTGGCTTGCTTGCAGCTCTATGATGACCCTATGGTGATTCCACGGTGTGACTGGTATTGTCCCAAGTGTGTAGCTGCAAGTGGTGGCAGGCCCCAGACTCCCAAGTATGGGCCATTACGACATGGGCATGACTTGCAGGGTTCCACTCATGGCTCCTGGGGTTTGCAGGTACTCTTGCTTGTTCTTGCACCATTTACAAGTTTTGAATCAGAGGCTCATAGTCTTACCTGAACCTTGGGAAAATGTCATGCAACAATCTGATGATTGTCAGACACATGGTCCAGAAAACCATCAGACCCACAAGACAGTGATTCTGTATTGTCTGTGACTTGAGCTTTGCATATTATGGGATATTTTCTTAGCACACAATTTCTTCATACTGAAAAGGATTATCTGATAGTGGTGCATCTTCTGCTCCTTGGACTGCATGTTTCAGGGAGCAAAATCCAGTGAGAGTTCAAAGGAGCAGGTGGGTGAGAAATCTTTATTGCTATACAAGAAGGGAATTGGAGGAGAGGTAGCTCAGGGAACAAAGGAGTTTGTTGGGACGAATCTAAATTCAGCATTGGCTAGCACCAAAACCACTGAAGCTGGAGCAGCAGAAAGCAAATTGGTAGTCCTTGAGCAAAGGAATGGAGATTATCCTGCACGATGCCAGATAACAGCGGCATCACCCACTCCTCCAGCAACCCAGATACACACTGAAACAGCAACAAAGGTGACAACAACCACATCTGAAGCAGCTCCCCAAGTATCTGTGACCTTTCCAGCTGTAGAAGAGGAAACAGTGATGGGTGGAAAGTGTGTCACAAGGAAAAGCAGTTCAGTGGAGTGGGTTGGCTCTGTGGTGAATGTTAGCCAAGGCAATGTGTACTACACAGCTTGCTCTGTGGCAGGGGTTACCATGCGGCTGCAGGACTGTGCTTTGTTCCGTCCTGAGAGTCCCCATGATCCTCCTTACATCGCAAGGCTACAAGTAAGTTTGAGTCACAGAAACCTTTCACAAAGCCAATACTGAAACATTGTGAGAAGTTATGTGAACTCTCTGGTTCGGCATTCCTCCAAATTCTTGGTTTCATCTCTGCTGCTTGCTATTTGTAGTCCTTTGTGCAGACTTCAGACCTCAAAGTCAATTGTGCAAAGCTCACAGAAAAATCCAGGGACCTTGGCAACATTCTTTGCTTTGCACAAAATGCTAATATTTGGATGTTGCAGGCACTTTGGGAAGAGAAGAGCACAGGTGCAAAGTGGGTGAAAGTGAATTGGTGTTATTACCCATCAGATCTGCCTGTTGAGACAGGCCAGCCTGCATCAGCAGATGATAATGAGGTCTCTCTCAATTGTGCCCAATGACAAATCAACTGGAATCTTGAGAATCAATGAAATGGAGGAGAACAGAGGATTTCATAGTTAAGCCATAAGTAAGAAAGGGAATAATGGGTATGTCCAAAATCAGGTTGCTGCTGCTTTTTGCAATACACATTTCTCAGACTGTAAAAAATACAGTGAGGTTTGGATCACCACAAGGACATGATGGTTGTGGTGCAGGTGTATGAGTCAAACCACAGTGACAACAACCTAGTGGGCTCTATACATGGTCCATGCCAGGTGCTACCACCCATTCAGTACCAGCAGGAGATAGAGCGGCAGTCGAAAGAGACCAGTGAAGCTCTTCCACCTGTTTTCTTGTGTCGGTATGTAGTCAGCCCCCGTGAGCCATTGTCGTTTTTGGAAGTAAGACTGTTATCAAATCAGCATTCTTTGTGATGCCTGCAAAATAAGCATGAGAAGATAATCTTCTTCACGCACTGTAAGTTCAGTTCTTTTAATTACTCTGCTGTGTACTTCTTGCTAGTGAAAGGATATGTTCTGATGTAGTGAGAAAGTTAGTTCATCAGTTCACTGATATGCCATACTGGAGTGATGGCAGGTGGTTTTATGATGCACCAAGAGGTCTGTTTCATGCTTGTTCTGGATTGCCTTCTGATCAGCTTTTGAGACCACCAGCACAGTCAATCCCTTAAAACTGTGTGCGCCTCCTCATACTTGCTACTGGTGAGGTTTAATGAGATTATGTCTGGCACAAGCTAAATGGTGCATATTACAACTGCCAAGAGACAATGTCCATGCAATGTAAGCTTGGCAATTTTTTCTGCTAAAAGGGGCTTGGTCATTCTTGAGGTGATGGATGTGTTCACGCACAGAGAGATACTAGGACTTGGGTGGATATGTCATGCAGCATCCTCAATAGGAGGGCTTGGCTGAGTGCTCCAACATGAGTTGAGACACAGCTGCCTCCAGAGAGAGATCATCAGTATTCCGTTTGGGTGCCCAATTATTTCATGCAGTCAACAAGGAGACACCAGCAACAGTAGTAAACACTTCAAAGTCCTTCCATGTCATGCCTATGGATTGTGATGCAATTGCAGCTGTTAGAGGAGGGAACGTGCATTTGCAATCCGGTGAATGAGAACTGAGGGAAAGAGCTAGCAACCACCACAGATGCTGTACAATGGGTAGAGGTTAAAACAAATCTTGCACTGGTAGTAGTGGCACACAGCTATAGAGGAGGCTTTCCCAGATTGAAAAGCACACATTACAGGAGGATTTCTCCAGTGAGCTGGTTCACGGGAGCGGGAAGCAGTAGGTACTGAGTACTTCCAATTCAGGGAAGTCCCTACAAATCGCAAAATTTGGGTGGATGAATTCAGCAGCCCTTCAGTAAAATTCACTTCCCAAGAATTGTGTTTGGGAATTTTTTTTCTTGTTCAGTTGCCACTTCCCAGTGGCAATAGATTATCATACCTTTGGCCTATTTAATTTTCATGCACAATTAGGTACATCTGGAGAGTCTGTGGCACTAGAAGTGGCCAATTGGTCTCTTCTTTGAGTTTTGTTAACTCTGAATTCGGCCAATTTAAAGACTAAAAAGACTTGCTCCAATTTATTTAGTGTAATTGGCTATAAAAAAAACCAACCCAATTTGGCTATAAACCATAAATAAAGTATAAATCTTTAATCATCTTTCTTTATTTTTGGCTACACAATGAAAACCCAGTGCATGAATCTATCGATTCTTACTTCTTTTTTCCCTCATTTCTAGTGACTGCAAACCTCCAACATCACTTCTTTTTCAATTTTTAATTTTAATTTTGCTAGTGAAAAAAATATTGGACAAGGGGTTGCCTAATAGTTTGCGAAATCAAAAATCCTCTCCTTGACATAATGGGCTAGAGTGAACCAATAGCTTACAAGTGCACTATGATGGATGGATGGATGGTAAGTTGATAGGAAACATTTTTCTGTTGGGTTCTAGCTCCAAGGTCAGCCAAGGTGTTGAATTCAGTTTCTTTGCATTACCTACCTAAAAGCATCTCCATCATTGGTAGTAAAAAGCCTTGCCAATTGTAACTAGTTGTGTAGCTTGGTAATGAAGATGTTTTTGCAATGCCATGTAGAAGTTTGGACTTTAAAAAGCTTGTAGGCCTCGTCTTTTGCTTGAAATTTCTTTGCATGATATCAAGAGCAAGCACATGCTTGTCAAATGAAGCGGTTTTTGCAACGCCATGTAGAAGTTTGGACTTTAAAAAGCTTGTAGACCTTGTCTTTTGCTTGAAATTTCTTTGCATGATATCAAGAGCAAGCACATGCTTGTTAGACGAAACCGTTTTTGCAACGCCATGTAGAAGTTTGGACTTTAAAAAGCTTGTAGGCCTTGTCTTTTGCTTGAAATTTCTTTTCTATAATATCAAGAGCAAGCACATGCTTGTCAAATGAAGCCGTTTTTGCAACTCCACATAGAAGTTTGGACTTTAAAAAGCTTATAAGCCTTGTCTTCTTGCTTGAAATTTCTTTACATGATACCAAGAGCAAGCACATGCTTGTGAAGTGAAGTTGTTTTCACAACCCCATGTAGAAGTTTGGACTTTAGAAAGCTTGTAGGTCTTGTCTTCTTGCTTGAAATTTCTTTGCATGATATCAAGAGCAAGCACATGCTTGTCAAATGAAGCTGTTCTTGCAACTCCACATAGAAGTTTGGACTTTACAAAGCTTGTAGGCCTTGTCTTCTACTTGAAATTTCTTTGCATGATATCAAGAGCAAGCACATGTTTGTCAAATGAAGCTCTTTTTGCAACTCCACATAGAAATTTGGACTTTACAAAGCTTGTAGGCCTTGTCTTCTACTTGAAATTTCTTTGCATGATATCAAGAGCAAGCACATGCTTGTCAAATGAAGTTGTTTTTGCAACTCCACATAGAAGTTTGAACTTTACAAAGCTTGTAGGGCTTGTTTTTGCTTGAAATTTCTTTGCATGATATCAAGAGCAAGCACATGTTTGTCAAATGAAGCCATTTTTGCAACTCCACATAGAAGTTTGGACTTTACAAAGCTTGTAGGCCTTGTCTTCTACTTGAAATTTCTTTGCATGATATCAAGA
>Ga0116231_10001436_pt1 | contig 48629 bp, 28 predicted proteins | sample S1TSphgellanicum_2_FD_89695 | JGI IMG/M metagenome (GOLD analysis project Ga0116231, IMG submission 89695) | Host-associated microbial communities from peat moss isolated from Minnesota, USA - S1T2_Fd - Sphagnum magellanicum MG | ecosystem: Host-associated > Plants > Peat moss > Unclassified...
TATACTTTTCAAAATGAGATTAATGACCAAACAATATGGGATATATTTTTTCAAGGAACAACTTGATCACATTAAAGTTTTCAGTTTATTAAACCTACCACCAAACATTTAAGAATAAGGTTTACAACTTTTCATACATTGCTCTATTGCATCTAAACTTCAAAAAGACTTTACAATTTTCCACTTGGCACATCCAATGGTACAAAATATGTTGAGATCAATGAAGAAATGAACAAGTTATGCCTTTGAAAGTGAAAAGGCTAATTTGCAAAAACTAAACATAATAATTTAGTTTGTGTTTTTGAGTTTAAACTTTTTGTATGTTGCTCCATTGCTTTTAACATTCCAACAAACTTTGTAGTTCTTTTCTTGGTGCATCCAATGGTACAAAAAATTGTTGAAATCGATGAAAAATTAAACAAGTTATGCCCTTTGAAAGTGAAGAGGGTGATTTGCAAAAATTGAACATAACAATTCAGTTTGTGTTTTTGAGTTTAAACTTTTAATACATTGTTCCATTAGCTTCAACATTCCAAAAAAACATTTAATTATCCTCTTGGCACATCCAATATTATAAAAATTTCTCAATTTGATAAAGAAATGAGAAAGATATGTTCATTGAAAGTGAAGTGGGGTGATTCAAGCACGAATTAATGACTTAAAAATTCAGTTCCCTTTTTTGAGTTTTAATTTTTTGTAAATTGTTCCATTTTTTTTCATGTTTAAATTTTTTTGGTAATTATCCTCTTGAGAAATTCAAAGGAGAAAAAAATCTTAATTTGATAAAGAAATGAGCAAGTTATGTTCATTGAAAATGAAGGGGTTGATTTGTAGAAATTGACCACATGTTAATCCAACTTGCGTTTTTTACTTTAAACTCTTTCTACATTTTTTTTTTGGTTTTTACACTTCAAAGAAAGTTTGTGAAGTTTAAGATAATGCATCTAGAGCTTTTTAAATCATTGAGAATGGAAAAATAATGAAAAAGATATGAAACTTGAAAGTGAAGGGAGTCTATATGTTTTTTTTTTTTGAATGAGATCAACTTGTTAATAATACATGTGTAATCAAAGTGATTGACTTTAGTCACATTTGTATACATATTAGATAAATGATTAACTTTAAACATATATATATCACTTTGATTACACATGTAAACTAATTGACTAATTTTAGTCACATTGCTAATAGGTTGATTACACGTAACCACTACATGAAGTCCACGTATGAAGTTACAATGTTTGTTTTGACTAAACTGAAATTCAAATTAGTTATAATAGACAATGCTACTTTTGTGGTTTGTCAAAATGGACATGGTTAGTTATGTGGTTAAAAAACGTTTGACTTTATAATCATGTTAATTAAATTTCACTAATGAAAATGACATTGTTTTGTTGCAATGAAAGTGTGTAATAGGTCAAACTAAGGTTGTGTGTGATCCCAATACATGTCAATAACAATTTGTTAAATTTAACCCCTAAACACTCAATACAAGAAGATAAGGTTTTTTTTTAACTAAAAAAATTCATCAAAATGTACCCCAAATGGCCCATGTCCAACTTGATGAAGGTGCCATCTTAGACAAATCGTTTTCAACATAGCCACTTTGACTAGGTCTTTTTGGTGGTTTTTTCGGTTGGTTTTTTTTTATTGGATATTTTCACTATCTTTTTAACTAGTCAACAATATTTTGATAGCAATATATTATTTAATTTTAAATAATTATTATATTATATAGTTATAATCATATTTATTTATTAATAAATTTAGCAATTTACATTACTTAATAATTATTATACATTTTTTTAAAAAAATTACCTACCTACCCTATTTAAGCCTAAGCCCCCTAGGCTAGCTATCTAAGCCATGTAAAACCAAGGTAGACTAAGTAGCCAATGTTGTATGTGTGAGCACTTGAACTCCGCACCTCCATTTGGAGGAGTCAAGTCCTTACCATTGAACTACACTTCAAAAGTTGAAAACTATTGTCATCATATTGTAATAAACTTGATTGAATTTTTGTTTTGGTGTACATATTGTAGCATTCATCAATGAACTTCAATATTTTTTTATTACTTATCTAAGTAGGAGTTATAATATGTACCAAGTATCTACCTAGATAACATGTAAGTACTTATGCTTAGTAAGATACTACATGCTATTAACTAAATTTTTTTAAACTAATGAAAATAACTAGCAATGATTGATTTTTATTATAAATTATAAATAAATAATACTAATGATTAATAATTTATTATTTCCTTAAAATTAATAATATTAATTATTAATTATTGATTATTTACTGTTAATTAATAATTTATCAATAATTATTAACAATTATATATTGACTACTATTGATCATTATAAATTACTATCAAGCATTAGCCAAAATTTTTGATAAAATTGATAATTCAATAATAATAATTAATCAACTAACAAGTTGATGGATAAATTAGTTATTGGCTATTAATTAACATTTATTTGGTGACTAATTAATTATATAAAATATTAATCATAAATGATTGAGTATTAACTATCAATTATTAAGTATTAGCTAATTAATGTATTAAATTTAAGTACTTACATGTGCTTAAAGGTAGCATGTAGGTAGTTTATTTAACTTTATAAGTACCCATTAAGTGTAATATGCTTAACCTAGGGCCTACTGGTTATGAATTTAGGTTTGGTATGTATTATAGGCAAAATAAACTTATAGGTTAAGTAGCCAAATTATTATGGTTCATTTAATTAAATGTCAAATCAGAATGACTAATTCACTAATTGTAAATCACAATGGCCATTGAGTATGGTCCATTTGATGAAACCTTGGTTATCTTGATGGACCTCTAACCTTTTTGACCAAATGTTTAGTTTGTCGCATGGTCAAAAAGTCACTTTAATCAAATAATTCATGTCTTTCATGCCCTAGGATTAGTCAAAATGACCATCCCCCTTGGTCAATGTGAACATTTAAATCAAGTTGGACCTTCTGAAATGTCACATTTATTTGTAATGATTTAATTAATAGTAGTATAAACCACCAAATTTAGTTTTTTAAAATTTTAAATGTCTTCAAATAATTTTTAAATTCCATTGTTTTCTAGGTGGATTCACAAGTTCAACACCTTTTCCAATTTGGTATGTTACTTGATTTCATATTCAAGCCAATTAGAAGGGGAGGGCAATCAGTGAAATTCACATGTTTAAGTTGACTGTGGAAACTCATGAATGATCTAACTAAGGAATTCTAATAATTGACTCCTTTTAAATTTGATGCCCATTTTCAAGGACCTTCACATTCACCTTTTCACTCCAAATCTTGCAAGGCTTGTATTTACTTGAAACACCACATTTTCACTTGAAAAGTTTTTTTAATTGGTAATTAACTAGGTCATGGTGAGGCCATGTTACATTGTATGCACTAGTCCATGTGTCCAAAAAACAAATTCATGGCCCGTGAAGCTTCAAATTCAACCTTTGGTAGAATTTGCCCAAAATGATATAAGCTCAATCTAGTTTTATTATCTTTTCATCCTTTGTTTGGTTTTGGGTGAAGTTTGTGTCAAAGGACTATGAATGTGTAATTTTTTATTTAATGGTTGGATTTATAATTTGATTCAGGAATGAATATGTTGGAATAGCTTGAGTGACCCAACATGCATGATTCCACCAATTCAATTTTGGATGAATTCAAATTCATCCAAGTTATGGGACCTAGTGTAGGCATTGAGGTTGGGTCACTTTTTTTTCTTCACCTACTTACCCATCAAAAAGAAATTTGCCCATCTACCCACCCTACCCATCCAAGCTACCTACCTATCACATCCACTTACCTACCTACATCCCATGCATCTATTTCTACCTACCACCACCTTCCCATTCCTAGCTAAACTTTTACCTTTCAACAAAACTTTTTTATTCCCTAGCTACACCTCTACTTTTCCACAAAACCTTTATATCTTTTTGGCTAAACCGTTATTTCTCGAAAAAACCTTTATAGTTTCCTAGCTAAAGTTCTACCCTTCAACAAAATCTCTATCTTTTATTGGCTAAACCTTTACTTCTAGGCAAAACCTTTATATTTTCCTAGTTAAACCTTTACCGTACAACAAAACCTATCTTTTCTTGGAAAAAAAAATACCATTTGGTCTATTTTTCATCAAAATTTTTTTTGTGATTAAAGCTTTACCTCTTGGCAAAACCTTTATTTCTTTTTAATTAAACCTTTACCTTTTGGCAAAACATTTTTGCTTCTTAATAAAACCTTCATTTTTTTTTAATTAGACCTTGACATTTCGATAAAACCTTTTTGTTTATGGGTTAAATATCTATTATTAGCAAAACCAACCATGAATGCTTGCATTTTAAACAACCTTCAAGCATGACAAACTTGTCATGAAAATAAAATAAATTGCAAACGAGATAACACGAGCCACACCCACTTGCTTTTGGGACTGCTTTTAGGAAAATATTTTTAAAAATATTCAAAAAAATCTTCAAAATTTTAAATTAAAAAAATTATTATTATGTTAAGGTTTATGTAAAAGATTTCAAAATATATGTAAATTTCAAAAAATTTGAAGTCTATTTATAAATATTTTCAATGTTAAAACACATGCATTACAATGCTTAATGAGTATTTTTGAGAAATTTTTATTCATCAAATATTTTAAAAATCAATTCGCATGTTCCAATGATATATTATGAACCTTATTATATGAAAAAAATCTTATACTTTTAACACTAAATTAAATTACCACTTCTAAACATGAAAAACTAAGCACATGTTACATTTGTTGTGGCTCCTATTAGTGTGACTTCACCCAATAATCAGTCAAATGAAAAAAACAAAAACCAAAGGTAAATGACATCAACTTCAAATTAAAATGCGATGTTTTTAGGAAGGTAAACAACCTTATTGGTAGTATTAACTTTTGACAAATTGTTACAGAGCATACCCATGTGGGGGTGGGGTTTATCCCATGTACCACCTTTTGATAGATTGAGAAGGATGGTGATCTTGCTATAACAATGGGGGTGAATAAGCTTGGTTATACAAAAAAAAATTAAACTCACATGGGATGCCTGCAATTGAAATTCCGAATCCACCAAGCCCAATCAAGAAAAGGAAATGCAAACCATGTGTAAATGTATTATTAATCAGAAATGATTCATAGTTGGTTAGTTTGTAAGCATTTAATTTTTTTCAACATTGTTTTTTCATCATGCATTTGAATCATGACAATAAAGGGTTTTTTGTCAGTAGGCTTTGAGATACCATAAAGGATGCCTTTGTAGTGAATGCAATCTTGTTCACATTTCAACATCAAAACCATAATGCCAAAATGTGACATTTATGATTACAAAAATGCAATGTATGTGCCATCTATGATTAAAGATGACTATATGATTGTTAGTCCAAAAGGCTATGTCATAAATGCCATTAGTCACATTAATCACAACCACATTAACAATTACAATTCGCCATGACTATAGTTGCAAAAGACATAATCTTGGATCTATTGAAACACATGGCAACTTCACAAAATGCCACATGTCACAATTTATATATATATATATATATATATGTATTTCTTTCCAATCAAATATTACCACGAGCTAGCCTTTTAACCTAAAGGACCCAACCTAGGCCACCTAGCCTAGAAAGCCTATTCTAGGCAACATAGCCTAGGCACTAAAAAAGTTTCATAGACTAAACAAGCCACCAAAGTATCTAAGGAATGAAGTGTTTATGTGTCTAGGTGTTAAGGTTTGTAAGAAGGAGGACTTGAACTCCCCACCTCCACTTTGGGGAACAAGTTGTTAACCATTGCACCACATTATTTATTTATGATATCATTTACTTACCACTAATGTATAAACAATAATGTTTTAACTCAAGTTAACTTATAAGCTAACCTAAGTTGACCTTGGCTAATTTAAAAACATTCCTAACCTAAATGTAAACCTACTTACCATAAACTAAAGTAGATTTCGACTAGGCTAAAGTAAGTTGAACTTGACTAAATTAGCATAAATTAGGCTAAACTTGGCCAAACTTGACAAAACTAATATTAATTCAGCTAAACAAAATAATTTCAAATAAATTTAACTAGACTTGGCAAAATTAGGCTAAACTAAAACATTCAAGCAAAACTTGGCTCATTAAGTTAAACAAGACTACACTTGGAAAAAAATTAATAAATTTGGCTAAATTAGGGTATTGAAGATAAACTTCGCAAAACTTGGATAAATTAAGATAAATTAAGGTATTGTGGCTAACATGGCTAAACATGGCTACTTAGGTTAAATTTTGTTAAACTTTAAAATTTTTAAATAAATTAAATTAAACTAGGGTATTGAGGCCAAACATAGCTAAACATGAATAAATTAGGCTAAACAAGGATATTGAAGCAAAACTTGGTTAAACATGGTTAAACATGACTATTTATTTTTAAATTGGCTAAACTTGGAAAAATTTGGAAAAATCAAGTTAAGTTAGGATATTAAGGTTATACTTGGTTAAAAAAGATTATTTTAAAATTAATCTTCACTAGACTTGGAAAAATTTGGATAAGTTAGACTAAAACAAAGTATTGACCTTAAACTTGGGTAAAATAAACTAAATTAAGTTACTTATATTTTGTTAGGTAAAAATTAGGATAATTAAACTAAAATAAATTAATTTAAATTATATTAAATTATGTTAAATTAAGCTAAACTATGTTAATTAGGTTAAATTAAATTAAAGTAAATTAAATTGTGTTAAAGTAAGTCAATTTAAGTTGTGGTAAACTAAACTACATTACCTAAACATTTTTTTGTTCATTTCAAACTAAATTGAATTTGGTTATATTATTTCAAATTCAAATATTGCTTCAATATGAATACATTAGTTTTGTAGTCATTTTTTTAATCATAATTATTTTTTAATTAGTTAATTATAGTTATAGTTAATCATGTAGTCATAATTTTGACCATAATCATTAAGATGGTAGCAACTAAAGGCCACATAAAAGTACATAATTATGTTTGGACATTAATCGCAAAATGTTTTAGTCATAAAAACCACATTTTGGCATTGTGAATCTTTCACCCTTCACCATGTGACAAAGGCCATAGAAACTATGTAACTTATTAGAAAAACATGCCTTATTACTATAAATCATATTCCACATGCATGCTTCAATCCATTGCAAATGGGTTTAGTTATAATATAATTAACTAACAATACCTTCATATTTATGTTCAAACATCAATTGTGGGCATGCCCAAATTTTTTTCAATCCCCAATTTACAATACCTACATCTTTGAAAATTTGTAGCCATTATTAGGTGGTCACAAATGGGTCAAAATGTGTAACAAGGAGTTAAAAAGGGCATCAAATGTTAAACATGATCAGTCAAAATCAAACTTTTTTTTTTTAACCATTTGAAACCATAGTAATCATGGCAAGTTAGTCATTTTTCCCTCATATGAATGTTAAAGAACTTAGAGTAAAAATTCATTTGATCCAATTTTAAGTTCTAGTTTTTATTTAGGACATTTGAAAATGTACACCTATTGCATCAAAAGGAGTCAATTTTGCAAAAGACTATCAAAAGGACTCTTATATAATAAAAGAATTTTCATTGAGAAAAACATAGACAATAAAAACATATTAGTCACACTTAAAAAACTGGAATTCTAAAACTTTAAACATTCAAAAAAAGTTTCAAAATTGCTTAAAATTTTTTGAGCTTCAAAAATCCTTTACCACATATAAATGGGTTATAATGTACATGATTTATTAAGAAAACTTATAGTTTAAAGTATAATAAAACTAAAGAATGTGAAATTTTATTTTTTGGTGATGATTTAAAATTTTGATCATTTTTCAAAAGGAAACATTGAATTTGTAAAAATTCATATTTTTTCAATAATGACTAAAAAAAAAAAAGTGATGCATTAGGAAAAAAATTAATATTTTTTAGAACAAATTATAAAAAATTTCATTCAAAAATTCATTTGCATGTAAAAGTTAATTTTGGGAAAAAGATTTATAGTGGTCTATTCATGATTGGGGTACCAAAAAAAAGTGTCTAACTTAAAAAGGACTACAAAAAAAAACTCTAGATTTTTGTTTTATCTTACATTATTATAATTTTAGTGGATTTTTGTATAACAATAGATAAAATCATGTTTTTTTAAATTAAAAAAATATTTAAAAATAATTTGAATATTATATAAATGTCATTTTGAGTCCTATAAATTATAGTGATCAAGTGTTCAAAGTTTTTTTTCATAAAGGAATAAAAAGGAATGCCTAAAATCATACAATTGGTTTCAAACTTTTTGTACAACAAAAACAATGCCCCCTTTTATGAAAGTACATGTTCATTGGATGAATTATATGAAAAATCAAATCAAACCAAAAAAAAAAAGTCTTGAAATTTTAAAGAAAAGGGCTACAAGGCAAAAGATTCATTTTTAAAACCATTTGATAAAAAAATTATGTTCAATGGGTTCAAAATGTTTAGTTTTAGATGCAAATCACATGTGCAGGAAATAAATTTCTTCCCAAAAACCATGTTTGGTTGTCCATTGAAATTCATTATGGATTTTTTCAGATTTTCTATGTTTATGGCATTAAACCAAAATATTCATACACAATTATATATGAATGTGAAAAGTCACCATTAACACATGAATTATCTTATATTGGACTATATAATTTTCTCACTTAATTAAATTTGTTTCATGTAAATTTCATTTATAAAATGTAGTTCTACAAAGTCTTTAAGTCTTTTTTTTCTTTTTTTGGTACCCCAACCATGAATGGACCTATAATCCTTTTCCAAAGTAATTCATTTGGCTCCTTGTTACACATTTTGATCCAAATGTAACTTTGTCACTATTCCTATGATGCAATGCTACCACATTAACCTCTTCACAATACTTACAGTAAAATGTATTATATAACCTCACCAAAAGGCCCCCCCTTGATTTGATATGATTTGATTATGTAGGTATTGCATCATTTAAGGTTACTTAGGGGCAATAGCATGGTAAAGTAGACAACAGAATCTTCTTGGCAATCTACTTAACAAGTAAAAAAATAATAACAACAAAATCCATCATAAACCATTTGTATGTGAAATATTTTTATTTGAATGATCAAAGACAAGATAGTTCTTCATTATTGTGCATTAACTTTTGAATTCCACATTGTAAAAGTAAGTTGAAAGTAGATTTTGCAATCTACTTTTCATTTTTTTTTGCACTATGGACTTTTGTAAAGTACATGGTAAGTAGGTTTAAACAAATAAAAAGTAGAATACTTTTTGATGGTGCCCTTAAGAATACAATCATCTTCATATCCTTACCTAGTATCAATATGTTTCATTGAATTAAATGTGTTAAGGATTCCCTAATCACAAATTTATCGTGCAGTAAATAAGGATTTTTTTGCCTATTTGTAGAATTTACTTGTTCTTAATCTTTTGGAAGTAAACAACTACACCAACAATTCATGAAATGACAAACTTAAAAGGAGATAGTTCTAAAGGAATTAGAGTGGCTAAAGAAGTTGCAAAAACAAAAAAGAAAGAAGGATTAAAACATTGTCAAGATATTATCACAAATGCTGATGTAAAAATTGACTTTAAAAACAAGAATATCAAAGCACTAAAAAATGAATAGCATAACATGTATGAAAAATTGAAGGGAATGGAAAGGGTTTTGCACCAGTGGGAAAAAAATTATGTACTTAATTGGTAGATATGGAGAATGCTCAAAAAATTCATCACCAAGATCAAAATCTTTTAGTAGCAAAAGAAAAGAAACTATGGAAGGGGTTGCAGGTGGCACAAGGTAAAGTGGAGTTACTTACCTTGCAAAATGCTAATGATTGGGAAAACGTGGCCATTGAAAAAAAAACCAAAGTAGTGTTGTATGATGAATTCATTAAACAACTTCCAATAGAGATGGGTGAACTGCTAGAGGACGTTAGAACATAGTTTAAGAATTGGCATTTCGAGCACTAGTGCCCTTGATGTTGTATTTGAGTTTATTTAACAGCTGGAAAAGAATGACAAATAGGAAAAAGACATAAAGAAGGTTGTTAGTGAAAAAACAACTCAAAAAGAGGGTAAGCAAGTTTTTCTATCAAAAGAGGATGAGGATGAGACAACACTTATTGGGAATTTCATAAGGAAACAAGAAATAGTAATAGATCCTACAAATAAGGGCAAAGCAAAAGAGCATAAAGTGGAAAACAAGGATGGGTATATTCAAAATTAAGAACCGCAAAAGGACTGTCACACATGAAAAATTCCTAAACATATGTAATTTCTAAGGTTGATTAGGACTCAAATTTTTGCTTATTTATACAATTTAAAGTAAATTTCTTAAAAAAGACATTCAAATTAAATGAATGATGTAAAATAATCAAACATTCAATAAAAAATTGATGTCCATTTAAGTCCTGAAACAAAAAAGTTCAAGACCGTAACAAAAGCAAAAATGATTTTAAGGACTTGAAAGGACTATAAAGACCTATTGAATTCTTGAGCTTTTGGACTCATAAAATGTAAAAAGGCCATATTTACTTATGTTAGCCAATAGGAGATTGTGTGAATTAATCTTTACAACAAATAAGACCAAAAAGTCAAGATTTTTTTAAGGAATATTGGCCATATACTTAAGGATGTTTAAATTTGGCTAGTTTATGGATTTTAAGGTTGCCAAAAGGTTGATAACATTAAAGATAAAGCCCTTAATGAAAATCTTGTAAAACTATTCAATTAGCTTGTTTAAAAACATGAATTTTAAAATTTTACCTAGCTTCAAGGACTTTGCCTTTCAAAGTCAAGTGTATAGTCCTATGTATGGGGAAATGTGTATTCTCATAATTGATCAACACCATTGATTTTAGGTCTTACATGTATCCAATGGTTCAAATGTTGCAAATTCTTTGTCATGTGAACGAAAATGGTTTACGATATTATTAATCGGTATATGGTGGGGTTCAACCATTATTTTGTGTATGCACATTACCCAAGTTTCAAGCTTGAGGAACAATGCAAAGCTCTCGATCGTGCATTGTGGAGCTATGCATTTTGGATCCAAGCAATTCTTTGTAATCTTCTCATTTTGAAGCATGTGAGTAAGCCTTTGTAAATTCTATGAGTGCATCTCTTTATTTAGTTCCTAAATAGGTTTGTTGGTAATTCTACAAAGTTCAAGCACTTAATGCACATAGGTTTTGTGTCTGAAAGCACTGATGAATATCTTTGATGTCGTGAGGGATTTTGGGAGCTTGTCATTTGTAAGAACTACACAACCTAAGCAAGTAGTTGTCTTGCCAAAACCTCTTGTGTTTGAAATAAAGCCTTTACCTTCTTACTGCATTGATCACCCAAAACTTAGTGACCTTATTGTCAACAAAGTTCCTTTATGAATGCATCCTTGGTGTGAACTTCATCCTTGTCAAGCCATAGATTTATCGTTGTACCTTTAAGAACTTTTGTTTTTGTGTGAAGAAGCTGAATTGTGTTTTGAAGGCCTATGTGCATATTGGTGGTTGGTGGATACTGGTTTTGTTGGACTAGTTGGAGATGGACAAACTTGAAAAGGTGATCTATTTCTTTTCTTGGCATTATGATTTTTCAAGGAACTTGTCAATTTGTTAGTTGCATAAGTAGCAGGTTTACAAGTTATCTTAAGTTTATGTTTGATTTATAGGTCATGAAACAACAGAAGATCAATCCTATTGTTTTGTAGCAACTTGTGCAAACAACTTGTGTTTAGAAGACTTGCTGATATAAGAATTTGGGTGCAAGTCTTTCAACATATGTATGGGTCTGCTTATGATTTAGGGTTGTGTTCTATTGGTGCTTTTAATGGGGAATAAGAAGAATCAACAACGAAATGGACAAGGCATTAGGAAAGCCTTGGAGACACAAGCCGCATGAAGGTTGGCGACAAGGGATCGATAACACAAGTCTAGGGCTACAAGAAGGTAAACGACTACCTAGTGTCAACAAATCCTTGCAAATGGTAATCCTACTTACATTGGTGACATAGAAAGGTCAGCATTTAAACTTGCAAGTCAAATTGCACCACTCTTGCATCAAATGACAAGCATGAAAGGCTTTAACTATCAACAATTGGCCATGGAGAAGCTTTTGAAACAACCCGTCTTGCAAGGTGCAATTATTGATGTGGTTGTGAATTCAAAAAAGTATGAAACAACAATTGAAATTGTTGACAACATGAGAAGAGGTTGGCAAGGTATTAAGGTTAGTCATAGTCTTGATGAGATGAGAGCTAGAATGTTGTCAGTAGTATCGTTGTTTCAAGTTCTACCCAAAGTTTTGTTATAATAGGCCAACTCATTGGAGCAAGTTGAAAAATTTTGAGCAAAGGGAAAAGTAGGAGAATACGACTTGAAAATGGTTCTAACATACTATGGGCCCCTACAGCCGAAGCAAAATGGAGAGATGTGCTCTCAAAAGATGTTGTTGATGTAGTGGTGGAATTTTGGAAAATGAAACAAAGGTTAGTCCAAAACAAAAGGGCATCATGAAGCATCACATCATGAAGAACATATGGGAAGAACATGCTACTCACTTTCTTGAAAAATCACAAGTACATGTTTTTCCATTTTTCAATTTGATTCTTTCTGTAATGTTTAATCATTTCTGGTTTTTTGTTGAATTGTTCATGGTTATCTATGGTTTTTGGATCTGTGGTTGGTCAAGTACATCATTTTGGTCTATTAGACAAGTAGGAGTGGTTCAGTTTTAGTTCCTTGGGTTCTTCTTGTACAAATTTTTGTTTTGAAAATGTGTTTATAGTCTTTAAAGTCTCCAATTTCTTGTGATTTACTCATTTAAGGGATACAGTCCTAATGTTATAGCTCGAAAGGATGTTGGCAAATTGGACCTTGATTTGATTTAAACTTTCTGAAGGGTGAATGCAAGAATGAGTGATTTAATTTTTGGACTTTATGAAAAAAATTGTAGTGTTTGTCATTCTAATGACCATATGTATTTGATAGGTTTTTTTTTTCTATAGGGACTTAGTTTAAAGATACCAACTTGAATATGTATTTATTCCATTTATTTAATTTCCATAATCAAGAAAAACATGAAATATGGACTTTCAAAGTCAAACATTATTCCATAATTTCTTATGATTCATGTTAAATACAAAGTTAAGGGTTGCATAATTAACTTTGTCAAAGTTCATTAGGCATGTTTCTAGTTTTCGTAATTTGTGTTTCAAATCTCCATGGTAGCATATGTCAACCCAACTTGGTCTGATTACTTGGTTGTTTTAAATTTTTGTGATGAATAAGTTTTATCAGATTAAGGATTACAATTAATTGTCAAAAATCTTGCAACAAGTTCCATGTGCTAATCTTTTTTTTTCTAATCTTCATTTGTATTTTGAATGTGGGTTTAGGAAATGTCTTAAACATTCAAAACAAATTCGAGCAAGTTCCTAAACCCATGCTTCAAAACTTGCAGCAAACCATCCTAATCAAACCTATTTCTGGTCTTCAATTGTATGTCCAATGTGGGTTTAACAAATTTGTCATGAAGTTGGTCTAGTAATTTGAGTTGTATTGAATTTTTGGGTACATGCACTCTAAGGTGGACCAAAAATGGCAAATGTGGAATCCATAGTTTTTTTTTGGGGGGTCTTTAAATTGAAATTTGGTTTTTTGCAAAATTCCTACCTAGCTATGTGGTTTGTTTTAGAATCGTCAATGAGTTTAGGGTGTTTTTGTGCTTCACATTGTAGCATTCATCACTGGCTTTGCAATGTGATTTCTAAGTTACCTATGTCATTTTCATGTTTCTGTGCATCACATCACTTGAACATCTATTTTTTTTGTAGACAAATCATTGTTACAATGTTAGGTGTGATGCTATCCACAAGTGGGCCCAATGATTGCATCAAGAAAATTGTAAAGAAAGAAGGTGAAAGTTCTCTAAGTCTAAATGTAAGGGGTTTCACATCGCCATTATACGCAAAGGTCCCTGAGCTATTTAGTGACGATGGAACTTGCAATTTTTCAAGAAAAGATTTTGTAGAAAAGTATGATTTATGTTAATTCGCCAGGTATGAACCCTAAGCAGATTAAGATACCGAAAGATTGCATGAAAAAGGAAATTGAGAAATGTTTTGGCCTTGTTGTGAACAAAAATGGGCATAAGTACATTGAATGTTTAGATCCAGAGCTCATTACAAAGGTTGAAAAGCTTTGGATGATAATTCATCAAAAACCGTATGTTCTTGCATCTAGGTTCTTACATTAGGTATGGCTAGGGGCATTGTGTGTGAGGAAAAATGCAAGCAATTGAATTGGGCAACATATGTCGAATGGACTAATGTCGAACAATTGTGGCATGCAAAAGCGAAAGGTGGAGTTGGTGTTGACGATTGGCTTCAAGATATGTACAATGAAAAAGAACAACTTGAGGAGGAGGAGATAGATATGCAAGAGGTGAGTGAATAGGGCTTGCCATCAATGAACTTGCAATTGTATTTGGCATTTTTGCAAAAATTGTTTGCTATTGCCGAACAAGCTTGATTTGTTATAATTGGCATTAAAAGAAGAGCAAATTATGGCTAGCCCTGATTTCTCTTGTGTTCAAACATTGAGTGAAAAAATTGGAACGCAAAAATTCATTGTTGATTATTGCAAATTTGTAGCTAATGAAGGTAACTTGGAGTTTGACAAAAATTCATAAGGAAGTTGTAGATGCACACGACAACCTTGGCATTCTAGAAGAACAAGTCGTCACTTGTAAGCGACATGAAAATGTTATTCAAAATTTGATAAGTAAATCTTTAAGGGGAATAGATTCTCGTAAAGGTTTACAACCATAACCCTTCTTCCCTCTTGAGAACATTGAGCCAATTCCAAGAACATGGATTGCTTTTTAAAAATGTGCATTATGTGGATTGGGGTTTTATCCTATGTGGGTTATTAAATTTGCTTTGTGTAGGCATGTTTATCATGATTGGTGTGTTGTGTATCACTTTGGAACTTCAATTAAGTGTATTCAACAAGGATGTGAAGAAGAGATGCACAAATCATGGTGGATTTTAGCGAGTTTGAAAAAACTAAATCTTTCAATTCCCATTGAAGATGAAGGCAAGAACATGACCACAAAAGGGCAACAACTTCAAGCATGTAGTCATAAAGGTGCAACTTTGACCTTCTCATTCATCATAAGTTTTTTTATCGTTGTTTGGAGGCAGGTAGTTTTATTCAAATGAGTTAATTGTTGAATGGACTTAGATCCATATGGATGTTGCTTAAATCCATTCAAATTACTTAGCATGAGACCAAACATAATGCTAGTTAGGTACAAACCCTTTGTTTGAAATATACCTCCAATTTAGCTTGAAACAATGTTGCACAAATTTAGAATCATGCTTGTGATCATTTGAGATATAAAAATGATATTTCATCAAAAACCTAGAATCATCATCATACCCATCAAATTAGGGTTAAAACGATATGTAATATGAACTAGGACGCTAATCTAGTATGAGTGCCAATGCATGTTCTGCACTTCATTCTACACTTGAAAATTATAATTTTTTGTAAAATCCACCACAGAAGCTATGCAATCTTTCAGAAAAGATTTCACACATGTTTTAAAATGCTTTTATTGCCATCTAGCAACAAACTTATGTTTCACAAAATGTTGAAGCTTAGACTTAAGGTACTCAATGAATTCATTTAATGAGGTGTTTTTGTAGACTAGAGTTAATTTCCTTAAAGGTTTCTCATTTTTTGATTTAGTTTGTTCAAGAGCATAACGTCTCCATTTTACCAATCATTCATCTATAGCATTTTTCTCTTCTAAACATAAATATAACTTTTGGACACCACAATTTGGGCAATTTCCATACAAACACTCTTTCTTGTGCCATTCATCAAAATCACCTTTTGGACAAACAACAAACTCCCACAAACATGTGATGGCTTTGTAAGAAACTTTGCAAGGTGCACACACCTCATGTTTGTGGTGTCTACAAACCTTTTTAGAATTGTTTTGTTTTCACATGTTGTTCAATCCCAGTCTCAATTCATCTTGTTCTGCGTGGCATATACAATAGCACATGTTCCGCTCTTGCATTGGCTTCACAAAAAAAGGTTTTAGGAGCTCAAATGATCACTAGACAATGCAAGCTTGTACATTAGCCACTTGGAACCTCAAGAAGAATTTAGTCTACATGCATGTATAAACACACTTCCTGTTTAGTAAGTGAAATCAATTGAAAATACAAGAAGGGTAATGACAATGCCTAAATGGAAAACATATGTTAAATTGTAAACCAAAGATGTGTACATATTTGCAAGATTTTTATGATAATGACTAAACCATAATTAAAAACAGGAAGGAAAAATCAAATCAACCATTCATAACATCAATTTGGAAATAGCCATGAAAAAAATTGAACTATTAAACCTCTACAATTATAAAATAATGAAATGGCTTTCCAAACATTTTCACATTTATTAAAGCTTGTACAAAATCCCAAACAACATGGGCAAAATTTCAAAAATTAAAATTTCAAACCATGTGAACATTCTATACACATTGTACCGTGTAACTACAAACCAAAAAAGGCATCAAATGTTCGACATAATTAGTCAAAATCAAACTTTATTTTTTTATTACCATTTAAAACCATAATAATCATGGCAAGTTAGTCCTTTTCCCGCATATGAATGTTAAGGAACTTAGAATAAAAATTCATTTGATCCAATTTTAAGTTTTGGTTTTAATTTAAAACGTTTGAAAATGTACACCTATTGCATTAGATGGAGTCAATTTTGCAAAGGACTATTAAAAAGACTCATATAATCAAAGAATTTTCAATGAAAAAAAATATAGATGATAAGAACATATTAACCACATTTAAAAAATAATCATGCTTTTAAAAATGTGGAATTCTAAGATTTTAAAAATTCAAAGAATGTTTCAAAATTGTTTCAAAATTTTAGAGTTTCAAAAGTCTTTTACCACATATAAATGGGTTAGAATATACATGATGTAGGAAAGAAAGTTAAATCTTAAAGTGTAATACAATTAAAGAATATGAAATTTTTATTTTTGGTGATGATTTAAAATTTTGATCATTTTTCAAAATGAAACATTGAACTATAAGGAATCTACATGTTTTTTAAAATTCATATTTATTCAATAATGACTAACAAAAAAAAATGATGCATTGGGGAACATTTAAATATTTTTTAGAAAAAAATACAAAAAAATTCATTCAAAAATTCATTTGCATGTAAAAGGTTGTTTTGGGAAAAAAAAATGTGTAGTGCTTTTCCAAAGTAATCATTTGGCTTTTAGTTACAGGTTTTAACCCATTTTCCAAATAATGCAAATGGAAGCTAAGTAATCACAATAAACAAGTTTGTAGACATTACTAAAAAAATGGGGTGCAGTTCACTAGCTTAAATCATTATGGGACCTTAAAAGTTAAATAAGTTCATTGTATTTTACTAATTTCACCTTGGTTAAAATTATTTCATTACAATATCATTATGTAAACATCATGTTTCATTAGTCATTAACAAAATTCACTATTATAATTTATTATAGTAAATAGGTTTATTTTTATGTTTTTTTAATACCCTATATATGCTACTTTATGATATACCCTATATTATTTTAAACTACTTTAATTATAATAATTTATACCCTATGTTATTATAAGTTATTATAGGCTATTATAAAATATTATGCCCTAAAATATTATATGTTATTTTACTTTGAGGTATCTTTATTAGATTATTATAAGCTTTTAAGTTATTTTAAATTAAATTATTTAACTAACCTTAGGTTATGCCTTAGGTTATTTTATTTTAAGTTAATATATATTAACTCAAGTCATACTTTAAGTTATTCAAGGTCATTCTACTTTATGTTATCATAAGTTATTTTATCTTAAGTATAATAGCTTATAATATAAAATAATAACCTATGAAAAATAATTTAAAATAGCCACTAATAGCCATTAATATAATAACCATTAATAAGCACTAATAGTCATTAATAAAACAACCACCACTAGTCATTAATATAATAGTCACCAATAGTCATTAATAAAATAGTCACCAATAGTCATTAATCAAATAGTCATCAATAGTCATTAATAGAATAGCAACCAATAGTCATTAATAAAATAACAACCAATAACCATTAATAGAATAACCACCAATGGCCATTAATAGCTTATGGTAATTTAACCTAAAATAACACCAATAGCCCCAATAAAAGAATAACTAATAGCCATATATTATAATTGCTTAGGATTGCCAAAAATAATTTAGAGTGAAATCATTTACATTAGACAAAAGTAATTTAAGGTGAAATCACCTTCAATAACCAAAAGTAACCAATAATAGCCTCACATAGTTGAAAATAACCTAAGATGAAATAATTTAGAATAGCCAAAAGTAATTTATAATAGTTGTAAGTAGCCTAAAGTGAAATAATTTACAATAACCAAAAAAATAACCAAGAAAACTTACAATAGTTGAAAATAGCCTGAGGTGAAATAGGTTAAAATAGCCAAAAGTAATTGAGAATAACCATAAATAGCTATAAATAATGTAGGGTGAAATAATTTAAATTAATGAAAAGTAACCATATAATAATTAAAAATAGCCTAGGATAGGTAGTGTTATTATGTTATCAAATGTTTTTGTGTATATTAGCCAAAATACAATAGATACATAATAAAATCATTCAATAACATTTCAATGACATCAAATCCACACTTCTTTCTTTACTTAAAATTGAATCATATAAAAAATCTATAGTTTTAAAGGTCAAACTCAAAATTGAAAACATGAAAAATTTGTGGTTCTAATACCAACAAAAATTTGAAATCATACCGTGTCTCTTTGTTTAACCCTAGGAGTTTATTAAGTCATCCTTTGTGAAAAAAAAAAACAATCGCCCAAACTCCCACAATTTTCAGAATTATATCTTAAATTACTTCCCTCCAAAAGTAATTCAAAATCAAATGTCCAAAAGCCCTAATCCTATCCAGCTCATTCAGTACCTTGTTTAATCCCTACCATTCTTTTGATCCATTTTACCTTGGTTGATTATTACCACACACTGGGTAACAATGTTGCTTTGCAGGAGATACTGAGAAATTAATTGTCTTTATTCTATCACCTTGTTGTCAAGGTTGAAAATTGTTAGTTGCCCTTCACTTCATGGAAGACCCATGAAAAGAGGTTTCCAAATGTGCCTTTTGTTGCACGACATGTTCTTGATGTTCTTGGTTCTAAAATTGAAACTAAGCACAATTTTAGTATACCTAGAGTGTTGACAAGCCTATGGCTTTGCAAACTAAGAGTTGATAGTCTAGACAAACTTGGCATGATTATAAAAATATAGTTGAAAGATGCAAGAGTAGACTACGAAAAAAAAATCCTTTGATAAGTTTTTAAATGAAGACATTAGTCTCATTGATGACAATGATATCGTGTTGCAGGTAGCATGATTTTTCAAGGATGATGAGTTGGATTAAAGGCAGGGTATTTTTCATTTTCATGTTCTTTGTGAGTGCAAGTAAATGGCCCATGATTAACATCACAGATTTATGCACCAAATGTTTGTATTTTGGATGTATTGAAAACTAAGTTGTGTGCTTCTCATGATTTATGAAACCTTGTCTTAATTTTCGAAAACATTACAAAGTGGGTGCGTGGATAATGCCTTTGAAAGTTCATGGCTTCTGTATATTTTGGTTGTTTTTGCTTTCAAGTGTTTGATGGCATTTTATTGCATGGGAAGTTACGAATGAAACATGAGGACAATTTTTGCAAACATTACAAAGTGGATGATGCTTTTGGCAGTCCATGCCTTATGTTTGTTTGTGATGTTAGTCAGTCGACCCAAAAGAATTACATGTTGCATAGTGGTACACAATTTCTGCACTTACATATTTGTACATGCACAGGATTAGATCAAATTGTGCTCATACTAGTCACAAGAATTGAAAGAAGAAAGTTTGGCCAAAAAGGTGTATATGATATTTAACCCTAAATCTTACCGAGCCAATACACCCATTAGTTGTCAAATAGGGTATTTGAGAACAAGCCTTGAATATTGACTAAAAATAATCAAGGAAATTCATATCTAGGGTTGTTGTTCTGAATGGGAATTTGATACCAGCCTGTCCTAAAAAATGATTTTTTGGGTTTATTAATCCCCAACATCATGCCCCACTAGTTCTTGATAAAAAGTAAGAACCACCCAACACTGATATAAACTTAAGAAAAGGAAAAAGAAATGAGCAAAATGAATATATGACTCAATGTTTAACATTTAAAGTTTACAAAAAAAAAATCCCAAGCAAAAGGAAATGAAATGAACTCTTGTGAAATATATATGAAGGTAATTAGAAGCTACACTAGGTAGCGAATGAATAACCCCCAATCAAATATAAAAGCCAGAAGCTAGAATATTAAATAATATTTTACTTGAACTTTTAAATAACATGCAATAATCATTCATGTCATAACAAAATTTTGTTTTAACTTTTTGATCCTCACTATGTTCAATTCTTTTCTTCCCTCTCCATTAGAAGTATAAAAAACTAATATGGGTCATGATCAATAAACTGATTCAGCCAAATTTGGCTATTCACAAAATATGAAGGAATTTTTTTAAAGATCCTTGTTTTTTATTTTTTGCTACCAACTTGAACCATGCATAGAAATCTGGCAATTTAAAAAGATGTTTTGATTGTTTAATTTAGGTTTTTCCAAAAAAAAATCATTGAATTTCTGACCAAAAAAATTCCAACTTTTTTGCAACAGTGTAAAATTTCACATAAAAAAAAGTCTGATTCAGAAACCCCAAATAAACACTCCTTTTTTTTGCATCAGCTGTAGAAGAAAAAAAACACAAGACGGGTCCAAACTCCCACAAGCTGCATTTGGGTTGTTATATCCAAATTCACCTAAAATTTATACCAGCCAAGCTAGCAAGTAACTATCATCTAGTTGTAGGTGTAAGATCCCTTCCAGCCCTAAGGAGTAGGTGTAAGAACCCCTGCCTCACCCATGCCTTGTGATCTATGTATGTCTAGGTTCCTAATAACCTTTGCTTAGTGCTTTATGATATGTAAAGGCCCTTCGGTGGGGTACATTCCCACAATGTGTATTATTCCTCACATACAAGTTGGGACTGGAACAAATGGGAAGAAAGATACTGCAGGATCCAGTGTATGGGGGATAGGCATGGTGTAGTGGATGCAATATGTGGATGAAGAAATTTCAGCATGGATGAAAACATATGCATCCCTATAATGCCCATGTATATTATTCTTCACGTACAAATTTGAACTGGAACAAATGGGAAGAAGTATATTGCAGGTTCTAGTGTAAGGGGATGGGCATGATGTATTGGAAATGATATGTGGATGAAGAAATATCAGTATGGATGAAGACACATGCTTCCCTATAATGCCCCATGTGTATTATTCTTTCACGTACAAATTGGGGACTGGAACCAATGGAAAGAAAGTGAGGGATAGGTTCCAGTGCATGGGGATGGGCATGGTGTATATTGGATGTGAAATCTGGATGAAAAACTATAAATATGGATGAAAACACAATGGGTCTAAATAATGGCCGTTCTTTACCCCAGGGTTGCCGAGTACAGTGAATGGGCAGAGTGGGTGTTGGATGTGATACCTGGATGAAAAATGTTGGTATGGATGAAGACATAAGTATCCCTATAAATGCCTCAATGAGAATGGGGATAGGGATCTCATTGGGAACGGGGATGGGGGCAAAATTCAAGAATGGATGTCAGTCAATTCATCCACATAAACTGACGTAGAAACCACACGGCCGTTTGGGGGTAAAAGTAAAAGCAGCTTTACAAGTTTACTGACAAAACAGACAGACAGACAGACAACCAGCTGTGTGCTCTACTTACCAGGCACAGTAAAAAGTGCGCGTAATGAGTAGCTGGAGTATGGGCAACACGCCAGTGGTCTGCCAGAGTTTACTTTTCATCCATCCTTGATTGTGCACTGGTGTGAACCAGGGATGGATGATAAGTGGACCGGTGGGTAACAATTTTCTTCGGGTTCCAGTTCCCTACCAAACCATGGTGGTTAGGTTAACTCGGTTGCTTTTTCATTCAGGATTAACAAGGGGGTGTGTCACACTATGGCCTTGACATTAACATTAAAAACTATCTTAAGGAAAAAAGAAGAGTCATGGAAACTCAAATATTTCGCCATGCAAAAAATATAATCTTAAAAAAATCCTCCAAAAGAAACCAAAATGCTTCAAGATATTATAGCTCTAAAACTAATCTCAAGTTTCAACACAAGCCAAAATAATCATCTTTCAAAAATCCTCATATATTAAAAATTAGACCTATTATTATTACCTAGGGGCGAAAATCCCTTAAGCTACTATACTCTATAATGAATCTAAACACAATATCCTTCTTGCCTTGGTAGGCGAGGCCAATAAATAAAGCACTGCACTCATTTTGCTCAGTGCCCAAGAGGCAGGCAGGCAGGCAGGCAGGCAGGCAGGCTCATAGCACAAATCTTTGTTCTCACGTAAAGAGGTGGTGGGTGGGTGTCAACGTGACGCCTTTGCGTGGCACCTTGCATGATTCTGTTGCATGGTTTGAATAATGTGGATGCACTATGAATTACCACATCGCATTAGCCCAATGGACATGGATGGAACTAGTCTATCGATAAGTAGACGACATATTTCTTAAATGGTTGTAGGTTTGAAATTGTTGAACAATTGCACGACATGATTTATATATATATATATTTTTTTGGGTAGGACATGCAAGACAACAAGTGTAATAATGAAGATCGTGCATTTTGAAACTATGCATGCATGACACCATGCACTAACACCCACCAAGTTCATAAGAGCTTGTTTTTCTACCAATGTTGGGTGTGTATGTAAGTTAGCGGAGATTATCTACCAAGATATGTGAAGCCTCAATCAATCAATGGGTAATTTTTTTTTTAAAATCCTAAAATGACCTACTTGGGCAAGCATGTTCACACTCATACACATGTGAGGCCCTTGCACAAACGGACCTTTTATATGTGAAGCTTGATGAATGTACATGCTTGGTAGGCTTCTTGGTTTTTACATGGTTAGGGTTCAGGCACATAGATTAGGGTTTTTATATTTCTAAGGTTACACCTGATCTTTGTGAAAGTGTGGAGAAATGATGAAAGTGCATTAACTCAAAATCAACAAGCCTACTACTTACGATGCAACAAAAAAATTTCAAGCGCTTGCATTGTTTAACGTGATCACTAAATTTGGCTAAGCAATTGTCTTTGTATTGATGTCAAGTAACCTACAAGTGGAAACAAGCTTTAGAAACTTAGGAAAGTTTCTTTCTTTTGTAATTTTTGTCTTTGGTTTTCAAGTTCTTTTTTTTTCTTTTTATGTTTCTCTGTTCAATTGGTTTCATATTTCCTTTTAAACATTTTGTTTTCAAGCTCTCTTTGTTTGCGAGTTCATGAACAACAAACCATCATGATTTTTTGTTTTTTATTTCTTGAATTCAGTTGACTTTCAACATTTAACATTTGCATCATTTCAATATCAATTTAAGGTTTTAGATCAAGTGCTTTTGTGTTTTGATTTTAGTTATTACAATGGAAGGTGAATGGCTTGAGGGGAACAAATCACAAATATCATTAGCTTTTATGACCCAATGTCCATTTCAGTCCATCAATGTTCATATTGGTGAAATCGGAATTGAAATTAGCAATGGTGCTCCATTTGAATTTGATTTAATTAATGAGCTAAATGTTGTGAAAGAGTGAAGAGATCTTATAAGTTGAAATAAATGCACAACTTTTGCAACCCCAAATTTTAATGCTACCACAACCATATGTTGCTAATATCTTGCAAATATGCAACTAATGATGTGAATGTTTGTGGTTCCATGAAGGAGGTGTCAATCAAATATGAAGGAACATCTTTGTACAAAACTATTACATGGACTAAAAAAAGTGGAAAAGGAAGGTAGGAATGGGTAAAATTTTGCAAAAATGCATATTTTCACCCTTGAAAGCTAAAGACACCAATGAATATTCACTTCACATCCAAAGTCATTCTCTTTTAAAACACTTTGGAATCTAAGGATGTGATCAATTTATGTTATTTGAGGTAGACAATTACCTTGCAAAACAAAGCTCCTAGCCTACAAATGTGGGTTGTGGTAAAAAAATGGCTAATGTTCTTACTCTAATGGTCACACAATGTGTGTTAAACCAACCCGAAAGATATTGGCTATTATTTGATGCAATTGTTGCCACCATAGCCATATGTTATATGATGGAAAACAAAAACAATGGTACAACAAATGAATTAATGTAGGTATGTGATTTACTATTTGGTTTTTTATGTTGATGTTTTTTATACATGAACTTCTTTTATTGTAGATTTGATTTTGTTTAACTTGTTCTTTGTTGTTGCTTATAGGTTGGGGATTTTGATTCTAAGTTGTTACATTTCAGCCATCACATGAAGTTTGAGGTAATGAATGTGTTGAAGCCTTTTTTGGCTTTTGCATCTTCATTTTAGCCTTGCAATGCACATAATATATGTTGGTCCTTATGCTGAACACTTGGTTTAAAAGTCTAGAAATGATTCAAGATTATGTGGGACTTGAAATGGCAATATAGATTCCAATGGAATATGACCATGAAGTTTTGATACCATTATTGCTAATTGTTTACAACAATTTGACACCAACCCCCTTTGTTGCTAACCTTTGGATGCATTACAATAACAAACACAATGTCAAGATGGGTGTTGTTAAGATGGAAGAGCTTGTCGATAATCATGCAGTAATAAATTGGGTTGACAAGTGGGGAATCCATGTGGAATGACAATTTTACTATTGGTTCCATGTGCACTTTAACAACAATGCAACCAAGTAATCTTCCAAACACTAAAAGATGTAATGCGTGAGTCATTAAAATGCCAAAGCTACTAGCCCAAATACATGGCCAAGGATCCAAATAGTGAGATCTTAAATTTTTTGGTGTTCAATTCCTATTTTAGCCAAACAATATTCTAGGCATGACTCCAAGTTATTAATAAATCATTAATGTAAATGATCAAGAGGACAAGAAGATTGCTTTCTATCAAAACATATAAATAGGATCAACAATAAAGACTTTCAAACCATTGAACAACAAAAAATGATAATTCTTCATTCATTCGGTTCATGGATAAAAATAATGAATTTGAATATACAAAAATGGTGGAATTTTGGTGGTTGTTTGTAAAACCATTACTAAGGTAAACCACCACCATTGGTTTGTGTTGGGGACTTTGTTTGTAAGGTAGTTGGCTATGTCATATGTCACAACCTTAACCTTATGGTGCCTAAGTAACAAGTGTATTCATTAATGGTTTTACGGGTGGTTTCAAGTGGTGGTCATTAAGGTGACTGGTCAAACACTGTTTGATTGGTCAATTGCCATGTGACATTTAAACATTGGCCATTTAGACTTTACCACATAACATTTAAACATCGGCTGCCTAGGTTAGGTGACATGGCATTTAAACATTAGCCACTTAAGTTATGCCACATGGTTAGAACCTAAATGACTTAGGTTAAACTTAAACTAGGCCTAAAACTAGGTACCTAGGTCTAAGTTTAGGAACCTAAAACCTTAAGCCTAGGCAATTAGGCCTAGCTTTAGGAGCTTAAAGTAAGCTTAAGCAACCTAGGCCTACCTTAGGAGCCTAAGTTATGTCCTTTCTTAGGTTGCACCTAAAGCTAGGCCACTAGATTAGGCCTAGATGTAAGCTACCTAGATTAAACCTACACCTAGGCCACCTAGGTAGGAAAATCCTATTTTATTTTGAATACGGCCTTTAAGGTTGAACCTTCTCATCCCAAGTGGCCTTCTTTTTTTAATACTTTTTATGTCTTGGATGCTTGGAATGCTTCCATTTATATTCTTCAAGATTTGAAAAGGATGACAAATAGTATGGGACAAACTTTTGAGGAGGAGAAACATTTTCATATGGACATACAACACTAAAGCCTTTTAGTTCATACAACATTATCTTTAAGTAATTATGTAATACACATTAATGAAATAAATAAATAAATAAGGAGGTAAGTAAATAGGTATGTTAATTTGTAATAATTAATATTTAATTATTTAGTTACACACTAATTAGTATATTTTAAGTAAATAATTAAGTAACAAACTAATCACTTATTGTAGGTACGATTGTAGGTAACCAATTTAACCTAGGTGTTGTTAATTAATTATACTTAGGTAAATAATGGGAGTTATGAGTTATAGGATGAAAGCATGGTAAAGTGTATAATTAAAAATACTTGTGAGGCTACTTGTCAAGTGAACAAAAAGTAAGACCAAAACCCATCACAAAATTGTTATACATTCAATCTTTTTAGTTAAATGATAAATAACAAGATACTTATTCATTATTAAACATCAATTTTTAAATTTTACATTGTAAAAGTAGATTTCAAGTAGATTTTTCTAAATGCAAGTAGCTTTTAAAACCTGTTTTCTACAATGTAACATTTGATTCAAGTATGTGTCAAGTATATTCTACCAAAGAGAAAATAAATTTGTTTTTAGTGAAGCCTTTGAATATACAATGATATTTATGTTATAACTTCATACACATATATTTCATTAAATTTTTTAATGAAAAAGTAGGTTTGAACACCATATTGATTAGTCAATTTCAAACCTGCTTATTCCCTACTTTTATTATTCCAAAATTTTAAAAAATTGTAGCTGATTTACAATAAACCCAATTAAGAGTTCAATAGTTTCAAAATGAAATTTAAGTAAAATTTGAATCTACTTTCTTATGTTTCGTGAAAAACTACCTCTTTTTTAACTTGATATTTTTTCAATAACTTTTTTTGTATACTTTACCATGCTTTCACCTTGTAATAGGTAGTACATATATTCAAAATTAAGTCACTTTAGCCTATGTATGCATGGTATGGTATTAATTAACATAAGGTATATATAGGGCAGGGTATTTAAATATTTAGCCCATATTCATTTTAGTTTACAAATGTAAGGTAGGGTAGGGTAATATATTTAGGTATTTAGGGTATTCACTTAGCCTACATATGTAAGGTCAGCTATTTAAATAATGTAGCTTATATGTAAGGCTAGGGTTTGAAAAAAAACATAGGTAGGTTTTGTATAGGGTATATGTAAGGTACAAAGGGTATGGTATAGGTAGGATATTTAGAATATTCATCTAAATTACATATGTAAACTAGGGTATTTATGTAATTTGTATAGTTTATATGCAAGGCTAAAGTATATGTAGGTATAGGCAAGGTAGGGTAAGGTATTTAAGTAGTGTAGTTTATATACAAGGCTAGGTATGTATAGAATAGGTATGTAAAGCTATGTACATATAAATTAAATACATATAACTTAAATATGTATAGACCATGTATATATAAATTAAGCTATATCTAGGCTAGCTATGTGTATCTAAGTAGCTATAAGTCTAGCCTATTTTAATGTAAGTTTAGATCATTATATGTACCTAGGTAGGTACATAAGAAATCATATATTAGCGTGTAACTTCAATACATAGGCTATGATATATTTAACCTATGTATAGATTCCGATATACCTAGCTTAACTATAGGCTACAACAAACATACCTTAGGTACATATCCTATTCTACTTAGCCTAAGTATAGATTGATTATTCTAGCCTAGGTATAGGTTAATTATATCTAACTAGATCATGATACCTACATTAGGTTAACAAAACATGGCCTAGGTATACTTAGCTTAGCCTAGGTATACTTCTACTTATACTTATTTAATATTCATGTCTATGTACTTACCTAGTGATTGCAAACTTAAGTACAAACATGTGGCATTTAAACATTGGCCACTTAAGTTAGGCCGCATGGCATTTAAATTACATGGTGGGTACCAACCTACCTTATAAGGTGGTTAACCTTATGCATAGTGCTTGGAATGACCACTAGGAAATACCACCCAAGTGGTTTGAAAAGGTGGGATGGAAAATTTTCAACCATGCCCAAAGGGATTTTGAGCAAAAGTTTTTTAAACCATCATTGCCCGCCACTACATGACCACTTTGGTGAGTTTTTAATGAGATTTGCCCACTCAACAAAATTGTGAATGGTTTGGGTCATGTGAAAACCACCCAAAGTTGAATTGGGTGATTGGTTGTAGTGGATGCATGGCTAACAAAGGATTAATCTTTACATTTAATAAAGATTAAAGCTTCATGTATAAGGAACTTAAATAGGTTGTTGGAAAAGGAGTATAAGATAAATGCATTTAACTAATGCATGTACTACCTTAAACCAATAAGTTTATTAGAAACCCACTATAGTGGTACCACCACAAAATGAGTGGTTTGCATAGTGGTTTAACCACATGTTTTCTAACAATGCTGGGCCATGTTTTGCTAATAGCCCAAAATTCCCAAAATTTTCATTTTCAAGAACTTTGTACATTGCAATAAGGCACTTGGTTTTTGTTGCACTTGAACATTTTATAAACATTAGCACCAAAGGTGTTTGTGGTAAGAATCTTAAGGCAAAATAATTTGTTTAAACATTCCTTATATATGAGTCCTTGAATTTTATTTTTCTCATGAGACAAAATCTTGGAAATTTTTCCAAGACTTGTTAGGAATCCCCAAACTTGTTCAAATTTGAAGTGCTATGTATCTATGTATATATGAAAAAAAACAGACTTTCAATATGAATGTACCATGACGTTTCAATAACATGTTCAAATGAGGGGGTCCACTAGATATTTAATGAGATAGTCCTTTTTGGTACCCCAACCATGCTTTGACCCATTATTAACTATCCAATTGTCTACTTGTTCTAAATTTACGTTGCATAATGTAATGTTAATAAGATTGGGCTCTTCAACGTTGATAGGTGGTTCCACATAATCTTCAATCACCACATTGGCATGAAAGGTGTTGGAACCAAATCCACATCCATTGCATTGCTTTTGTTGTGACACTCTTGAGCTCATTTGGCCATCTCACAAACTAGGTCAAATCAATTGTGCATGAAATGATTTTCTTTACCACAAAAGTTTCATGGACCAATAATGCATCGTTCGCTTTTATTCTAGTTGTATGAACGATGATTAATTGTATGGGTAATGATATGAGTTGTGACCATGTTGCCCTCCTAAGTAATGACTTGGAGTAAGAAATGTGAACTGTTGCATGCAAATTATTAAAACATCCTTTTAAATGGGGTTTGCTATGTGTTAGAAATGAGCTTGGGTTTTTGCTTTGAAAGGATGAATAATGAGGTCAATAAAAGATGGCAAGACATTAAAACTCAAGACATTTTAACATACAAAGTTAAAACTTGGAGGAAATGAATTAACCAACTCAACATTAAGCGTGGGATTCCTTACATGCTTCTCAATTTAGCTTGGATCTCTTGGATTTGATGAATGTATTTTTTTTAATAAAAGTTCCTTCACATAAATGAGTTATGGTACAATGAATTAAACTTGTGTTTTTAGCATTAATCTTCTAGCATTGTTGTTTTGTCCATAGAATGTAGCCAACATAGTACATGCCATAATGGGTGACTTGTGTATTCAAACATATTTGAAAACATATTTTCTTTCACTAACATGTGCAAATTGAGTGAAGTCCTTTTAATTTTTTCAACAATAATATTGGCTAGTTCACTAGGCACAAGAGGGTTGCCCCCTTGTGGATCTACAAAACATTAGGTGCCTTCTTTCATGAACAAAAGTTTCATCCTCAATTTTTAGGTTTGATAGGTCATTCCATCCATCTTGAAAGCTTTACAAAGCAAATTAGTTGCCATGGAAACAACTCTCAACAATGACAAATGATTTTTTTTCAAAAAATAGTACACACCAAATTGTCTTTAAGTTATAAAATATTTCTATCTTTGTCACATGAACTTTTCACTTTCTAAGACATGACAAATACAAGAAACAAACATTTCACCAAAGCTAGCTCTAGATAATAAAGAAGGGAAGAAAACTAAAATCAAGACCCCACATTCACACTTTTTAGCAAATAACCTTCAAGCTTTACCATGTGGAAAACCCTCTCCTCTTGGTTTGATTCACCACATAGACGGGGAAAAAATTATTCAATAAAAAATATATAAAAGTTATTAATTTATTAATCTATATAGTAAAACACCTAACTAATTAAGTTTATTCAATGAATACCAAGTTTGTTGCTAACTATTGTAACAAGTTCATCATCATAGAGATAACATGATTGAAGCTTGATCTTGCTTGCAACAATCACAAGAATAGGATAAATTGCTAGTGAAAATTCTCATCCTAGATTGTTTTTATGTAGGATTGTTGTCCAAATGATCCACCAATTCCTTTTAAACAATTTCTCATTTACATAAAACAAAAGTAAATTAATATGAAAAATTATTTTAAAAGAAAAGTGTGGTGCTATTTTATTAATAATTGTTCAAAATGCTTCACAACATGATTAATATCATGTACCATGGCAAGTGTAACACTTGCTTGGTTTGCTAGGCATGAACAATTCAAATTTTCAATTGATGTGAATTTCAAACACACAACACAACATTACAAACTTTACAATTATGCAAGGTATTTGAGTGCAAGAGATTTTTGCAATGTTGAAGTAATTTTGTCCAAGAATTCTTCATCAATTATGAATTTTATTCATAAACACAAAGTATCTTTGTGAATGGTTTGTTGGTAAGGGAAATATGATATGGTCAAAGGTTTTTGGAGAAAATGTTTGATCATCCATCTTTCAAGGGTTTGATTTGATGTCTTTAATGAAGTCCACCAATCATACATTCACTTTAAGGGTTCATCATAATACTTGTGAAATTGCATTTAATTAAGAAGTGGTAATTGTAATATTAGATTAAACATTATCATTTGACAAAGGAAGTATTTGACAAATCAAATAGTTACATATTAAGAAAAAACTTCCATCCTATTGTTATCCATCCAAAGATGAAAGCAAGCAAGTGGGGTAAAGGCATAGTATGGTGGCCCACTTTTAAAAATAATCATATTCCACAAAATTCATGTTCTTGTGTTAAAATTTTAATTTTCTATGGCCCCATTGGTTAAATGGCAATAAAGTTCATGTATTAAAAGAAATAAATTCCATATTAATAGGAGCCCAAGTAGAGATTTGAATTATATGCACCTTTGAAAAACAACAATGTTATGGACTTATGAAAATACAAGTTAATTTAAGGCATTCAAAAGTTCATAGGTAGAATTTGGCTAAGAATTTTAAAGAAAATATTCACGTACAAGTGTATTATTTCAATTTAACTCATATGCTAAGTCACTATAGATTATTTTGAATAAAATTTAAGATGAACATTTTAATTTTCTATCATTCCAATCAGAAATTTGAATTTCAAAAGTTCATTACTACTAGCATATGAACTTTTTATCAATGAACAACTACGTAAATATCTTCATAATAAAGTTGTTAGTTTACATTCAATTATCAATTAATAGATTTAAAAATACTGCTCACCACATGTCTTTAAACAACAAGTACCAAACAAAAAAAACACCAATGTGACACCAAAAGTGAACCACCATACCTTGCATTCACTCAATAGGTAATTTCATCTTTGGATCTTGGTGATTTAGACTATTGATATTCAAGTTAACAAGTTCAAAATCATCAAGGCATAAGAAATTACCTAACAACATCAATTAAGCCTCATTCATAATTTTAAATACACACCAAGATTGAAAATCAAAGATAAGATGGCAAAGGCTTGGAACATTTCCATGGGATCAACCAAATTTGATTCACCCTCTTGTTTTTGGGAGATTATAAGATCAACATATATTTTGCTCTTGCACTTCGGTCAAAGTTCCAATTTGTGGAGAAATGATCTAGGAAACATGAATCTTGTTACTCCCTCCCCTTTTAGGTTACCATTGAGAGGAAAGTTTGTGAGTGTGTTAGGAGATGGTGTTAAAAGAATGGACATTGTACAAGACATTGTGGAGATGCTTTGTGAAGGTGTTGGAAAAGAGTTCCCAATCCTTTCTCCTGACTATTCTTTTGCCAAATGATATTAGCACACCCAACTTTTCTCAAGCTGAGTTTGCATCCATAATTTTTATTTATTTATTTTTCATTTCTATTTTTTTAAATTAGCACAGATCCCCAAAAAAATCCAGCATTATTTGAAGACCCAATTGTAAAAATTTCCAAACCAGGGTTTCTTTTTTTTTTTTTTCAAATTTGTCAAGTAGGTGGACTGGTGATCATCCACAAAAGGAATGAGCCAAATTTGGCTAGAGTCAGACAGGAAAGCATAATTATTTTATAATCCTGCCCAGTTCTAGCAACCAATAGGAACTCAAATATGGCAACATGTGACTTTGTTTTCTCAAAATATGGTGACTTTTGCATTTTTCTTTCCAAAAAAGAAAAAAGAGAGAACAATTTTCACTTGGTTTTTTTTTATCACCACAATGCAAAAAATTCTCCCCACCTCCTCCCCCCCCCAAAAAAAGAAAAAACACTAGTCCAAAACTTCAAAAACCACCCCAAAACTTAAAGATGGTGTCAACATGTGACAAAATTATCTCAAAGAAATTTTTTTTTCAAGAATTTGGCAAATTTTTCCCCTGTTTAGAAAAACAAGGAATTTGGTGACAAAATATTCCTTTTTAATTTTTGAGGTCAAAACTTTGTGAAAATTTTCCGTAAAAAAAAAAAAACCTGTTCTGCATCCTTTCTTCAGAGGTCTCCTTGTCCGCTACTGTCCCTAAACCCTACTAATCCTAAACCCTAAACCCCAAACCCCAAACTATCTAGGTCCAATACTTGCTCTCAGATTTGCAGGCTGGCCTAGTTTAGTGTACTGAAGTGTATGTGTGACTTCTGCAACCCTTTTGTGAAGGATTATTTCAACATCCTTAGTACTTACAGTCTTTGTATTCAGCTGCAAAGTGGGGTTTAATGGTTCCTAATTTTGTAAAAAAGCTGCACCTCCATTTTTTGCTTCACACCCTCATCCTAAATTTAAAAAAATAAAAATACTACTACCTTAATTTCCTTGGCTGCTGAGAATTGCTTTCAAGGTTCTGGGAGAGTAAGGAAAGTGTAACTCACAGACCTTGGGCTAGATTGGCATACCCAAGTGTGGTGCATTTTCACAATGAAATGTTAGGAATACACTACAATCTTCAACCTTGTCTGAAGTTTTTCACAGATTTAAGTGTCACAATACTATTGCCAAGGAATTTATGAGTTCACAACTGCATTCATCCAATGTTCATCCACTTTGCATGCAGTTGGAAAAACCCAAAAAAAGGTTGCTGAAAAAATGAAATGATGAAAAACCATCCAACTGAACTTATCCACCATGAAACTGAAATGGTACCCACCTGGTTTCAATAGAATTATCCGCAAAGTGCTCCAAACAGGGGGTACTGGGTTCCAGTTTTACCCAAACTGGGCACCAAATCAAAAGTTGGGATGATAAAAGCACACATGTAGAAAAGAGGGGACCGAACTAGTTTTCTCACCTAAATTTGGTCTTTGCAGGAGTTTCATCCCGAGTTTTGGATATAAACTTGGACATTTTTCCTTACCAAGAAGCTTTTATGATGAGAAAAAAAAGGCAACAAAGGAAGACATGATAAAATAAATTTTTTTTTTGCATTGAATGCATGAGACTTGTTCCTTTCTTTCTTTTCTGAAAGGCTGTTTATTTCATCCCATGATATACGAAGGTACTACATTATACAACACTTTTTCACAAAGTAAAAAAAAGGGTATATAGCCTAGAGGTCCCCAGTTCCGAGTCTGAAATTGGTGCCCATTTTCAGTTTTGACGGTGACAAAAGCAAGTATAGGTCTGCAGTCTTTTGAAGGAACATAGAATGAAAGTACAGCTTCACTCTACTACCATTGAATTTGCAAACAATGCAATTTGCATGCAACAAAAAAGTTGCACAATCGAACAAGAAGAAGAAGTCCTGTTGTGTACGTTTTTCATCATCCTTTCACCATCCTTTTGTACAACTGGTTTCTTTGTGTACTAGTACACCACTTTAACCTGACAAACTAGATAAAGTATTTGGGGAAAAAGAAAAAGAAAAAAAAAGTTCAGTTCATCCGTAGTCCCAAACTTTTCTGAAATTTTACATATTGCCAGTTTAAATTGTGCCGTTCTGTTAATGAAAACCATGTGGAACCCACTCTACTTTGTCATCCAATTCTCCTGTGAACAAGTGGATGAAAAACTGATTTTAAAATTTTTCTTTCCAAAAAAGTATTCTTTTTGAAAAAATTTATGGCAACCCAACATTCTCAACAAAGTCCACAGCTGGTCCTGACTCCTCACTTACAGTGTGGAAGGCTGGCAGCTTTAGCATTGCTAACAAGGGCCCTGGATGGTCTTCGCTTCCAGGCCTCAAGCCTCAATGCCAGGGTTCGGGTTTAGGGTTTCATAAATCTGCAGATGTAAACATATAAAATGATGTCTGTCAACAAAAGAGTCAGAAATACAAAAAATATTTAGGGTTTCTATAACAGGTCCTAGCAATATTGTCATTCTAAGTTAGGTGTATCCTATAATATATATTGGTTGGGAACATATATATTGGTTCCCAACAAACATATATAATATATATGTTCCCAACAAATTGTTGGCATATATATGTATCCTATAATATGTGTAATAGATATGTTCCCAACAAATTGTCCAGGCAATTTTTCCAATTACCAAACCCACACCAAACCTAGTTAATCATCACCTATGCCGAATTCACAAGCACCAAACAAGAGCCACCAATTAAATGCTGCACTGGGCTTGATGCAGTTGCACAACATTATTCAACAGGAAAAATTAATAATTTTTTATTATTTTATATTTCATTGAATTGTGATGAACATTTTAATTATGTTTCTTGTACCATAATTTTAAGAAATAAATTGTGGTTCAATGGTTAGAATGCACCTTCAGCACAAGGGTTTAGGGCTTGCAATTTCCTAATGAAAATGGGCCCAAGTTTCCTAAGGAAATGTGGGCCCAAAACATGGCCCCTCAAGGGAAAAGGGTTTAAGTTCCTTTAGAAAACATGGTTCTCCAAGAATTTGGCATGTTTTTTCAAGGAACTTGAACCCATTTGCTTGAGAGAACCAAGGAAACATGTTTTGTTGGGGAACTTGGGCCCATTGGCCCTGGGAAAATTACAAGTCCATTTCTTAGTGGGGAAGTTGGAGAAACTTGGTTAAGTCCCCTTCTCCTGTTGGAAGTTGCAAGTCTTTGTCTTTGAGGGGAAACTTGTTTGAAGAAGTTGTTTCTGAAGTATATCTTTCTTTTCATTCATTTGTGAAAAAAATTGAAATGTTGAAAAAAAATTGAGCCTTGGACCTTTGGGTTAAAAGGAACAATTCTAACCACTACAACAGAATTGTTTTTCTTAAGATGGTGAGGCAAGAAAGAGAATTAAAACATTCATCAAAGTTCAATAAAAATATTCAATTTTTTTTTGCTTGTTGAGCATTGTCTTGTGACTTTGTTGAGACATTTAATTTGTAGTTCTTGTTTAGTGCTTGCTTTTGATATTTTAGTTTAGCTTTCTTAATAAATTCTCAAACTTGTTGGGAAATATTTTCAACATATCCAATCTCCAATCTTGCAAAGAAACCCTTAGCTGGGATGTTTTCAAATAAAAAAACACATCTTCAAGCAAGAAGGTTTTAAAAACTGGTATTAATAGATGCCTAAGTTATTAAGGTTTGTTAGTATAATTGAAATCAAATAGTTAAAGATGAATGTACTAAACATTTAAATGTTGGTTGGAGGCTTGGATGAATATATGAAACATTTTAGAATCCTAAGAAAAGCACTACCAACACACAAGAATTGACTTTCTAATGGTAACATAATAATTGGTGGAGAGAAACTGTCACAGAGAGTAGGTGATTGGTCACTTACAACAAGATACATAAAATTGTAATCTAGTCGTGATGATAATTAGGCGGACATATTGTGTTAAAATTTGATAAAACTTGAGTTAAAGAGGGTATTATGTGAAGGAGCTTAAATGTTTTTACCCTTTTATTACTTTATTTTTTAATATCCACATACTTAGGGCACCTAATTAGAAACAAATTAAATTTTATGTTTGCATTGAATTTTGGTATTAGATTGTTGTTTAATTTTTTTGTTTTAGTTGAAGTTATGAGGACTGATGAGGGATTCAAAATTTACCCATATGCCCATATAAATTAGGCAAACAATCCTTAAACTATATATATATATATATATATATATATAATGCAAGTCAAGGTAGGGTCCTTTGTACATATGCTAATTTTTTTCACTACCTAAGATTAATACATATCTCATATTAATTATATCTTGATTTTGAGAATAAATATGAGCCTACTGTGGAATCAAATGAATAATAAAATTTACCCAACAATATATGGGATTTTATATTTTTTCTCAAATCATTTGTCAATTAGAAAAAAGTGAGCTCCCTTAAATGATGCCACCATGTAGCAACGAAGTGCAAGATAAATGGCTGCGAAGTGAAGACTTTTTCCCAATTAAACAAAATCTCATCAACTGGGCAACAAAAAGGGAAGAAATTTTGTGAAAAAGAGGAGCAATAACTTTGCCACAATTTGATTACAAGCAAAGCATATGAAAACACATTTTGGGAGTGGGTAGTTGGACATTACTCATGGCATAAGCATGTGGGAGGTACCTGTGATGAACTAGATCCTCAAAAACATTTGGTGGGCTTCAAAGAAGCATAACGTTTTGAAATTTCACAACTATTATGGTTTTGTGCAAGCTTCAAATGATTTATAACATCACTGGAGGACTTCTTGCAATGTGCATTATAATTATACAAATGTAAGTGCTTGAAAATTTGCATATTTCTTACTTTTTTAATGTTGATCACAATTGAGGGATGTGCATAGATTATTAGATGCTAAGAAAGAACTGCAAAACATTGTGAAAGCTGGAGAAACTTGAAAACTAGGTGACCTTGAGGATATGTACAATGTTCTTGGAGGTGGTGACCCTAAATGAGGCGAGGGAATATATACTTGACTCTATGAAGGCAATAAGAACTCGGGCAAGCTCTATTGAAGACTAATGAACGAATCTAACCCCACTAGGCAAGACCTAATAACCCAAAGGGCATCTAAGAGACAATGCACACCGTTATCATATCATTCAAATAAGTTAGATACTAATGTTTGAGATTATGTACAATGTCTACACAATGTTAGAAATATTTTGCTAGGGTTTTGGAAAATTGCAAATCTAGCCTACAAAGCACCAAAACAACTTTTAAAAATCTTTTCATATAGAATTTTGTGTATGGTCTACACTAAACAAAACCAACCAGGGTAGATTCCACTTAAAAGTAATTGTTATTCTAGATGAATTGCAACTTGCCATCAATTGACCTTCAAACTCATGCCATCAGCTTCACCCCACAACAAGCACATAGCCAATGGAAACTTGTAAAGCAAATTGATATCATTGTCAAGTCCTAGTAGACCACAAGTATGTACCAAATACACAAGAATTGGTTTACAATAACACCTCCAAATGTGATGCTCTTGTTGCAGTCCTTGTTTTGGAATCACCCTAGTCATGTCACAAGGAAATTCTTTCATCTCTAGTGCATATAGTCAATCCTTGTAAACATGCTGAAGAAAACTCCATCTTCATTGATCCTCAAATATACAAAACAAAACCTCAACAATCTAACATCATTTCTCTTTTGAACCAAATACTCATCATGTGCACAAACACTAGTGATAAATTCTCGAAAACATTTCTAGATCTCTTGAACCTGTACTTTTGTTTGAGTAACTTTCATCGCAAACAAGAGTATGAACAAAATAATCACGAAACAATGCCCACTGACATCCGTCTCTCTTTGTAGGGTTTATGAACTTGTGAGGTGGTGGTATAGGTAACCAGTGTTGGGCATGAATTAGAAACTGCACCAAACCCATGGCAGTTATAAGGTGGTGGTTCTTAGGGTTCATAACCGTGACTATTAACAAAATCAAACATCCACCCAACATGACCAGTACTATGAAGATCACAAGTAAGAAAATTACAGAAGCATTCTGGACATTACAAATTCCCAGAAAGTGAAGTATACCATGAAGTGCTGGTTATGCTTGAGAAAATTATACATGTAACGAAAATCTTTTCATTACACACTGGTTGCTAGGTGGTACTTAACCTTAGCAGTCAATTTCACACCACTGAAGTTCCAAAATCACAATATTGACTAAAATCTTAAGCCTAATTGCACCATCCTTCCACTTAGTCTAAATCATCTAACTTATGAAGACCAGGGTTTTGTTTTGTTTTTTTTAAACAATTTTGTGATGTAGCTGAAGTGGCGACCATCCATCAGGTGATTTAGCCAAATTTGGCTACAAACTAGATATGAAAGTAGGGGAAAAAAAAAAACAGATATTTTTACCATTCTTGGTTACCTAGTGGAACTTATCATAAGAATCTCACAAATTTGGACCATTTTTTCAATGGAAAATCCTTTGTATAGGTTGAAAAGATCATACCAAGGTTTTTTCTTTTTGCGAATTTTTGTCACCTAGTGACAAAAAAATTGGAGTAATACAAAAAACAGTGTAAATTCAACTAATGTTTCTAAAATTTGGAATTTTTTTCCAAATTTCAGAAACCACAAAATTTTAAAAAGGAAAACTGAACCCTGCATGTTAAATTTGTAAACTAGCTTTATTTTCATACAAATCTGTTGGCTCAAGGATCATTTGTCGCCGGCCCTCTTAGATATATAGAATCCGCATCTCAGATTGAATGGTTAACATGTATGAATCGACACGAATGTTTTTTTCTACAAGACGACAAGGAACACTTTTGGGTGATGCCGGAGGCCAGCCCGATCCAAACAAAAGAAAAGTGAGTCCTAAAAAGCACATTAAGGCAAGCTTGATGATCGGCATATTTTTGTAGGAAAAACAACACACAAGACATTGTAAATCCAAAGGTTGCCGACATCGAGAATAATTATTGTCTCAATGAAGAAAGAAAATAATAAAGTGTTTTTTTTCTTTGTCAAAAAAATAAAAATAAAAACTTGTCATCATGTGAAATGTCTAATGTACATGAAAACCCAACAGGTAGAGATTTTCACAAGTGCTATCAGTGCGCATTCATTCTATATTGAAGTGCACTTAGGCTTGAGGACTTTGAGTATAGACCAAAATTGTATATACTACAGACCTTGAGATTGTTGAACCCATCCATGTATGTCTTACTACTTATGAAGTGGGTGACCATCGAAAACGGTCCACTTTTTGTACATCCCAAATAACAAAAGAACCACTTCCAATAGTACCACTTTTATACAACCAAAACAACAAAAAGTGGACTGATTAATTCCAATAGTCCACTTTTGTGTGCATCCAAAAGAACAAAAAAGTGGACTACTTCCAATAGTCCACATTATGAATATAATAGATTAAGAAACCCAATAATCCTATGAATAATTTGGCATTGGGTAGAGAAGACTAGCTGTTATGCACTTTGTGCACTTTGGTGACATTTTATTGGCCTTCCCTACCAAGGCAAGGTCCTACCAAGGCAAGGCTATTGTGTTTAGATTCAGTATAGTGTATGGGATTTTGGCCCCTAGGTAATAACAATAGGTCTATTTCTTATATGAGGATTTTTGAAAGATGATATTTTGGCTTGTATTGAAACTTAAGACTAGCTATAGAATTATAATATCCTGAAGGATTTTGGTTTCTTTTGGAGGATGTTCTGAAGATTACATTTTTGCATGGTGAAATATTTGAGTTTTCATAATTCTTCTTTTGCCTTAAGATACTTTTAAATGTAAATGGCAAGGCCACACACAATGTGACACACCCCCTTGTTACATATGCAGTGAGAGTGCACTTGCCAATACTTTCATGAACACTACTAGTCTGATCATATCGAGGGGACTTGACAAGCTCTATTAAATTAGTGAACTCACAGACAGACTGAACAAAAGGGTTCATCCACAACCGGGATCCATCCACATGATGATTTGAACTGATCCCTATGTTGGTCGACAAGATCCAGGTAGTGCGACTCGAGCATAAGACTTAAGTGGTTCTGTGCTGATACTAATTTATGCTGAATCATTTCACAAAAAGTCAGCATTAGTTGATGATTAGGCCAAACAACTTCCAAAAAGAGAACAAAAAACAAAGGATCAAAGAATTTTGGAAAATGTAAGGAAGTTGGGTTCGTCTCTTCATGACCAACCGACCAACTAACCCGATCATCAAATGTGTTTGTGGTACCCTAAAACCCCTTTTTAGAGTGACATGTATTAGAGACCAAGAGCAAAACAAGGCCCACATCGGCAACAAATGACAAGTTCGACCATGGGACCATTTGCAAACCTAAGATCCCGTCCGTGGCCACATTTTCAGGGGGGGGGGGTCGGGAGAGGATCTATGAGACAAAGAATTTGCACGAGCAAATAATTGGTTTTCAGTGTGTGTGTGTGTGGGTGTGGGGTCTAAAGTGTTTTATGGGGAGAGGGAGCAAATTGCAAAGTCCTAACCATTGCGAAGTGAAGTATCCTTAGATTCCTTATGGAGAGCTCTAGCACAAAGGTGTGCCCAAGAGACCACAATGGTTAGGAAAATGTGCTTTTGAAAAGTGATTTGTGGGATTTTTGTATGACGTAGAATAGAAAAAGCTATTTAGGAAATTAAAGAGGTTGTAGACAATGCCATGACATTTTGTTGTGTTTGATGAATGGGATCTTTTAAAATAGGGAAATCATTTAGGGCGATTGTGTGGTGCTACATTTGATATGTGATTGGATGTGATCTACCATATGTGCTCTAAGTGTGTGCATAATAATCAAAGCTCATAGCACTCTCATTCCGAGATGTTTGTGATGACTTTGAAGCCCTACCCATGTGACACAAGAAGAAAAATATTATGGTAATTATTGAGTGGGATAAGGATCCCAATTTTTGTGGATGGCATGAGTCCTAATTCCAAACCAAATGATGTAGACTCTATATGAGTTGCATTATGAGGAAGGTAATGTCGTCGAGTCTCCAAATGGGACCCAACAACAAGAGTGATTGGCAACACGCATTGAAGCTACAAGGAGGAGATTCTTTTGTATACATTGGTGAACTTGGATCTATAACTTCAATGATAGACCCCCGGGTGGCAAGGATGTTGCACGCTTACAAGTTGTCCAAGAAAGATGTGAATGAATAGTAGGGTAGTTGGTAATCATAAGAAAATCTAGTACCTTCTCTTTGCTAATGATTGACAAAGGAAAGCCCCTATGACATTGGGGTTCCATTGCATGCTATCAAGTTTTGTGACATGCAATGTGTGTGTCGAGGATAGAGAGGAAAAGTGGCCCTCCTATAAAGTTGAATATAGATTTGAGCTCTTTTAGACTCTTCAAAAAGTATAATTTGAAGACATAGTATTTTCATTCATTTAAAAAAAATAAAAATCATTTCTAGCTTTTCCATTTATGAATGTATGTCACATATAATAAAGTTAGTTTTGTATTGAAACCTATATTCCAATAGATATGTACTAAGTTTTTCATGTGTATTCAAATGAAATAGTTGAAGTGCACAATAAGGATATGAATTGTTAAGTTGGCCAGCCTTTATGCAAGATTTCATATCCCATGGTAGCATCAAACAAGTGTAAGGAGTTAAAAGAAGCTCAATCTTTACTCTAAATACTGTCCAAATTTGGGGGTGCTGAACATGAAATTTTCTTCAATTTTCTTCAAATTTTGTTATAGTATACTTGATATTATGATCAAATTCATGTGGTGCATTAATTTTATGACCAACCTTCTAAATGGAAGGCATGAATACCATGGAGACATTTCTCAAAAAAAGAATGAATTCAGTGGAATGATACGATGGATGAACCTAAGGGAGTTGGATGATGGATGAATTGAGGAAATTTGATGAAATGAGGGGGAATTGGACAATGGTTGAACTATGGGAAGCTAGACAATGGATGGATCGAAGGAAGTTCAACAATCATTGAGTGGGACAATGGATGGATCCAAAGGAGCTAGCTAGACAGTTGGAGGAAGGTGAGACAACAGATGAACTTGCCCAAAAATTTGACATTCCAAGGAAGTGGGACAATAGACAAATCTTTCAGAAAGGGACAATGGGATAATTTGAAGATGTTGGGTGAGGGATGATCCCATGGAAGGTAGACCATGGATGAATTCAAAAAAATGGACAACGGTAGAATTTGGGGAAGTTGGGCACTGGGTGAACTATAGGAAAATGGATTTATGGATGAATTGGGAAACATTGGGAATTATACAATTTAGGGGAATTGGACAATTTATGAACACCCTAAAATTTGTTATTGTTATTATTCTACTTTCCATCTTAAGGCAATGCATGTCTGTTGGATAATATGTGAGTTGAGAAACTAGGAAAATGAATGAAAGTGGAACTAGCAATGAAAAACCAACTTCTAACTAGCTCCATGTTAATCCATTGTTGAACCTTCTAAGGCATATTACAGAAGTTGGCATCCAAGGCAGTTGAATGCATTGGGGAAGATGAATAAATTGATAAATGCTTTCATTCTCATTCCTTCCATTCAAAGGATAAGTCCTAAAAAGGTGCATCACATGTCCTTCATTGAATTAGAATCCATCAAAAACATGAACCTATGCCAAAAGATCGAATCCATCTAATCCAACCATTAGGTGGAACCAAAACATGTAATAAAATTAAGTAAAATTCACATTGTTATCTACTTAATTTTATGACATATTTTGGTTCCACCTAATGGTTTAGAATAAAGGCTTCATTTTATTCAAAATAAAAAGTTAACAATGAGCCATTATGATTTGCAACATTAGCCATTTTTGTCTTTTTATGACTTATTCTAACACCCATCCATATTTGATTTTTTTGGATCCTATTTTTTTTGTATATTGTAGCTCATTAGATGTCATTTTGGTTTTTGAGGGCATATTATACCAGGTCTTGACCTTTTGCATGTTTAGGAATAAGCTTATAGGACTAATGTTGGTTGAGTATCAAATTTTTAATATTCATTCAGGAATGTTTTAAATTGTATTTGCATTTTTTGGGTTTGCAAGTCCAACTAGTAAATATTTTTCTCCAACAAGTTTTGTCCCTTTTTCAACCAAAATATTGGGAGATTTTTTGATTTTCCCTCCCCCCTTCCTAGTAGGTAACTTCAAATAATATTGCTATTCTTTTGGAAAAATTGTCCAAAATTCTGATACCACAAAATTGAAACAGAGAAACCTTTGTTCGCAATATATGAGAGTTCCACAATAGATTTTCACTTGCATACCCTAAAGCCTTTAGTAAAAGTTAAAGAAGCGATTGGGTCAAATGTTTGGGTTGGTAATGTGTCCTCCGTAAGTTTAGTGTGTGGCTCAAATTCCAAAGTTTCATATTTTTTTGCCCATTTTTGAATCAGGTAGATGCAAGGAAGGATGTCAAGGATGCTACTAGGTTGGTGATTTGGTGCGCATGTTTGAGCCAAGCTCAGGAATTGCTAAGTAAGGATATGTGTGATGTTATGAAGATGCAAAGGCCAACGGGAATTATGTTAGGAACCCTAGGAGCAATGTAAGAATGTTTACGGGAACAGAGTCCTAATGCAAGAAGGTTGAGAGAGTGGGAGAAACTGAAACAAACATGAATTGGTCACATTTGGAAATCTTTCATCTATTGGAAGTTGGAACAAAATCCAAACACATTTGTTTGAATTTCTTAATCAATTTTACCAAACCAGTAAATGTGATTTCACCCTCATCATGCCTTTGAAGACCATAGTAAGTTGGTAGCTTTGGCACTAATTATATTCTTTTATGAAACATTGAAATTCTTTAAAATTGATTGTTTTCAAAGAAAAAACTTCAAAAGGGAAAATTATTGAATTTTCAAAAAAAAATCTATGTTTTGAAATCAAAAATTTTAAAATTAATTAATTATTCAACATAAATGTGTCAAAAGTTGCCAAGGTACTATGGTAGTAAGTTATGTCAAGCAGCAACAGTCTGTAAGTATGCTGGATACAACAACACATGTACATACAAACTGTATCCGAAGTTATCATCTGTTATAATAAAACCCGAGGAAATTCATAATAAAATCCCAAGGAAATCCATAATAAAACCCTACATCCAATTTGCAACACATCCATCCAAGACAAGACATGGAACTTGGACAGCATTCAGACCCACAAATGATCCACCCCACCCATTTTCACACCCCCTACTACCAAAAGAGCTTTGCTGTACCCTAATACCATAAGTAATCAACAACCGAAAGTGTGAACAGGGGTTTTGCATGAATTATTTGGTTGGGCACAAACACGAAAGGTTTTGTTAAGGGCCCACATGCGGATGGGGAATCGGGAAAACAAGAATTTGATACCACTCCACCACCCTCCCAAATTGAGAAGCTTTCTCGTGTAGAGTAGTACCTAGTACGAATACAACAAAGTCCAACTATTCTCAATATCTTGAGGCTTCCTTCTCCTGTAGTGTATAGGCACAACAAAGGCCATCTATGTTCTCATGTTTTGGGGGTAGACCGACCATCCGTCCATCACGCAATGAGTTACTTCCCTTCGCGCCCCCCCCCCACTCCCCCAATCGTTCTAACAATGAGATAGTTTGTCCTGGAATTTTTTGTGACAATTGTGGGCCCTTGTGTGATGTATTGAGACTACCGTATTTTCCTTGATATTTGTGAGTTGTATCATGTATGGTTCGAAGAGCAATGAAATAGGAAATGAGGAAAACAATTATTGAGCCATTCCTTGAGGCAAGGACTATGCATTCATTCATTCACTTGGGTCTATGGACTATATAACACCTTGATGATGCTAGAATTAGCTTGGACCTCCTTGTTAGACATAGGTGATCTTCAAACACACATAATAATAATAATAATAAAAGAACTTAATAATTTAGAATTATCTTAAATAGCTAGAACTTAAAGTTCTAGAAGGAAGTAGGAGGAGGAAACCCTAGTTTTTTGGGGGCACTTTGTAGTCCAGAATCTAGGCAGATGGAGAATGCTCAGTTTTGATTTTTTAAAAGATCCACATTTTTGCAGGTAGGTAGGTAGGTAGGTAGGTAAGTAGGTAGGTAGGTACTTACTGACCACTTTTGCTCATGGGATAAATAAAGAGTCTGGAGAAGTGTGGTTTGGAAAGTGTGCCCTGGGAAAAAGCAATTTGTCTGTTTTGTTAGTGAATATATATATATAATATAGCCAGCCATTTATTTGCTCTCCTTGAGAGTCCACCCACCACAACTTAACAGTGTACCTATATTTCTGTGCAGTGTGGATGGATGGTGGGTGGACTAAAATTGGTTTAACAAATCCCACCAATGTCATCACTCTAGATGGATGCTAGTGGGTGGACTAAAATTGGTTTTTCATTGAAAAAATCCCAAGATTCTGGTACCCATTAGAGATTTGAAGTACTTCATTTGTCAAAGTCCCGTCACTAGTAGTAACAAAATGAAATTTCATTTATTTTGTGAATATTTTGGAGAACACAACAACACAAACAACAACACTTTCAGTTGTTTAAAACAAGTTGAAAAATGGAGTTTTTTTTTTTCCACTAGTGAGTGTGATCAAATAAGTTAAAACCCAAATTAATGTTGGGTTTATACATGTGCTGTTTTGTGTGTTTAGTTCATTTTCTGTTAATTTCTGTGGACTGAAAAGCTTTGCTTCCACACTCACCTGACATGTACTTTTTAGTTTTATTTTATTGTATACAAGGGTGAGAACCGACATTTGGGTTTAAACCCAATACCTGATACGGGTATTAAACTTTTTAAAGAAAAAGAACCTGATCAATTCTCATGATTCGTGGTTCTCAATCTAATGAGAACCGGAAAACTCCATTTTCAGCAGCCCTTGGGTGAGAAAAAAAATGATAACCAAAAGGATTCAAGATGAGAACCGACCTGAAAATTGATTCCTCAGAACCACCCAACACTGGTTATTACTTCCTTGGTGTCATTGATGGCATATGGAGTGCCCTTCTTTTGTTCCATGACACTCTTACTACGCCTTTGGAGTGACCCTCTTTTGTTCCATGACACTCTTACTACACCCATAAGGACTAGCAGGATGATATATCATTACTATATCCCACACAACATTGCTGAACATGGGTGACAATTTGTTTCTAGGCGCCCAATGAGGTGAGCCAGTATGAGTACAACTTACAGAATGGGCCCAGTTTTTTTTTTCCTTTTCAATGTGTATTGGGGGATGGAGAACTTGGAAAATTTTGTGTGTTTAGGGGTTTTGTTCCCTCACATGACACCAATAATGTTGTTCCCAATATACTTTCTCAAAATTTTCCCCATAAGTCTGCAAAATTTGTCTCATATGCTTTGTTGCCTAACGTTCCCTGTGTGTTATTCCAACAGTTCTCATGTGCCATACATTGCATTCCATTTATCCCATATGCATTGCTAAATGTTTCATTTGGTTGTCCCCAAGTTCTCAGGCATCCTCCATGTTGTACTATTCTGTTTGAAATGGGCTTAATTTCAGAGTTCTTATGGAACTCAATTATCAAGTAATCAAAATTTTCAATTATTTTAACTAATTTTCGGAGATGAAATAAATTTGAAATTCAACAATTATAGAGTGACCCATTGGTCCCAAAACTGCAAAGCAAAAAACTTACACATTGCCTTGTTGAGGGACTTCCAACCCCAAACTCCCTTTGCTCCACTTTGGTGTTCAAAAGACTTTATAACTGGGTTGATAACCAAGTCAAAACTCAATAACTGAGCACACTGGTTCTAACTCCTAACCTGCCGATGTTGGACTGGTGCCCGGTTTGGCAGGTTACGAGTTAGAACCAGTGTGGTCAGTGTGTGTGTTTGACTTGTTTATCAACCCAGTTATCAAGTCAATTATTGATAACCTACCCGTTGGTTATTGATTTTTTTGATAAATCATTAATTTGATAACCAGCTGGTAATTAAATTTCAAAAATCTAATAACCTACTTGGATGACTTGATTATCATTCAGGTAGGTTATAATTACTTAAACACTAATACAAAAAAAATAGAAAACAGTTTTTTTAATTAGAAAACCTTATAATAATGGGCAGGATAATAAGCATATCAACTGATTATTTAACAATCTAACCTTATGCATGTTTGATGGTTATTACTCAATTTTTTTGATAATGTATTCAGAAATTTTAAAAAATTGATATTGATAACTTGTATGGTCCCAAAAAGATTTAAAAAAAAGAAACTTGATGGTTATTAGAAAACAAGAATTGGGCAACACTGGTTGGAACTGTTGGTGTTGATGCTAATTAGTAAAAATCAAACTCAAATTGGAACGGTGTCTGATTTTTGGAATTGGTTCTAGAATTAAGAATTGAACCCATATCTAGGTTCCCAGTTTTATGTATGTGTAGAATGTAGATTTTTCAAAAAAAAAAAAGGTTCTGGAAAAGAATAAGAATTAGGGTTTGATCAGCAGTTAATTGCTAGTTCTCGTCCCAACTAGATCAGAACTCAATCTGATTTTCAAAATTGAAACTAAAACTAGAATCAGATTTTTTTTTAAAAAAAATTTGGTGAGAAGAAGTGAATATGGAATTGGGCTCCTGATTCCATTTATGTGTGGAACTGGAACCATTCTAATTTATTTTGTAAAACCAGAACAAGGTTCTTCATAAAAGTAAGGAACTACCCAACATTGGTCTATACTCAATACTACCCTTCAATGGAATAAATAGTTGATGGTTACCTTTTTAAAACAACTCCACCCATAGTTGGCATGTGATCCTAAAACAATGTTCTTTCCATCCAAGATTACTTATCTATGGATTCCAAGCTCCACCCATAAACATGAACTTGGGATAATAAAAAGGTAGAATTAGTGTTGGTAGGTTCTAGGATTTTGATAGGTTTAAATTACAAGTCAAGGTCTCTAAAACAAAGGTTCCAGATTTGTTGAAACCGTTATTGGAACCTAGCTGGGCAACCAACCTATTTTCAAGATGGAACTAAAACTTGAACCAGGGTGCAACCAACCTTGTTTAGAGTAGGTTTAGGTTCACTAGGTAGCTAAGTACAATTTCTTTTAAAAACATAAAAAACTTGACCCAAAATTTTAGCATGTTATTGCATTTGATTGGTTGCACATAATTAATACTAATTGTTTACATAAGCTCTATTTTGAACTATGTGCACTAGTTGAATAAACTAATATTTCACAAAAGATTTTTTGATTTAGTTGCGCATGATGAAGATGGAACTTGGTCTTAAATTAAAGCTTCTCAAAATTCTTTTTGAAAATGACAAGACCTAGAGGGTTAGAAATTCAAAAAACCAATTACAAAACTAGATTGAAAGTTCCATCGACAAAAAAAAAAAAAAAAAAACAAAAAAA